>Ga0172379_10000386_pt1 | contig 113553 bp, 101 predicted proteins | sample GrowelOW334metaG_FD_119756 | JGI IMG/M metagenome (GOLD analysis project Ga0172379, IMG submission 119756) | Groundwater microbial communities from an aquifer near a municipal landfill in Southern Ontario, Canada - Groundwater well OW334 metaG | ecosystem: Environmental > Aquatic > Deep... | reverse complement strand
CTGGCTCCGGCGGTAGGACTCGAACCTACAACCCTCCCGTTAACAGCGGGATGCTCCACCATTGAGCTACGCCGGAATATGGTGTATCAACCAACGACAGTGACATTTTAGCAGATTATCGCCCAGCCGAAAAAACCCAAACCAGGCGTCAGGTCTTGCGCGCGGATTCCAGAGAGCGCAAGCGGGCCTCATGATCACGAAGCGATCGTCCGTGCTCGTCGAGCATCCTGGGGAAGACGGCGCTCTCCCTATCGTAGGACTCGAGCCTCTGCGCAAAAGACTCCACGATGCCCGTAATGCGTTCGAATCCCTGGTGCATTTCCGAACGCATCTCCGCGAACTGCCGATCCGTGCGGGCACAGGATTTGACGAATTCCAACGACAGCTTATCCGTTTTTTCTTCGAGCCTGCCGATATCCGCCTTGACGTCCTTGCGCAGGCCGTCCATGTCGGACTTGACGTCCTTGCGCAGGCCGTCGATATCCGCGCGGAGTACGCAGTCGAGCGTATGAAGATCGGCCTTGGTGGCCGGAGCGTTGTCGGAATTGTTTTTCATGCCAGCCTCCCGAGTCTTATCCTGCCCATGAATACGAATGACTCGGAAAAAAGTTCCCTTAATGGATAGATTACACCATCCGTCCGATCCGAGGAAGGGTCTTTGGGCCTATCGGAAATGTGTATAATCACAGATTATAAATATTCCAACCGGATGGGAGCGTCATGAAGACAAAAACAGACAATGAAAATACGCTGCGCAAAGCCCGCTTCGCGTTGCTGCTCGGTCTATCCGCATGCTCCCTTTATACGCCGGCTTGGTGCTTCAACCAGCCTCCGGCGAATCTGAGCGCGACCACGTTCCTGGATGGGGGGGCGCCTCCCGGCCTGTATTACCTCAACTACTCGATCTTCTCGCAAACCGGCAAGGCGGTGGATAAGGACGGCAAGACCATCCCCGGAGGGGCGAGCGTCAACGCGTTCTCACAACTCCATCAGTTCTACTGGCTTACGGACTTGAAGGTCCTCGGCGGGAACCTCGGCATCGACGTGCTCGTCCCGGTCGTAGCAGTCACGGCCTCGGGCACGCTCTATGACACGATCCCGGTGACCGCCCATACCGCGGGCCTTGGAGACTTCATGGCCGGCCTGGCCCTGCAATGGGATAAAGGCACGCTGCTCGGACGCCCGCTCTTCCAGCGCTTCGAGTCGGACCTGAACATGCCCACCGGCGCCTACGACAAGAACAAGTCGGCGAATCCGGGCTCGAATATATGGACCTTGGACTCCTACTACTCCTTCGTCTGGCTCTTCGCGGACAAATGGGAGACCAGCCTGCGGCTGTGGTACGCCTTCAACTCCGAGAACGATCAGACCAAGGTCCGTCCCGGACAGCGCTTCCACGTGAACTACGCTCTCTCGCGCGAGATCCTGCCCAAGCTACGCCTGGGCGCCGCGGGCTACGTGCTGCGCCAGACCACCGACGACAAGATCGCGGGCGTGCGGCAGGCGGACTCCAGGGAAAGGGTCTTGGCCGCGGGGCCCGGGCTCGTGTACCAGGGACAGGGCCTGAGCGCCATGCTCTCTCATCCCATCGAGTTCGGCGGCCAGAACCGCTTCATCGGCTCGCGCACCACGCTCCAGCTCATCTATAAGTTCTAGCCGGAAAAATTCAGTCGGCCTCAAATCTGTCCATGCCTGATTTTTTCCGGGAGGGGCTTCAACACGACCTTACGGAAACAAAAAAGTCCCCGGGGCGAGAGAGCGCCCCGGGGACTTTGTTTCAGCGCGCCTTCGCCAAGCGCTCCTTGGCCTTGTTCACGATCTCGGAGTAGGACTTGCCCGTCAATATCTCCATGGCCTGGCTCACGTGCTCCACTCCCCAGATGTGGAACTTGCCCTCGCGCACGGCCTCGACGATCTCGGGCTTGAGCATCAATTCCGGCACGTTCGAGGCCGGAATGATGACGCCCTGGCGGCCGTTGAGTCCGCGAGACTTGGCAAGGGCGAAGAAGCCCGCGATCTTGTCGTTCTGCCCGCCGATGGCCTGCACGTTGCCGAACTGGTCCGCGGAGCCGGTGACCGCGATGCCCTGGTCGATGGGCGCCCCGGAGAGCGCCGAGAGCGCGGCGTATATTTCCGTGGAGGTGGCCGAGTCTCCGTCGATGCCGCCGTACTGCTGTTCAAAGGAAACGGTGAGATCCACGGGCAAGGGCTTATTCTTCCCGAAGAGGTTCGAGAGGAACCCGTTGACGACGCCGAGCGCCTTGTCGAAGGTCGGGCCCGTGGTCCCGGCGAAGCGGTCCCACGAGGACAAGCTGCCGCCGCCGCGCGAGGCCGCCGAGACGCTCACCGTGATGCGCGAGGGCACGCCGAAGTCCTCGCCCACGACCGCCAAGCCGTTGATCTGGCCCGTCACAAATCCCTCGGTCGCGGCGAAGAACACGTTCCTGGCGAAGTACTCGCCGAAATGCCGGGCCTGCATGCCTTCGCGCTCGCTGCGCTCCTCCACGGCCTTGGCCACGTCGCCGGCCTCGACATCCTCATGTCCGGCCTGCTTGGCCCAGAACGAAGCCTCTCTCAGAAGCTTCAGGACTTCTCCGAACTGCGCGGAGAGCTTCTCATTGGAGACGGCCAGCTTGGCGCCCTGCTCCAGCACGAGCTTGATCGCGCCGCGCGAGAACTCCAGCAGGGAACCCGCGCCGCGCGCCACCTGGTTCTTGATGAAGGAGAGATAGCTCTCGACGCTCTCCGCGGAGATGTCGAGCCTGGATTCGAACTCCGCCAAGGCGCCGAAGTACCGCCGGAAATCCTCATCGTAGTACTCGAGCAGCATCTTGAGCGTGGGGGACCCGAGCAGGATCACCTTCACCGAAGACGGGACCGCATACGAACGGCCCTGGAAGGAGAAGCCTTCCAGTCCGTTCTCCGCGATAGAGGCCTTTCCCATGCGCAGCGCCTTCATGACCGCCGGATAAGCGTTCGGCTCTCGAAGAAGGTCCTCGAGCCTGAGCACGAGGAAGCCGCCGTTGGCGCGATGGAAGGCGCCGGGCGTGAGCTTCGGGATGCCGGAGCCCTTGCTCGGCATCATACCCGCGGCGAGCTGCGCCATCAGGTTCCTGCCCTCGGCCCTGCCGAAGAGCCTCTCATAGGTGGGGTTCGGCTCGAAGACCGCCGGAGCGCCGCTGCCCGGCTCATTGGTCGCGAGCACGTCCACGTGGAACGCGGAGCGGTCCTCCATGAGCTTTTCGGCCTGGATCGGGGACTCCGTATGGATCGGAAGGAAAGACCGGTAATGCTCCCCGACGCTCGCGATCACGCGCTGAAGCTCGGAGACCGCGGCCTGGACGTTCTCAGGAAGCTTCGGCGTCTTCGCGCGCAGGGCCTCCAACTCCTGTTGGGACTGCTGCATCATCTCGTTGAAGGCCTCCACATAGCCGGGGACGATCTTCTGGAGATTCGCCTGCAGAGCCTCAAATTCCTCGGCCTTGACCTTCCCGTCGGCGATGAGCTTCTGCACTCCCTCCTCATCGACCTCAAGCCCCTGAAAATTCACCATGGCGACGGGCACGATGCCTTGAGGAGTGGGCATGGCCTCGATGTCCACGGTGAACGGCCCCGACTGGAGCCCGTGATACTTGGCCTGCAGAGCCGCCTGCCGCTCCTGGGCGGACTTCTTGAGCTCGGCAATGGCCTGCGCAGACTCCTTGCTCTGCGGGACCAAGGGCTTGAGCACCTCGCGGCCAAGGCCCTCGGCGAGCTGGACCGCGACCTGGGAATCGATCTCCGCAATTTGCCGGGCGACCTGCTGGTACTCGGCATCATTGGCCATGAGCAAGGACTGATACTGCTCGATGACCTTGGGCGCGATCTCCTGGATGCCCTTGAGGACCTCGTCCCACTCGGATTTGGCCAGCTTGCCGGAATCGATCCTTTCCTGGATCTCTTTCTCGTCGAAAGGCTTCCCATCCAAGGCCGGCATGACGAGGATCATGGCCCCTTTCTCGGAGTTCTCGATATCCACGACCACGGAATACTTGTTCTCGGGTCCGATGCGGAGCTTCGCGAGCTCGGCATCGAGCTCGGCCCGGCGCTTGGACATCTCTGTCTGGAAAGCGGCCTGAAGCTGCTGCTTCTTCCGGGCAACGGGCCCGGCGTTCAGGGTTTGGGGCAGGGCCTGGGAGAAAGCCTTGAGGAACTTGTCGAAATTCACGTGCACGGACTCGGCCGTGCCCGCGGGCAGGCGCAGGACGGAGAGTTTCTCCTGGCCCGGCGCGCTGACGGCGGCCTGATCGTCCGGGGTGGGCAAAGTCTGCGCCAGTTCGCCCAGGATATTCTGGACGGCCGTGAACCGGCCGGAGCCTTCGGCGCCGGTCACGATCACGTTGTACTTGGGCCCTTCCATCTTGAGCCCGAAAAGGATGCTCTTGAGCGCGCGGTCCTGCCCGATGATCCCGACGGGGCCGTCCGCGAGCTCGGCTGTGCTCGCCGGGAGATCGGAATCCTTGGGCGTCCAGCGGAGCTTCTCCACGGGCACGCGGAACTTCTCCTCGCCGATGGGCGCGATCCCGACGGCTTTCTTATGCCGGCCCAGGAGGCGGCGGAAAAGGAAGCCGGGCGTCTTCGCGGCTTGCACGACGGGCATAAACCCGTCCGCGACGATCTTGACTCCGGAATTGTCGAAGAGCCGGCCCGTAGCCGAGGGCACGCCGCCCTTGGGAGAGGAAAGGACCTGCGCGAATTCCAGCATGCTCTTGCGGGCCGACCCTTCAGGCAAGGCCTGGGCCACGGCTCGGAGCTTGGCCACGTCCGCAGGAGTATCCAGAGTCTGAGGAAGGACGATGCCGCTGCGCTGGAGCTGGTTCAAGGCTTCGATGATCGGGTGGCGCTCCACCGCCGTATTCGCGACGGAACTCTGCACGGCAAGGGGGGAAGCCTGCGCGACGCGGACCGGTTCATCAACGGACAGCGCGGGCGCGGAGAAGTTCCCAAGGGCGTTGCCGCCGAGCCCCGTCATGTTCAATTGGACGGGATAGACCATCGCGCCGGCAGGGAGCGACATCCCCGCATGCGCCGACGCGGCGACCGTGTTCGCCCAGAGTCCGCGGGGAGGAAGCAGCAGGCCCGCGATCATCAAGACGGAAAGAATCTTCTTCACGCGCGTAGAAAGCAAGTCCATGTCCATTCTCCCCAACAAATAAACAACATCCTTCGTCTTTCAAATAATACGGCATGCCCTATATCCATACATGGGCCATTCAGGCCCTGTCATGCTGGAAATGGACCTATTTTCAAGCGCCATTTTTATCCCCGAAAGTCCCATGTTCTTGTAAAGGGACAAGCCTTCCGGATGAATCCGGAAGGCTTGTCTCTTAGGCCGTCGCCCCGGGCTTGACCCAACAACCGTCATTCCGGCGAAAGCCGGAATCCAGGGTTACGACTCAACGGCCGTTCCTGGGTCCCGGCTTTCGCCGGGATGACGAATAAACTACTCAGCGAAGCTCGACTGCGACGGCGAGCGCTTCGCCTCCGCCGATGCAGATGGAGGCCACGCCCTTCTTCCCGCCGCGCACGCGCAAGGCATTGAGCAGGGTCACTATGATGCGCGCACCGCTGGCGCCGATGGGATGGCCCAAGGCCACTGCACCGCCGAAGACGTTGACTTTCTCCTTGGGAAGGCCCGCGAGCTTCATGTTGACCAGCGCCACCACGCTGAAGGCCTCGTTGATCTCGAAAAGATCGACCTCTTCCTTCTTCCAGCCCGCCTTGGCCAGGACCTTCTCGATGGCCTGGGCCGGGGCCGTGGTGAACCACTCGGGCTCCTGGCTGTGGCTTGCGCAGGCGACGAGTTCCGCCTTGGGTTTGAGTCCGAGGGCCTCGGCGCGAGACTCGGTCGCGAGCACAAGCGCGGCCGCGCCGTCGTTGAGCTTGGAGGCGTTGGCCGCGGTGATGGTTCCGTCCTTCTTGAATACGGTCTTGAGCTTGGGAATCTTCTCGAAGTTGACCTTGAGCGGCTCCTCGTCGGCTGTGACTTCGTCGACCGGCGTGATCTCCGAGGCAAAGGAGCCTTCTTTCTGCGCCTTTTGCGCGCGCTCATAGCTCATCACGGCGAACTCGTCCTGATCCGCGCGCGTGATGCCGTGCTTCTCGGCGCAGAGCTCTCCGCAGACGCCCGCGTGGATGTTGGAGAAGGGGTCCATGAGCCCGTCGCGCAGGATCACGTCCACAACCGCGCCGTCGCCCAAGCGCATGCCCGCGCGCGCCTTTTCCAAAAGATACGGGGCGCGGCTCATGCTCTCCATGCCTCCGGCCACGGCGGCTTGGGCGTCGCCGGCGCGAAGGAAGCTTGCCGCGGTCATGACCGCGCGCATGCCGGAGCCGCAGACCTTGTTGACCATCGTGGCGCCCGTGGCGGGTTTGAGTCCGGCGTGGATCATGGCTTGGCGCGCGGGCCCCTGCCCGGCACCGGCGGAGAGCACGCAGCCCATGAAGACCTCGTCGACGTGCTCGCAAGCGATGCCCGCGTCCTTGACCGCGGCCGCGATGGCCTTGGCTCCGAGCCGGGTCGCCGGGACTGAGGCCAGGCTGCCCAGAAAACTGCCGATGGGCGTGCGAGACGCCCCCAGGATCACGATCTTTTCCATAACTCTTGCATGTCCTCCTTTTTTTCCGGACGAGCCCGACGCCGTCATCGACTTCAACGAACGGCTCGGGCGCGCTTAGGCAGTTCCTTGCAGATCATTTTCGCGGCCCTCTGCATCTGCTCGTCGGCCGTGGGAGAGAGGAGGGCCACGATGGGGAAGAGAGGATAGAGCGGGAGAATGAGCCAGCGTTCGTTGCCGCCCACGCGATGGGTGGCGCTCCACTCCACCAATCCGGTCTTCACATCCACCATGCGCGCCGAGAGCGCCACAGAGGACGGAGGAAAGAGCAGATAGTTGCGCTCGCGGAATTCCGTGACCGCTCCCAAGACCACCGCGTCCGCGCCGAGCAGCTTGCCGATCTCCACGGCCTTGCTCTCGTCGAGCAGGCCGGTCTGCCCCAACTGCTGTTCCTTGAGCAGGTTGTCCATGGCCCCGCGTTCGAGCACGTCGTAGGCGTCCACGGAGAGGATGCTCGAGGAGAAGGCCTCGGTGGCCAGGGCGCCGGAGTTGGCGGCGGCGGGATCGGGGCGGAAGGGAAGCACGGCCACGCGCAGGCGCCGGCCGCTCTCGGGCCAGCGCTTGACGATGACGCTGGGCGCGCAGGCCGCGGCCAGTAGGCAGAAGCAGGACAGGACGAGCGCCGCGGCGGGGAAGCAGCTCCCGTTGGAGCGGCGCGATCCCCGGGAAGAATCTCTCTCATCATTCATCGGCTTCCTCTCATGCTTTTAGGCTGCGTCCGCCGCAGAGACAATCGCGCGAGGACCCGCTTCGCGCTCGCGCGGTAGCTTTCATCGCGCGAATCCAAGAGCTGCTGATAAAGCCTCCCGGCTTCATCGTATCGGCCCAGGCGGACGTTCATGAACGCGGCGATGTTCTTGATCATGCTGGGGCAATCCCGATCCGCGAGCGCCGGCGCCAACGCCTGAAGGACGCTCTCCATGGAGCCTGTTTTATTGAAGCCCACGGCCGCGATATAGGCGACGAAGCGCCAGTTCCCAGGCTCCCTGGCGCGGGCCTCCTCCAAGAACATCAAGGCTTCATCGGTGCGCCCCTGATTGAAGGCCAGGGCTCCTCCGATATAGAGCGCGGCATAGTCGAAATGCGGGTCCAGCGAGAGTATCCTTCGTCCGCGCGCAAGAAGCTCGGGATAGACGCCGCCCTCCCCGTGCATGTGAGGCTCCTCGGCCTCCTCATGCTCCTGCTCAGCCAGTTCCGGCGTCCCATAATAAAGGAGGAACTCGACGAAGGCGATGTCCGCGGCCAGACGCCGCATGCCGCAGACCGATAAAGAAACATCTTGTACGGCGGTCTGCGCGGAAGCGAAGAGCTTGAGCGGCACGAGCGTCCCCGGAGCGATCCTCCACGAGACGGCGTTGATCGCCGCGACGAAGACGAACCCCGCCGAGAAGAGCAGCGCTTTCTTCCACGAGACGTCGGGGGGAAGAGGCTCTTCCTGCTCCGCCTTCATCAGAATTCCTTCTTCCTGAAAAGCCAAGCGGTCATGGTCAGACACGCCGCGGCGTAGAGCGCGGTGTAGCCCGCGGCGAAAGCGAGCATCTCACGGGAACCGGCTCCCCATTGGTCGCGGAAATTGAGCAGCCCGAGATTAGGCACCAGGTACACGGTGAAGCCGATGAGCTTGGCGCGCCAAGCCTCCCGTTCGAGCAGTTGGCGCATCTCGAGGGTGAAGTGCCCCAAGGTCCAGAACACGGCCGTCATGAGCAAGCCCGAGAGCGTGGAGGTGGAGACCATCGCCAGCAAGGCGGCCAGCGAAGAAGTCAGCGCGACCTTCAGCAGGATGCCGCAGACCGCTCCGGCATAGGCAGGCTCCCAGACCCAGCCCTTCGAGAGCAGAAGCAGAAGGTGCAGCAGCACCATGAGCAAGGCCGCGCAGAAAGCCGCGGCATTGATCCCGAGCCAGCGCCCGAACAGATAGGCGGGCCTTCGCACCGGGCGAGAGAGCACGAGATAGAGCGTCTTGGTCTCCATATCCCGCAGAAGCCCGCTGGAAACCGCGAACACGGCGGAGGCCGTGGCCAGGAGCTCCGCCGCGGAGAGGCCGAAGTCGAGCAGAGCGCGCAGTTCCTGGTCCGCGGCGAGGGTCCCCAAGAGCAGGCTCATGTAGAGCAGCAAGCCGCCGAAGAGCACGGCCACGAGGAAGAATCGTCCGCGCAGCTGCTCCTGAAAAGAATGCCGGGCGATGAAGAACGCGTCGATCATGGCAGAGGGACCTCCGGCATCACGGTCTCGATGAAGAGCTTCTCCAAGCCGTCCTTCGCCCAATCCGCGGACGTAAGGATGCGGGCCAAGCGGCCCTCGACTAAGATTCCCACGCGCCGGCAGAGGCGCTCGACTTCCGAGATGCTGTGCGAGGCCAGGAGGATGGTGGCGCCCTGAGTGTTGAGCTTGGCCAGCATGTTGCGTATGTCGTGGACCGCGAGGGGATCCAAGCCGCTGACCGGCTCATCGAGCACGTAGAGCTTGGGCCGGTGCAGCATGGCCTGGGCCAGACCCAGGCGCTGGAGCATTCCCTTGGAGAACTCGCTCGCCCGCCGGTCCGCCGCGGCCAAGAGACCCACGTCGGCCAGCGCATCGTCGATGCGGCGGCGCAGGCTCTTGCGCGGGACCTTGGAGAGGCGGGCGTAGAAGCCGAGGGCCTCGCGCGGACTCAGGTGGGGGTAGAAGTACGGGAGTTCCGGCAGATACCCCAGCTGCGCGCGAGCGGCCGGCTCGAAAGGATCCTGCCCGAAGACGCGCACCGTGCCCGCGGTCGGTTCGAGCAGGCCCAAGGACAGCTTGAGCGTGGTGGTCTTGCCCTGTCCGTTGAGCCCGAGCAATCCGAAGATTTCTCCTTGCTCGATGTTCAGATGCAGCCCGCGCACGCCGCGGGAATACTTCTTCCTGCCCAGATGGGAGCGGACATAGGTCTTGGTGACGTTATCGAAGAGAAGCGGCGATTCATCCTGCTCAGGCATGGACGCCTCCCAGTCTGCGCGCCAGGACCTTGAGCCCCGCTTCCAGGTCCTCTCTGCGTATCGCGCCCATGTGCGCCACGCGGATGACGCGGCCGGCCAGCTTCTCCTGCCCGCCGGCGAAGCAGATGCCGTCTTCCTCGCGCATCTTCTTGAGGAGGGTGTTATCGAAGCCCGCGGGCAGCCATGCGGCCGTCAGGATATCGGCGGGATCCGCGGCAAAGAGCTTAAGGCCCATGCGCACAAGCTCCTTGCGGGTGAATTCGGCGAGTTCGGCAGTCCGTTTCCAAACGCGCTCGAGCCCTTCCTCCCGGATGAGCCTCAGCGCCTCGGCCTGAGCGACCACGATGGAGATGGCCGGGGTGAAGGGCGTCTCGGACTTCTCCAGGGAGCGCCGCATCGTCCTCCAATCAAGGTAGAAGCGCGGCAGGCGTCCGGCTTCCACGGCCTTCCAGGCACGCTCGGAGACGGCCGCATACGCGAGTCCCGGCGGGCAAAGCAGGCCTTTCTGCGAGGCGGAAAGAACCACGTCCAATCCCCAGGCATCGGTCTCAAGTTCCTCGGCCGCGAGCCCCGAGACCGCATCCACGACGATGAGAGCGGAGGGCGCTTCCTCGCGGACCACGGCCGCGAGCTTCTGCAGGTCGTTGACGATGCCGGTGGAGGTATCCGTATGCTGGAAGAACACGGCCTTGAGGTTTTTCTCGGAGCGAAGGGCCTTGCGCAGCCGCTCGACGTCCGCGGCATGGCCCCATTCTTCGTCGATCACGATCGGCGGGAGTCCGTAGGCCTTGAGGATCTGCGCGAAGCGCTCGCCGAAAGCGCCGGTGGAATGCACCAAGGTGCGGTCGCCTGGAGACAGGAGATTGGCGACCGCGGACTCCATGGCGCAGGTGCCGGACCCGGTCATGATGAGCACCGTGTTCTTCGTGCGATAGACCTCGGCCAAGCCCGCGAGCGTCTCGCGGAAGATGCGGCCGAACTCATCGGTGCGATGATGCAGGATGGGACGGCCCAGAGCCTCGCGCACGGCCAAGGGCAAGGGCGTGGGTCCGGGGGTGAGCAGGATCATTTCTTTCATCGTCGTTCCTCTCTACGAAGCCGCGGCAAGCCTACGCCTGCGGCGATGTGAATCCGCCTTCTTCCTTGCGCAGAGGCTCCCGCAAGTGAGCCGCGACGGAGCGTCCTCGGCGAGGACGATGGGCCGCGGGCTCGAGCGCGAGCTCGAATGCTTCGTCGGCATGGGAGATGGGGATCATCTCCACCGCCGCCAAGACGTCCGCAGGGATCTCCTCAAGATCCTTGCGGTTGGCCTCGGGGTAAAGCACGGTGCGCAGGCCGCATCGATGCGCGGCCAGGACCTTCTCCTTGAGCCCGCCGATGGGCAGCACGCGGCCCCGAAGAGTGATCTCTCCGGTCATGGCCGTGCCGGCGCGCACCGCGCGCCCGGTCAGATGGCTGGCGATGGCCGTGGCCAGGGCGATGCCCGCGGAAGGCCCGTCCTTGGGGACCGCGCCCTCGGGCACATGCACATGGAAATTAGAGGCCTTGAAGACCGCGGGATCGATGCCGAGCCGGGACGCCGATGCGCGCACGTAGGAAAGCGCGGCCTTCGCGGACTCCTGCATCACGACGCCCAGCTTCCCGGTCAGCAGAAGTTCGCCCTTGCCGGGATAGGAAAGGACTTCCACGGGCAGAGTGGCGCCTCCGATCTCGGTCCAGGCCAGTCCCGTGGATACGCCCACGCCGTTATGGGGACGGTCCTCCGGCGGGAACTTCGGCACGCCCAGGGCCTGTTCCAGGCCTTCGGCCGTGACCGCCAGCCGGTCGTTCTTGCGCTCGATGATCCTTCGCGCGGTCTTGCGGCACATGCGCGCGACCTCGCGCTCCAGGCTGCGCACGCCCGCCTCGCGGGTGTACTCCTGGATCGTGCGCTCGAGCGCCTCGTCGGAAACGCTCAGCTGTTCTTGAGAAAGGCCGTGCTCCTTGATCGCCTTGGGCAGGAGGAACTGCTTGGCGATGAGGATCTTCTCCTTCTGCGTGTAGCCCGAGAAGCGGATGACCTCCACGCGGTCCTGCAGGGCGGGGGGGATGCCGTCGAGCGTGTTCGCGGTGCAGAGGAACATGACGGAGGAGAGGTCGAATTCGACGTCGAGATAATGGTCCGTGAACGTGGAGTTCTGCGCGGGGTCCAGGACTTCGAGCAGGGCCGCGGCCGGGTCGCCGCGCCAGTCCGTGCCCATCTTGTCGATCTCGTCGAAGAGGAAGACCGGGTTGCGGCTCTTGGCCTTGCGCATGGCCTGGATGATGCGTCCGGGCATGGAGCCGATGTAGGTCCGGCGATGGCCGCGGATCTCGGCCTCATCGCGCACGCCGCCCAAGGCCAGCCGGGCGAACTTGCGGCCCATGGCGCGCGCGATGGAGCGGGCGATCGAGGTCTTTCCCACGCCGGGCGGCCCCACGAAGCAGAGGATGGGCCCCCGAAGCTTCCTGGTCAGCCGGCAGACCGCCAGATATTCCAGGATGCGCTCCTTGGCCTTCTCCAAGCCGTAGTGATCCTCATCGAGGATCTTCCCGGCCCGCGCGAGATCCAGATTCTCGCGCGTGCGCAAGGACCAGGGCAGGCTGCACATCCAATCGAGATAGGTCCGGCAGACCGTGGACTCCGGAGAGAAAGGCGCCATCTTCCCGAAGCGTGAGAGCTCCTTGAGCGCGGATTCCTGGGCGGACTGGGGCATCTTCGCCTGGACCACGCGCGCGGCCATCTCGTCGATCTCCTTCTGGAAGTCGTCTTTCTGGCGGAGCTCCTTCTGGATGGCCTTCATCTGCTCCGTCAGGTAGTACTCCTTCTGGTTCTTCTGTATCTGCGTGCGCACGCGGGTATGGATCTTCTTCTCCAAAGAGTCGATCTCGAGCTCGGCTTCCAGGAGCTCCACCAAGCGTTCCAGACGGCGCCGCGGGTCCGCGAGCTCGATGAGCGCCTGCCGGTCTTCGAGCTTGACGACCGTATGGGAAGCCACGGCGTCGGCCAGGCGCGAAGGATCCTGGATGCGGCGCAGGACCTCGACGGCTTCCGGCGGAGCGCGGCGCGTGACGCGCACCACGCTCTCGAAGAGCTGGAGGGACCGGCGCATGAGCGCCGCGACCTCGGGGGAGACCTCGCAGGACTCCTGCGGATAGCGCAGCCCGGCCTCCCAATACCCGGAGGGCCCCATCACGGGTTCCACGATCTGCGCGCGCCGCAGGCCCTGGATGAAGACCTTCAGCGTGCCGTCGGGCATGCGCAGGAACTGCGCGACCTCGGCGATCACTCCGTGCTGGAAGAAATCGTCCTTGCCGGGATCCTCGAGGGAGGCCCGCTTCTGCGTGGCCACGGCCACCCGCCGGCCCGAGGACTCGTTGGCCGCCTCCAGCGCCTTGATGGAGCGCCGGCGGCCCACGGAAAGCGGCACGGACATATGCGGGAAGACCACGACGTCGCGCACCACCAGCAGAGGCAGGCGGGAGGGATGCTCCTCGGGGGAAGGGAGTTTCGGACTCACTTGCGCGCGGCCAGGATCTTGTCCACGATGCCGTAAGCGCAGGCTTCCTCGGCCGACATGTAGTAATTGCGCTCCATGTCCTCGCGGAGCTTATCGGCGCTCTGGCAGGTATGCCGGGCGAGGATGGCGATGAGGCGCTCCTTGGTCTCATTGAGCTCGCGCGCCTCGATGGTGATGTCCGTGGCCTGCCCCGAGATCCCGCCGTAGATGAGCGGCTGATGGATCATCACCCGCGCGTAGGGAAGGATGTAGCGCTTTCCCGGCGTGCCCGCGGCGAGCAGCACCGCGCCGAAGGACATGGCCATGCCCACGCAGATGGTGGTGACGGGAGCTTTGATGTACTGCAGGGTATCGTAGACCGCCAGGCCGGCCGTGACCATGCCGCCGGGGGAGTTGATGTAGAGATTGATGTCCCGCTCGTGATCCTCGGCGTCCAGATAGAGCATCTGCGCGATGAGAAGGTTGGCGGAATCCGTGGTGACGGCGCCCTCCTCTCCTCCGACGAAGATGATCCGGTCCTTGAGGAGCCGGGAATAGATGTCGTAGCCGACGGCCGCGCCTTGGTTCCAACGTTCGAGGATCGTAGGGATGATCATGGTCCGAGTATACAAAATCCGCCGGAATCCGATGAACTGCGGCGAAAAACGCGGCGAAAAGCGAAACGATCAGCCCGAGGCAGGAGGCCCATCGAGCTTCTTGAGGACGCGCTTGTCGTGCCGGTAGAGATAAAGGTTCCGGTAAGGATACCTCCACTCCTCGGTCCTCGGCCAATGCGCGGCGCCCGGTCGTTCCGCCACGAAGTCTTTTTCAAAACGCATGCGCCGACCGACTACGCGGCCGGACAGGTCGCGACGTCCGCTGACGATCTTCAGCGCCTCGTCGAAATCCCAGCTCTCGGTGAAGACAGGAGCCCCGCCGACGAGCCGGGGCGCGCCCGCAAGGATAACGGTCGACGCGGCAGGCAGCGCATGGACCTGCCCGGAGACATTCGCCAGGATGGAGCGCTGCGTTTCCCAGGCAACGGCCCACTGCAGGCATACAAAGGCGTTCGTCCAAGTGAACGAGACCAGGATCAAGAAGAGGACGGACCGACCTGCCGCGAACCTCGCTCGAAAGAGCGCCGCAAGGCCGGCGGCTAGGAATATCCCCGCACTCCAGGCGCCGACCCCGTTTAGCCGGTCCATGATGACGCCGACAGCCGGCAGATAAAGATGCCTGGACAGGCCGTAGGGGGCATAGGCTCCGACGAACGTCGCGGCTCCGACGGCAGCGGCGATCCGCAGAGCCCGCTTTCGGACCGCTTCGCCGTCCGCTCCCCGAGCATCGTCGGCGGACGCGTCGGCGCCGGACCAATAGACGACGGTCAAGACGCCCGCCGCCAACAAAAGGATCCCCAAGGGCGGAAAATGCCGGAAGGCCAGCGGCACGTTCTGGATGCACACCCCTAATGGACGGTTCGTCAGACAGGCCAGCCCGGAAACGTAGACGGCCAGGATGCTCTTCAGAGAAAAGAAGAGAGGTTTCGGATTAGGCTGCCGCAAGAGCAGAGAGACGCCTGCCCACATCCAAAGCAGCGCGGCCAGAGCGCACGCTCCGTACGGGAGAAGGTCCTTCGCCGCGGACAAGAGCGCCTTCTTCCAAGGCGTCCCCGCATAGGCGGCTCGGACCGCAAGTCCGGCGCCCAAAAGGAGCGGAGCGAAGGTAATCGATTCGTACGATAGGAGAGCCGACAGATAGCACGCCGCGCTCCCGGCCAGCCAAAGTCCTTTCCGGTTGCGGGTCCAGGACTCATGCAGAAGCATGCTGATCAAAACCAGCACCACGCTCACGCCCTGAGGCGAATTGGCGAACCAAAGGTGGGTCGCGGAACGGTTTGGATACGCCAACGCCAAAAACGTCGCCCACAACGCGAGTTCCCGCCAGCCCAGGAGGCGATCCAGCAAACGGAAGAACAGGCAGCCCTCGGCGATCTTGAGAGCCAAGAGCATCGCCTGGGCAATCACCGGGTGCGGGAGTCCAAGAGAGTAGAACAGCGGATAATGGAGGATTTCGACCGGACGAACCCAAAAACCGCCCTGCGCCATGCGGCGGAAGGCGTCCCATATCCCTTCGGACAGGAAATCGTTGTACAGGAACATCCAATCGTCGCAGTAAAAGCCCCGGTGCAGGATGCAAGGGCCGAAGGAAAGGCCTTCGACCGCCGCGATCAGAAGGAACGGGATCAAGTTCTTCTTCAAGCTAAACGATCCCTCTGTGCCGCATGCTATGCGAAAGGCTCGACATCAGGACTATGCGGAGGAGAGAGGACGCAGGCCCGCCAGGCGCTCGGAGCGGCGGCGGTCGCCTTGCCGGGCATAGGCGCCCGCCATCCCGGAGACCGCGCGGGAGAAGAGCGTCGAATGCTGCACGGGCAGCAGCTGCCACGGCTCCAGACGCAGTCCCCGGCGCTGGACCTCGGCCTCGCAGTCGGCCGCGTTGAGGATTCGTCCGCCGTGACAAGCGTCCACGTAGAGACGCTGGCGCGAGCCGTCATAGGAAAGAAGCCAATGCCCCGGGACGATGAGCCCGTTCAAGCCGAGACCGATCCTTCTCCCGATGAGAAGATAGACCGCGGCCAGCATCAAGGGCGCCCCGCGGCGGGATTCCAGAACCTTGTGCAGGCTCCAGCCGTCGGGACGATGCCCGTCGACGGCCTCGCCGCGGAGTCCGCAGCGCAGAAAGAGGAAATCGTTGACGCGATGGAGCACCGCGACGGGTTCTGTGCGGGGAGTCTGCGCCCAGCTCAGTTCCTTGGCCCACTCATCCAAACGCGCGCCGATCGCTCCGGCAGGCAGCGCCGGATCCGCGAAAGAGGAAAGGATCGTGAGCGCGGACTCCAGATAGGAGTCCGCGCTCGCATCGAGCGCACGCAGGCGCAACTGGAGCCCGTTCCAGCGATGCTCCTCCAGGAGCTCGCCCAAACGGAAGGCTGCCTGTTCTGAAAGTCCCGAGCGCAGAGCGTCCACGCGGCCGGCCGAGCGGTCCAAGAGCCCCCGCACGCGGGACTCCACGAGCTCGCGGGAGGAATCCTGCTCCTCATCGAGCAGGCTCAGCAGAGCCCGCAGGGATGCGTCGTCGAGGACCGCCTCGGCCGTCGGCGTCATTTTTCCGTGAGCTTCGCGCTGGAGCGGATGAAGTCCACGGTCTTGCGGTCGCGCAGAGCGGAAGTGATGCCTTCGCGGCGCTGCTCGAAGAACTCCTTGACGTCCTTCTTTTGTTCCTCGCTCTCGGCCTGAGTCAGGTTCTTCTCGAGTTCCTTGGCGAAATCCTCATCTCCCACGACCAGCTTCTCCTTGACCGCGATGGACGCCAGGATGAAGGAGAGGCGGACCTCGTCCTCGGACTGAGAACGCAGCTTCTCGCGCAGCTTCTCCAGTTCGGCTTCGGGCAGGCCGCGCATGCCCAGACGCCGCATCAGCCGGAGAAGGTTCTGTTCCAGCTGATGCTCGGTCAGAGAGGAGGGGACCGCGAATTTGTTGGCCGCAAGAAGGGCCTTGTCGATCTCCTGCAAGAGCTCCCGCTCGGAGCGGTCCGCGCCTTCGGAAACGGCCATCTCGCCGATCTTGGCCTTGAGCGCCGCGAGGCCGTCGAATCCCATGTCCTTGGCGAAGTCGTCGTCGAGCGCGGGCAGATGCTTCTCCTTGATCTCCGTCACGCGCACGCGGCAGACGGCTGCCTGCTTGTCGCGGCCGTGCTTGACCGGGAACTCGCGATCCTCGCCGCGGCGCGCGCCGAGAAGCCCTTCCGTGAAGCCTTCCACGGTCTGCTGCGCGGACATGTCCACCATCTCCTGCTTGCCGTGCGCTCCGGCGAGGCGCTTGCCCTCGCGCAGGAGCTCGTAGTCCACGAGCACGTAGTGCTCCTTGCCGACGGTCTGGGCGGCGCTGGTCTCCAAGCGCGCGTTCCCTTCCCGAAGCTGATCGAGGCGCTTGACGATCTCCTCGGGAGAAGCCGGATAGCTGTGCCGGGTCAGCGAGAGTCCTTTATAGCCCTTGACCTCGAACTTCGGAGGAACCTCCACGACCAGCTCGAAAGCGAAAGGCTTGCCGTCCTCGAGATGCACGTGCGTGACCATGGGGGAGGAGATAGGCTGGACTCCGCTCGATTTCAGGGCCTCGGGCACGGCAGCCTGGACGAGTTCATCGGCGGCATCCGCGCGGGCGCGGTCCGAGAACTGCTTGCGGACGATCTCGGCGGGGGCGCGGCCGGGCCGGAAGCCCGGGATCCTGGCGCGGGACTGGATGCGGGAGAAAGCGGCCTCCACGGACTTGTCGAAAGTCTCGCGCGAAAGCTGGACCTCATAGGTCAGCGCGCAGCCCTCTTCCTTGATCTGCTTCACTTTCACGCCCAGCGGCTTGCGAGTCTCTGTAGTCATTCGTCCTCCAAAATTGGGCGGGGGGGGACTTGAACCCCCACGCCTTTCGGCACACGGTCCTAAGCCGTGCGCGTCTGCCGTTCCGCCACCCGCCCACCTGTCGCACCCCTCGTCTACGCTCGGGGCTGAAGCCCTCGCGAGAGAGGTGCCATTTCTCGCTCGGGTGCTCCCCAAGGGGCTATCTCCCCTATGGCGCCTTCGGCTCGCTATCGCTTCGCCAGGAAGGCTGTTACCCTCACTAAGGTGCGCGGGCCATGCCGCGCATCCCATAACGACGCCGAAGTGATATTATACCTCTTTCCGGTACGAGTGAGATGAGAAAGAGCGAGGCCGCCGCGGGAGTCCGCGGCGGCCTCGCTCGTTCAGATCTTTTGGGCTATATAGGATTCGAACCTATAACCTTGCGCTTAAGAGGCGCCTGCTCTACCGTTGAGCTAATAGCCCGCGTGAATCGAATCATAGCAAAATCCCGCGCCTATCTCAAAAAACAAATGCGGCAGGGAAGAGCATTTCCCAGCAAAGACCTTCCTTAACGAATGGCCCATCATCTCCGCGACTCGACCTCACCCCATAGGAACAGCGGGAGGCGCGAAGGGGATGCACTTTCCCGCTCCCGTAGAAGGGGGCCCCGCCGTCTCCCGAATGCCTCGCGCCGCGGGTTTGGGGGGAACTGGTTCCCAGGGGCGCGGGGGAAGGGAGAGTGCATCCCCTGCGCGTCGGGCCCCGCTAAAAAAATGGGCGAGGTCGAGTTTCGCTTCGCATTTTCTTCAGGATCGTGAAACATCCGCGCCATTGAAAAAACGACAGGCCATGTTATACTGGGCACGACGGCAGGAAAACCATGAGATACTGGCTCTTCCATAATAACCAGGTCGCCGGCCCTTACGATCGAGAGGAGCTCGTCCAGACTCCGGGCTTCGGCGCGGATGCGCTCGTATGCCCTGAAGGACGAAAAGGGACCCAGATGGGGGACTGGCAGCGCGCCGGAATAGTCTCCGAGCTCGCCGAGGCCCTGCTCCGCTCCTCTAAGATCCCGACGCTCACTCTCGCTTCCTCCGGAGGCTCCGCGGGACTCTTGCCGCCCGAACCCACTCTTCGAGACCTCGCCGTGCTGGGCTCCCTGCAGGAAAAAGTCCAACTCCTCGAGAACGTGCTCGGCCAACTCCAGGAGGATCTGCGCGCCCGCGACCAGGAGACCTCCCAGCTGAAGGTCCAACTCGAGCTCAAGAGCCAGGAAAGCGCGACTCTCTCCAGCAAGCTCACGGACATGGAGGCGCGGCTGATCGCGGCGGAATCGCTCAAAGAAGAGCTCCTTCGCGCGCGCCAGGAAGAGCGCGAGACGGCCGAGAGCCTCAAGCAGGGCCTCTCCAAAGTCCAGGCAGACGACCGCACAGCGGCCGAGGCTCAGGCCGCGCAAGCCCAGGCCCTGGAGGCCCTGCGCGGAAAGTTCGAGTCCTCGCAGGAAGAGCTCAAGCGCCAGATCGATGAGATCGACCGCCGCCAGAATGCGGCGTCCTCCGTCTTGCCGCCGCCGGCTCCTGAGCCTTTCCGCGCGCCGCCGGCTGCGGTCCTCCCTGCGCAGGCGCCCGTACAAACCGCCGCACCGCTGCCTGCATTGGAGCCGGCGCCGGCCGCGGCTGCCGTCATCGCCCCGGAACCCCTGCCCGCTTTCACGCCTCCCGCGGAACACCCGCCCGCATTGGAATCGGCACCCGCACCGCTGACGGCGTTCCCTGCTGGAGACGCAGTCGAGCAAGCATCTCCCTCTTATAAGGAAAAGGCGGCGCAGGAAGACGCGGCCTCGCAGCTCAGCACCGGCGCTCCTCCCGCGAAAAAAACCTCCAAAGGAAAGCTCATGGCGGTCGCCGCCGTCCTCGTGCTCTCAGCCGGAGCAGGCGCAGCCTACCATCTCGGCCTTTTCAACTCGCTGCTCGGGAAAGGCCCGTCCGCGCCTTCCACGCAAGAGCCTCAAGCCTCTCTGCCCGATATGCCCTCCGCTTCCCCGACCACCCTTTCCCCGGAGAGCGCGCGTCAAGGATTGCCGGACAGGACTCTGGAAGCCGTGGAACTGGTCAAAGCCTTCCGCTTCTCGGGCAAGGGCCGCAGCCTGGCCCAACGCCTCGAAGGACCGGAGCCCGCGCACGGACTCTCGCCGTGGACCGTGGACCGGATCGCGGAAGACCGCTACCAAGTGAAATTCTACGACCGCGCCTCCGGAGAGAAGACCCCTCGCTACAGCTTCGAAGCGCGGCTCATGGACCGGTCTGTTTTGGGACTGGACGAACGCTCCAAGGAAATCCTCTCCTCCTCTTCACAGCCCCCGACGAAGGCAGGAGCCCGCTCCGCGAAAAAGCCCGCGGCTGCCGACGCCGTGAAAACCGCGCGAAGCGCGTCGGAGCCGAAGGCCCGCCGTGCGGCCAGGAAGAAAGCCGCCCCGAAAGACGATCTCCTGCAGGACCCGCTGGGTTCGCTGCTCATGGAATCCTCGCTGGAAGAAGAGAAGCCCGCGGCGCAGAAGAAGACGCCTGCCGCCGAAGAGGAGGGGACCGCTCTGCCGCCGGAAGACGTCTATGATGAAGAATCCTCGCAGGACTCTTCCGCACGGACTTCGGCTCCCGCGAAGACGGGAAAGTCCGCGGCCAGGCAGTCGAAGGAGGAATCGACTCTCGACGAACTGCTCCTCCCCGGCGTCCCAAAGCAGTAGCTTGCCCTTCTATTCTTGACGCTCCGACGGGAAAATGTTTCTCTTTTGAACCATGAGGCGCCTCCTTCAAGCCGCCGCCGGCATCCTTCTGCTCATGGTACTCCTCTGGGCTTACGACAACTACTCAGGCTATCTCCGAGAAAGGACGCTCCCGGCGCCGTCGGCGAAGGAGCTTCAGGAGACCCCTCTGGCCCGCGCGATGAACGATGATCGCCGGCGCGTGCGAGCCGCGCAGTTCGACGGGGAGTTCCGACGAGTGAGCTCGCTCCTCGATCGCGCGGCGCGCGCGCACCGCGACGTTTCGGCTGCGCGCATCCGCCTGTCCCGAGCGCAAGACCTCGCGCAGGCCCAACGATGGGATGCCGCCCGGCGGACGCTCAATCTGGCGGAACTCCTCATCCCCAAGAACAGAGAGAAGGTCGTAGCGGCCGAAGAAGGAGATCCCGCTTCCCCGCAAGACGAGATCGAAGGGCGCGAGGTCCGCCGATGAGAAGGCTGGCCGCCTGCGTGTTCGCGCTCTTGAGCCTGACGGCGCTCTGCCGCGCCGCGGAGATAGACGAAGTCTACCGCAACGCATGGGAGGATTTCCGCGAAGGACGCTATGAGCGCGCCGCCTCCGGATTCCGCTATCTCGAGACCATCGGCTCCGTGGACTCCCGCCATGTCGCGAACCTCGCGCTGGCCCTGCGCGCCGAGGACCATCCGGACCAGGAACTCGCCTACTGGATCAAGGCCACTCTGCTCTCTCCCCAGGATCCCTTCCTCTGGAATCAGCGCGGCTGGACCTATCTCTCGCTGGGACAGGAAAAGGACGCCCGCGACTCTTTCCGCAAAGCCCTCTCCATCTCCTCATCGGCGGCCTCTTCCGCGGAAGCCGATCTGGGCCTGGGCCTCTCGTCGTCCATCTCCGGAGACCTGCAGGCCGCTTATGCCCCGCTCCAATCCTGCCTGTCCCTGAGTCCCTACATGGCCAGCGCCGCTTCCGTGGAGTTGGGACGGCTCACTCTGCGGCGCAGGCATTATCCGCAATCCATCCCTTTCTTTACCATGGCGCTCGCCCAGGACCCGCTCCAATCCGACGCGGCCAAGGACCTGGCCTTCGCTTACGAAAAGACCGGGCAGGGCCAGGCAGCCTGGCAGGCCTACAAGCTGGCGCTGGACCTCGATCCCGCGGACAAAGCCGCATCCTCGCGCAAGGACAAGATCGCGTCCTACCTGGAGCGTCGTCCGGTCGAAGCCATGCCTCTTCGCAGGATGGCGCGCCCTCTTATGCGCGAGCCGCTGGAATCCGACATGCCCGCAGCCCGCTCATCGGCCCAAAGCGCGCCTTTGCGCGTGCGCATGTTCTCGGACAACCGCGGAATGCCCGCGCACCTGACGCGATTCTTCGTGATGGGCAGTTCGGAACTGCGGCTCTTGGACATCAAGATCGGGACGGAAGTCGAGCGCCTGAAAGCCATGACGCAATGGTCCATCGTCTATCGCGCCGACAACCGAGTCATCGAAGTCCGCGATGCGTCCAACAACCTTCGCTTCGTGACGCGCCAGAGCTTCCGGCTCGAACGGACCCAGCCCTGGGGCACGGTGCTCGTGAAGAACCCGGAGCTGACGCAACTCATCGGCATCGACCCGGGAGACCGGGAACTGCGCGGCTCCATCGAAATCATCCCCACGCCCATGGGGTTCCATCTGGTCAATGAGCTGCCCATGGAGCAATATCTCCAGTCCGTGCTCGGACGCATACTCCCGGAGAACAGCCCCCTGGAAGCCTACAAGGCCGTGGCCGTGCTCATGCGCAGCCGCGTCTCCTCCATCCTCTCAAAGCCCGTCGAGGACGCGGAGCGCACGAATCTCTGCGACTCCGAGGCCTGCATCCCTTATGAAGGATTGGCCGCGGAGTCGGCCGCGTCGTCGCAAGCCGTGTACGAGACGCGCGGCATCGCTCTGACTCCCTCGGCGGGCCCGGCCGCCGTGGAATACCATCTCTCCTGCGGAGGACGGACCGAGGGGGGGATCTTGGACCGCGCGACGCCGGCGCTGGAACTGCGTTCGGCCCTGGACCTCGAACACAGCCTGCATGATTTCCCGGAGGACGGAGGCTACGACGAAGCCTCGGCGCATGTGCCCGCGGTCTGGAACCGCTGGGTCCGCGTCTTCGACGCCGAAGCCCTGCGGGAAAATGCGGAGCGCCTGCGGCCCATCGGACCCGTGCAGGACGTGCGCGTGCTCCGGCGCGGCCCCACGGGAAGAGCGCTCTCGCTGGAAGTCGTCGGCGCGCGGGGCAGGCTGGTCTTCGAAGGAGACCGCCGCATCGAATCACTTCTTTCGCCCGGCTCCCTGCGCTCGATGCTCTTCTCGCTCCAGCCCATCTATGACGGCCGCAAGCTCTCCCGCCTGATCGTATGGGGAGCCGGGACCGGACACGGCCGCGGGCTCTGCGTAGCCGGCGCCGTGGGGCAATCCCATCTCGGACGGAAGTTCAACGAGATACTCCTCCATTATTTCCCGGACGCCCGGCTCATCGGCATGCCCGCCCTGCCCAAGGAACCGGCCAAGGCCGCGCTCCCTCGAACGCCGCGCAGGCGGGCAGCGGCGCCGCAGAGGACCGCGCCGCCGACCGTCGCCGCGGCATCGACTTCGACGATTCAGGACGCCGCCGCCGATGAACCCGATAAGACCGCTGCGGCGACACCCGCGCCCGGCGCGTCTTCACCGCAGTCCTTCGCGCCGGCCTCCACGTCCACGTGGAAGCAGAATGCTCCCCGCAAGAAGCGCCACCGCCGCCGATGATCCTGCGCGGTCCCGTGGGATTGGTCCTCTGCGGAGGGGGAGCTTGGGGTGCCTGGCAGGCAGGCTGCCTTTCACGCCTCATCGAGAAAGGCCTCCGATTCGATCAGGTGCTCGGCTTCAGCATCGGCGCGGTCCATGGCGCCTTCCACGCCTGCGGCGGGATCGATCCTCTGCTCGATCTCTGGAAGGACGTCGATGAACTCCAAAGCTTGCGTTGGGCCCCTCGATTCTTCCCGCCGAGCTTCTTCTCGGATGCTCCCTTGCGGAGGCTGCTCTCTCCATTCAAGGACGACGCCTCGGTCAAAGCGCGCTTATCCGTCCCCTTGGAAGTCCTGAGCGTGCGCCGGGAAGACGGCCGCCGCGTCTGCGCGCGATTCGATCCGAAGGGGAATCCCCGATGGGACGGCCCTCTCCTGGAACAGCTCGCGGCCTCCTGCTCGATCCCCTGGATCTTCCCGCCGGTGAGCGTCCGATCAGGAGAAGAGTCTTCTCTTTTGGTGGACGGAGGGATCTTCTCTGCTCAGCCGATGAGCTTCCTGCCGTTGAGCGCCTGCTCCACGGTGCTTGTCCTGGAGATGATCCGCCCCGATGAGATGGGCCTGCGCCCTTGGGGACTCTTCGCGCGCAGGGACCAGCAGAGCCGCGAACTCTCGCGCAAGCACATGGATGACGGGACCGCCTCCTTGCGCGCGCTGCCCCATCCGCCCCGCATCCTGCGCCTGCATCCCTCCCGGAAACTGGAGTTCTCGGTGCTCGGATTCAAGACGCGCTGCACCCGCCCGGCCCTCGCCTTGGGACGAACGGACGCCGACGCGTTCCTCGACGAGATTTCTCGACAGCCTGCCGTCGGATAGTGTTTAATCTACGTTCTTATGCCCTTCTTGAGCGTGGTCATCCCCGTTTTCAACGAAGAGGAGAATCTCCCGGATCTGGGCGCCGAGCTCCAGAAGTCGCTCTCCGGCATCGACTATGAGATACTCTTCGTCGACGACGGCTCGCGAGACGGATCCTTCCAGGTCCTAAGCCGCCTGGCTTCCAAGGACCCTCGGATGAAGGTGATCCGTTTGGCGACGAACTTCGGCCAGACCGCGGCCATGGCCGCCGGCATCGAACATGCCCAGGGAGAATGCATCACCTTCCTGGACTCCGACCTGCAGAACGACCCCGCCGACATCCCGGCCATGCTGAAAAAGCTCGAGGAAGGATTCGACTCCGTCAGCGGCTGGCGAAAGTCCCGCCAGGACGCTCTCGTCAATCGCAAGCTTCCCTCCTGGATCGCCAACGCGCTCATCTCCCGGGTGACGGGCGTGCGCCTGCACGACTACGGCTGCACCTTGAAGGTCTACCGCGCGCGGTTCATCAAGGGCCTCAAGCTCTACGGAGAGATGCACCGCTTCATCCCGGCCTACGCCGGCTTCATGGGCGCGCGGATAACGGAGATGGAAGTCCATCACCGTCCCCGCACGCGCGGCGCGTCCAAGTACGGCATCTCCCGGACGCTCAAGGTCCTCTTGGACCTGCTGACCGTGAAGTTCATGGACGAGTACATCAACAAGCCGATCTACCTCTTCGGCGGCGGCGGCCTGGCCTGCGGCGCTTTGGGCACGGCCCTGGCGGCCTGGACGCTCTACAAGAAGCTTTGCCTCGGGATATTCGTCAAGGATCAGCCTCTATTCCAAGTCTCCATCTTCTTCTGCCTGGTTGGATTCCAGCTCCTGATGCTGGGCCTGCTCGCCGAGATACTCATCCGGATCTATTACGAGGTCCGCGGACGGCCGCCCTATTTCGTGAGGGAGAAGCTCAACCTCCAATGAGCCTGCCTGAACTGCGGTTCGAGACGGCGCGCATCCTGGAGGCGGGGGGGCTTCAGGACGACCTGGAGTTCGACGCAGCCGAACTGATGGGCTCCGAGCTTCCGGCAGGGACGCACGCAGCCGGTCCTCTGCGGCTGCATCTGGAGATCTCGACCGGCACGGGCCAACTGCTCGTGCAGGCGGACCTCTCAGGGACTTGGTCGCTGACCTGCAGCCGCTGCCTTCGCGAACATCGGATGGAATATGACTGCTCCATCGACGAGACCTATCCGGCCGACCAGCAATTCCTGGACGTTTCCGACGATATCCGCCAAGCCGCGCTCCTGGAGATCCCCGAGCGCTCGCTCTGCGGCCCCGACTGCAAGGGCATCTGCCCGACCTGCGGCAAGGATCTGAACTCCAGCGCCTGCGGCTGCATCGCCCCTTCGACTTCGCCGTTCGTCGGCCTTCAACGGCTCATCCGAAAAGAGGAGAAACACCATGCCGAATCCTAAACGCAAGCACACACGTTCGCGCCGAGACTCGCGCCGTTCCGCCAACTGGCGCCTGGAGCCCGTATCAGCGAGCACCTGCTCGAACTGCGCGAAAACGCATCCGCCGCACTGCGTCTGCCCGCACTGCGGCTTCTACGCCGGAGAGCTCGTTTTGCCCAAACGGGAGAAGAAGGGCAAGGGCAAGAGCGGCGGGACCGCAACCAAGGAGCAGGAAAAATAGTGAAGATTGCCGTCGAGGCGGACGGCCCTAACGCGGCCGCCGTCGTCGGCGGAGCTCTCCGCGCCGTCCGAAACGACGGCGCGGAGGTTCTGCTTTTCGGCCCTCAAGCGCCCCTGCGCGCCGCTCTGGATGCGCTCGGAGCCTCCGCGGAGAAAGGACTCGTCATCATCGATGTCCCTCACGCGCCGGAACCTCTCCCCGGACAGGCCTGCACGGTCCCCTCGCAGTCTCCGATCCTGCGGGCGGCCTTTGCGGTCGCGCGCAAGGAAGCGGATGCCCTGGTCTCCACCGGGAAGCCCTCCTCGGCCATCGCCGCGGCCCTGCGGCACATGAAGCGATTGCCGGGGATACTGCGGCCCGCGCTCCTTTGCTCCCTGCCCTCCGCGAAAGGGACCGTGGTCCTGCTCGATGCGGGAGCGGATATCGGCAGCAAGAGCTGGAACCTGCTCCAGTTCTCCCTCATGGGCGCCCTGTTCGCACAACGCATATTAAGGAAGGACTCCCCGACAGTCGGATTGCTGGCCGCCGGCCCGGAGGGGGAAGAACAGACGCTCCGGGAAGCCTTGCCGCTCCTGAAATATTCGGGCCTCAATTTCCAAGGACTCGTGGAAGGCCACCAGATTCCTGCGGGGATCGTCGACGTGGTCGTCTGCGACGGCCTGCTCGGCGACGTGGCCTGCAGGCTGGCTCAGGGATTCCTGACGCATCTGGCCCCGAACGCGCCCGCGAACCCCGGCGCCCAAAAAGGCGGGCTGCTCAAACGCCTTCGCACGGCCGCCGCGAACTCCGATGCGCAAAAGACCCCGCCGGCCCCGCGCGGCACGGAGCATACGGTCCTTCCTTATCTCGGAGTCGACGGCGCGGTCGTGGTCTGCCGGACCCCCGAGGACCCGGAGAGCATCCGCTGCGCCCTGCGCTCGGCCGCGGCGCTCTCGAAAGCCCGGCTCGCGCAGATGCTGCGAGAACGTCTCCAGGAATTCAAGAACAACGTTGAACTCTCCCGCTTAATGGAACCATGATGGCCATGTTTTTCTTGACAATCGCATCCGTAGAACGGATAATTGCTCCACGCACTCCGCTCTCGGCCTTCGAGAGAGCATTGATCAACGCTGGGAGGAAGGATGTCTGATAACAACTACGCAGAGCGGGTAAAGAAGATCATCGTCGAACAGCTCGGCGTCGATGCCGCCGAGGTGACCCCTCAAGCCCATTTCGTCAACGACCTCGGCGCGGACTCACTCGACACCGTCGAGCTCGTCATGGCCCTGGAAGAGGAGTTCGACACGGAGATTCCGGACGAACAGGCCGAGAAGATTCAGACCGTGTCCCAGGCCATAGAATACATCCAGGCCCACGCGAAGAAGTAGGCCGGACCCGGTGCAGCAGTCCCTCTCCGAGGCCCTCGGGTACAACTTCGACCGCCAGGACCTCTTGGAAGAGGCCCTGACTCATAAATCTTACGCCTTCGAAAACGGGAATTGCCCGCACAACGAGCGGCTGGAGTTCCTCGGAGACAGCGTACTGGCCGCGGTCACGGCGCATCATCTTTTCGAACGATATCCCGCTGAAGACGAGGGCCGCCTTTCCAAGATGAAGGCGGCCCTCGTCTCGCGTCCGACCCTCGCGCGCTGGGCGGAGACCTTCCGCCTGGCCGATCATCTGCGTTTGGGCTCCGGGGAGGAATCCACGGGAGGACGGGAACGCCCGAGCATCCTTTCCAACGCCATGGAAGCGGTGCTCGGCGCGGTGTATCTCGACGGCGGCTACGCGGCCGCGCGCACTCTCATCCTGCGCTGCCTGGAATCGGAATCCGTGGACATCGATGAAACGGACTACAAGAGCCGCCTGCAGGAGATCGTGCAGAAGCGGCACAAGACCCCGCCGGACTACAAGCTGATCAAGACCTCGGGCCCGGACCACGACAAGACCTTCCAAGTCCACGTCCAATACGGCGCCCGCGTGCTCGGCGCCGGCTGCGGCAAGAACAAGAAGGAAGCCGAGCAGGCCGCCGCCAAAGACGCCCTCCAGCACCTCGACCCCGATTAAATGAGGCCCGTGGGCATCAAGAAAACCCCGCTGCCGCTCGTGGACGAGGACCGCAGGCTCAGTTCAGTGCCATGAGCCAAATTTAATATACTGAAAAAATGCGAAGGCAATTCAACAGCTGGCCCTATATTATTTCATATGGACTGGAGTGGTTCTGGATTCTAGCAGGGGTTGCTTGTCTTTTTGCAGCACTTGCTCTTGTTTTTCGCCCCGCCCTATTCAAAGAGGCCGAATCGGATCTTTTTAGTTCGCAGAAGTTCTTTAAGGGCCGTTATTCGCTCCTATTCCTGAGCCTTGTTTTCCCGTTGCTGGCATCGACCTCATTCAAATTGGCGCAGTACTATTCTTTTGAATTCCCGGCAGGGGACTCCGTTTCGATCACGAATGTTCTATGGAACATCACTCATGGGTACGGATCGGCATCCTCTATTCATTATGGAGTTTCATTATTGTCCATCCATTTTAACGTGACGGTGCTGCTGTTGGCGCCGTTCTTTTGGATCTGGCCCAGCACGCTCGTGCCGCTACTTGCGCATGGCATCGCCATAGGGTCCGCGCCTCTCGCTGCATACTTTCTCGCAGAACATAGGTCCCAGCGTCCCGTATTGGGCTGGTTGGCTTTGCTCCTGGTGTTTTCTAATCCGCTCTTTCATTCCTGCCTGCAGACACATCTGACCAGCTGCGTTTACGCACTACCCTTGGTTCTTTGGACGGCCTATTTCTGGGGGGCGGGGAAAAAACTCCTCGGCGTATTATCCGGCCTGTTATTGATAACGACATGGGAACATTCTCCCATTGTGCTGTTCGGCTTCGGTCTGTATTTCTTGGCTGATCGAGACAGGCAGACCAGGAAATGGGTCATTGCAGCCCTGTTGCTCGGTTCGCCGATTCTTTGGTTCTCCGAATTGGCTTTGGTGAATTTTGTGCGGGGACAAGGTTTCGTTGTGCAGGATCACTGGGCTGTTTTTTATGGACACCTTGGAGGATCCCTGGACGGAGTTCTGCGAAATATTTTTTGCCGTCCTTGGCTCTTTTTGTGGAATCTATTTTTGCCTCCACAAAAGCTCTGGATCATAGGCGAGACATTGCTCCATGTTGCTCTCCTGCCGCTGGCTTCCGGTTCCGCCTCTTTGCCATTAGTAATCGCATGGATTCCTCAGCAACTTGCAGGTTCTGGGAATGAATTTCAGATGTTGAGAGGACATTATGCTTCCTTCATCGCGGGACCCTTGCTATGGGCCTCGATCATGGGAATGTTGCGGTTGTTTCGCACGCACGCATCCCGGCACTCCAACATCCTCGCCTCTGCGATTCTTTGTGCCGTGGGCGTCAATTTTCTCGGCGTAACCACCCGCCTCTATCCCGGGTTGATGCCCTCTTCATGGAAGACAGCCGTTCCAAAAATCCGCGCATATATTCCTCCTGATTCAAAGGTATGGTGCGAACCCTTCATCGCTCCCCACTTCGCAGCGCGTCGATATATACAAATGCTTCCACGAAATGGCCCATTCGAGCTGCAGCAGTTCATGCCGGATCGAGTAATATTCTCCACGTACTGGGTGGAGAAAGCAGAACACGAATTGACGGGACAGCTTTTCACCTATTGGGAACGTGAGGGATTCGTTCCGATATTCAGGGAGGCCGACTTGGTCGTATTGTCTCGCTTGCCTGAGGCAAGTCATTTCAAATACGGTGCTGCTCTGACTGCGGGTTCGGGGCCATCAAAGATTAAACGCTGAAACGTCAGGATGTCAGGATTATTTCCTCGCGTAAAATCGGGACTGGTATCATAGCGTGCGGGCTATGCTTCCGCAAGCACGACGCGCTCCGGCCAGAACAGCGGACTGGGCCTGGCGGACCTGGGCGGCGGCTTCGGCGTGCGCCAGCGAGGATACAGCGCAGACTACACCTTTGCGTCCTTCGGCGAGTTAGGCAATGTCCAACGGCCGTCTTTGGGAGCGCGCTTCTACTCTTCTGGGAATCTCACTTCCGTCTACCAACTGCCTAAAACAACCCCCGGAATTTGGACTCTGGGGAAAAAGTTGATAAAATGAATCCGTTGCAATCGGGACGCGGCAGTATGCAGCGACCCGGTTTGCATTCTAAGGCGCGGTAGCTCAGGGGTTAGAGCGGGCGTTTCATAAGCGCTAGGTCGGGGGTTCGAGACCCTCCCGCGCCAAGTTTTGAAGCACGGAGGGGGGAAATCAAAGGTTTCCTCTTTCGCGACAGAAGCAGCCCCCGAGAGCAGCGATGGGGCGAGACATATTAGGATGCGCGGAATGGCCCGCGCACCTTAATCAGGCTTTGAAATTGCGGCGGACGGGACGTCCGCCGCGGATCGACGCAGTCAAAGAGGTCCGTGACCATGGCTGAAACGCTCGTCGTCGTCAGCAAGATCAAGGGGCTGGTCAAGAACGCGGGATTGCGCACCGGCGGCGATTACGTCGAAGCGCTCTCCGCGAAGGTCCAGCAGATCGTCGAGGCATCGGTCGCAAAGGTGCAGCAGGAAGGCGGCAAGAAGACGCTCGGCGCAGAAGACCTGCAGTAATCACACCAGGGAACTTCCGCAGAGAGACGCTCGCTCGTGCGCGCGTCTCTCTGCGGGAAGAACCTTTATAAGGATTGAGAGTGAACCGCATCGATCTTTCCGACTACGCGCTCATCTACGCATTCGTCATCGCCGACGTGCTCTTCGCGGCCGTCATGCTCATCGCCGCATGGTTCCTGCGCCCCTCCATCCCCGACCCGGTCAAGCAATCGACCTACGAGTGCGGCATGCAGGCGCAGGGCACCACGGAAGTGAAGACCAACATCCGCTTCTACCTTTATGCCTTGATCTTCGTGCTCTTCGAGGTCGAAATACTCTTCGTGTTCCCCTGGGCCGTGCTCGTGCGCAAGCTCGGGATCACCGCGCTCCTCGAGATGGCCGTGTTCCTCGGCATCCTCTTCCTCGGCCTCGTCTATGCATGGCGCAAAGGAGCCCTGGAGTGGGAGATCCTTCCGCATGAGGAACTCCCCGTTCACAAGGAGAACGCTTAATGGGCGTCGCTCTGGAGAAGTTCCCGGCGATCTGCGGCGTGCTTCCCGGCGGCAGCGGCATCCTCACTACCGCCGATGCGTTCATCAACTGGTCCAGGAAATCCTCGGTCTGGCCCGTGACCTTCGGCCTGGCCTGCTGCGCCATCGAGATGATGGCCGCCTACGCCTCCCGCTTCGACTTCGACCGCCTCGGCGTGATCCCCCGCCCCAGCCCGCGGCAGGCGGACCTGATGCTCATCGCCGGGACCGTCTCCAAGAAGATGGCCGATCCGATCGTTCAGATCTACCGCCAGATGCCGGAGCCCCGCTTCGTGATCTCCATGGGCTCCTGCGCCAACTGCGGCGGCCCTTTCCACGACTCCTACGCCGTGCTCAAGGGCGTGGACAAGATCATCCCCGTGGCCGTCTACCTGGCCGGCTGTCCGCCGCGCCCCGAAGCGCTCTACTATGCGGTCCTCAAGCTGCAGGAGAAGATCCAACAGATGAAGATCGGACACGGCGCGGGCGCCGCGCCGCAGCAGGAACGCGGCAGCCGCGATCTGGGGGCCCCGTGACGAACGAACGCGTGACCGCGCAGATCCTCGCTCAGTTCCCGCAACTGGAGAAGGATCCCTCTCCCGTGAAGGACTATCCGACCCTGCGCCTTCCCGATGCGGCCTCGCTTTTGCCGGTCATCTCCCATCTTAAGGACTCGCTCGGATTCTCCTACTTGGATATGGTGACCGCCGTGGACTGGAAGGGCCCCGTGGACCCGGCCGGCTATGTGCGGGAAGAACGCGCGCACCCTTTTCAAGCGAAGCCGGCGGCGGCCGCGGCGGCAAAGCCTCTGCCCGGAGCTCCCTACCGAGACGCCTTCACGCTGGTCTATGCCCTGAGCCGGTTCGCGAACCCGCTCAAGATCTTCCTGAAGCTCGACGTGCCGCGAGAACAGCCGCGCGCGGCCAGCCTCGCCAGGATCTTCCGCACGGCCGACTGGCAGGAGAGGGAGGTCTTCGACCTCTTCGGGATATTCTTCGACGGACATCCGGACCTGCGCCGCATCCTCACCCTGGAGTCGCTCCAGGGACATCCGCTGCGCAAAGACTACGCGCACGCCGAGGACCGGTTCGACCGATGAACACCGCCCCCGCGCCCTCCCGCTCCGAACTAAAGACCGACCAGCTCTTCGTCAACCTGGGCCCCCAGCATCCGAGCACGCACGGCGTCCTGCGCGTGGGCCTGACGATCGAAGGCGAGATCATCGTCAAAGCCGAGCCGGACATCGGCTACCTGCACCGCGGCATCGAGAAGCTCTGCGAGACCCGCAGCTACGGCCAGTGCATCGTCTTAAGCGACCGCCTGGACTACTGCTCGGCCATGACGAACAATCTGGCCTTCTGCCTGGCCGCGGAGAAGCTGCTGGGCGTTCACGCGCCCCAACGCGCGGACGCTCTGCGCGTGGCCATGTGCGAACTCCAAAGGATCGCCAGCCACCTCATCCTGCTCGGGACCTACGGCATCGACATCGGCGCCTTCACGCCTTTCCTTTATGCCTTCCGCGAACGCGAGATGGTCATGGACCTCTTTGAGATGGTTTCCGGCGCCCGCCTGACCTACAACTACATCCGCATCGGCGGCGTGCGCGCCGACGTGGACGCGCAGTGGGTCGCAAGGACCCGGGAGTTCCTGGAATACTTCAAGCCGCGCTTGGATGAGTACGACACCCTGCTCTCCTACAACCCCATCTTCATCGACCGCACGCGCGGCGTCGGGGTCATCTCCGCCGAGAAAGCCGCGGACTACGGCCTCTCGGGGCCCAACCTGCGCGCCAGCGGCCCGGCCTATGACGCGCGCCGCGCCGAGCCGCATTGCGGCTACGAGAAGTATCCCTTCGACGTGATCACCGCCGAGAGCGGCGACTGCTGGGACCGCTACCATTGCCGCGTGCGCGAGATGCGCCAGTCCGTGCGCATCCTCGAAGCCGTCTTGGACGGACTGCCGGGAGGGGAGATCCTCGCCAAGGTCCCGAAGATCGTGAAGCCCGCGCCGGGCGAGTCCTACGCCCACGTCGAAGGCGCGCGCGGAGACCTGGGCGTCTATCTCGTCTCGGACGGCGGCCCGAATCCGTTCCGCGCCCACGTACGCGCGCCTTCCTTCTTGAATCTCTCGATCCTCCAGGAGATCTTCCTCGGCCAGCGCATGGCGGATGCCATCGCCATCCTCGGATCGCTGGACATCGTCCTGGGAGAGGTAGACCGGTGAGCGAGACCGAGAAGACCCCGTCATCCTCCGCGGCCAAGTCCGCCGCCCTTCTGCCGGAGCCTGTTTTCACGGAAGGACCCTGGGTCCTCCTGCCGCATCGCGCCTGGCCGACCGAGATGTGGGCCTCGCCTTGGAAGCTGCCCCGCTACCGCCGCGGAGCCATGATGCTCGCGGGGCTCCTGCTCCTCGGGACGGGCGCGGCGCTGCTCATCGGAGAGATCGCTCCGTGGGCGGACATGCTCCACGCCCGCCTCATGCTGGCCATGGCGACTTTCGGGCTGCCTCCGCCGGCCGTGATGTGCGTCTGGGGAGCCCTCCAGATCGCCTTGCTCATCGGCATCTTCATCCTGGCCCCCGTGGTCATCGTCTGGTGGGAACGCAAGATCTCCGCGCACATACAGTCCCGCTTCGGCCCCATGCGCACCGGAGGCTTCCACGGCTGGCTGCAGACCGCGGCCGACGGCCTCAAGCTCCTGCTCAAGGAGAACATCACTCCCCAGCATGCGGACTCCTGGGTCCACCGCCTGGCCCCGGCCGTGGCCTTGGTCCCGGCCTTGGTCGCCTTCGCTCCCGTCTCCTTCGGCCAGGAGCTCAGCGCCGCGGACATCGACATCGGCACGCTCTACATCTTCGCCATGACCGGCGTCTCCGTGCTCGGAATCATGATGGCGGGCTGGGCCTCCGCCAACAAATACTCCCTGCTCGGAGGCTTGCGCTCCGCGGCTCAGCTCGTGAGCTATGAACTGCCGCGGACCTTCGCCGTGGTCCCGGTACTCATGTTCGCGGGCTCGCTCAACCTCTCCCAGATCGTCGCGGCTCAGCAGGGCTACTGGGGAGAAGGCTACGGCTTCGCGCTCCTTCCCCGCTGGTTCATCTTCTACCCCGTGGTCGGCCAGCTCTCCTTCATCATCTTCCTCATCGCCTCCATCGCCGAGACGAACCGGACTCCCTTCGACATCCCCGAGGCGGAATCCGAGCTCGTCAGCGGATTCCACACGGAATACTCGGGCATCAAGTTCTCGCTCTTCTTCATGGCCGAATACGGCGCCATGCTGCTCTCCTGCCTGCTCATGGCGAGCTTCTTCCTGGGCGGAGGCTCCGCGCCGCTCCCCTTCCTGCGCTTCATCCCCAGCTGGGCCTGGTTCCTCTCCAAGGCCGTGGTCCTCGTCTTCTGCTTCCTCTGGTTCCGATGGACCTTCCCGCGCATGCGCGTGGACCGTCTGATGGACTTCTGCTGGAAGTTCCTGCTGCCCTGGAGCTTCGCCAACATCGCCTTCGCGGGGCTCTACCTGCTGCTCTAATGAACGATTCCAATTATTTCAAGACGATCTGGACGGCCTCGGTCAACACCCTTAAAGGCCTCTATGTGACGTGGCGCTATCTCTTCAAGCCCGCGATCACCGTGCAGTATCCCGAGGAGAAGCTGGCTCCCTACCCGGCGTTCCGCGGGACGCTGCTCTTCGACGCAAAGACCTGCATCGCCTGCGGTCTCTGCGCCAAGGCCTGCCCCTCGGAGTGCATCACGCTGGAAAGCCGCAAGGACGGCGCAGGCAAGCGAGTGCCCAAGCCCGAATGGTACGCGCTCGACCTGGGCAAGTGCAATTACTGCGGCCTCTGCGAGGAAGCCTGCCCCACCAAGCCCCGCTCCGTCTGGCACTCTTTGGACTACGAAGTCGCTTTCTCCGAGCGCTCGGAGATGCTCCGCTGCTGGAAGTCCGACACGCCTTTTCTCGGCGAGATCTGGGACCCGAAAGCGAAGAAGCTCAAGAAGCCCAAGACGCATCTGCAGGTGCAGAGCGTCCCCGCGAGGCGCATGCCATGATGGAAGCCGCGTTCTATTCCTTGACGGCGATAACCCTCCTCAGCGCGCTGGGAGTCGTCCTCGCGCGCAACACCCTGCACGCGGCCCTGCTCCTGGGCCTCTGCCTGGCCGGCGTCGGCGGCCTCTTCGCCACGCTCGGCGCCGACTTCCTCTTCGGAGGGCAGATCCTGATCTACGTGGGCGGCATCGCGGTGCTCATGACCTTCGTCGTCATGCTGGCCGGAAGGGCCAGCGAACTGCATCTGCGCCAGGTCAACGACCAGTGGCTCGCGGCCCTGCTCATCTGCGGCGTCACGTTCATGGGGATGCAGAAGATCATCGACTCGTTCTCGAACACCCGAGCCCCGGCCACGACCACGGCCACCACGGCCGGCGTGGGCCGCATCCTGCTCGACGAGTTCGCCGTTCCTTTCGAGATCATCTCGGTGATCCTCGTCGCGGCCTTGGTCGGCGCGGTCGTATTCTCCCGGCCGCGCGCGAAGAGGGACCGCTCATGACCTTGTCCCACTACCTGGCCGTCAGCACCGCGCTCTTCCTCATCGGCCTCTTCGGCGCCCTCACGCGAAGGAACATCCTCGGCATACTCATGGGCATCGAGCTGATGTTCAACGCGGCCAACATCAACCTCGCCGCATTCAACCGCTTCCTGCATCCCTCGGGATTCGTCGGCTCTGCGGTCGCGGTCTTCATCATCGCCGTGGCCGCCGCCGAGATCGTCGTGGGGCTGGCCTTGGTCGTGGCCATCTACCGCGCGCAAGGGACCCTCTACACCGAGGACATACATCTCCTGAAAGGCTAGTCACGACAGAATATATGACACTCTTCGAGAACGTCCATTGGATCGCCCTCCTTCCGCTGATCGCCTCCTTCGTCATCCTTTTCCTGGGACGAGACGACTCCGACAAGAGCCTGCTGCCCTACGTGGGGATCACGGCCATGGGCGTCTGCCTGATCCATTCGCTCCTGATCCTCAAGGGCTTCCTCTTCGGCGGCTTCAAGCCCTACTACCGCACCCTGCCGTGGTTCTCCTTCGGGGACTTCGAGATGTCCTTGGGCGTGCTCATCGACGGGACCGCGTCCTTCATGCTGGTCGTCGTCACGCTGGTGAGCTTCCTGGTGCAGGTCTACTCCCTGGCCTACATGCACGGAGACCCGCGCTTCAAGCGCTACTACGCCTACCTCTCCTTCTTCTCCGCGAGCATGCTCGGGCTGGTGATCACCTCGAACCTCTTCGTGTTCTTCGCCTGCTGGGAGCTCGTGGGCGTCTCCTCCTACCTGCTCATCGGCTTCTGGTTCGAGAAGGACGGGCCGGCCTACGCCTCCAAGAAGGCCTTCATCACCACGAAGCTGGGCGACCTCGGCTTCTACCTCGGCCTCATGGTGCTCTTCGCCTGCGCCGGGACCCTGGACCTCAACATGCTGGCCGCTCGCGCCCAGATGGGCCCCGAGTATCTGCCGCAACAGACGGCCGCTCTGGCCGGCATCCTCTTCCTCGTGGGCGCGGCGGGCAAGTCCGCGCAGGTCCCGCTCTTCATCTGGCTTCCCGACGCCATGGAAGGCCCGACCCCGGTCTCCGCGCTCATCCATGCGGCGACCATGGTGGCCGCCGGGGTCTATCTGGTCGCCCGCACCTACTTCCTCTATGCCGCCTCGCCGCTGGCCATGGATGCGGTGGCGTGGACGGGCTTGGCCACGGCGGTCCTGGCCGCCGGGATGGCCGTCGTCGCCTACGACATCAAGCGCGTGCTCGCCTTCTCGACCGTGAGCCAGCTCGGCTACATGATGCTGGCCTTGGGCGCGGGCGGATATACGGCAGGGCTCTTCCACCTGACCACCCACGCGTTCTTCAAGGCGCTGCTCTTCCTCGCCGCCGGCTCCGTCATCCACGCGGTGCACACCAACGACATGCGGCAGATGGGCGCGCTCTCCAAGCAGATGCCCTCGACCTTCATCACCATGACGATCGCCGCCCTCGCGATCTCCGGCTTCCCGTTCTTCGCGGGCTGGTACTCCAAGGAAGCGATCCTGCACGCGGTCTGGCTGCGCAGCCCGCTGATGTGGACGATCGGCGTCCTCACCGCGGCCCTGACCTCCTTCTACATGTTCCGACTCATCTTCCTGACCTTCCTGGGCTCCTCCCGCGACGCGCACTGCTGCGAGCACGCCCATGAGTCTCCGGCGGTCATGACCGGTCCGCTCTGGCTGCTGGCCGTGCTCTCGGTGAGTTCCGGCTGGCTCCTGGAACACAACGGACTCTTCGCCTCGGTCGTCCATTTCGGGGCCGAAGCCGCGGCTCACCACTCGGAGGGGGGCTTGCATGCGGCCCCGGCTTGGCTTCCTTGGGCGGCGCTCGCGGCCTTCGTCTCGGGCCTGGCCGCGGCCTGGCGCCTCTATGCGCGAGAAGACCTCTCCTTGGCCGCGGGCATCAAGGAACGCCTCACGCCCCTCTTCGCTATGCTGGAAAACCGCTACGGCTTCGACCGCTTCTTCCTCATGCTCGTGAGCGCGAGCGACCGGCTGGCCTCGGCCTTGGCTTGGTTCGACGACCAGGTCCTCGACGCGCTCTTCATCGACGGCTGGGCCGTGATCACGCGCGCCGTCTCGGAACTGCAGGGCTTATTCGACGACCTCTTCGTGGACGGAGCCGTCGATGGGGTCGGCATCGTGACGCGCAACGCCGGATGGGGGCTTTCCCGTCTGGTGCGGGGACAAGTGCAGGAGTATATGCTCTACGCGGCATTGGCCGTGAGCTTGTTCGCGACCTTCTTGATGACGAGGTAAATGGAAATGGGCATCTTGAGTCTGACGATATTCCTTCCGCTGGCCGGAGCGCTGATCCTCCTGTTCATCCCCAAGGAAAAGACCGCCGCCTTGCGGGCGGTGGGCGTCGCCGCCACCGCGCTGGCTTTCCTCGTCTCGCTCATCGCCCTCTTCCTCTTCGATCCCTCCCAGCCCGGCAATGAACTGACGATGCGCCTGACCGAGGACCTTGCCTGGATCCCCAGCTTCAACATCCGCTATTTCCTCGGCGTGGACGGACTGAGCTTCCCGATCCTCCTCTTGACCACGCTGCTCTCGCTTCTGGCCGCGGTCTATTCCATGAACATCCAGGTCCGGGTCAAGGAATTCTACTTCTGGTATCTCCTGCTCGAGACCGGAATGCTCGGAGTCTTCTGCGCGCTCGATCTCTTCCTCTTCTACTTCTTCTGGGAAGTCACGCTGGTCCCGATGTACTTCCTCATCGGCATCTGGGGGGGACCCAAGAAGGAATACGCGGCCATCAAGTTCTTCCTCTTCACGCTCTTTGGCAGCGTGTTCATGCTCCTGGCCATGCTGGCGCTCTACTTCGCGTCCGCGCCGCACACCTTCGACATGATGGCCCTCGCGAAGGCCCATGCCTCCTTCAGCCGCGAGTTCCAGATCATCGTGTTCCTGGGCTTCTATCTCGGCTTCGCGGTGAAGATCCCCGCATTCCCGTTCCACACCTGGCTGCCGCTGGCCCACGTGGAAGCGCCCACGGGCGTGAGCGTGATCCTGGCCGGAGTGCTGCTCAAGATGGGCGTCTACGGCATCCTGCGGGTCTGCTACACGATCCTGCCCGCCGGCTTCGAGTGGTTCCTGCCCTTCTTCGTGATCATCGCGCTCATCAACATCGTCTACGGCGCGCTTTGCGCCATGGCGCAGACGGACATGAAGCGCATGGTGGCCTACTCCTCGATCAACCACATGGGCTATGCCATGCTCGGGATCGCCGCGGTCTCCTCCACGGGATTCGCGGGCGCGGCCCTGCAGATGATCACGCACGGCCTCATCACGGGAGCGCTCTTCCTTCTGGTCGGCGTGATCTATGACCGCGCGCACACGCGCGACATCAACGCCTTCGGCGGGCTCGCCGCGAAGCTCCCCGTCTACGCGGGACTCATGTCCTTGACCTGCTTCGCCTCCCTGGGCCTGCCCGGCCTGGCGGGCTTCATCTCCGAGTTCCTCTGCTTCCTGGGCGCGTTCCCCGCGTGGAAGATCTACACCTCGATCGCGGTCATCGGCATCCTGGTCACGGCCGCGTTCTTCCTGCGAATGCTCCAGAAGGTGTTCATGGGGCCGATCAACGAGAAGTGGGCCGGCATGAGCGATATGGACGCGCGAGAGCTCTTCGCCGTGGTCCCTCTCGCGGCGCTGACCGTGCTCTTCGGAGTGTGGCCGAAGCTGCTCCTGGATATGATGAACCCCACGCTCTCGCTGATGGCGCGGTTCTTCCCGGACATGTTCCAAGGACTGCGCTGATGGACGGACTGCGCCTCCTGACTCCGGAGTTCGTCCTCGGCACGCTGGCCTTCCTCATCCTCCTTGCCGATCTTTGGATCCCGGCCAAGCACGGGAAGGTCCTCTTCCATCTGGCCCTCCTTTCCACCGCCGTCGGACTCGGGATGCTGGGACTCTCCTTCTCCGCGCCGGCCTTCTATCAGGGAGTAGGCTCGCTCTGGGTCGTCGACCCCTTGAGCCTTTTCTTCAAGGTCCTCATCCTCGCGGCCACGATGCTCTCGCTCTTCCTGGCCGTCGACGCGAAGCGTCCCGACGACGAACACCTCGGAAGCTTCGGCGCGCTCATGCTTCTCAGCGCCGTGGGAATGATGCTGCTCGTCTCCTCCGTCGACCTTCTCCTGATATTCCTCTCCTTGGAGCTGATCTCCATCCCCTCCTTCATCCTCACGGGTTTCGAGCGGGGGGACCGGAAATCCTCGGAAGGCGCCATCAAATACTTCCTCTTCGGCGCGTTCTCCACGGCCGTGACCGTCTTCGGCATCTCGCTTTTCTACGGCGCCACGGGCGGCACTCACCTGCTCAAGCCGCTGACGCACTACGTCGACGCGCCCGCGCCGCTCTTCCTCCTGGCCTGCCTGATGATGCTCGTGGGATTTGCCTTCAAGGTCTCCATGGCGCCCTTCCACTTCTGGGTGCCCGACGCCTACGAAGGCGCCCCGACCCCCGTGACCGCCTTCCTCTCCGTGGCGCCCAAAGTCGCGGGCCTGGCCATGCTGCTAAGGGTGTTCACGCGGCTCATCCCGCATGCCTCCCTGGACCTCACCGCCCTTTTCGTCTTCCTGGCCGTCTTGACCATGACGATAGGGAACTTGACCGCGCTGTGGCAGACGAACATCAAGCGGCTCTTGGCGTACTCCTCCATCGCCCAAGCCGGCTATATGCTCATCGGCTTCGTGACCGCCGATACCCTCGGAAGAGAAGGCGTCCTGCTCTATGCCCTGGCCTACCTGTTCATGAACATGGGCGCCTTCGCAGTCGCAGTCGCCGTCGGCAACGAGGAAGGCTACGAACTGCAGGCCTATGACGGACTCGCGCAGCGGTCCTTCGGCTTGTCCATGCTCATGACCTTCTTCCTGCTCTCCTTGTCCGGCATCCCGCCCATGGCCGGCTTCCTGGGAAAGTTCTACCTCTTCGCGGCGGCCCTCAAGGGCCATTTCTACATCCTGGCATTCGCCGCGGTGCTCAACAGCGTGATCTCCGTCTATTACTACATGCGCGTGGCCTACCACATGTTCTTCAGGCCCGCGCGCACGCAGGCGCCCGCGAAGACGGGCCTCTATCTCTATTCGAGCCTTGCGATCGCGGCCGCGGGCGTGTTCGCCGTCGGACTTTATCCCGAACCCCTGCTCGCGGTGATACGATCCTCGGCCGCGATGATCCCGTGAACCAGGGAGCGCTCTGATATGCCCCAAGAAACAGACAACCTGCAGCTCGAAGAGCTCTTCGACGAAGACCAAAAAGACCGAGGACAGGTCTACCAGACCCCTGAAGAAGTCCAGCGCCTCAAGGATCGCGACGAGGCGCGCAGAAAACGCGTCTATGTCATGATGGAGTTGGGCGAGGTCCGGACCATGAAGGACCTCTATCGAGGAGCCGTGATCCTTCAGCACGGCAGAGAGAGCTCCGACTTCCTCACGGCCCACCGCCTGGCCACGATGGCCTCCCTGCTGGGCCACAAGACCGCGCGCTGGCTCCTGGCCGCGACGCTTGACCGCTATCTCATGTCCGAAGGAAAGCCGCAGGTCTACGGCACTCAGTTCGAATACAACTCCGCCGAGAAGCGCTATCAGCTCAAGCTGCCCGTAGCGGACGCATCCTTCCTGGATTTCGAAAAGGAGATGCTCGGGGTCCCGAGCCCGTCGGAAAGACTCCAGCAGCTCAACAGCCAGTAAGGAGTCAGTCCGAACCGGGAACGGACTTCACGCGGACATTCCGAGGGAGGCTCAGCCCGAGCCTTTTGAACTCCGCGGGATTGACCATGATTGAGACCTCTTCCGGATAGACCCCCTCGGAAACTGCGCGTCCTTGCAGGACGCGGTCCACGGCTGCGGCCGCGCTTCGGCCCAGACTCTCGAAATCCACGGCTACGGAGAAGGTTGCGCCCCTCTCGACCAAGTTCTCCGTGGGCGCGATCAAGGCGATGCCTTCGGCTTGGACGAAATTCCTCATGGCCGCGAAATTCTGTTCGGTGATCACGAACGGATCAGGCAGCAGCAGGATCGCATCCGCGCCCCCGCGGATGCGGCGAAGGGCTTTGGGAAGATCCTCTTTGCCCGAGATCCTGTAGCCGACCGCATCGAAAGCTATCGAAGCTCCTTCTTTCCTCAGGCCCTCGACGTCTTCTGAGAATTGAGGCGAGGACCAGAGCACGGCCAGCCGCTTGACCGAAGGGAGCGCCATCCGGATCTGCTGGAGGAGTATCCCGGCGGCCGGCGTCATCTTGATCTCGATGGTTTGGCCGCCGCGCTCAAGGCTGGAGCGGGAAAGCGCCGGCGCAAGGCAGTAGACCAAGGGAATGTTCTCCGGATAATCAGCCAGGACCGCTTTCCCTCCGAAAGCCGCGATGACCCTCGTCTGCCCGGAGAATCGCAGACTGCCGGGCAGGACATTGGCGGAAATGGGCTTTCCATAAGCGGCCGCGAAAGAGTCATAGGTCTTCCGATAAGCGCCGATATCGGCAGCCAGGACCGCGGCCACCTCCTGCGCATGAAGAGAACGGATTCCCATGGAAAAAATTCCGGCGGCAGCGAGCAGGCCGACGAGGAAACGCGGCACCGGATCGCCTTTACAGGCCGTTTTACGGGCAAAGAAAGGCTTTGTAATCCTGTTCACTTTGCACGGATGATTATATGAAATACGACATGCTCTTATGCGTCTAACAGGCGCAAAGCCTGGGACACGTCAAGGCGGATACTGCGGACCAAAGCCCGCAGGGAGGGGAATCTCCGCTCTCCTCGGAGGAATCTTTCGAAACGGATCTCAAGAATGCGGCCGTAAAGCGGACCGGAAAAGCGCGGGATATGGACCTCCACGGTCAAGCGCCCTTCTCCTCCGAGAGTAGGCTGGACTCCGACATTGCAGACCGCGGGCAGCAAGCGCCGGCCTACCTTCGCGCGCACGGCATAGACCCCGCGAGGAAGGACGCGCCGGGCATCCGTCTCGATGTTGGCCGTGGGAAGGCCGATGCGCGCGCCCAGGCCGAGCCCCCGCACCACGCGCCCGCGCACGCAGTAAGGCCTCCCTAAAAGACGCGCGGCATCCTCCACCCGCCCGTGAGAAAGGAGCGTCCGGATATGCGAGGAGGAGACCTTCTCGCGGCCTCCCCGGGCTGTCAAGAGCGGGGGCGTCGAGAAATGCAGCCCTTTCTCGCGGCAGGCCTCCCGCAGCCAATGGACGTCTCCGCGACGCCCCCTGCCGAATGCGAAATCCGGGCCCACCAGGATGCCGGCGGCCCGGCAGCGCTTGATCAGGAAGTCCGAGAAGAACCGCTGATGAGAGGTCCGCGCAAGGCCTCCGCTGAACCGCAGGATGCGCACGCTCTCGACGCCGGCGGCCCGCAGAAGACGCTCGCGCTCCTCGGGAGTCGAGAGGAGCTGGGCCGCGACGCCTTGGAGCACCGAGCGGGGGGGGACATCGAAGACCACGGCCAGCGTGCGCAGCCCAAGGCGCCGGGCCTGCGCGCGCAAAGCCTTCAGTACGCGGCGATGTCCGCGGTGCAGGCCGTCGAAAGTCCCCAGCGTGACGAGATTCCTGGCGTTCATCGAGATGGTCATGCCGCGCGGATGGGCTGAAGCAGGAGCGAGATATCCTCGGCCTTCATGGCGCGCAAAGGCTCCACGGGCCGAGCCTCGCCCAGCGAGTAGGGCCCGATGCTCTCCCGGCGCAGGGCGCAGAGCACCGCGCAGGAGCCCGCGGCCGTTCCCACGGCGCAGGCCAGCGCGCGCACGTAGGTGCCGCTCGAACAGCGCACGCGGAAATCCGCCTGCGGCGTCCGCCAGGCAAGGAGCTCGAAGGACTCGATGAGCGAAGAGCGGGACTTCACGGGAACCGCCTGCCCTTTGCGCGCGTATTCATAGAGCGGCCGGCCTTGATGCTTGACCGCGGAATAGGCGGGCACCGGCAGTTCGACCTCCCCGGTCAAAGAGGCGAAGATGCGGCGCAGAGACTCCTCATCGAGCGATGGGGGCGGGAGTTCCTTGACGGCGCGGCCTTCCATATCGCCGGTGTCCGTCTCCACGCCGAAGCGAAGAGCCCCGCTGTAGACCTTGGGGAGTCCCAAAAGCGCGGAGGCTTGGCGCGTATACGCGCCGAGCAGAAGCATCAAGAGCCCGGTGGCGGCAGGATCCAGCGTCCCCGCATGTCCGACCTTATGTCCTTTGGGAAGACGGCCGCGGACCATGGCCACGACGTCGTGAGAGGTCCAGCCGACGGGCTTGTCGACCAGGAGCAGTCCGTCAAGCGGCGGATTCATCTCCGGCGTCGGCGAGGCCGGGAGGAAGAAGCCAGACGCCCCAGGTCGCCCTCGATGGGCTCGACCCCGCCGGTCTCCTGGGCGTGCAGGCGGGCAAGGAGGTCCTCGATGCGGTGCGCCTTCTCGGGCGTCTCATCGAAAACGAAGATGATCTTGGGAACCCTCTTGAGCGAGAGCTTCTGCATCAGACGCCGGTGCACATGTCCCGCGCAGCGTTCCATAGCCCGGGCAGTGGAGGCCTGATCCAAGACGGACCCGAGCACGGAATAATAGACATGAGCGGTCTTTCGGTCCGCGCTCAGACGCAGGGCCGTGACGGTCACCAAGCCGGATATCCCGGGATCCTTGAGCTCGGAGAACTCTCGGGATATCTCTTCGAGGAATAGTACGCGCAAACGATCGCTGCGGTTGAACATGCTGTATCTCCCGCTGCGTCAGGATGGAGATTCCAGACGCCGGATGCGCTTCTCCTTGACAACCGCCTCGAACCGGTCGCCCGGCTCGAATCCCGAGAAGCCCGCCAGGCCGACTCCGCACTCGAGGCCCTTCTCGACCTCTTTTGCGTCGTCCTTGAAGCGCTTAAGAGTATCGATCTTGCCCTCGCCCACCACGGCGCTGCCGCGAAAGACCTTGACGTGGGCGCCGCGCACGAGCTTGCCTTCCACGACGATGCTTCCGGCCACCTTGGACTTGCGCACGGTGAAGACCTGCCGGACCTCGGACTTGCCCACGACCACGTCGACGAGCTCGGGCTCCAGGAGGCCTTCGAGAGCGGCCTTCACGTCCGCGGTCAGGTCATAGATGATCTCGTAGCGCCGGACCTCGACGCCCTGCTTGCCGGCGATCTCCTGGGCGCGGCTGTCGACGTCCACGTGGAAGAGCAGGACCACGGCATCGGAAGCTTCAGCGAGGACCACGTCCGTCTCATTGGCGTTGCCCAAGCCGGAATGGATGACTTGGACGCTGATCTCCGGAGTGGAGAGCTTCTCGATCTGGTCCTTGAGCGCTTCGAGGGAGCCCTGCACGTCGGCCTTCAAGATGACGGGCAGGTGCTTGACCTTGCTCGAACGCAGGCTCAAGAGCGAAAGGTGCTGCTTGTGCGCCAAGGACTCTTCGCGCTGGATGCGGTTGCGCTTGCCCGCGATCTCCTTGGCCATGGATTCTTCCTTCACGACGTTGAAGGCGTCGCCGGCCTGCGGCACGCCCCCGGAAATGCCGAGGATCTCCACCGGCGTCGAAGGGCCGGCGCTGCGGATGCGCTCGCCCTTGTCGGTTATGAGGGCCTTGATCTTGCCGGAGCAGAGTCCCATGACGAAGGGGTCGCCGACGGAGACGGTCCCGTTCTGGATGAGCACCGTAGCCACGGCGCCGCGCTTGGCGTCCATCTGAGCTTCCACGACCGTTCCCTGGCCGGCGCGCTTGGGATTGGCCTTGAGCTCGAGCATCTCGGACTGCAGCAGGAGCATCTCCAAAAGCTTGTCGATGTTCAGATGCTTCTTGGCCGAAAGCTCCACGAAGATCGTCTTCCCGCCCCAGTCCTCGGAAAGGAGATTGTGCTGGGCCAGCGACTGCCGGATCTTCTGCACGTTGGCCGTAGGCAGGTCGATCTTGTTGACCGCGACCACGATGGGCACGCCGGCCGCCTTGGCGTGGTCGATGGCTTCGATGGTCTGCGGCATGACACCGTCGGCCGCGGAGACGACCAGGACGACGATATCGGTGACCTTCGACCCGCGAGCGCGCATGGCCGTGAAGGCTTCATGGCCCGGAGTATCAAGGAAGACGATGTCGCCCTTGGGCGTCGCGACGCGATAGGCGCCGATGTGCTGGGTGATGCCGCCGGATTCTCCGGCCACGACGTTGGACTTGCGGATGGCGTCGAGCAGACTGGTCTTGCCGTGGTCGACATGGCCCATGATGGTGACCACCGGCGGGCGAGGAGAGAGGTCCTCGGCTTTCTCGACGACATTGGCGGCCGCGGCCGTGATCTCGGCCTCCATGTGCAGCGGCTTGACCTCGAGATCGTAGCCGAAGTCGGAGGCCACGAGGATGGCGGTCTCGGAATCCAGGCGTTGATTGATGGTGACGAAAACGCCCTGGCTCATGAGCTTCTTGATGAGGTCGTTGACCTTCGCGCCCATCTTCTCGGAGAGTTCGCGTACCGTGACCATCGTATTGACGGTGAGCGCTTTAAGAACGGGCTTCTCGGGCGCAGGCGCCGGAACAGACTTGCCTGCAGGAGCAGGGACCGCCGGCTTCTCGCCGGGCACGGCAGGAACAGCGGGCTTCGCGCCGGGCACGGAAGAGACAGCGGGCTTCGCGCCGGAAACCGGAGGCTTGACTCCAGGCGCCGCGGGCTTCACGACGGAAGGCGCGCCGGGAACCGCGGGTTTGGCCGCAGGCGCCGCGCCGGGAACCGCGGGTCTTGCGGCGGAGGGAACTCCGGAGACCGCAGGCTTGCCCCCGGGCGCCACGCCGGGCTTGGCCGCGGGAAGAACGGCAGGCGCGGCAGAAGAAGCGGGACGAGCCGCCGCAGGCGGCGCAGCCGTCGGCGGCTTAGCCGGAGCAGAGACTGCGGCAGGCGGCTGGACCGGCCTGGGAACTGCGGCCGGAGCCGGGTCTAATCGATACGTCGCGGTAGGTTCAGGGACCTTGGCTGAAGCAGGAAGCTTGGGCGCCGCAAGAGGCGCGGCAGCCGAGGGCGCCTGGGCCGCAGGCGCCGCGGAAGCAGGCGCAGGCTGCACGGAAGCCGCGGGAGCCGGCGCCGGCTCGGGCTTCTTCTCCTCGACCACCGGCTTGGCCGGAGCTTGGCGCACCGGCAGGGCCTCGCCCGGCTTGAGCCGCGCCACCAACGGAGTCCCGGCGGAGGTCGGACGGCGCTGAGACTGACTCTGCCGATAACGGGCAAAGGGATCGCCCAGGCGAGTCGTGGGCGGCGCGATGGAATCGTCGGCCTGGATCGTGCGCTCCTCAGCGGAGGTCTTCTTGACGTCGGGCTGCTCGCCGGGCTTCGTCGTGGAGGAGTGGGAGGTCTTGCTCTTGACGCCGGTCTTCCTGGCCGCCGGAGCCTTCTTCTCCGCGGATTTCACAGCCGCAGCCTTGGAGACCGCCTTCTTAGGGGCGTCCTTCTTCTCCTTGTCCGCCGCGGCCTTCTTTTCCTTCTCCATGTCTTCTCTCCTTACGCCTCGCTGCCGCCCTGCACCGGGACATCCGCCGACTGATCTTCTTGAACAGGCGTCTGCGGCTCGGCCTTCTGTGCCGCGACAGGAGCCGCTCCGCCCGAAGTCCCGCGGCCCTCCATGTACTTCTTAGCGCTCTCGATGATCTTGGCTGCGGTCTTCTCTCCGACGCCCTGGAGCGTCGTCAGGTCCTCGGGCTTGAGCGTCGCAAGCTTGGGGATGTCGAAGAGCCCGCTCTTGGCCAGGACTTCCGCGGTCTTGGGCCCGATGCCCTCGAGCTCGCGCAGGTCGGCCATGACCGACTGCTTGGCCTGCTGGGACTCCTCGGATTTCTGCGACTCGGATTTCACCGAAAGGCTCCAGCCGGTGAGCTTGCAGGCCAGGCGGATGTTCTGCCCATCCTTGCCGATGGTCAGCGCAAGCTGGTCGTTGGGAACGATGATCTCGGCCTGGCGATTGACGTCGTCGATGATCTTCACGCTGGAGGCCTTGCCGGGAGCGATGGCATTGGCGATGAAGGTCGAGGTCTCGGGGGAATGGATGATGAGGTCGATGCGCTCTCCCGAAAGCTCGTTCATCACCGAACGGATGCGCGAGCCGCGCAGGCCGACGCATGCGCCCACCGCATCCACCTTGGGATTGTTGGAACGGACCACGACCTTTGCGCGGAAGCCCGGATCGCGGACCACATCCACGATCTCGACGATCTTCTCGCCGATCTCGGGGACTTCCATCTCGAAAAGCCTCTTGAGGAAGGAGGGATGCGCCCGCGAGAGCACGATCTGCGGGCCGCGCTGGGCCTTATCCACCTTCAGGATGACCGCGCGCACGCGGTCGCCGATGTTGTAGCGCTCGCGGCGGATCTGCTCGCGCACGGGGAGGATGGCTTCGGCCTTTCCCATGTCCACGATGATGTTGCGGTCCATGAAACGATGGACGGAACCGCCGGCCATCTCGCCTTCCTTGGGCTTGTACTCTTCGTAAAGATTGTCGCGCTCGATCTCGCGGATCTTCTGGACGAGCACCTGCTTGGCGGTCTGCGCCGCGATGCGGGCGAACTCCCGCGCGTCCACGGGGAAATCCACGTCCTCGCCGACGGCCGCGGCGGGGTGGGTCTTCTGCGCCTCGGCCAGGAGGATCTCCTGCTCGGCGTCGGCGATCGTCTCGACGACCTTCTTGCGCAGGCGCGCGCCGATCTCGGCGCTGTTGGGGTCGATCGTGCAGATGACGTTCGCATTGCGCCCCAGATGCTTCTTCAAGGCGCTGGCGATGGCGCCCTCGATCATCGCGAGGACGTCTTCCTTGCGCACGCCTTTCTCACGCTCGATCTGCTCGAGGGCGAGGATCAATTCGCTTTTCTGTGTCATAGCACCCCTCTCACGGACGCACGTCCGCAATGAGCCGCGCCTCTTCGATCTCGTCGGGCCGGACCTGGAAGGTCCGTTCGTTCCCGGCATCCACGACCACGCGGCCGTCCACCACGCCCCGGATCTGTCCTTGAAAATTGCGCTGCCCGTCGACCGGCAGCTTGAGCCGCATGCGCACCCGATGACCCTCGAAGCGCGCGAAATCCTTCTCCTTCTTGAGCACGCGGTCGATGCCCGGAGAGGAGACCTCCAGGATGTAGGACTCCCGGATGGCGTCGGTCTCGTCGATGAACGCTCCGATGCGCCCGGAAAGGTACTCGCAATCGTCCAAGCCGATGCCGCCGTGCTTATCCGCGTACACGCGCAATATCCATCGGCTGCCTTCCTGCAGCCAGCGCAGGTCCACCAATTCCATAGCCTCCTGCGCGAGCAGGCTGTCTAAGGCGGTCTCGATCATCTTCAAGTCGGGCATCGCGTCGTATTCTCCGGGATAAAAAAAAGTGGCTCGACTTCGGCCACTTTTCGCGTGACGTTGCTTACATTATAGCGAGTCCCCGACTATGCTGTCAAACGATTCTCAGCGGGGACTCGCGCGCGCTGAAAATCCACAGGTAAGCCGTACCCGCAGACCCATTCCCCTTGCGCACGATGCACAGTCCAGGCTTAGCACCCGAAAAATTAAGCGGAATTTAAGGGGGGCTTGGGCGGGGGAACGGCGGCGGGGAGCATGCTATGGGAACATGGGAAAACCTGAGAAGGAAAACGATCAACTGCACAGCCTCGGCAACAAGCTGGGGACCATCGCCGGGGGCGCACAGCTCCTACGGATCGCTGCGCTTACGCCCGGGCAGAGAGAGGATCTCGAAACGATCATACGAGCGGCGTTCGAGTGCGCGGACATCCTCGCGGATCTGAGACGGCTCTACGGATCGCCGCCGACAAAGGAATGATCCGCCGCGCGCTCTGCGCCACAGATACGCCGCCATCCCATGCTCCCCCATGTCCCGTCCGCGCGAAAGCATCCAGCCCCACACGCGTCTTGTCGTGGATAATCTTTCCATACCCTGAATACGAATCAAGGCTGAAAAAGTTCCCGCCTATTCATGCCGTCATCCCGGCGAAAGCCGGGACCCAGGTTTCGACGTGCTCCTGGATTCCGGCTTTCGCCGGAATGACGGCCAAGGTCGGATGAAACGTTATCGAGAAGCCGGGAGAGTCGCCGGAGAAGGCGCGGCGGACTGCGCCGCGGGAGCGGCCTCGGCCGACCGTACGCGCCGGGCATCCCTCATTCGCAGGACATCGTTGTAGGTCGCGAAGACCAGCACCGATACGAGGAAAGCCAGACCGATGGAGTTGGCCACGGTCATAGCCTGCACGGTCAATCGCCGGCGGCTCAGGCCCTCCCAGAGATAGAGCACCGCGTGCCCGCCGTCAAGCAGGGGGACCGGAAGGAGATTGAAGAAGCCGATGGCCACCGAGATGAGGCCGATGAGGAAGACGAGGTCCTCAAGCCCGGAATGCGCGGCCTTCGATACCATCTGCACGATTCCCACGGGACCCGCCAGATCCGGACGCTCCCGCTTGACGATCTTCTCCCAAAGCGTCTGCACGGTATAGGCCGTCCAAAGCCAGCACTGCCGACCGCCTTCGTGCATCGCGCTCAAGAATCCGATGCGGACATAGACCACCCGCGGCATGATGCCGATGAGGCCGCGTCCGGAGACCGCGTCCTTCTGCGGAGTGATCGTCGCGGAAACCTTCTTTCCCTCGCGCTCGATATCGAGGGCGATGGGCTTCTCGGCGCTGCGGTGGATGACCGCGGCCATGGTCGCCCAATCCGAGACCTCGACGCCGTCGATGCGCAGGATGCGGTCCCCGGGAAGCAGACCCGCCTTCTGCGCCGGCAGGCTCGCCGCGGTCTCTCCCACCACGGCCTCGGACGAGGGCTCGGGCATCCCCCGCGCAAAGGCCACGGCGAAGAAGAGGATGAACGCCAGGACATAGTTCATGAGCGGACCGGCGCCCACGATCAGGAGGCGCTGCCACGGAGAGCGGCTGAAATACTCGTCGGGATGCCCGGTGCAGTCCTCCAAGGACTCTCCGGCAGGCTTCACGTAGCCGCCCAGCGGCACGGCGCAGATGGAGAAGCGGGTCCCGTTGGAGGTCAGCCCGAATATTTCGGGGCCGAAGCCGAAGGCGAAGCGGATGACGCGCACGCCCAGGATCTTGCAAAGAAGGAAGTGCCCGCCTTCATGCAGGAAGATGACCAGCCCGAATGTCAGCAAGACCGCCAATGTGCTCAGCAGCATGATCGCCTCTGTACGCCTCGTTCGATGATGTCCGCAAGCTCCTTGGACTTCATTCGAGCCCACTGATCCACTTCCACGACCTCGCTGAAAGACGGCAATCCGCCTGAAGAACGGTGCGCGGCCATGCAGCCCTCGATGAGGCGCGGGATGTCCGTGAACCGGATGCGCCCCGCGATGAAGGACTCCACGGCCGTCTCGTCGGCGGCATTGAGCACGGCCGGCATGGAGCCGCCGACGCGCGCGGCTTCCCAGGCCAAAGCCAGGCAGGGGAAGCGCTCGAAGTCCGGCTTGGAGAAATCCAAGCGCCCGGCGGCGAAAAGGTCGATGGGCTCGATGACCGGCCGCGTGCGCCTGGGCCAGGTCATGGCGTACTGGATGGGCAGCTTCATGTCCGGGGGGGACATCTGCGCCAGCACGGAGCCGTCCAGGAACTCCACGGCCGAGTGGATGATGGACTGCGGGTGCACCACGATCTGTATCTGGGAAAGGTTGAGCCCGAAAAGGTTCTTGATCTCGATGGTCTCAAGCCCTTTGTTCATGAGCGTGGCGCAGTCGAGCGTGATCTTGCGTCCCATCTTCCAGGTCGGATGCGCCAGCGCCTGCTCCACGGTGACCTTGGAAAGGTCTCCCTGGTAGCGCGCGAAGGCCCCGCCCGAAGCCGTGAGGAAAACGCGCCGCGCCGTGCGCCCATAGCCGCGCAGTCCTTCCTTGGGCATGGCTTGCGTCCCGAAGCACTGGAACATGGCCGAAGGCTCGGAATCCACCGGGAGGATGCGTCCGCCCCAGCGCTCGGCCTCGATCATGAACTGCTCGCCGGCCATGACCATGGGCTCCTTGTTGGCCAGGGCCACGGTCTTGCCGGCCTTGAGCGCGGCCAGAAGGGGGGCGAAACCGATGCCGCCGACCAGCGAGGTCAGGACGATGTCCGCCTCTTTGGCCGAGGCCATCTCGCAGAGGCTCTCCACTCCCGGAGGCAGGAGCTTGACCGGATGCTTGTGCTTGCGCGCCGAAAGCCGTTCCTTGAGCTTCTCATGCGCCCGCGGATCGAAGACCGCGACCCAGCGCGGCTTGAATTCCTCGACTTGCTTGAGCAAAGCCTCCACGCTCGATTGAGCGCAGAGGCCGACCACTTCGAACTCCTCGGGAAGTTCCGAAACCACGCGCAGAGCGCTGGTCCCGATAGAGCCCGTGGAGCCGAGGATGACCAGGCGTTTGGGTGACATTTTCAAAATTTTATGAATTTTTACCGAGGAGCACAACGAAATAGTAGAAGACGGGCGAAAGGAGCAGGAATGAGTCCATGCGGTCGAATACGCCGCCGTGCCCCGGCAGGAGTCCGGAAGAATCCTTGACGCCGCAAGAGCGCTTGACCATGGACTGCGCCACGTCCGAAAGCTGGGAAACGACCCCCGTGATCAGGCCCAGGCACGCGGCAGGTCCGGCCCCGATCATGCCGCGGCCGCCCAGCCAGAGCGTCAGGACCGCGGCCGCGGTCCCGGCCAGAGCGCCTTCCCAGGATTTCTTGGGACTGAGCACCGGAGCCATGCGGCGGCGGCCGAAAGCCGAGCCCACGAAATAGGCCGCGCTGTCCGCGGCCCATACCGCGGCGAAGAGCAGAAGGGTCCACGCGCGTCCGGCTCCGGGAAGCTCGCGCAAGAGGGAGAGATGACCCAAGGGCCAGCCGATGAAGAGCACTCCCATCATCGAGAGCGCGGCGCGGTCCAAGGAATGCTCCCTGCGCAGCACCTCGCGCAGGAAGATCCCGGCGAACACCAAGGAGAGCGCCAAGGACGAAAGACCGCCGCCCGGAGCCTGGGAGCGGGAAAGGACCGGCCCCGAGAACGCGACCGCGCACGCCAAGAGGAGCGCGCCCAGCACGGTGTTCCATCGCTGGATGCCTCGCCCGCCGGCCCAGAGCATGAGCACGTACTCCCGCGAGGACAGGACCGTGAGCGCCAGGACGAACGCCAGGAAAGGCAGGCCGCCCAGGTAGACGAGGAAGAGCACCGCCGGGATCCCGACCAAGGACGTCAGCACTCGCGGCAAGAGCATCCGATCAGCCTCCCCAGCGGACGGCCAAGTTCGCCGTTGATTTCTTCACGGACCCTTGGTCTCGACCGCGCCGAAGCGGCGCTCGCGGCGGTTGAACTCCGCGATCGCTTCCAAAAGATGCGGCTTGCGGAAATCCGGCCAGAGCACCGGCGCGACATAAAGCTCGGAGTAAGCGATCTGCCAGAGCAGGAAATTCGAGACGCGCAGCTCTCCGGAGGTGCGCACGACCAGATCCGGGTCCGGCAGGCCCGCGGTATAGAGCTTGCGGCCGATGTCCTCCTCGCTCACGGAGCGGGCGCCCTCGGAGAGCAGGGCGTTGACCGCGTCGACGATCTCGGCGCGGCCGCCGTAGTTGAGCGCGAGATTGAGCGTCAGGCCGGTATTGGATTCCAGCGTGCGAACCGAGGACTCCAGCTGCCTGCGCACGGGCTCGGAGAGCTCCTGGATGCGGCCGGAAAGCCTCAGCTTCACGTTGCGGCGATGGAGGTTCCCGGTCTCCCGCTCCAAGGCCCAGCAGAGCAGGCGCATGAGCTCCGAGACTTCCTCGGCCGGACGCAGCCAGTTCTCAGTGGAGAAGGAATAGAGGGTGAGAGCGCGCACGCCCAGGTCGCTGCAGTCTCCGATGATCTCGCGCACGGAATCCACGCCGGCCTTATGGCCCGCGGCGCGCGGCAGGCTCCGGGCCTTGGCCCAGCGTCCGTTGCCGTCCATGATCACCGCGATGTGCTGCGGGATCTTCATCGATTCCATGATCCGTGGATGGGACCGGGGATCAGACCGTGGCGATCTCTTTCTGCTTGCCCGCGATGATCTCTTCGATCTGCTTGACGTAGGCATCCGTGAGCTTCTGGATGGCGACTTCGGAGAGCTTCTGCTCGTCCTCGGAGATCTTCTTGTCCTTGGCCGCCTTCTTGACCTCTTCCAAGGCATCGCGCCGATCGTTGCGCACGGCCACGCGATACTCCTCGGCGATCTTGCCCACGGAGCGGACGATGTCCTTGCGGCGATCCTCGGTCATGGAGGGAAGAATCATGCGGATGACCTGTCCGTCGATCTTGGCCATGGCGCCCAGGTCGGCCTTGTTGAGCGCCTTCTCCACTTCCTGGACCTGGGACTGGTCCCAGGGTCGGACCTCGAGAGTCCGCGCGTCCGAAGCGGAAACGGCCGCGACCTGCTTGAGCGGCACCATCTGTCCGTAGCACTCGACCCGCACGGCCTCGAGCATGTGGGGGTTGGCGCGGCCCGTGCGCACGCGGCCCAATTCGTCCTTGAGCTTGACGATGCGCTCCTTCATCTGACTGTCGGCCTTGGTCTTGAAGTCCATGATCGCTCCTTTATATACAACGCCCTTTTCTCCCCCGAAAACCCCCGCGGGCGCTCTCAACGCGCCCTGACGTGCGGGGGCCTCCCTATTCGTGGATGATGGTGCCTACCCGCGCTCCCGACACGGCCTTGGCGATGTTGCCGCGCTTGGCCAGGTCGAAGACTACCACGGGCATCTTGTTCTCCAGGCAGAGGGTCAGAGCCGTGGCGTCCATGACCCGCAGGCGGCGGCGCAGGGCCTCCGTGAAGGAGACGGCCTTGAGCAGCCGCGCATCCGCGTTGCGCTTGGGATCGTCCGTATAGACGCCGTCGACGTTGGTGGCCTTGAGCACCGCGTCGCAGCCGATCTCCACGGAGCGCAGGGCCGCGGCCGTGTCCGTGGTGAAGTACGGATTGCCGGTCCCTCCCGCGAAGATCACCACGCGCCCCTTCTCCAGGTGGCGGATGGCCCGCCGCCGGATATAGGCCTCGGCGAGCTTGCTGATCTCGATGGCCGTCTGCACCCGCGTCGGAACCCCGAGGCTCTCCAGAGAGTCCTGCAAGGCCAGCGCATTGATGATGGTGGCCAGCATCCCCATGTAGTCCGCGGTGACCCGGTCGATGGCGGTCCCGCGGTCCTGGGCTCCGCGCCAGATGTTCCCGGCGCCGATGACCACCGCGAGCTGAACGCCCTTGCGGTAGGCCTGCCGGATCTCCGCGCTGATGTGGAGCAGGGCCTGCGAATCGATGCCGTGCGGCTCCTTGCCGAGCAGGGATTCGCCTGAGAGCTTGAGCAGGACGCGCCTGAACTTTCGCTCGCGCATCAGATCACTCTCCCAGCTGATAGCGCACCAGGCGCTTGACCTCGATCTTGCCGCCGGCCTTCTGCGCGGCTTCCTCCACGAACTTGCTCATGGGGGTCTTGTTGTCGCGCATGCTGGGCTGTTCCAGCAGGCACCAGGCGCCGAAGAAGAGCTTGTTGAGCTTGCCCTCGACGATCTTCGGGACCGCGGCCTCGGGCTTGCCTTCCTGGCGGACCTGCACCGAGAAGATCTCCTTCTCCTTCTCGATCATGGCGGGGGGGATCTCGGCGCGCGCGACCCACTTGGGGCTCATGCCCACGGTCTGAAGCGCGAGTTCGCGGCCCAGGGCCGCGGTCGCCTCATGGGAAGCCACGGCGTCGCTGGAGCACGAGAGCTCGATCATCGCGCCCTTCTTTCCGCCGGAGGTGTGCACGTAGTGCGCCAGAAGGCCGGAGCCCTTGAGTTCAAAGCGATCCATGCGGCGGAGCACCACGTTCTCGCCGATCTTGGACACGACCTGGGCCAGACGCGGCGCGGCCTGCTCGGCCGAAGTCAAGGAGCCGTCGGCCGCGGAGGCCGCGAGTCCGGCGGCCAGCTTATGGAACTCGTCGGTCTTGGCCACGAAGTCGGTCTCGCAGTTGATCTCGATGATGCCGCCCTTCTTGCCGTCGGCGCTCACGCTGCAGGCCACCAAGCCTTCCTTCGTGATGCGGGCGCTCCTCTTGGCCGCGTCGGAAAGGCCTTTCTTGCGCAGGACTTCCACGGCCTTCTCGTAGTCGCCGGCGGCCTCGGTCAAAGCTTTCTTGCAGTCCATCATGCCCGCGCCCGTCTTCTCGCGGAGCTTGAGGATGATCTCGTTCGGATTCATGGCGGTAGTCATGGGCTCTCCTTAATGAACGGCGGATCGATGTCTCTCCTGGGACGCCCCCCGATGCGGGGGGCGTCCAGGAAGCGCGCGGCGAGGATCAGGCCTGGGGCTCGCCCACGGGCGAGGCCGTCTGCTCCGGAGCCTGTCCCTCGGGGGAAGCGGCCTCGGCGCTCTCGGCCGGGACTTCGGCCGGAGCTTCCTCGGCGCCCTCGATGGTCAGGCCTTCGCCGGCCGCGGCCATCTGGATCTCCGCGCCTTCGACGCTCGCGGCGGCCTTGGCGTTCTCATGCGCGGTCTTCCCTTCCAGGATGGCGTCGGCGATCACGGTGCAGAAGAGCTTGATGGCCCGGGCCGCGTCGTCGTTTCCCGGGATGGGATGGTCGATGAGGTCCGGGTCGCAGTTGGTATCGCAGACCGCCACGACCGGGATATGGAGCTTGCGCGCCTCGGCCACGGCCATGTACTCCTCGGCCGGGTCCACCACGAAGAGGACGTCGGGCACCCGAGTGAGGGTGCGCACGCCGGTGAGCACGCGGCGCAGCTTCGCGAGCTCCTTGACCAGGCGCGAGACCTCTTTTTTGGTCATGACGCGGAAGACGTTGTCGCGCTCGAACTGCTCGAGCTGCTCCAAGCGGTCGATGGACCGGCGGATGGTCTCGAAGTTCGTGAGCATGCCGCCCAGCCATTTCTCGGAGACATACGGGATATTGATGCGCTCGGCCTCGGCCTTGACGATGTCCTGGGCCTGCTTCTTGGTGCCCACGATGAGGAAGGTCTTGCCCTCGGCCGCGGTGTCGCGCACCCAGGTGTAGGCCTTCTTGAGCTCCTTGACGGTCTTCTGCAAGTCGATGATGTGGATGTTGTTGCGCTCGCCGAAGATGTAGCGCCCCATCTTGGGGTTCCAGCGCCGCGTCTGATGCCCGAAATGCACTCCGGCTTCCAGCATGGCCTTCATCGAGATGTTCATTTGTCTCCTAGTCCTCCTTTATATTGCCGCTTTCATGTTTAACGGTCAAACCGCGGGATACGTCCGCGCTCCAGTAGTCCCGCGGTCCTACTGAAGCCCTTCCATTATATCAAATCGAACAGCCGGCGGCCGTTTAAAATCATCTTTCGGCCGCCGGCCTCGGGAATCCAGCAGGAAGTCTTACTTGGCGGACGCGTCTTTCCCAAGCACCCTCTTCGCGAGCGCGTGCCTGAGATAGAACGCGGCAAGGATGGAATAGGCGGCGGAAGCGACCCACAGCCCTAAGACCGCAAAGGGCATGACGTGCAGGAGCGCCGGCATGCCCAGTCCAACCAGCTTATAGGCCGCGAACAAGCCTGCGGGGATGAGAATGCCTAAAGTGGCGGCGCTGAACATCTTGATCGCAGGGATGCGCGCAGGCTCGAACGCCGCAGTCTTGAGCGCAGCGGCTTTCTGGGCCAGGAACCGATTGAACACGTCATCCGCCTCGTTCAATGTGTATATCCCGAGCAAGCCGGCGAAAAGACCTTGCCCCATCATCCAGAACGCGACGGCAGCGGACATGGAAAGCACGGCCGCGGCGCTCTCGCGCAGCATGGCATTGAGATACATGCGGTCCGCGATAGCGAACTCTTCCTTGGAAAGCAATTCTCTGCGGGCGATGTCCCGCTTCAGAACCTGCGCGACGCGATCGGCGGGGATCAGGGAGCCGAACTGCGCCGCCGTGATCCCGCCGTAAACGGTCACAGTCAGAAGCACGGTCGTGGCCACAGCCTTAAGAGTCCCCGGCATGATGAACAATTGCACTGGGAAGAACACGGCCGCGGCCAGAAGCGAAACTCCCGCAGCGATCCGCACCCGCCGGCTGACCTTCGCGTCCATGGCCGCGAGCTTCTTGAGCGTCCCGGAAACGTTCGTCGACTGAGAAGAGGGGAGGGCTATCTTCTCGAGGCCCTGTCCATGCAGAGGTATTTCCTGCTTCTTAGACCCTGCCCTTATAAAGGTAGCCCGCAGCGGGATCCCTCCTGAAACAGGCGCAGCAAGAACGATCTTTTTGGACTCCCCCGAAAGAGGAAGCTCCTGCTCGGAGCGTTGGCCTTCCTGAAGCGCATCAGCGGTCTTCTTCGCCTGCTGCATGAGGATCTTGCCGCGCAGAGCCTTGATCTCATCGAGACTTTCGTTCAATTCTTTATAATCCAGAACCCGATACTTCTCGAAGTCCGACGATGCGGAATATTGCGGCTCGGGGAACCAAAATTCCGCAGCCGCTCTTAATTGCTCGGCCTGCTGCTGAACCAAGGTCAGAATCACGGGACGCAGCATGAGGATGTCGTCGTTAATATCCGAAAGGCTTTGCTTCTCCACGCCTCCGCTCATCCGGAACATTCCGCCGAGGCTCTGGGCAAATTGCCGGTCCACGAGGCACTGTTCGCTCAAGCGAGGAATGAGGCTCAGATTCGGGTACTGCTGAAGCGCCGCAGGGTCCGCACTGGAAATCAATCCTTGGATGCGGCCGATCATCGAGGCGTTCGGCATGGGCTGAGCCAGCGCCCCTGTCAGATTCAAGGATATAAGGGCATTCTCAGCAGGAACGCTCAGATTCGCCGCCGCAAACGCGGCAGCGGCTTGGCCGGGCAGGGCGGACGATATCAAGGAAAGGGCAAGGACACGGCTCACCGCGGAATTGATCTTCTTCATCAGTCGTGACTCCTCTCAATCAACAAATCCTTCTCGTGTTGTTGATTGAGGTAAGGAGAGTTTAGCCGCAGAGCCGCGAAAGCGCATGAAACGGAAGGCCCATGAAAGCGCCGGGAATAGGCCCAGGCAACCTGGGACTTGAAGGCCTAAGCGGATTTCCCTAAAGACCTATTCGCTCAATGATTAGCGACGGCGCGCAGGATCTTGCGCGTGATTTCAGGACCTTTGCCGGCAAGGACATAGGCGTTCTTCATGCGCGGATCCGCGGTCCCGCCCACGCTCAAGGTCAAGGCCCCCGGAAGGGCCTTTTCCATGTCGCGGTCGGTCCCATTGCCCATGGCCTGGATAGGAGAGCCGCTCAGCCATTCGCCTAATCGCAGGGCCCAACGCGCGAGGAATCCCCATAGGCCCTGCGCCTGCCCGGCCGCGGGCACGAACATGCTGTCTCCGAGGATCAGGGCATGCTCCGCGGAAACGCCGAGGATCCCGGCGATGCGGCTCACGGCCAGGGATTTGTTCAGCTTCGAGAAAGCCACATACGGAGGCATGCTCGGATCCTTGGGCATGCGCGGCTCGACCGTGAATGCAAGCCCTCGCTTTTGCAGTTCTTCCTGCAAGGCCTCGGCCACGGAGCGGACCGCGGATTCGGAGGTGCCGGAATGAAGCATCAAGGCATAACCATAAGAATATAGGTTTTCCACGGGAATATCCTTGGAACCATCATGCATCCGCACGCCCATCGAAGGCAGCCGGGCCTTGAGCGCCTCGACCGATTCCTTAATAAGCGCAGCGCTCCCGGAGTCTAAAGCCGGCTCTTCGTAAATGAGTTCAGGCTCGCCCTTGCCGTCGTAGCGGAGGATGCGTCCGCCCTTGTCGACCGCGAAGACCATTCCGCCGCGCGCCGAGGACGGGATGGAGGAAAGAGATTCCACGAGGGTCCCCTTCGTCGAGCCGTCGCGGGCCTTGTCCGGCCGGTCCGTGACGACCACGATCTGCTTGCCCGCGCCGCGCAGCGCCAGCATCGCTTCCACGGTCTCAGGAGAGGCGACCTGCTTCAATTTCTCCAACGTGTCGTCGTAGTCCGTGAACACCGCCTGCTTCTGCGCGGCTTGAGCCAAAATGCGCTGTTCCAGCGCCGCGTCCGCCGCGGGCAAGGAGAGCACCGTGCCGAAGATGCCGGCGATCGCCGACAAGACGAGCCGCTTGGCCTCGTAACGAAGCGAGGAAAGACCGGAGGCGATCTTCTCCTTGCGCGAAGGCAGCGTCGTCACCCCGGCGGAAGCCGGGATCCAGCCTGCTCCTGGATTCCGGCTTTCGCCGGAATGACGAAGAGAGGAAGGCACCAAGTCCATCGTCACCCCGGCGGAAGCCGGGGTCCAGCCTGCTCCTGGATTCCGGCTTTCGCCGGAATGACGAGAAGAGACGCCTGCCGCGGTTTCCTCCGCGGAACGCTGATCCTGATTCAAAGCCTGCACGGTCTTGCGCGCCTGATTCAGGATGATCTCTTGGTGCAGCGCCTTGATCTTCTCGATCCCGGCATTCAAGTCCGGCCAGCCCAGCGCCTGATATTTATCCAGGCCCGACAAAGCCGCGGAGACATCCTGATGATCCTTGCCGTCCCTCACCAATCCGAGCGTCTCGACATCGACATGCGAGATGAACACGAGCATCGGACGAGCTTTGTCGATGAGCCTGCTCAGGGTGCGAAGCTGCTTCTCGGAAGTAGCCGCGGCCGCATCCAGCCCGGCATCATCGCCCGCTTCGGAAAGATAGCCGGCCAGCGCCAAATCCAGATGGCAGTCCGGGCTCATGCGGGGGAGTATGCTCAGATTCGGATACTTCTGAAGCAGGAGAGGATCGGCGCCGCGCACCATAGCCTGGAGCGGACCCGCCAGTGAAGCCAGCAAGGCGGCCCCTTCTTGGGCGGCGGGGGCCGAGACGCTGATCACGGCCGAGGCGACGGCTTGGATGGGCAGAACGGACGATATCAAGGAAAAAACCAGAAACAGATTCAACACGGCCCCGTTCTTCATCTTCATAAAACATGACCCCCGCGCGCGCCGCAGATTAAACCGATGAAACGCAGCGTCAAGACGACGCGTGCTCATAAGGAACGCTTCTTCACCGTAACGACCTTGAACCGGGCCTTCGGAGCGATCGTCTCCAGCAGCAAAGGGACAAGCCGCTTCTCGCTGATCTTGCTGCCTTCCCACTCGACAAGGACCACCTCCGAGATATCTTCAAAGCCGCCTTGCTCCGAAACAAGGTGCGTAAGAGCGGCCTGCAGTGGAGAGAGACTGGGCTCAGCGCCGAGGATCTGGATATGCCCGCCCGAGTAGATCTTCCCGTTTTTCGTCCTGAGGGCCACGCCCGAGGGATCATAGGGCGAATAGGTCGTGTCGGCGGCTTTAAACGCCGTCTCTATGAGATCTCTCCATCCGCCCGCTTGCCGTTCGGGGGGGAGCAAATTATTGGTCGGGCGCGGGACCAAGAGAGTCCCTTTGGCGCCGTAGGGGTCCTTGAGCAGCGTCGCGAAATCAACGGGCGGTTTCCCCCGGACCAGGATGCGAAGCCTCTCGCGTGAAACGAGTTCATTGAGGAATTGCCTGCAGCCTCCGCATGGGGGGGCTGAAAGCGCGAGAGCGACCAAGCCTTTTTCCCCATGCCGCAAGGCGTTGAGCACGACGGCCCGTTCGGCGTGAACGCTCTGGTTGTACGCGATCCCCGTGAACTCGAGATTGCCCCCAAGGTAGACGGCTCCGCTCTCTCCCAAGCCGGCGGCTCCGACGCTGTATTTGGCGCCGCTGATAAGCGGACGCGCGAATTGTTTGGCGGTTTCAACCAGTCGTTCCAATAATTGCTCTTTCGTTATTCCAAGCGCCTGCGTGATGCGCGACACTTGCTCCGGACTAAGATAGACGGGATTCGCAGGCAAAAGACTTTCCAGGGCGGGCGATCCCGAGCCGGCCGGATCGGCGACGGCGGAAGATCGTTCGGATTGACCGTCGAAGACGCTGATTAAGCCCTGGCCGGCCGTTGAGAAATCGCCTTGGCTGACCGGCTTTACGACCGATTCAAAACGGCCGCTCACGACTTTCAAATTCCCCATCATGAACGACAGGCTTCGATGGACGGCGGGAAAGGCTATCCCGGATGGGAGCACGGCCGTCGCGGGCTTCAGGGAAACCGCCGCCGCCGGCCGGAGGGCCTCCGATCCATCGTCGGACAGCAGGACTTCTTGCGCCGGCAAGATATTTGTTCCGGCCCGCACTGCCGCTTGCAGATTTTTGTCCGCAGGGAGCGAGAACGATCCTCCCGTCATCCCCAGGCAGGATCGCACGACATCCCCCGAAACGGACAAGGGGACGAACAAGGCACCCCCTGCCGCAGGGGAGGGAAGTTCGACGGAGATCACCGCCGAGGCAAAGGCTTGCGCGGGAAGCGCGGATGCCGTCAAGGAAAGAGAAAGGAGAAGGCGCAGCGCGGAACCGATCTTCATGGGACTCCTCGCATGTTCAAGATTAAGGACAGTCTATATACAATGCCTCGGACCCGGATGAGGCGGAGGACCCAGAAGAACGCCGCCAATCGGCCCAAGCATCCAGGAACCCGAAGTCCCAAGCGGATATCCCCAAAGGCCTATGATTGTTATAATTCTCCGCGCTTCTTCATCCGATGAAAATACTCTACTGGGTCTCGCACGAAGCCTACTTCTGGTCGCACCGCGCGGCCTTGGCGCGCGCGGCCAAGGCCCAAGGGCACGAAGTCCTGGTCATGACCTGGACTCAGGATGAGGGCGCGCGGCTCGCCGCGGAAGGGTTCAAGCCGCTGCCGCTGCGTCTGCGAAAAGGGAGCATCAATCCGTTCCTGGATCTCGTCGCGCTCATCGGCGCGCTCAGGATCTACCTGCGCGAGAAGCCGGACATCGTGCACCATGTGGCGCTCAAGCCCGTGATCTACGGTTCCTTGGCCGCGCGCTTGGCCAAGGTCCCCGGCATCGTCAATGCCTTGGCCGGGCTCGGGCATCTCTTCACGGCCAAGGATATGCGCACGACCCTTCTGCGCGGCTTGGTGAAAGCGATGCTGCGCCTGACCCTGCCCGGGAAGAACGGACGCATCATCTTCCAGAACCCGGACGATCTGGCGCGGCTCGCGAAAGAAGGCCTCGCGGACAAAGAGCACGCGGTCCTCATCCGCGGCTCGGGAGTAGACACGCAAGCCTTCCAGCCCTCGCCGGAACCCGCAGGCGCTCCCGTGTTCCTGCTCGCCTCGCGCATGCTCAGAAGCAAGGGCGTGCCGGAATTCGTGGAGGCCGCGCGCAGGCTCCGCGCGAAGGGAGTCGCGGCGCGCTTCGTCCTGGTGGGAGAGGGGGATCCGGAGAATCCGGTCTCCATACCGCAGGCTGAGCTCGACGAATGGAACAAGGAAGGCGTGGTGGAATACTGGGGCCGCCGGGAGGATATGCCCGCGGTAATGAGTTCCTCGCATGTGATCTGCCTGCCGACGACCTATGGGGAAGGCGTGCCCAAGGTCCTGCTCGAAGCCGCGGCCTGCGGCCGCCCGATCGTGGCCACGGACATCGCCGGCTGCAGGGAGATCGTGCTCCACGAAGAGAACGGACTGCTCGTAGCGCCCAGGGATGCCGGCGCCCTGGAAGAAGCCCTGCACCGCTTGGCAACGAACGCGGACCTGCGCGTGCGCATGGGCCTGCGCGGCCGGGAGATCGCGCTGCGGGAGTTCCGCCAGGAACTGGTGGCGCGCCGCACGCTCGAACTCTACGCGTCGCTTTCAAATTGCTAAGATGACGCCTCAGCGGACCCGGATGGTCCGCGCTTTCTTCTGCAAGGGGTTTGGAGATGGCTTCTAAAAAAGCGCTGATCACGGGCATCACCGGACAGGACGGTTCTTATCTCGCGGAGCTCCTCCTGGGAAAAGGCTACGAGGTGCACGGCATCATCCGCCGCTCCAGCTCCTTCAACACGGGACGCATCGACCACATCTTCCGGGACCCGCATACCGAGGGGACCAAGCTCTTCCTCCATTACGGAGACGTCACCGACTCCTCGGGGCTCAACCGCATCCTGCGCAAGATCGTGCCCGACGAGATCTACCACCTCGCGGCCCAAAGCCACGTGCGCGTGAGCTTCGACACTCCGGAATACACCGGCGACGTGACGGGACTGGGCACCATCCGCCTGCTCGACGCAATCCGCGACACCGGCATCCCCACGCGGTTCTATCAGGCATCGAGCTCCGAGATGTTCGGAAAGGTGGCCGAAGTCCCGCAGAAGGAGACCACCCCGTTCTACCCGCGCAGTCCCTATGCCTGCGCCAAGGTCTACTCCTATTGGACCACGGTCAACTACCGGGAAGCCTACGGCATCTTCGCCTGCAACGGGATACTCTTCAACCATGAGTCGCCGCGCCGCGGAGGAACGTTCGTGACCCGCAAGATCACCATGGCCCTGGCCAACATCCTCGCCGGCAAGCAGAGCCGCGTCCACTTGGGGAATCTCGACGCCAAGCGCGATTGGGGCTATGCCAAGGACTTCGTGGAAGCCATGTGGCTCATGCTCCAGCACTCTCAGCCCGACGACTACGTCGTCGCCACGGGAGAGACCCACTCCGTGCGCGAATTCCTCGAGGAAGCCTTCCTCTGCGTGGGCCGCGATTACAAGGATTTCGTCAAGTTCGACCCTCGCTATCTGCGGCCGACCGAGGTGGACATCCTCATCGGCGACGCATCCAAGGCGCGCAAGGTCCTCTCCTGGAAGCCGAAGGTCGCCTTTAAGGAACTCGTGCGCTTGATGGTCCAGGAAGACCTCCGCGCCGCGGGCCTGGACCCCGACAAGCTCATCAAGCATTGATCGTCATCCCGATGAAAGCCTGCAGCCGTCATTCCGGCGGAAGCCGGAATCCAGGCGCTGCTGGATCCCGGCTTCCGCCGGGATGACGATCGAATCATAGGCCTTTTGGCCTATGCGCAGATGGAAACAAAGGCCCGAGACCTATTTGCCCGGCGGCCTAGACTATGTCTATGCCCTCCGAGACGCCGTCTCGTCGGCATGGACTCGCCGTTGGGGAGCGACCCGCATCCGGAATTCGTTGGGGCGCGGCCTGCGCGACAGGCTTTTTCGCGGGCGCGCTCTTCGTGCTGCTCCTCATCCCCGAACAAGGACTGCCCGGCCCGTTGGCGCGCCTTGCTCCGCTGAAAGCCCTGCGAAAAGCCGTCGATGCCGCGGCCGGACCTGAAGGATCAGCGAGCGCGGACCGGCCGGCACGCTTGCGCGAACGGCTCTTCTCTCCCCGCGGGACATCTCCCTCGCGGCACGGCCTGCGCAGGCTCGAGCCCATCGGCTTCGAAGCCGCATCGGTCCTGCATCTCCCAGACACATGGCCGGCGGCCTCGCCCATGCGAGGGCCGATCGCTGCATCCGCGAAGAATCATCCTCCCGCGGACCGGACCTTGCGCGATGCGCTCGCCGCGCGTCCCGCGGAGAGCGCATCGATCCCCCTGCACGCGAAAGCCGCGCAGCGATCCTTCGGGAGACTCCGCAGCCTCTCGGCTCAGACCTCCTCTCCGGACCGCTCCGCGTCCGAGAATTCCGCGCGCAAAGACCCGGCGAGGAAGCGCATGCCGACACGCTCTCCGGACAAGAAGTCTTCACCCGCGCAGCCGGAGTCGGCGAAATACGGACGCGATCCATCCTCAGCCAAGGAAAGCTCAGACGCCGGCGCACGCAAGGACGGCGAGGATGCCGGGCATCCTTCCGACCGAAAAAAACATCCCTCGAAGACCGAGCAGGAGCACGGCCGCATCCAGCGCTTCAGGCCGCCGAAGCTGCGGGACTGGATCGTCGGAGGACTGCGCCCTCCCTCGGGGAAAACCTCCGCGCCGGACTTCGCTCCCTTGAAAGAGAAGACTCCCGAGACCTTGCCGGACGGACGCCGGGTGGACGCGCATCCTTGGACTCCGGAAGAAGTCGAGGCGCTCGGGACGCCCGAAGAAGAACCGGACTTCGCGAAGTGGAAAAAGGCAGACGGCCGCCGACAAAGAAAGCCCCATTGGCACATGGGCGAGCGCACCGCCTATCTGCACGACGGCACGGCCTGGGGCGCCGGAGAAAAGAACGGCCGATGGAACTGGCTGATCCGTTCCCAGGAACGCTGGTGGACCCGCGCGGGCGAGGATACGGACCTCCTGCGCCACGCCGGCCGCTGGTGGTGGCATACCGATGACGGCTGGTTCCTTCTCCACGCGGGAGAGCCTTGGGTCTGGCGTCACTTCGCGGACTGGAAGCGGGAAGGGCTCATCCATCCCGGGACAGGCACGCGCATCCTCTACAGCGAGGACGGCCGGCGCGCGGCCGTGCTCACTCCGGGAGAAGGCTGGGCCGTGTTCGACGCGGAAACGGGCGAGCAATTGGCGCAAGGCCCGTTGGCGCAGCCCGGCCCAAAACGCTAGAATCCGGTCGTGGAATCCTTGCTCGCCGCAGCGCTCTCGACGGCCGCGATCTTGGCCCCTCTGCCGAAGGGATGGAAGCCGCCGCCCGGCTACTCATCCTCGGAAGCGGCGCTCTCCGCTCCGGTGCAGGCCCTCTTCGTCAAGAAGCTGCATGAAGACGAGTCCGTCCTGATCGTCGAGCGCTACTCCTCGCAGGACCCGGAGGGGGATCCGGAGGCCTTTTGCCGCAATCTCGGCCCTCAAGCCAGGAAATCCTCGCGAAAGGTCGCGGGCCGGACGTATGAAGTCTATCAGGGCCTGGAGATCGAGAGCTTCTCGCGCCGCATCCCCAGCGATGATCCCTACGTCCATGCCCTCGGCTCCAAACCGCCTCCGCCGCGCGTAAGCCTCTTCGAACGGCGCCGCTTCCCCGTGGGAGGGGAAGCCTACCGCTTCTACCGCTGCCGAGCGCTCGACGCCTGGAAGACGCTGGGCCGCTACAGGTCCCTTCAGCGCGCGGGCAAGGATCTCTACGATTTCCGCGCCAAGGAATTCGACTCGGTGCAGCGCCGGGTGTCAGCCGCCTGCTTCGGACAATCGGTGCTGAGCGCGATGGACGCGGGCTCCCCTGTTCCGGACATCCCGATGCCCAGCCGCTATCGATTGCGCATCATGGCGCAAGACGAGTGGACCTACGGAGCCTCCCGCAAGCTGGAGCGGGAATGCGTGCATCTGCGGCCTTTCGACGGCGGGTTCTACGTGCTGCGCCTGCGCGCGCCCATCGACGCATATCCCGACGAACTCCCGGCCTTCGACGCCCTGCTCAAGGATTTCGACCCTCCCGCGTCAAAAAACCCGTAACAATCCCATGCTACATTCGATTTCGATGCCCTCCCTGAAAACAGCCGCGCTGCTCTGCCTCCTGAGCGCTCCGCTCGCGGCGCAGGCCCCGCCGCCGATGGCCGCCCTCGCGGACCAGGAACAGAACGCCCAGCCTCCGACGCCGCGAAAGTCCTTTTCTCCTCTGCGCTCAGCGGCCGGGCTCTATCCCGTCTATGAGATGGACGGCGGCTGGATGCTCATCGAGCGGGACAGCCGCGGCGGAGCCCTGACTCGAGGCGCGCGCCTGCTCGTCGTGGGCAGCGACGGCGTCGCGGAGTTCTTCGCCGCGCGCTCCACACACACTTGGGCCGCGGCCTGCGCCCGGCGCCGTCCGGTCAAGACCCGCGCCTGGCGGCTCTCCTCCCGCGCGAAAGGCGCGCTCAAAGCCGTGGGAGTCCCTGTCGTCGCCATCCGCTTGAAGCCCGCAGCGGCCTTCGACGTCTCCAAAGCCCTCTTCTATCCGCTCAAAAACGAGGTCCGGGAAACCCTCTACAAGAAGCTCGATTTCCCTATCCGCAAAGCCGCCGTCGAAGACCTGCGCTCCGGCGCCTTCGCGATCCCGCAAGCGGATGCCGCAGGCCGGGCGCTCGCCGCGGAAGCGGACCCCCTGCGCCTGCAGATGAAGATCGATTTCAGTTCGAAGATCCGCGTCAAAGGACTCAAGGACGCGGTCATCCTCGTGGAAGGGACCCAAGTCTCCGAGACTTACCGCCGCTGCATGCGCCTCTTCGAGGGACCCTCCCAGAAGGGGGAAGGATCCTCCATGCCGCACGAACTCATGACCGAGACCCGGACCTTGGACTTCGTGGCCTATGATCCCAACCGGAGCGGCTCGCCCTTCGTGCTGGCATTCACGCGCAAACAGCCTCTCTGGGGACATGAGCGCTGGGGCTGGCGCATCACGGCCGAAGGGGCCAAGCCCTTCCTGCAGGACGCGCTCGATGCGCGCTGCCGCGAGAATTTCTAATATCTGCTCAGGAAGACGAAGAGGGCGGTCGCGGCCGCGGCCACCCACAACACGCGGTCGAACAATCTCAGGGTATCGAAAGCCCCCGGCTCAAGGAACAGCTTGAGCCTGCGCAGGTCTCCATTGCGCGCCTGGAGTATCCGGGCGCCGCAGCGCCACCCAAGATGATGGGGCTGAACCCAGCAGATGTGCGCGACCCCGCGGCAGAAACCGTCGGGGAGTTCCAGCTTGAAGGCGAATCTCTTTCCGGCCTCCAAAGGCGACCTGGAGTAGAACCCCATCCCGTCGCGGCAGACATCGACGAGTCCGGCCTCGTGAGAACCGGCCTCGTTCTCGGAGCAGATCTCCACTCCGATGTCTCTCATGAACCGTTGGAAGCGCCTTTTGTCCTGTCCCATATCGGACCCCGACCTCCCTTCCGCTATGAATAAGATGCCCGCGGAAGAAAAAACCCGCATGGGACTAAAGTCCTATGCGGTTATTCTTCTTCCTTGGTCTTGAGCACGCGAATGATAAAGCCTTTGAGGACTTCCTCGAAATATCGACGGGTGCGCCGGTATTCGGCCTTAGGACACTCCAAACGCAATAAAAGTATCCCTTCAGGATCAGGAACAAGGATGAAATCCGTATAGCGGACCTCATAGCTGGCTCCAAGCAGTTCCTGGGAATCGTAAACATAGGTCGTGAACCCCACCCGATAAGCCGGCATGCTGGAAACGAACACGTCGGAGACCAGATGAGAATCCTCCACGGCGCCCCAGGCGGCCATATCCCTGCGCACGTCGGCCGGAGGCCGATATCCCTTCTGCCCTTCATTAAGGAAAGCCGCCTCGATAAAGGCCCGGCCGTCCTTCGAGACATAGTGCGCGACGCCGTGGACCTCCCCGGGACCTTTCCAGGACCGATGGATATCGAAGGAGAATATCGGGTTGTCGATATACGGCTGCATCCTGGGACGATGCATCCAGCGCAGGATGGGGGTGGTCTTGACGAATCTCGGAGGATTCGCGCAGGCGAATACGAGAAAAGCCGCGGCTAACAGGGGGAGATTCTTCCACATGCGCTTATTGGTCATATTATTCCGTGACTATTATGCGATTTGCACCGCAAAAGGTCTATAATAGAAGCACTCGACGCGCAATGAGGAGCCGTGTCATGCCTGAATCCGAATACGACTTTGAAAAGCTCTCCCGCGAGATCGTAGTCTCTCAATTCAAGGGAGAGCCCGATGCCCCGGCCAAGACGGCCGCGCTGGTCAAGCGCACCATCATCGACGCGGTCCGCGGCACGCGCGCGGTCGGGCATCCCGTAGACGTCATCGTCCGCCAGATCGTGGCCGGCGCCATGGGCGGGCTCCTGCTCATCGATCGCCCGCTGCCCGTCTCGGCCGTGGCCATGCTGCGCAGCACCGCCGAAGCCGCGCAGGAGGTGGGAGTCGATGCCAGCGAGATGATGACCTGGGCCATGGAAGGGCTCTCTCGCGTCACCCCGCTCGTGCAGCCGCCCGTCATCGCCGCCATCCAAGAGGAGATCGAGGGAAGCTTCATGGGCGCCGGAGAAGTGTTCGCGGAGCTCTGCAGAAAAACGCAATGAAGCTGGCGCTCGCGCAGATCGACACCACCGTCGCGGATCTGCGCGGCAACATCCGACGCATACTTGCGGCCTACGAAGCGGCCCGCGGACTCGGAGCGGACCTGGTCGCTTTCCCGGAACTCGCGATCCCCGGCTATCCCGCAGGAGACCTCCTCGAAGATCCCGATCTCATCCGGGAGAACCTGCGCAGCCTGAAAGTCCTGGCCCGCGCCGCCGGCGAGACCGCCATGCTGGTAGGCTATGCCGAGCCCAACCGAGGCAGGGGCAAGCCGCTCTTCAACGCCGCGGCGCTCCTGCATAAGGGCGCGGTCGCAGCCAAGCGCTTCAAGACCCTGCTGCCCAACTACGACGTCTTCGATGAAGCCCGCTATTTCGAGCCGGCAGCCTCCAATCTCCCGATACGATTCAACGGCGTGAAGCTCGGGGTGACGCTCTGCGAGGATGCCTGGGCGCCTGCCGCGACCAAGGGCCGCACGCTCTATCGCCGCGACCCGGTAGCCGGGCTCGTGCGTTCCGGAGCCGAGATCCTGCTCAATCTCTCGGCTTCGCCTTACTACCGCGGAAAGCACGGAGTGCGCCTGAGCCTTCTGCGCAGGCAGGCCCGCAAGCACGGACGATTCTTCGCCTATTGCAATCTCGTGGGCGGCAACGACGAGCTCGTCTTCGACGGGGGGAGCCTCGCCTTCGACGAGCGCGCGCGCCTGGTCGCCGCGGGCCGAAGATTCGAGGAAGACCTCGTGCTCCTGGACACGAAGGCCTGCAAGCCGGCCGCGCCCCGCGCCCCCTTGGGAGACGTCGAGGAAGTCTACCGCGCGCTGATCCTCGGCCTGCGCGGCTATGCGCGCAAATGCGGCTTCAAGACCGCGCTGGTGGGACTCAGCGGCGGCATCGACTCGGCCCTCGTCTGCACGCTGGCCGCCGATGCCTTGGGCGCCGGGAACGTGACCGGGGTGCTCCTGCCCTCCCGATACTCGTCGGCAGGAAGCGTCGAAGACGCGCTGGCCCTCGCGCGCAATCTCGGAGTAGAGACCCGGACCCTTCCCATCGAGCCCCTGCACGCGGCCTCCCGCGCGCTCTTGGGGGAGCTCGCCCAAGACGGCAGCCTCACGGATCAGAACCTGCAGGCCCGGCTGCGCGGCCTGGCGCTCATGGCTCTGGCCAACGCCCAAGGCCATCTGCTCTTGTCGACGGGGAATAAATCGGAGTGCGCGGTCGGCTACTGCACGCTCTACGGCGATATGGCCGGAGGATTGGCCCTGATCTCGGACGTTCCCAAGACCCTGGTCTACGCTCTCGCGCGCTTCATCAATCGCGACGGCCGGCGCATCCCGCGCTCAAGCATCGAGAAGCCTCCCTCCGCCGAGCTCAAACCCGGACAGACCGACCAGGACGACCTTCCGCCCTACGAGGTCCTCGACGGGATATTGGAGAGCTATATCGAGCGCGGCCGCGGGGCGAAGACGCTCGTGCGCGGCCGGGCCGCCAAGGCGCGGGTGCTCGAAACGCTCGAGCGCATCGACCGCGCGGAATACAAGCGCAGACAAGCCGCGCCCGGCATCAAGATCACGGAGAAGGCTTTCGGCGTGGGCCGCCGCATGCCCATCGCTCGCGGGAGATATCGATAGCCGGATCCAAGAGGCGCGCCTGGGCATCGAGTCCGCGCGCTTCCTCCGCCCGCCCGTCGCATCGAAGAGCTTTCGCGAAGCACGCCGTCAGGATAGCCGCTTCCCGCGGCCCTTCTCCTCGATCGATCGCCGCATGCTCCATCTCCCGGGCGCCGGCCTGCGGATAGGACCGGGCAAAAGAAACCACCGCTGCGCAGGAAGAAGCGTCGCCTACGGGGAAAACGGCGAGGACATTTCCCAAGGCGGGGCTCAAGGGATTCCTCGCGGCCCTCGCCGCCCGGCGGCCCGGCGCCGGAAGGCCCATGCGCCGGAGGATCTCGTCGGCCTCCCAGCCGAAGTCCCAGAGATGCTGAGCATCCGAGAAGCTCTCCCAGCCGGGGATGCCGTGCGGAGCGCGCCGGCGCGCCATGCGCTCGAAATCGAGCACGACGAGGCCCTTTTCCCGTCCAATCCCGCGAGTCGTCTCATTAACCGCTCCGAAAACGCGCCAGCGCCGAAAGTCCTCATCAACGGCCCTGCTCAGCGCCCGGAAAGCCTCTTCGTATCTTCCGGCATCGTAGAGCCGCTCTCCCAAGGAAAAGTCCTTCCAGGCCCGCAGGGAGGAATCGATCATCGGCGGAGCATGGAGATTTCCCGGCACGGTGCAGACCATCAAGGGGATGGCCCGCCTCCGGCTCAACTCCGCCATGAGAGATAGCGCGGCGGAGTAGGACTTGAGGCGGCTTGAAGCTCGCAGAGGTTCCTTGAAAGGAGGCAGAGGCGACATCCGCTGCCGGATCAGGCCCAAGAGCCGGCTCTGCCTTGCACGGCGCAGGATCGGCCGCAGCCATGCCGGATCGCAATAGCGGAAAGGCAGCTGGAAGAAGATGTTGTGCCCGAAAAGGAGCACGAGCGCGTCCGGAGAGAGCGAAAGCGCCTCATGAAAGCGCCTCAAGGCCTGCTCCTGATCCGAGCCTCCGACGGCCATGTTCACGACCTCGACGCGGCCCTCAAGCCCCTCTTCCCGCACGCGCCGGCTCAGCGCCTGCGCCAGAAGAAGAGCGCTGGATTCTCCCAGCACGATGACGCGGCGCCTGCCGGGCTGCTTCTCCAGGAAGAAGCTCTGCTTTTCCGGGAACAGCCCATGCCCCGGGACCTGCCGAAGACGGATGCGTCCGCGCTCGGACTCTTCCTTAAAGAAAGGGCCGATGCCCTCATCGACGTATCGCTGGAAGTCCTGCACCGCTCCAGGTTCCTCATAGGAATATCGCCGGGCCGCGAGCTCGGCTGAAACGAAGAGCAGGGAGAGAAGCGCAAGAGAGGCCAGGGTAAGCCAAAAAGGATGCGGACGCGTTCTCATCCGGACACCCTTAATTCTGTATCTGAGAGACGTCGGCCACGGAGCGGAAGAGGCGAACGAGCCGGGCCACCAGGGAAAGCCGGTTGGCCTTCACCCGCGGATCCTCGGCCATGACCAGGACCTTTTCGAAGAAAAGATCCAAGTCCGGCTTGATCCTGACCAAGGCGCGCAGGGCCGCTTCGAACTCCTCATCGCCGGCCTTTGCGCGGACATCGCTTTCCACGGAACCCAAGGCCTCGTAAAGAGCGCGCTCCGCGTCCTCGGCGAGCAAGGCCCGGTCCACGCCCAAAAGGGACGCTCCGTCGCCGGCCTGCTTGACGATGTTGGAGGCGCGCTTGAAAACCTGGGCGAGCGCGCTGAACCCGGCCTCCGCGCGCATGGAATGCAGGGCGCAGAGCTTCTTGTAGGTGCGCGGAAGATCGTCGAGCCCGCTCTCCTTGACCGCGCGGATCTCGTCCTGCTTGAAGCCCTGCTCCAGGAACAAGGACTCCGCCCTCTGCCAGAGGAATTCCCGGACTTCCGGACCGGCCTTGGCCGCGGAGTCTTGAGGCGCATCCTCTTTTATGCCGAGAGCCGAGGGAGTCGGGACAGGCTCGCGCTTCTTTATTTCCACGAAGGAAAGCGCGTCGACGATGATATCCGGAAGCGAGATGCGCAGCTGCTTTTCCAGCACGATGCGCACGATCGCATTTCCCTGCCTGCGAAGGCCGAAGGGATCCTCGCTGCCCGAAGGCTTGAGGCCCAAGGCGAGCATGGCGCAGACCGTGTCGAGCTTCCCGGCCAAGGACGCGATCACGGCTTCCCTGTGCATGGGCAGAGCTCCCTTGGCCTGCACCGGGAAATAGAACTCCTCGAGCCCGAGCGCCGTGCGTTCATCCAAGCCCTCGGCCCGAGCATAGGCCGCGCCCATGGAACCCTGCAGTTCCGGGAACTCCTTGACCACGTCCGTGACCAAGTCGCAGTAGGCCAGGCGCGCGATGTCCAAGACCGACTTCTCATCGAAGCGCTCGCCGTGATGCTCGCGCAGGCGGGCGCAGAGCTTCCCGGCGATCTTGAGGACCCGATCGCTCTTATCGAGCATGGAGCCCAGGCCCTTCTGGAAGCCGACCAGAGAGAGCTTTCCGCGCTTGTGCTCCAGCGGCGTGGAGCGGTCGCGTCCGAAGAAGAAATGCGCGTCGCTCAAGCGCGCGACGAGCACGCGCTGATAGCCGGTCTGGACCTCTTTCTGCCCCTCGGAGACGCCGTCGCGCACGCCGATGAACTCCGGCAGGAGGCGCCCCCGGCGGTCCAGGAGGGGGAAGAACTTGAGCTGGGTCTTGAGCACCGTGGTCAGGAGCGCCTGCGGCAGCTCCAGGTAGCTCTTGTCGAAAGAGCAGAGCACGGGCACGGGGTGCTCGCAGAGGAAGTTGACCTGCAGGGTGAGCGCCTCGTCGGCGTCCAGGACGCCGCCCGAGCGCCTGGCCGCCTGCTCCAAGCCCTTGAGCAGGACCTTACGCCGCTCCTCATGGTCGACGAGCACGCAGCGCTCGCGCAGAAGATCGACGTACTTGTCCGGGTCCGAAACGGTCCAGGCCTTCTGTCCGAGCGCGGCCAAGCCGCGCGACTTCGCGCCCGCGCGGACTCCGGCCAAGGTGAAGGGCACGGCTTTCTTGCCGAGCATGGACACGAGGCAGCGGATGGGCCGGCCGAAACGCAGGCGCGACTCTTCCCACTCCAGGCCCTTGGGGAACTCGACGGCCGCGATCAGGCGCGGGAACACCCGGGCCAGGATCTTCGCGGCCGGCTCCGCCGGGAGGACCCTGCACGCCGCGAGGAGTTCTCCTTTGGGCGACTGCCGGACCTCGAGCTCCTCGGGACTCACGCCCTGCGCCTTGGCGAATCCCTGCGCCTGGACGGTGAAGCTTCCCTGCGCATCCTTGAGCAGGCGCGCGGGCGGGCCCAGGACCTCGCGGGTCTGGGACGCGGAATGATCGGCGACGCCCTCGATAAGCAGCGCCAAGCGCATGGGCGTGCCCACGGCGCGCACCGCGCCGTGAGCGAGCCGCTCTTCCTTGAGCATGTCCGCGGCCAAGGATTCCATCTGCTTGAGCGCCGGCAGGATGAAGCGCGCCGGCAGGGATTCGGTCCCGATCTCCAGGAGCGCGGTCTTCATCGGACGCCTCCTGCCGCGGCCGGATCCGTCGGCTTAGGCTCCGCGAGATACGAATTGATGACGCGCTTGGCGGCCCCGCGCACGCGGCCGATGTAGGCCGCGCGCTCGGAGACCGAGATCACGCCTCGGGCGTCGAGAAGATTGAACAGATGCGAGCACTTGAGCACCGTGTCGTAAGCCGCCAAGGGGAGTTCCTTCTCGCAAAGCAGGATGCCTTCGCGCTCGTAGTCGTCGAAATGGCGGCGCAGCATCTCCACGTTCGAATGCTCGAAGTGGTAGGGGGAGAACTCGCGCTCCTGCCGCAGGAAAAGGTCCCCGTAGGTCGTGGTCTCATTGTAGGCGAGATCGTAGACGCGGTCCTTCTTCTGCGAGTACATGGCCAGGCGCTCCAGGCCGTAGGTGATCTCCACGGAGACGGGATCGAGAGTGATCCCGCCCATCTGCTGGAAATAAGTGAACTGCGTGACCTCCATCCCGTCGAGCCACACCTCCCAGCCCACGCCGGCCGCGCCGAGCGTGGGGGACTCCCAATCGTCCTCGATCCAGCGGATGTCGTGGCAGCGCGCGTCGAGCCCGATGGCCTTGAGCGAGCGAAGGTACACGGCCTGCACGTCGGAAGGCGCGGGCTTGAGGATGACCTGATACTGGAAATATTTCCCGAGCCGGTTCGGATTCTCTCCGTAGCGGCCGTCGCCCGGACGCCGGGAAGGCTCCACGTACGCCGCGCGCACGGGCTTGGGACCCAGCACGCCGAAGAAGGTCGCGGGGTTGAACGTGCCCGCGCCCTTCTCCAAATCGTAGGGCTGGACGATGAGGCAGCCCTGAGCGGCCCAGAACCGCTGGAGTTCCATCACGAGTCCCTGGAATGTCTTCATACTATCCGCTCCTCCAAAACGAGCATGATCATGCGGCCAAGACTTGAGCGCGCATGCGCAGCGTGTGCAAGGGCCGCTCCGTCAGGCGCTCCACGCTGCGCTGGAGATATCCTTCCAAGCGTCCCCGCCGGTCCGGATCGGCGGGAAGCGCGCATATCTCCTGAAAAGACGCCGCATGCAGGCTCTCCCAAAGCGGACGATGCTCCCGGCCGACCGGGAGTTCTCCGACGCCGTAGCCGGCCTGCTCCATGAGCCGCAGGGAGAAGGCGATAAGGACCCAGTCGCAGGAAGCCTCGTCGGCCGCGGCCTCCAGCGCCCTCAGAGCCTCCAAAGCCAGCTGGAATTTCTCAAGGTTGGGCTGCGCCACGGGCGTGAGCCGGTCCATGAGTTCGCAGACCTGCATCCCGCGCAGCAGGCGAGGAAGGTCCGCGCGCAGGCGCACATGAACGCTCTCGAGCGCTCCGCCGATGCAGAGGGCGCCGCCCGCGCCTTCACGAATGTGGAGACGGTACTCGCCGAGCGCCAGCGGCTCGGAGAGCGCCTTGAGCTTGCCCAGCGGACGGTTCACGCCCATGAAGCGCACGGGCAGCTTGCCGTAAAGATCGGTGTAGATCACGCTCTGCCGGTCGGACTCTCCAAGCACCCCGCGCCGCAGGACCAATCCCCGCGCCGTGGTCGTTTCCGCGCGAACATGCCGCCGGGACATCCTCAGTTCCTGTCGAACGTCCAGTCCAGGGACATTTCTCCTCCGACGAGGAGCTGGAGCATCCGGTCGTAGCAGCCTTCCGGAAGCCGGACGAAGAGCTTGCGGGCCGAGGAGGGGAGGGATTGGGTCGTGGGCGCGACGGTCTCGCGGCGAAAACCGAGCAGGAGGAAATACTTCTCCTCGAAAGGCAGCGCGGCATAGAGCTTCATGGCCCGATCCGGGTCGAGCAGCTTGAAAAAGACGAGCTTCTCCATCTGCCTCAGCTTGGGCCAAGTCCCGGCCAATATCCGCGGCGCCTGCGCGCACAGATGAGCGCGCACGCGGTCGTATCGCCGACCGGCGGCGAATCGTCGCAAGGCGCGCAGATCCGTCGTCAAGCTTCCTGGCCCTCTCCGGAGATGAGTCCCAGCTCGATGCCCTTGACCACGGCTTCGGTGCGGTTGCTCACGTCGAGCTTCTGGAAGATGCTGTTGAGATGGTTCTTGACGGTCTTGACGCTGCAGGAAAGAGCGGCCGCGATCTCCTTATTGGAAAGCCCGCGTCCCAGGCAGGAAAGGACCTTCACCTCGGTCTTGGTCAAGGACGCATGGCCGCCTGCTTCCGGCGAGAGGGCCTTCGAGCGCAGCCCTTCGAGGAGCTTGCCCATCACGCCTTGCGGGATCATCATGCCCTCATTGGCGAAGGTCTTGAGCGCGCGGATGAGCTCCACGGCAGGGAGCATCTTGGAAAGATACCCATTGGCTCCGGCGGAGATGGCCTCCAGAACGTGCGCCTCATCTTCGAAAGAGGAGAGGATGAGGATGTTGATGCCGGGGCACTCGCGCCGGATCTGGCGCGTGGCCGCGATCCCGTCGAGCCGAGGCAGCTTGATGTCCATGAGGACCACGTCGGGCTTCAAGCGCTTGGCCTTGGCCACGGCATCCATCCCGTCGACGGCCTCTCCGACGATGCAAAGGTCCCGATCTCCCTCAAGGACGTCCTTGATCCCCTCGCGAAAAAGCGTCTGGTCGTCGGCGATAAGAACATTGATCCTTTTGACCGTCGATTGTTTTGTCGGCATCAGATCCTCCCGTCCACGCTGGCGGCATCCGTCCTGCTTCGTCGAGATTCTAGCATGAAATCACTCCTTCGTGTCGACGAGTCTTCCATCCTCGGCGTCGAAAGCGTAGCGGGTGTTGCCGACATCGAGGAACCAGAAGAGCTTCTTGCCCGCAGCCAAGGAGGGGAAAGGCGGTTCGCGGAAGCTCAAAAGCTTCGCGGAAGCCAGCCGCGTGTTGCGGCGGCCCATCCCTTCGTTCATGGCCGAGGGCCGCATGCGCAAAAGAGCCGCCAGCAGCACGGGAGTATCCACGAAGCGTCCCTCGACGGGAGCATGCTTGCGGATGTCGATATGCTCCGCGGAAAGCGCCCCGGGTCCCACTTTCCCATTGCAGGCGAAAAGGACCGCCATGCGCCCGTTGGGATACACGAAATAATACATCCAGCCGTCGCCCTCTCCCAGACATGGAGAGGAGCCCCGGGCATCCGTGAAGCCCTCGATGGCCATCAGATCGGATCCAGGAAGACTGCGCGCGGCATAGTTCATCACGCGGTCCATGTCCGTGCGCGCCGTATAGAGCACCCCGGGCCGCGAAGGACGCGCCGCCGCGCCCTGCGCGCGGCGCTGGGCCTCGGTCTCCTGCGAGAGGAGTTCCTGCACGGCGCCGGAGACCGCGGGTCCGGAGGCTGAACGCGCCGCGCCGACGCGCAAGCGCTGCCCGTCCGCGGAGATCTCCCACTGCAAAGCCGCAGGCGCGCCGCCCGCGCCCGCCTCCATGGACAGCCGGAGAAAGAGCGGCCTTCGTCCGCGCAGGCGCGGGGGGAACTTCGCCGAGACCGCGCGGACCGCTTCGCCGCTGTCGATGCAGTCCTCCTCGATGGGCCGGAGCAAGCGGTCTTTGGAGGAACCCATCTCAAGGAAAGGGCCCGCGATGCGTCCTCGGCATTCGCAGACCAGAAGCCTTCCTCCCGCGGAATCGGAATAAAAAGAATGCCGCCAGCCGTCCTGAGAGGGATGCTCCGGATCGCAGACCGCGATGCCGGAGCGGTTCGCGCGGCCCTCCACTCCGAGCCACCGCGCATCCGGATACGCCTTCCGAGCCGCGAACAGGACCTCGCGCGAACGCGCCAGCGCCGTGCCCGGGAGCAATCTTCCCTTGCCGGAGGAAGTATCCGCGGGCCCGCCGCCGCCCTGCGCGCGGACAGGAAGAGGGGACTCCAAGGCCGCGGATAGAAACAGAACGCTGATCATCAACGCATTCCAACTGTTCATCGGATGTTCGGATATACCATTTTTTATTATAATGCGCACATGCTTCCTACATATCGACCCAACAGACGCAAGCGCGCGAAAGCCATCGGTTTCCGCGCCCGCATGAAGACCGCCGGAGGACGAAAGACGCTCTCTCGTCGACGGCAAAAAGGCCGGCACCAGCTCATCCGCATCGCCAAGCACTGAGCGGCTCTGTCCCAGTGCGCACCGGACGGCTCGGCCGACGCACGCGCATGAGCGCCCGCGAGATGGAAGCCGTCTTCCTCAAGGGACGCAAGTGCGTACGCAATGACTTGATCCTTTGGTTCCGACAGGGCCCCGGGATGCCGGCTGGGCCGCGCCTGGGACTCTCGTTGAGCCGAAAGGTCGGCGGCGCCGTAAGACGCAACCGGTTGAAGCGGCTCCTTCGGGAAGCCTTCCGTTTCAATCGGCATCTCATCGATGCCGGCGCGGACTGCATCTTTTATCCGCGTCCAGGCTGCCGTTGGAAAGGATTAGGCGACGCGGAACATGCGCTCTTGGAGCTTTGCAAAAAAGCCGGACTCCTGCACCGTGCCCCTGAGGCCGGTGCGTAGGGTTCTGCTGGCGGTCCTGGACCTCTTTCGCGCGGCGCGCGCGGTCCTTTTGCCGCCGAGCTGCCGGTTCACGCCGACCTGTTCCGTCTTCGCGCGGGAAGCGATCGAACGCCTGCCGCTGGGCGAGGCGTTCACAAGGATCGCGTTCAGGCTCCTGCGCTGTCATCCTTTCCATTCCGGCGGACATGACCCGTTGCCTTCTGCGAGGATGTAATGGACCGAAACCTCTTCCTGGCCGTAGCCCTTTCGATACTCGTCTACGCCGGCTGGTTCGGCGTGATGAAGCGCTTCTACCCCGAAGCCGCAGGCAGCCGTCCCGCTGCCGCGGACGCCTCTTCCGCGGACAAGGCGCCGACGGCGCTCGCCCAGGCTTCAGCAGGCGCGCCGGCACGGCAGACGCCCGCGCAGCCGCCCCAGGCTCCGGCCGCGTCCTCCCCGGCGATCGCCGACGGAAGGGACGGAGCGCTCTCGGCGAAAGTCGGCAGGATCGAGATGAAGCTCCAGCCTTACGGAGCCGCGATCGCCAGCTACCTCTACCCCGGGCCGCTCGGCCCCGTGGAACTCGTACCCGCCGCCCGTCCCGGCTTCTTCGCCACTTGGCCGGAGCTCTCCTTCCGCGCCGTGCGCCTGGAAGGCTCGGACCTGCCTGCCTTCGAGGCCGTGCATCCCAGCGGAGTGCGCATCCATAAGGAATTCCTCATCGATGAGCAGCGCAACCTTCATCGCATGCGGCTGGTCCTCACGAACCCCGGCCCCCGGCCGGTGGAACTGCCGGCCTGGGACGTATCGGTCGGGCCCGGACTGGGCACGGTCGCAAGCGAACTCAAGGAAAACTCCTCCCAATGGTCGAGCGCCGTGCTGCTTCCGCCGGAAGCCGGGAAGACCCAGCCTCGCTTCGAGACCTTCAAGACCAAAGCGGAGCCTCAATGGCGCGACCTGCCTCTGCGCTGGGGCGGAGTCCATAACCGCTACTTCCTGGCCGTCGTAGTCACGGCCCAGGAAGCGGCGAGCAGCGGCAAGGTCTTCACTGGAGCCCAGCCCATCGGCTCGGACCGCACGCCGGCGCCCGAGGCCCGCGTGGGCATGCAGGCCGTGCGCCTGGCGCCCGGCGCTTCCGCCGTCATCGACATCCCATTCTACTTCGGCCCCAAAGGCTACATGGCCCTGCGGGAACTGGGACTCGGCTTTGAGAAATCCGTGCAGTTCGGCTGGTTCGACACCTTCGGACGCTACGCGCTCAAGGTGATCGATCGCCTCTACCGCCTGACCGGCAACTACGGCTGGGCCATCCTCTTGATGACCGTGCTCCTGCAGACGCTGCTCTTCCCGCTGACTTACAAGCAGATGAAGTCCGCCGCGGTCATGAAGAAGCTCCAGCCCGAACTCGCGCGCATCCAGCAGAAGTTCGCCAAGGACCCCCAGCGCCTCAATCAGGAGATGATGGAACTCTACCGCCGCCACGGCGCCAATCCGCTGGGAGGCTGCCTGCCGCTGCTGCTGCAGATGCCGGTCTTCGTGGCGCTCTTCAACGCTCTGCGCAACTCCTGGGAGCTGCACGGCGCGCCCTGGATATTCTGGGTCAAGGACCTCTCCGCGCACGACCCCTTCTATATCCTGCCTCTGATCATGGGCGCGATCATGTTCTTCCAGAGCAAGATGAACCCGGTGCAGACCGGGGACCCCATGCAGTCGAAGATGTTCCAGTACATGCCCGTCGTCTTCACGTTCATGTTCCTGAAGTTCCCGGCCGGACTCGTGCTCTACTGGCTGACCAACAGCGCGCTCGGCCTTATCCAGCAGATGTCATTGCGAAAACATTGGAGTTGACCCCATGAAAAAAGAACTTGCGATGGAAGGGAAGAACGTCACGCTCGCCGTCGAGAGCGGACTCAAGGAGTTGGGACTTCGCCGCGACCAAGTCGAGGTGCAGGTCCTGGAGGAAGGCGCGCCGGGATTCCTCGGCATCGGCGCCAAGCCCGCGCGCGTCCTATTAAGGGAGAAGCGCTGGGGAGAAGAAGCGCCGGAAGTCAGCGAGCCCCCGTCCGTGCATCCCAACGCGGCCAAGCCCGCGCCCCGCAGCAGCAGCAACCCCGCCTGCACCCCTCGTCCTCGGCACCACACGCCGACCCCGCGGCCCCAGCATCACACCCCTGCTCCGGCGCGCAGCCAGGAAGTCGAGGTCCCGCCGGACCCCAAGAAAGCCTGCGAGACCGCCGAACTCGTGCTCCGGGAATTCTTCCCTCTCATGGGCGTCACGGACGCGGCCGTACGCACCGCCTGGGACGCGGAGCAAGTGCGCGTGCGCGCCGAGATCGAGAGCCCCGACTCCTCCCTGCTCGTGGGCAAGGACGGAAAGACCCTTGAAGCCTTCCAGTTCCTCGTGACCGTGACCGTAGGCCGGCGAATGGGCATGCCCGTGGCCGTGCAGGTCGACACCGAGGGCTACTGGCTCGGCGTCGAAAGCCGGCTGGCCTCCGACATCGAAAAGGCCGTCGCCGAGGTCCAAAAGACCGGCCGCTCCTGGCGCTTCGAGCCCATGAGCCCGGCCATGCGGCGGCTCATCCACCGCAAGCTCATGAACCATCCCGCGGTGGAGACCGCCTCCGAAGGGGAGGGCACTTGCCGGAAGGTCGTAGTCAAGCCCCGCCGCTGAACGCCGACGATATCGTCGCGCTCGCCACGCCCTCCGGCCGAGGAGCGCTCGGAGTCGTGAGGCTCTGCGGCCTCCGCGCGCAGGCCATCGCCTGCTCGCTCCTCGGCGTCCCTTCTCTTCCCGCGCGAAAACCCGTGCTGCGTTCGCTGCGCTGCGGCGAAGAGACCTTGGACAAGGCCCTTGTCACGTTCTTCCCTTCCGGCTACACCGGGGAGCCCTGCGTCGAGTTCTCCGTGCATGCCTCTCCCTATGTGATCCGGACGCTGCTGGAGCTCTGCCGTCGAGCCGGCGCGCGGGATGCTCTTCCCGGAGAATTCACCCAGCGGGCATACCTCAACGGAAAACTCGACCTGGCGCAGGCCGAAGCGGTCTGCGAACTCATCGCCTCGGGAACGCGCGCGGCCCATCGCGGCGCCGTGGAACGCCTTGAAGGCGGCCTTCAAAAGCGCGTCGAGTCCCTGCGCCTGAGCTTGACCGAAGCCCTCGCCGGACTCCTGGCCCGGCTCGACCATCCCGACGAGGATCTCTCGGATGGGACCGACCCGCTCTGTCGCGCGCTCGAAGGATTGCGCGCCGCGGCCCAAGCCTCGCGCCGAGGACGAGCCTTGGGCTCCGGACTCAGGGTCGTCCTGGCCGGACCGCCTAATGCCGGAAAATCCAGCCTTCTCAATGCCCTTCTCGGCGCGGACCGAGCCATCGTATCCGAACGCCCCGGCACCACCCGCGATACCCTGGAGGCGGACTGCGAACTGGGAGGGCTGGCCCTGACCTTGGTCGATACCGCCGGACTGCGGGAGCATGCACCGGATCCGGTCGAGGCAGAAGGGGTGCTCCGCTCCCACCGCGCCCAGGAGTCCTCGGACCTCACGGTCCTCGTGCTCGATGCGGGCGCGGATCCGGCGCCGCAGACGGCCCTCATCGAACGCCTCGCCAAGAGCGGCCGCAAGCTGGTCGTGGCCCTCAATAAACAGGACCTGCCCCGGAAGATCTCGCCGCAGACCGCGCGCGCCTGCTGTGCCGGAGCGCCGGTCGCGGAAGTCTCGGCCTTGAACGGCCAAGGACTCGAAGACCTCGCGCGCATGATGAAGGCTGAGCTCGGCCCGAAGGACGAAGAAGTCCAAGAGCCCTGGTCCATCGGGATCTCCGAGCGGGCCTGCATCGCTTTCGAGCGGGCAGAGCAGGAAGCGTCCGAGGCCCAAAAGCTCGCCGACTCCCCGGAACTCGCCGCGCAGAACGTGCGCGCCGCGCTCGACGCGCTCGATGCGGTCTGCGGAGAGACGACCCAAGAGGACGTCTTGAACGCCGTATTCTCCCGTTTCTGCATAGGCAAATGAACGCTCTCCCGAAGACCTCCCCGTCCCCCGAGGCCGCTCGCGCGGCACGAACGGCATTGGCCGTGCTCTTCGTCATCAATCTCTTCAACTACATCGACCGCCAGGTCCTCTACGCTCTCCTGCCTCTTATTAAGGAAGAGTTCCGGGTCAGCGACGCATTCCTGGGCGCCCTGGCCTCGGCCTTCATGCTCGTCTACATGTGCGCGGCCCCGCCCATCGGCTGGCTGGCCGACCGCACGCGCCGCGTGCTCTGGATCGCGGGGGGACTGGCCGCCTGGAGCGCGGCCACGGTCTTCTCGGGCCTCTCGCGCAGCTACGCCCAGCTCTTCTGCGCGCGCGCGGCCGTGGGCGTGGGGGAATCCTGCTACGGAAGCGTGTCCCCGGCATTCGTAGCCGAGCATTTTCCGCCCGAACGCCGGGGAGGAGTGCTCGCGATATTCTCCATGGCCATCCCGGTGGGCAGCGCGCTCGGCTACGTGCTGGGCGGCTGGATCGGAGGGACCCTGGGCTGGCGCAGCGCCTTCTTCCTCCTCGGCGCCCCGGGACTCCTGCTCACCCTGTTCGCGCTCAAACTCAAGGACCCCCGCAGCCCGCAGCAGCGCGCAGCCAAGCCGCCCTCTCTGCGGGAATACGCCGCGCTCTACGCCAACCGTTCCTATCTGGCCAGCACCCTGGCCATGACTTCCATGACCTTCTGCCTGGGCGCGCTCGCGGTCTGGATGCCGACCTTCTTCGTGCGCACCTGGGGCTTGGACGTAGCCCGCGCCGGGATGCTCTTCGGCGGAGTCACCGTGGCAGGCGGCCTGGCGGGCAGCCTGCTCGGAGGCTGGCTGGGAGACCGGCTCCTGCGCCGGACTCCGAAAGCCTACTTCCTCGTCTCCGGCGCGGGACTGCTCCTGGCCATGCCCGCGGCTTGGGCCGCGCTCACGGCCTCCTCGCTGCCCGCGGCCCTGGCCGCGACTTTCCTGGCCGAAGGTCTGGCTTTCCTTAATATGGGGCCGCTCAACGGAGTCATCGTCGCGGTCACCGTGCCGGCGGTCCGCTCCATGGCCTTCGCGGCCAACATCTTCGTCATCCACGCGCTCGGAGACGCGCTCAGCCCTACCCTCGTTGGAAAAGGCTCGGATCTCTGGAGCCTGAAGGCTTCCCTGCTGCTCTCCACGATCTTCCTCGGACTGGCCGGAGCCCTCTGCTTCTGGGGCGCGCGCCACGTTCACGCCGATACGCAGGAGGCCTCGCATGCAGGCTGACCGGAACGACGCCCTTAAAACCGCCGCGAAATCCTGGTCTTTCGCCAAGACCTTGGCGATGAACCCTCGCCGCGCGCTCGAGGAGACGCTCTCCTCGCAAGAAGCGCTCTGGACCTCGGCACGGCTCTACCTCGTCTATCTGGCGTCCGCCATCCTCTTCTACGGACTCATCAAGCCCGCGGATTTCCCGGCGACCGGAGAAATCGGACTGCCCGAGCCCTCGCAGGGAGGACTCGCTTTCTGGGCCCAAGTCCAGGTCTGGAACCCGCTTTTGACGGCGCTCTCCATCATGCTGACTGCGTTCTTCGCGCGCCTGCTCGCCAAAGGACGGCTCGCGCTGCGGCTGCCGGCAGCCTGCGCATTCGCCGCAATCCCGCTCATCCTGCTCGTATGCTACCGCAACGGAGATATCCCGCGATGGGGGCTGGGGCTGGGACTCTCGGCGCTGGGACTCCTGCTTTGGCTGGACCTGCGGCGCATGCAGGCCGGCCTATGGAGGCCTTTGACGGCTTGGCTTCTGGCGATCAATATCCTCAACGTGGCCGCGCTCCCTCTCTTCTGCCTGGCCGTATGGACGCGGATGGACGGACTCTATCTCGGCATCGAGATCCTGCTGCTCTTCATCCTCTTGGGCTGGGCCTGCTTCGGAGTCTCCCGCATCGCCGCAGTCCCGACCGCGCGCGCTTTCTGCGCGGTCTTCCTTTCGGTCTTGGGACAGATACTCTTCATCTTCGCCCTCTACGTGCTGGGCTGGCTCCCGAAATCCGTGCTCATGGCCCTGATGAGCGTATGACCGATTGCGACGTCCTCGTCGTCGGCGCCGGGCACGCGGGCGCGGAAGCCGCCTTGGCCGCCGCGCGGCTGGGCTGCGCAACTGCGCTCCTCACGCAGGACCCGGCTGCCGCGGCCAGGATGTCCTGCAACCCTTCCATCGGCGGAGTGGCCAAAGGCCAGATGGTCCGCGAGCTCGACGCGCTGGGCGGGGACATGGGCCTGTGCGCGGACATGAGCGCGCTGCACTATAGAGCGCTCAACGGCGGGAAAGGCGCGGCCGTGCGCTCTCCGCGCGTCCAATGCGACCGCCGCATCTACGCCGAATCCATGCAGAGCCGCCTCCGGTCCCAGGAGCGGCTGATCCTGATCCAGGGGGAGGCCGTGGACCTGCGCGTCGAAAAGGGCGGACTGTTCGCCGTCTCTACCCGCGATGGGCGGCGCCTGCGGTGCCGCTGCGCGGTGCTCTGCGCCGGGACCTTCCTCGACGGCCGCATCCACATGGGACTCAAGAGCCTTCCCGGCGGACGCATCGGAGAGCCCGCCGCGCAAGGACTCTCCGAGAGCCTGCGCGCGCTCGGCCTCAAGGTCCGAAGATTCAAGACCGGGACCCCGCCGCGCCTGCGCGGAGGCTCCATCGATTTTTCCAAGCTCGAGCTCCAGCCTCCGGACCCCTCGCCCAAGCCTCTCTCTCTTCGGAGTCCGGCTCCGACGCTTACGGGCCTTCCCTGCTGGATCGGCTGCACCAACGAAGAGACCCATGCCGTCATCCGGGCGAACCTCCACCGCGGAGCGCTCTACGGCGGAAGCATCCGCGCGCCCGGCCCGCGCTATTGCCCTTCGGTGGAGGACAAGGTCGTCAAATTCCCGCAGAGGCCGCGCCACCAGGTCTTCCTCGAACCCGAGAGCCGAGAGAACGACGAGATATACCCCGGCGGGCTCTCTACCAGCCTGCCCGAGGAAGCCCAGCTGGAATTCCTGCGCACCATCTCCGGGCTCGGCGCCGTCGAGATCGTGAGCCCCGGCTACTCCATCGAATACGATTATTGTCCGAGCACTCAGCTGCGCGGGACTTACGAGGCGCGCGCGGTCGAAGGGCTCTTCCTCGCCGGACAGATCAACGGCACCACGGGCTACGAGGAAGCCGCGGCCCAAGGCCTGCTCGCCGGGATCAACGCCGCGCACAAGGTCCTCGGCCGGGAGCCCTTCATCCTCGGACGCGAGGAAGCCTATCTCGGAGTCATGACCGACGACCTCGTATGCCAGGACGCTGAAGAGCCCTACCGCATGTTCACGGCCCGCGCCGAGCATCGCCTCGAGCTCCGCTCCGACAACGCGGACCTGCGCCTCCTCGAAAAAGGATTCCGCCTCGGATTGGTCGGCCAAGCGCTCTACGGCCGCTTCCTGCGCTATCGCGAGACCGTGTCTTCTCTGCTGGTCGGAGCATCGCCCACGGAGCCGGGAGAGATGCCGCCGTGGTCCCTGGAGGAAGCCCGCGAACAAGCCTCGATCCAGCGCGGCTATGAAGGCTACATCCGAAGAGACCGTCGGGCCATGACCGAGACCGCGGCCATGCGCTCCTGCCCCATCCCCGAGGATTTCCGATACGAAGACGTGCCCCTGCTCAGCGAAGCCCGCCAGAAGCTTTCCCGCCTGCGGCCGCGGGACTTGGCGCAAGCCTCCCGCATCCCGGGAGTGACGCCCGCGGACGCGCGCCTTCTCTCGGTCTGGCTGCGCAGGATGAGCGGGCCGGCGGTCCGGAGCGCCGCATGAACCCCGAACTGCGCGAGCAGATGCGCGCGGTCCTGGAAGGCTGGGGGCTCTCCCTCGACGAAGAGCAGCGCACGCTCCTGGACAATTATTCCCGCGATGTGTTGGAATACAACCGCCGGGTCAACCTGACCGCCGCGCGGGAGGAATCCGAGATCGTCCGACGCCACCTTCTCGACGCCTTGGCCGGGGTCCCGGTGCTGAGGAAGCATTCTCCCGCTTCGCCGAAGATCGCGGACGTGGGCGCCGGGGGGGGATTTCTGGGCATCTGCCTGAAGATCGCTTGGCCGCAGGCGGAAGTCACTCTCATCGAGTCCGTGTACCGGAAATACCGCTTCCTCAACTGGTCGGCCATGCGGCTCGGACTCCGGGGACTGCGCGTGCTGCACGCGCGCGCCGGGACCCAGCGGGGCTTCGACGTCGTGACCGCGCGCGCCGTGGCGCCTCTGCCCGAGCTTCTGCCCTGGGCCCTGCCCATGGGCCGACGACTGGCGCTCTGGCAGAGCGAGGCCGCCTCGGAGCCGGGAAACGCTCAGGTCCTGCGCGAGAAAGGCGCGCGCGTGGAGGAAGATCATCCGTACCGGCTGCCCGGGGAAGAACGGGACCGCCATATCGTCATCGTACAACAGGAGAGCGCATCATGAACCTTCTCAATCTCTACTTCACTCCCTTCGCCACGGCGCTCGTGCTCGCCGCGATCTATTTCCGGGAAGACATCGACCGCACCTCCCGAAACCTCTCGCTGGCGGTGCTCCTGGCCTCTTTGGTGTTCAACCATCTCTTCACGCGCTACACCTACCGGATCGTGGGCTGGTCCTCGCGCATGAAAACCATGCAGGTCTGGCTCACCTTCTTCTGGATCCTGCCGCTCTTCTATCTCCTGGGCCCCTATTGGGGTCCGATGTGGCTGCTCTTCACCATGACTCCCGTGACGACCGCGCTCTATCAAGGCCGCTGGCAGACGCTGGCCACCGCCTCGGTCTCGGGGGCCTCCATGCTCGCGCTCTACGCGCTGCGCGCCCGTTCGCTGGGCTTGGAGCTCGGCGAGACGTTCTGGGCCATGGCCGCGTTCCACGCGGCGTTCATCGTGGTCATCGCGATGTTCGTGCACGCCCTGGCCGAGACCGCGCTGCGGATGCGCGACGTGCGGCCGCGGATCTGATCGATGCCTGCATAATAAGGATCCGCGCTCCATAAAGCTCCGACCCCCGACATGGACATACTCATCAAGCTGCGCCTCTACCTCTGGATCATGGTCCTCGGCCTTTGGGGGCTGATGATCTATCAGTTCCTCGAGGACGAGAGCGCGGGCTTGCCGCAGATGAGCTGGGTCGCGGGACGGCTCGACGCGCGCAATTCCGGCCCCATGCAGAACCTCGTGCATACCCCAATCCCGGCAAATCAGATCTTCCCGCCCAAGCCCGAAGAATTGCTCTTGGAACCCGCGATGAATCCCTCCTCGGAATCCTCCTCCAAGAAAGAAGCCCGGCGCACGCTCCCGCCCGCGCTGCTCGCCTCTCTCCCGAAAAGGACCTCCGCCCCGGCCCGGCCTGCCTCCGCCGTTGAAGCGCAGGAGGAGGAGCCGGCGCCCGTGAAAGCGCTTGCGTACCGGCGTCCGACGCAGGAAACGCCCACGCCCAAAGGCTTCTTCAAGACGATGACGCCGCACTTCGTCCTCTATGCGGAAGGCACGGAGCTGCCCTCTTCCTACGCCGACGCCCTTGAGAACATCCACGCCAATCTCATGCTGGACCTCGCGGCCTTCTCTCCGTGGGCCCGCGATGAGCGCGTTTCCATCTATCTCTTCCGAAGCCAGGACTCCTACCGCCGAGTGACCGGAAGGCCTTCCTGGTCGGGCGGCGCCAGCTCGGTGAAGGGACGCAAGATCTACCTCTATGAGAGCGATGAGAGCATCGGCATCCTCGCCCACGAGCTCTGCCACATATACTTCGACGGATTCTTCCTGGGCGGACGGCAGAACCCGCTCTGGCTGAGCGAAGGCATGGCCACGCTCGTGCAGACCGAGCGCGGCCTGGCCGCGCCGAACTGGCTCAAGGAGCATCTCGACGTTCTGCGCCGCGGCGGCGGCTATCCGCTTTCCGAACTGATCACGGTGGAGAATACCGCCGGCGCCGAGGACTCCAGCGTCCGGCTCTGGTACGCGCAGTCCTACAGCGTGGTGCGCTTCCTCATCCGCGCGCAGTACCGCTCCTCTTTCTACCGATTCTGCACGCAGCTCAAGGACGGGACTCCGATGCCCGAGGCGCTCTACCGCGCCTACGGCATGCCCTACAACCGCGTCAAAGCGCTCGAGTACGCCTGGCGCTACGACCTCTCCCACAAATAGGAAAGACTTCACCGGAAAAATTCAGTTGGCCTCGAATCCGTCCATGTCTGAATTTTTCCGGAGGGGGTTTCAACACGGCGACAACCGCAGCGGGAATACTGCATTGCCGTTCCCCAAGAACCTCCCGGATTCCGCGAACAAAAAAACATCCCGCCGCTTCCGTCTGAAAGGCAAGGAATAGAAATTCTCAGCAGCGACCTTCCATAACGAATCATCCATCTCCCTGACTCGAACTCACCCGAAGAAAATAGCGGGTGGCGCGCAGGGGATGCACGCTCCCGCTCCCGTAGAGGGGGGCCCCGCCGTCTCCCGAATGCCGCACGCCGCGGGTTTGGGGGGAACTGGTTCCCAGGGGCGCGGGGGAAGGGAGCGTGCATCCCCTGCGCGTCGGGCCCCGCTAGGAAAAATCGGGTGAGGTCGAGATTTTCTTTAGGTCTTGACAAAAGGCGACAGTTGCTCTATACTCCGCAGGTGGACAAAAGTGGGAAGAAGTGGGGAGAAGTGGTTGAGCAGGGCCCGGTAAAAAAATGACCGTCACCATCGGACAATACGAGTACTCCCTGGACCCCAAGAACCGCTTGGTGGTGCCGCCGCGCTATCGCGAGGCGCTGCACGCCGAGAAGGCTCCCCACTTCATCCTCGCCATCGGACAGGACCAGTGCCTCTGGCTCTTCTTGCCCTCGCAGTGGGAAGCCTTCCTCGAAGACGCGAAGTCGCTCTCCCGCGAGGTCAAGGACAAGGCCAAGGCCCGCGCGGCGCGCCGGCATCTTTTCAGCAGCGCGGTCGAAGCGCCCTTGGACGATCAGGGCCGCGTGCTCGTCCCGCAGAATCTCAAGGACTATGCCGCGCTCGCCAAGGACGTGGTCGTAGTGGGCGCCGGAAACAAAGCGGAGATCTGGTCGCGCGGACGCTGGACGGAGTACTCCCGCAAGCAGGCCGCCCCGTCCTTCTCCGAACTTGCCAAGGACCTGGATCTGTGAACACCGCCATGAGCGAGAACTACACCCACGCACCGGTCCTCCTCCAAGAGACCCTGAGCGCGCTCATCACCGACCGCAACGGGCTCTATCTCGACGCGACCCTGGGATTGGGGGGGCACTCCGAGGCCATCCTCCGAGAACTCTCGCCCGAGGGACGCCTCATCGGCATCGATCTCGATCCGGAAGCGCTGACGCACGCCCGGGAACGCCTCGCAGGCTTCTCCGGACGCGTGCGCTTCGTGCAGGGGAATTTCCGCGACCTCGCCCGCATCCTTCGCAGCGAGGGGTTCTTCCCGCTGGCGGGAGCCTTGTTCGACCTTGGAGTCTCCTCCCTCCAACTCGACAAAGCCTCCCGTGGCTTCGCGATCCAGCGGGAAGGACCGCTCGACATGCGGCTCGACCCGGCCAATCCGCTCACCGCCGCTCGGATCGTCAACGAGTGGCCGGCCGAACAGATCGAGCTGCTTCTGCGGGAGTACGGGGAGGAGCGGGAAGCCGGACGCATCGCGCGCTGGGTGGTGCAGGCGCGCGCGGCCAAGCCTTTCGAGACGACCGCCGACCTGGCGAACCTCGTCGAGACGCACATCCCGCGCACCGGCCGCACGCACCCGGCCACGCGCACCTTCCAGGCCCTGCGCATCGCCGTCAACGGGGAACTGGAGAACCTCACGCGCGGTCTCGAGGACGTGCTCGGGATGATGCGCGCGGGGGGAAGGATCGCGGCCATCTCCTTCCACTCCCTGGAAGACCGCATCGTCAAGAACGTTTTCAAGTCCTTCGTCGCCGCAGGCAGCTGCCGTCAGTCGACGGATGGGGCGCTCACTCCTTCGCCGGAAGAGACCGCCCGGAACCCAAGGTCGAGGAGCGCGAAGCTGCGCTCGGTGGAGAAGCTCTAAAAGCATGACCAGGAGGCGCCTACGATGAAGAACTTCATGTCGGGCGGTCCAGGCAGTGCATTGAGCGCAGCAGGGATGTTCCGCGCCCTGCCCGCAAGAGAGCAGATCATCCGTCTCATGCCGACGAGCGCCGCAGCGGCCGCCGGCTATGTCTGGCAGAGGGTGTTCCTGAAGGCGCGACCGCAGAGAGACTGACGAAAGGACCAAGATCTGGTGGGCACCTACTCGGCGGGGTGCCCGCCGCATTTTAAGGGTTAATCGGATGGAAAAGAAACCGGCCGTACTCTTAGCCGCATGCGCGTCCCTGGCGCTGGCCTTCCTGCTCGAGCAGGTTCAGGCCACGCGCCTGGGCTACGCGCTCGGCCGCGCGCGCAAAGAGATCCACGCGCAGGAGCAGACCAACGCGCATCTTCGCCTGCGCCTGGCCAAGATGCGGTCCCCCGACCTTTTGGCGCGAGAAGCCCAGTCGCGCCTGCAGATGACCCCGCCCAGCCCCGAGAGCCAGGTCTATCTCGGCAAGTCCGTGGAACGCGCCGGCGCAGCCGGCGCATTGAGCCTCCTGCTCCGCCGATAAGGGGCCCTAAGTGCAGACACGCTCCCGGATCACCCTGCTGACCCTGCTGGGCCTCCTGCCATTGCCCGCGATCGGCTTCCGCCTGCTCTGGCTGCAGGTCGTGCGCCATGCGCAGCTTGAGACCCGCGCGCTCGGAGAAACCTCCGGGCATGAACTCATCGTGGTGCCCCGCGGGCGCATCCTCGACCGGGAAGGACGCGTCCTGGCCGAATCCCTGAGCGTGGCCTCCAGCTACCTGGACCTGACGGGCTCGGCCGATCCGGCCTCGGCGGTGCGCAAAGCCTGCCGCATCGTGAACCAGGACCCTCGCCCTTTGCTCGAGAGGCTGCGCCCCGGACGGAAATTCCTCTGGCTCAAGCGGAAGATGAGCCTGGAGGAAACCGCGCGACTGAAGGCCGCGCACCTCCCGTTCGTGGGCCTGGTGGCCGATGAACAGCGCGTCTACCCCAACGGCGAGCTCCTGACCTCCGTGCTCGGCGCCACGGATCTCGACGAGAAAGGACTCTCCGGGATCGAGCTCGCCTACGACAAGGAGATCAGCGGACGCTCCTATCGCGTGCGCCTGCAGCGCGACGGCGCCGGGAACGTGCTCATGCAGGAGGCGCCGCCGGACCTCTCGCCTCCGCCGGACCTTCATCTGAGCATCGACCGAAGCGCCCAGCACTTCGCGGAGACGGCCTTGCGCGAGGCCGTGATCTCGCGCCGAGCGAAGCAAGGCATCCTGATCGTGCAGGACCCTCGCACGGGAGACCTCCTCGCGCTCGCCTCCTACCCTTCGGACCCGCTCAAGAACCCGGCGCTCCAGGAAGTCTACGAACCCGGCTCCACTTTCAAGGTCGTGGCGCTCGCCGCAGCCATGGAGAAGGGGATCTTCAAGCCCGAGGACATCATCAACTGCGAGGGAGGCCGCTGGGAAGTGGCCCATGGCGTGACCATCAAGGACCATGAACCCGAGGCGAGCATCACGCTCCAGCAGGTCCTGGAACGCTCCTCGAACATCGGGACCGCGAAGATCACTCTGCGCCTGGGGGCTTCGTCCTTTCACCGCGCATGCCGCCTCCTGGGCTTCGGCTACAAGACCGGCGTCCCGCTCCCTGGAGAAAGCTCCGGACTCCTGCCGGAGATCTCCCAGTTCACCCCGGTCCGGCTGGCCAACGCGGGGTTCGGACAAGGCGTGGCGGTCACCGCCCTTCAGCTGACCGCGGCCTACTCGGCGCTCGCGCGGGGAGAACTCCTGGAGCCCCGTCTGGTCCTGGCCGTCGGAGACGGCCCGCGCCCGGGACCCGCGCGGATCAGAAAGGTGTTCTCCGCCAAGACCCTCGAGCGGCTGCGCGAGATGCTCGAAGGCGTGGTCGTGCGCGGCACCGGCGCCACGGCGATCGTCCCGGGATTCCGAGTGGCCGGAAAGACCGGCACGGCCCAGAAGATCGACCCGGCCGCCGGGAGATATTCTCCATCCGACTACATCTCCTCCTTCATCGGCTTTGTTCCGGCCAATGACCCGCAGCTGACGCTGCTGGTCGCCATCGACAGCCCGCGCGTGGGCTACTACGGCTCCGAGGTCGCGGGCCCGGTGTTCTCGCGCGTGGCGCGCGAGATCCTGGCCCAGCGCGGCATCGCGCCGGACCAGCCTCTGCCTCTGCGCATACCCAGCGGTCCCAATGCCTCTCGCCTGGCGCCCATGCGCCCTGCGAAAAACAGCGCCGCGCCGACGCAGGCGCGCGAGGCCGCGCACCGCCCATGAATCCCCGCATCCGCGAAGCCGAAAATTATAGAATCCTCCCGCGCATGAAACTCGAGCTCACCTGGGATGACGCGGCCAAAGCCTCCAGCGGCCGCCTGTTGCGCGGGCGGCCCGGCGCGCGCCTCTCGTCCTTAAGCATCGACAGCCGCAAGATCTCTCCGGGAGAAGCCTTCCTTCCGCTCAAGGGAGAGCGCTTCGACGCGCATTCCTTCCTCGACGCGCGGCTGGCCGGACTTTGCGGCGGCTGGATCGTGCGCCGCGGCGCGGCCCTTCCCGAACAGCTCCCGCCCCAAGTCCTGGAAGTGGAGGATACTCTGCGGGCCTTGGCCGACGTCGCCGGGGCGCACCGCTCGCGATTCGACATCCCGGTCGCGGGCATCACCGGCACCAACGGGAAGACCACGACCAAGGAGATGCTCCGGGCCGTGCTCGCGCGCAAGGGCGAGGTCTGCGCGACCGAGGGCAATCACAACAACGAGGTCGGGCTGCCTTGGACCGTGCTGGGACTCGGGGAAGGGACGCGCTACGCGATTTTCGAGATGGGCGCATCGCATCCCGGAGACATCTCCTACCTCTGCCGCGCCGCCCGGCCCACGATCGGCATCATCACCAATATCGGCGCCGCGCATCTGGAATTCTTCGGAAGCCTTGAGCGCGTCTTCCGCACGAAATCCGAGCTCATCGAATCTCTCCCGAAGGACGCCCCCGCGGTCCTCAACGCCGACGACCCCTATCTGACGCGCCTGCTGCCGGGCCTGGGCCGCCGCGCCTTCACGTTCGGAGAGGGTGAACACGCGCAGGTCCGCGCCCTTGCCGCCCCCCCGGGATCGATCCGGCTTCGCCTTCCCGGCCCGGCCGAGATCTCCGTCTCCCTGCCCGGCTGCGGCCGCATCCACCGATTGGACGCAGCAGCAGCAGCCGCCGCCGCGCACGCATTGGGCTTCTCGCCGGAAGATATACGCGCCGGACTTTCGGGCTTCCGGCCCGCGCCCCTGCGCATGGCCCCGCGCGCGCACTCCAGCGGATCATGGTTCCTCATCGACGCCTACAACGCCAATCCCGATTCCATGCGCGCCGGCATCGAGACGTTCCTGGAGACCGCGCCGGAAGGCAAACGCTTTCTCGTCTTAGGCGACATGCGGGAGCTGGGCCCGGAATCCGGGCAGATGCACCATGCTCTCGGGCAATGGCTCGCATCTTTGCCGCTGGCCGGAGTGTTCCTGACGGGGACCGAGACGGCCCGCACAGAAGAAGCTCTGCGGGAGAACAACGCTCCCTTCGAAGTCCTGCACGCCGCCGATGCCCAAGCCCTGCGGCCGGCCCTGCGCGCGCGCCTGGGCCCCGGAGTCTGCGTCTATTTCAAGGCCTCGCGCGCCATGCGCCTGGAGGCCCTGGCGGAGGCCCTCTGATGCTCTACTATCTCTCTCAGCTGCACGCCTGCTGGAGTCCGCTCAACGTCTTCCGCTACATCACCTTCCGCAGCGGCGGCGCCCTGATCACGGCCCTGGCCCTTTCCCTTCTGTTCGGGCCGCGCATCATCGCGGCCCTGCGCGAGAAGAAGATCGGGCAGAACCAGCGCACCGACGGCCCGAAAAGCCATCTGGTCAAGCACGGAACGCCCACCATGGGCGGACTGCTCATCCTCTTGACGCTCTCGCTCTCGACCCTGCTCTGGATGCGCTCCGACGTGCGCTTCACCTGGATGCTGCTCTGGGTCTGCTTCTCCCTGGGCGGCGTCGGACTCTGGGACGATTATCTCAAGCTCGTGCGCAAGGACCCCAAGGGCGCTCCCTCGCGAGTGAAGTTCGCGGTGCAGACCGCCGTGGCGCTGGGCGTGGTGTTCTGGCTGACCATCGCTCCGCCCAACGCAGCCTTCATGGACAAGGTCCAGCTCCCCTACACCAAGGAACTATGCCTCTCTCTAGGCTTGCTCTATCCCGTCTTCGCGACCCTGCTCATCGTGGCTTCCTCCAACGCCGTCAACCTCACCGACGGCCTCGACGGGCTGGCCGCGGGCTCGGCCATATTCTGCGCCCTGACCTACGCGGTCTTCGCCTACGCGGCGGGCAACGCGAAGTTCGCCGACTACCTGCACCTCGTCCACGTCGACGGCGCCGGAGAGATCGCGGTGTTCCTGGCCGCGCTCATCGGCTCGTGCCTGGGATTTCTCTGGTTCAACGCGTATCCCGCCGAGGTCTTCATGGGGGACACCTCCTCGCTCTTCCTGGGAGGAGTCATCGGCACGGTGGCCCTCTGCGTCAAGCAGGAGCTCCTGCTCCCGATCGTGGGGGGGGTCTTCATGGTCGAGACGCTCTCCGTGCTCCTGCAGATGGCTTCCTACAAATTGCGCGGCGGCCGGAGGATCCTGCGCATGGCGCCTTTGCATCATCACTTCGAACTCGGCGGGATCGCCGAGTCCAAGGTGACGGTCCGCTTCTGGATCACGGGCATCGTCCTGATGCTCGCGGCCCTGGCCTCGCTCAAGATCCGCTGAGATGACAGCCTCCGGCGAGAGGAACGCGGCGTGATCACGCCCGCCAAGCGGCGCACGCGCCCGCCGGACTACATGCTCGTCGGGCTCACGCTCGTGCTCCTGTGCGCGGGGCTCATCATGATGGGCTCGGCCAGCGCGATCCTGGCCGACCGGCAGATGCACGACCCCTTCTACTTCCTCAAGCGCCAAGCCCTCTTCGCCGTGATCGGGCTGGGCCTGATGAGCGCACTCAGCCGCTTCGACTACAACCGCCTGCGGCGCTGGGTCTGGCCGGCCCTGGCCGCGACCGCGGTCCTGCTCGTGGTGGTGCTCTGCCTGCCGCCCTCGGCGGGCGTGCGCCGCTGGATCCGCCTGGGCCCCCTGCGCCTGCAGCCCGCGGAGTTCGCCAAGCTCGCGGTGCTGCTCTTCATCGCGGATTACGCGGACCGCCGCAACAGCCGCTTGACCTCGGCTTTCTACGGGCTCGTGGTGCCGATGTCTCTGGTCTGCGTCATCCTGGGGCTCATCGGACTGGAGCCGGACCTGGGCACGCCCGCGCTCATCTGCGTGGTGAGCATCGCCCTGCTCTTCACGGGCGGCTCCAAGCCGCTGCACATCCTCGCGTCATTGCTCCCTCTCTTGGCCGTGGTCGCCGAGGAGGTCTGGCGCAAGCCCTACCGCTGGGCGCGCTTCTGCAGCTTCCTGCGGCCCTTCGAACAGGCCCAAGGCGCGGGCTATCAGCTGGCGCAGTCGCTCATCGCCGTGGGCTCGGGGGGCTGGCTGGGCAAAGGGTTGGGGTCCTCGCAGATCAAGCTGCTCTTCCTGCCGGCGGCGCACACGGACTTCATCTTCCCGATCCTCTGCGAGGAGCTGGGCCTCTTAGGCGGATCAGCCCTGCTGGCGCTCTTCGTCGCGTTCCTGGCCCGCGGCCTGAAAGTGGCTCGCAATGCGCCGAACCTGTTCGGAACCCTGCTGGCCGCGGGCATCACGCTGATGATCGTGCTGCAAGCCTATTTCAACATGGCCATGGCCATCGGCCTGATCCCGACCAAGGGTATCCCTCTGCCCTTCTTCTCCTACGGCGGCTCCTCTCTCTGGGCCACCCTCTGCTCGGTCGGCATCCTGCTCAACATCTCCCGCCAAGCCGACATGCGCACCACGACCAGGACATAACGAGACTTTTGAAGGCACGAGAGTCTCGTTATGTCCTGGTCACGCCATCCGACAAGTCTTTTGACCTAGATGGGCCTAGGTCGGAAAATCTGGACCCCTGCCCCCAAAAGGCCCACAGAACTCGAAGTGATCTTCTGCTATCGTTACTCTTGGATTTCGTCGGGCCATCCGCTGCATGAATGAGGGAAATCAATGAGAGCCGATCCTGATATGAACACATCTGCTTGGAAAGGGACTCTATTTTTGTCTCTGCTTCTTCTGAACAGCGCGGCCATGGCGCAATCGGGACTCGATTCTGAGTCGAGCGCCGTTTATGCGGGCAGCGGTTGGGGGACCTCAAAAGAAGATGCTCTCTCCACGGCCCAAGGCGACGCCTTAATCAAGTGCTACTTGGCCGACAACGATGCCTGCACGGTCGAGAGTTCCCTGGCAACATCGGACACGAATTATAACGGGCAGGCGGTCGTGCGCGGCGTCGGCACGGCGAAAAGGCCGAGCTACCCCGGGAAAAGCAGCACGAACTCGAGAACGGATGTCCTCAAAGAAGCGGAAAGCGAGGCCTTGATCAAGTGCGACTTATCCGGAGGGGATTCGTGCAAGATCCTTCATTCCTATTACAAATGGTCTTTCGGGACATACACGGGACATGCCGTGGCGCGCGCCGCAAACGCGGCGGGAAGAGCGAGCTACCCTGGAAACAGCCGGTCCAACACGTACGATTATGCCGCCGATGAGGCCGAAGGCAGCGCCTTGATCTATTGCTACTTGGGCGGAGAGGAATCCTGCAAGGTCCTGCATTCCTATTCGACGTGGTCCTTTGGAACCTACACGGGCTATGCCTCGGCGCGCGGCACCGGCGCAGTGGGAAAAGCGGGCTACCCCGGAACGGAGTCCTCTAATTCGAACTCCGATGCCCTCGCCCAAGCCGGCGACGCCGCAGTGCTCAAGTGCTCCCAAGCCGGAAACACGGACTGCGCGGTCAAGCATGCCTACACCACTTGGTCTTTCGGAACGTACACCGGATACGCCGCCGCCCAAGGAAAGTAGTCCCTGAATCGCCGTAACGCGAAACGTGGCGCTTGCGGGCATACGGCCTGCAAGCGCCACTTGTTTTATAGGTAAGCCGTAATCAGTGCGGCGTGCGGCAAGGGGAAAGGGTCTGCGGGTACGCCGTCGCGCTCCGTGTTCGCGCGCGTCTCAGCTCTCACCCGCGCAGGATGTCGGCGCGGGTTCCGAGACGCCCCGCAGACCCTTTCCCCTTGCCGCCCGCCGCCGTGCTTTACCCCCTGTAAAGCAGCCTCCCAATAGCGGCAGGGATTCGAGCTCCCGTTTTCTCAGGTCCTGCGGCCCGCCCGGGGACTTCGCCCCGGTTCGTCCTCAGACCATCCGTTCCTAAACTCTCTCCCTGCCGCTACTTCAACACGGATGCAAACCGAGAATATTTTTGCCAGGATTGGCGAATCGAGTCGAACAATTTAATCTCCCACAACATAGAGAAAAAGAAGATTGCGCTGATTCCAAAACCAACTGCCGAATAAGAACCAATTATCGCACCGATTCTATTGCTGATGATCTCATTCAAAAACATCGCCAAAAGAAATCCCCAACTAAATCCGACTTTAATCGCCACAATGATTGCCATTGGCAAACTAAGGAGAATCTTTAAAGATCGATATCGGGATGTTGTTGGCCTCTCAGATTCTCTCGCAACTTCAGCAAAAGGGGGACTACATAATATGATCAGCCCGGAAATAATTAAAAGAAAAAAAGAACTGCCAGCGGACATCACTCCTGAAATATAGTCCTCAAAGACTCGGGTAACCAAGTAACCACATATGCTCGCGCATATCAACAGAATCGCGCCTGCAATTGGTCGAAATAATGCCAGTATCACAGCCGGCAGAATCAAACCCGCCCCGAAAAAAATCAAAATTGTCGCCATAGTAAGATCCCGCGCCATAAAAAAATGTTTTCCTAGGTCATCCACTACCATCGCTCCCAAAAGGAATGCCATCGCGATCAAAATAAGTTTTGCGATTTCCTTTTTCATGCCATAGCTCCGCTCTCTTCTGACAGTAAGTGCTGTATACCTCGCGACCTTATCATAATTTTTTGTCTCAATCGTCTGAACATGCGGCAGGGAGAGAGTTGGGGGAACGGAAGGTCCGAGGAGCAACCGGGGCGAAGTCCCCGGGGCGGCCGCAGGACCTAGAGAAACGGAAGCTCGAATCCCTGCCGCTATCAGTATCCTTGTTCACTGGGGATGAATCACGGCGCCGGCCGTCGAGTGATATGGGTCGGCGGGGCGTCTCGGAGCGAGCGCAGCCCTCTGCGCGAGTGAGAGCCCCGAGCGGCGGCCGAACAGAGAGGCCGACCGCGTACCCGCAGACCCATATCACTCAACGACCGGCACGCTGAATACGACTTCCCGCTGACATCTCCCCTGAAAACTGGCAGAATACCGGCGATGCGGATCATCATTGGTTGCGGCGGGACGGGGGGGCACTTCTATCCGGGGTATGCGCTCGGGAAAGAACTGCGCGCGCGCGGACACGAAGTCCTCTTTGTGCTGCGCACCGAGGACCCGGCGGCGGCGCGATTGCAGGAAGAAGACCTCTCATTCGTCGAGATAGACCTGCGCGGACTTCCACGCAGAATCGGGCCCAAACTCTTCTCGTTTTTCTGGAAGCTCCTCGGCTCGCTCAAGACCTGCCGGCATCTTTTGCGCGCCTGGAAGCCTGATGCCGTCGTCGGAATGGGGGGCTACCTCACCTTCCCGCTCGCCGCGGCTGCAAAGATCACTCGCACTCCCCTGATACTGCACGAATCAAACGTCATCCTCGGCCTGGCCAATAAGGTCTGCAGGCCCTGGGCGCAAGCCCTCGCCTTGGGCCTGCCCATGCCCGTGCCGCCCGCCGGACGCTCGGCGCTCACAGGCACGCCGATCCGGGAAGACCTCGCACGCAGAGCCGATCCCGCCGCATCCCGACGAACATTGGGACTCGACCCCGCTCGCGCGACCCTCCTCGTCTTCGGCGGCTCGCAGGGAGCCTCGGCCATCAACCGCGCCGTCCCCGAGGCCGCGGCGCTCTTAGCGGAAGAAGGGCTCTCCTTCCAGATACTGCATCTGGCCGGACGCATGAACGCGCAAGAGACCCAAGCCCTCTACGAAAAGTCCAAGTGCAAGGCCGTGGTGCTTCCCTATCTCGAGGACATGGCCTCCGCCTACGCGGCCGCGGACGTCGCGCTCTGCCGCTCGGGCGCGGCCACGCTCGCGGAACTCGCGGCGCAAGAGAAGCCCGCGCTGCTCATCCCGTATCCCAACGCCGCGGCCAGGCATCAGGAAGCCAATGCCCGCGTGCTGGAGTCCGCGGGCGCGGCCCGAATACTGCTGGAACCCCTTGAGCCGCGCTCATTAGCCGAGGCCCTGCGGCCGCTGCTCGCGGACGCCGCCCTGCGCAAGAACCTCTCGTCAGCCTACGCGCGCCTGGGCCTGCCGAGCGCGGGCGCATCCGCGCGCTCCCTGGCAGACCTCGTCGAAGACTGCTCGCAGGCAAAAAAAGCATGACGACCTCCCGCAAGCCGCGCATCCTCCTGGTCAATGACGACGGGCTCAACGGCCCCGGACTGCGGCCCTTCATCGAAGCCCTCTCCTCCCTCGGAGAAGTCACGGCCGTGGTCCCCGAGCACGAACGCTCCGCCGACAGCCACGCGCTGACCCTGCGCCATCCCTTGCGCGTGCGCAAGTTCGGCGAGCGATTCTACTGCGTCGACGGCAGCCCCGCGGACTGCGCGCGCCTGGGCCTGCTCCACATCCTGAAGAAGCGCTGCGACCTCGTGGTCTCGGGAGTCAACGACGGCTACAATCTCGGCTCCGACGTGATCTACTCCGGCACCGTGGCCGGAGCGCTGGAAGGCGCTCTCTTGGGCCTGCCGGCGCTGGCCGTGAGCCGCGGCCGCTCCCGCAGGCACGCGGACTTCCATCCGGCCGCGCGCGTGGGCGTTCGCGCGGCGCGCGCCGTGCTCAAGCGCGGCCTGCCTCGCGGAGTCTGCTTGAACGTGAACGTCCCGGCGGTGCCGGAATCGCGGCTGCGCGGCCTCAAGCCCGCGCGCCTGGGAGTGCGCCGCTACTCGCAGAGGGTCTACACGCGCAAGGATCCCTCGGGCCGGCCCTACTACTGGATCTGCGGCCCCTATATTTCCAGCATACTGGCCCCGGGCACCGACGTGGCCGCCGTCGCCCGAGGCTTCTGCCCGGTCACGCCTCTGCAACTCGACAACTCCCACGCGGGAATGCTGGCACAACTCGAAGGATGGGACTTCCGATGATCTCTTCCCGAAGAACGCTCCTCCTGCCGATCCTGCTGTCTTCCGGACTCTTGTGCGCCTGCGCGCACGTCCGGCCCGCGGCTCCCGCGCGCGCCGAAGCCGCGGCCTCGGCGGCGAGCACGACGACGCAGCCGGAGACGACAACGGCCTCCGCGGATGCCGCCGCAAAAGCGCAGACCCCTGCGGCCTCGGCGGCAAGCGCCGCCGCGACAGAGAACACGACGACGACTCCCGCGCCGGAAGCCTCGGTGCTGCTCTCGGCCATCGGCGATATCCGCCTCGACGGACCCGTGGGCCGCTTCTCGCAGGAGCACGGCCCGGCCGCGGTCACCGCCGAGGCGCTGCGCTGGCTCAAGGCCGACATCGTCTTCGGCAACCTCGAAGCCCCTTTGACCCTGCGGGGGGAGAAGACCGACAAGAAGTTCACCTTCCGCGCGCCGCCCAAGAACCTCGACATCCTCGAAGCAGCCGGCTTCACGATCCTAAATCTCGCCAACAACCATATCGTGGACTTCGGTCCTGTCGGGCTGCTCGACACCCTGGCCGCGCTGGACGCGCGCGGCTTCCTGCACGTGGGCGCGGGCCGGAACCTCGATGAAGCCCGCCGACCCGTCATAATCGAAAAGAACGGATTGCGGGTGGGCTTCCTCGCCTTGACGAGCACGCATCCGGACTTCGCCTGGGCCCGCAAGGAACGTCCCGGCGTGGCCTACTCCGACTTCGACCGCTTCCCGGAATGGATCCGCCAAGCCAAGTCCTCCTGCGACGTGCTGATCGTCTCCTTCCACGGAGGCACGGAGCGGGCGGAACTGCCCAACGAGATCCAGCGCGCCTTCGGCCATATGGCCGTGGACGCGGGCGCGGACCTCGTCTTGGGACATCATCCGCACGTGCTTCAGCCCGTGGAGCTCTACAAGGGACGCATCATCCTGCACAGCATCGGCAACGGGCTCTTCGTCTCGCCCTCTCCGGAGACCCGCGCCGGCGCGATCGTGCGCATACTCCTGAAAAAAAACGGGCCGGTCCTGGCGGACTTCGTGCCGGTAGACACTTGGTCGGGGGGAAAGCTGCGTCTTGCCCCTGAAGCCGCCAAGACCGTGACCTCCGCCCTGGACCGCGACGGAGCGCTCACGGCCCATCCCGAACTCTTCCGAGTCCTCCAAGAATGACGATCCAAGAGCTGCTTTCTTCGGCGCAGGGACGCGGCGCGCTGCTGGCCGTGAGCGTCGACGGTCTCGCAGCGCTGCGCGCATCGCACGGAGACTCCGTGACCCGGCGGCTCACCTCCCGCCTGGAAAGCGCCCTTCGCTCGAACCTGGGCCCCGAGGACGTACTGTCGACGCTCGAGGAAGACGTCTTCGGCGTGTTCCTGCGCGCGCCCATGCCCGACGCGCCGCATGCCGCGGCCCAGCTCCACTCGCGGCTGCGCGAGGATTTCCGCTTCGCGCTGAGCATCGGCCAGACCGACCTCCTCGGCTCCCCGGAAGAGATCCTGCGTCAGGCGCTCCTCTCGCTGCGCGCGGCCCAGGACGCGGGAGGAGACCAGGTCCACTCGAACCAGGCCGGGAGCGTGCGCGCCAAGGAGCGCGCCCTTCCAACCGGAGAACCCAGCCTCGCGGAACGCTACCAGCGCATGGTCCTGGTCAACCGCTTCGCGCTCGGGCTCTTCTCCCAGCCTACGCTGGCGCAATCCTTGAGCGCCGTGGGCCATCACGTGCTCGCGCTCACGGGCGCCAAATATCTGTCCATCCACAACGGAGAAGCCTCCGTGGGATTCCAGCCGCTCTACCGGCAGGGAGAAAAGCTCTTCCTGGGAGAGGCGCCTCTCAAGTCGGAGAGCGCGCTCGTCGATCAAGTGCGCCGCGACCGCGCCCCCTGCTGGCTGGCCCAAGACGCCTACAGCCTGCTCGGCGTGCCCATTGGAGACCCCTCAGCCGCGCTCATCGGCGTGCTCAGCGTGGGCTTCCCGCGAGGCATATCCGCGCGCACGGACGCGGCCCTGGCCAGCTTGAGCGAGATCGCCCGCCTCCTGCAGAACGCGCTCCTCATCGAGCGCCAGCTCCGGCACCAGCGCACCCTGGCCGCGCTCAGCGAACAGTCCGCGGACCCGGTCCTGCGTCTGGACCTGGCCGGACGCATCACGCTCTGGAACCGCAGCGCCCAAGAGCTCTTCCTTCACTCGGCCAAGGACGCGCAGGGACGCACGATCCAGGAATTCCTCCTGCCCAAGGACCGGCGGGAGGAATTCCTGCGCGCGCTCTCCGAGGTTCAGGAAGCCGGCAAGGTCCGCAGATTGGAGACGATCCTCGTCGATGCCCGCGCGCAGTCCGTGCCCGTGGAGGCCACGCTCACGCGCATCGACGACGAGAACGGCCGGCCCTTGGCCATGCTCGCGGTCCTGCGCGACATCCGCGCCAGGAAAGAAGCCGAGCGGATGAAAGCGGACTTGGTCGATATCGTCAGCCACGAGGTCCGCACTCCTCTGACCTCCATCCGCGGCTTCGCGGAAACCATGCTGGAATCCTGGGCGGAGACCTCCGAGGAGGACAAGCGCCGCTATCTCGGGGTCATCTCCTCCGAAGCCGCGCGGCTCAACCGCCTCGTCGATGAGTTCCTCGAGCTCTCGCGCGTGGAGTCCACGGCCTCGCGCTTGAACCCCGAACCCCTCGACCTCGCGCAGGCCGCGGGCCGAGTCGTCGAGACTTTCTCGGCCAATCCCTCGGGCGTGCACTTCGCGCTGGAATTCGAGAAGGACCTGCCCCGCCCGAACGCGGACCCGGACAAGATCCAGCGCGTGCTGGTCAATCTCATCGGCAACGCGGTCAAGTACTCGCCGCCCCAAGGAGTGGTCCGCATCACGGGCCAAAAGAAGGGGAAAGAGGTGGAAGTCTCGGTGATCGACGAAGGCCCGGGCATCCCTCTGCAGGCCCGGGAAAGCCTCTTCCAGAAGTTCTTCCGCGCCGGGGACTCGACCACGCGCCGCCTGCAAGGCTCGGGCCTGGGCCTCTACATCGCCAAAGCCATCGTGGAAGCCCACTCCGGCCGCATCTCCTACGAAAGCCTCCCCAAAGGCACCCGCTTCCACTTCACCCTCCCCGTTTCCTGATTCCTTTCCTCCGTGAGGGCGAGAGATTATCACGAACTGTGGCCGCACAAGGTACGACTTTCTTTTTACGTCCACGCCTAGATCCTCTGGTAAGCCGTCAATCAGTGCACCGAAAGCCTCGGTCCCCGTCTTCCGGGTACGCGCGCGGCCGTGTGCCGCGCGCTCTGTGCTCGCTCGCCCTCTCCGCCGGCACTGGCGATGCGTCGGCCTTTACGCGAATGCCGTCCTCGCGGCTCGCTGCGCAGGCCCCTACAGACGGGGACCGAGGCCTCCGGCGCCGTTCTTCGGCGCCTCTGCAGAAGGCTGCCGCCCAAAGCGCAGGCCGACCTTATCAAGGGATCGAGACACGGCGAGGGACGCTCCGTCTCCCATCTGGAGGGGCATCCGCAAGGCGCATCGGAGCCGGCATTCGCCTGAAGGCCGACGTATCGCCAGTGCCGGCGGAGTCCGTTGCGCCTGAGGACAAGAGGCCGCGCGACTCACGCGCGGCCGTACCCGGAAGATGGGAGACGGAGCGTCCCTCGCGTAGATCTCGGCTTACCTAAGGATTTGTGTCCACGGATTTGGGTTGCCGGGGGAGGGGGTTTTTCGCTAAACTCACGGCAATGACTCTATCGCAACTGCATCAATTCGCGCTTTTGCGCACGCTTCCTAAAATCCAGCTGCGCCGCCTGCTCGCGCAGGCGCGCACCCGGGACTTCAAGGTCGGCGAGCCCGTCTTCAAGAAATCCGAGGCCGCGGACCACATCTTCTTCGTGGTTTCCGGCCGCGTGAAGATCTTCTGCCAATCCCCGGCCCGCAAGCGCAAGACCTTCGCCTATCTCGGCGCCGGCGACATCTTCGGCGAGATGGGCGCGCTCCTCAACGGCCCGAGGACCGCCTCGGCCCTGGCCGTGGCGCCCTCGCGCCTGATGATCCTGCATAACAGGGATTTCCGCAAGTTCCTGCTCTCGGACCCCAACGTCACCTACAGCCTCCTGCGCACCATGGCCGAACGCCTGCGCAGCGCCGACGAGGAGATCGAGAGCCTGCTCTTCCGCAACATCCTCGGCCGCGTCTCCAAGACCCTCCACGATCTGGCCCGCCACTGCGGCAAGCCCTACCGCCGCGGACTGCTGCTGCGCGAGCGCTACACGCACCAGGAGTTGGCGGACCTGGTGGGCACCACGCGAGAGCCGCTCTCTCGCGCGCTCACCCTGCTGAGGAACGCTTCGCTCATCGAGGTCCGGGAGGGGAACTTCTTCGTCCCCGATCTCGTGAAGCTCTCGGGACTCATCCGCGACGCGGCGCACAGCGCGGACTGACGTCCCGCCGATACCCATATGGCCACGAACATCCAGAGCGTACGCGGTTTCCGCGATCTTCTCCCGCCGGAATCCGAGCGCACGGCCGCCATCGAGGCGGCCGCGCGCAAGGTCTTGGATCTCTATGGGCTGCGCGAGCTGCGCCTGCCCACGCTGGAACTCCATGAGCTATTCGTCAAATCCACGGGAGAGACCACCGACATCGTGGAAAAAGAGATGTTCCAGTTCGAGGACGCGGGCGGCCGCCGCCTGGCCCTGCGGCCCGAGGGGACTCCGGGAACGGTGCGCGCCTTCCTCAACAATGCGCTCTCCCAACAGGGTCCGGCCTGCAAGCTCTACTACATCGGGAACATGTTCCGCGCCGAACGGCCGCAAGCCGGACGCTACCGCGAGTTCGAGCAGATCGGCGTCGAGGCCCTAGGCAACCCGCATCCCTGCGCGGACGTGGAACTCATACTCGCCTTGAAGGCCGTGTTCGACTCCGTGGGCTTGGCCGGAAAGACCCGCCTGCGCATGAACAACCTGGGCTGCGACGAGGACCCCTCCTGCCGGCCGGCCTTCCGCGCCGCGCTCAAGGAGTTCCTGCTCGCGCGCGAAGGAGAACTCTGCGAAAGCTGCCGGCGCCGCATCCACCGCAACCCGCTGCGCGCGCTCGACTGCAAGGCCGACGGCCCAAAGCTCGCGGCCGCCGCGCCCAAGCTCAAGCCCTGCCTCAAGTGCTCCGAACACGTGGACATGGTCTCCCGCGCGCTCAACGAAAACGGCTGCCCGCACGTCTACCCGGACCCGAACCTCGTGCGCGGGCTCGACTACTACAACCGCACGGTCTTCGAGTTCTCGGCCGACGGCGTGGGCGCGCAGGACGCGCTGGCCGGCGGCGGCCGCTATGACGGGCTGGTGGCTTCCATGGGCGGAGCCGCGGTCCCGGCCGTGGGCTGGGCGCTCGGAGTCGAGCGCACGCTCATGGCCGCGCTGGCCGCCGACCCGACGCTTGCGGCGCTCAAGCCCTATCTCCCGTCCGAGCGGCCCGCGGTGTTCGTGGCCCTGCAGAGCCGCGGCGCTCAAGCCGAGGCCGCCGGCATCAAGCTTCTGGCCGAGTGCCGGGCCAAGGGCCTGCGCGCGGCCGGAGGACTCTTCGGCTCCAGCCTCAAGGCGCAGATGCGCGAAGCCAACCGCTGCGGCGCGCGCTGGACCGCCATCCTGGGAGAAGAAGAGCTCAAGTCCGGCGAGTGTACGCTCAAGGACCTGCAGGGCGGAGCGCAGGAGCGCGTCTCCCTCTTCCAGGCCGCGGACAAGATCGCCTCTCTGCCGCAGGACAAGGCTCCAAATTCTCCAACGGAATCCCGACCATGAACAACGAATACCGGTCGCTCTGGTGCGCAGAGCTGTGCGAAGACCTCGTGGGCAAGGAGGTGCGGCTCGCGGGCTGGGTGCATGCGCGCCGCAACCACGGCGGACTCTACTTCTTCGATCTGCGCGACCGCACGGGCCTGGCCCAGGTGACGGCCGACCCCGTCCAAGCCGAAGCCTTCAAGACCGCGGAGGGACTCGGCTCCGAATACGTGGTCTGCGTGAAAGGCACGCTCGGCATCCGCCCCGACGCGAATCCGCACATCGCCACGGGACGATACGAGGTGCGCGCGACGGACATCCGCGTGCTCAACGAGTCCAAGGTCCTTCCTTTCGAGATCGAGGAAGAGGTCAAGGCCAACGAGGACACCCGCCTCAAATACCGATTCCTCGACCTGCGCAGGCCCCGCATGCTGGGAAATCTCCAGACGCGGCACAAGGCCGCGCACGCCGCGCGCGTCTATTTCGACGCGCAGGGCTTCACGGAAGTGGAGACCCCCATACTCGCCAAGTCCACGCCCGAGGGCGCGCGCGACTTCCTGGTCCCCTGCCGCATCCATCCGGGAACCTTCTACGCCCTGCCCCAGTCCCCGCAGATCTTCAAGCAGATCCTCATGGTCTCCGGTCTGGAACGCTACTTCCAGTTCTCCCGCGCCTTCCGCGACGAGGACCTGCGCTCCGACCGCCAGCCCGAGCACACGCAGATCGACATGGAGATGTCCTTCGTCACGGAGGAAGACGTGCACCGCGTCGTCGAGGGACTCTTCCAGGCGATATTCAAGCACGCCCTGGGAGTGGAGCTGAAAACCCCTTTCAAGGCCTTGGACTATCCCGAAGCCATGAGGCGCTTCGGCTCGGATAAGCCGGACCTGCGCTACGGCCTGGAACTCATGGACGTCTCGGAGGTCTTTGCCGCATCCGAGTTCAAGGTCTTCGGCGAGACCGTGCGCAACGGAGGGAAGATCGCGGCGCTGACCGTCCCCGGAGCGGACTTCACGCGCAGCGAGCTCGACCGGCTCGAAGCGACGCTCAAGGAGAACGGCGCCAAGGGAATGCCCTGGGTCCGCTGGAACTCCCCGATCCAGTCGCCCATCGCCAAGTTCCTCAAGGAGCCCGAACTCGCGGCCCTGCAGGAAAAGACCGGCGCGCGCCCGGGCTCAGGACACATCACATTCTTCGGCGTGGGCTCGGGCGTGTCGCCCTTCGGGCATCTGGGCGTGCTGCGCAAACTCTTCACCGCGGACAAATCCTACCGCGAACGCCTGGGACTCAAGCCCTCCTGCGACTGGGCCTTCCTCTGGGTGCGGCATTTTCCGCTCCTGGAGAAGGACGCGGAGACCGGGCATTGGACCTTCACTCACAACCCCTTCACCGCACCGCTGGCCGAAGACCTGCCTCTCCTGGAGAGCGATCCCGGCTCCATCCGCTCCCATCAGTACGACGTGGTGCTCAACGGGGTGGAACTCGGCTCCGGCTCGGTGCGCAACCACCGCGTCGACGTGCAGGAACGCATCTTCGCCCTGATGGGCTACTCGAAAGAGGAGATGCGCGAACGCTTCGGGCTCCTGCTCAACGCGCTCGACTACGGCGCGCCTCCGCACGGCGGCGTCGGCATCGGCTTCGACCGGCTCTGCGCGCTCTTGCGGGGGGAGGATTCCATCCGCGAGGTCATCGCCTTCCCGAAGACGATCAAGGGCTTGGACCTCATGAGCTCGGCGCCCTCCTCGGTCTCGGCCAAACAGCTCAAGGAACTGGGCCTTCGCATCGAGGGCTGATCCGGGATGTCCGCTCGAAAAAGAGTCTTCGCGCTCCTGGCCCTATCGATCCCCGCCGCGGCCTGCGCGGTCTGGCTCCTTCGCGCGCCGCTCGCGCGGGCAGGCTGCAGGTTCTTCCCAAAGACCGCTGCCGTCGCGCACGCTCAGATCGGACGAAAGCGCGCGGATCAGGGGAACATCGACGAGGCCTTCCGCCACCTGACGCGAGCGCTCGCGCTCGACGCGGACTGCCGCGGCGCCCTGCTCGGGCTCTCGGAAGCTTTCCTGACGGCGCGCCAGCCCCAGCGGTCCGTGCAGTATCTCTCGAAGATCTTGGCGAAGGACCCGAAAGACGCGCAAGCCCGCTTCGGGCTCGGCGTCGCGCTCGATGCCCTGGATCTTCCGGAGGACGCCCTGGCCCAGTACGCCCAGGTGCTCGCATTGAAGCCCAGGAACCCGGAAGCCCGCTACAACTACGGTTTGGACCTTCTGCGATTGGACCGGCCCGAGCAGGCCTTGGAACACCTGCGCCTGGCCGCGCAGCTGCAGCCCATACCGCAGGTCTTCAATAATCTCGGAGCCGCCTTCGCCGCGACCGGGGATCTGCGCAGCGCGCAAGAGTGCTTCCTCCGGGCCCTGAGCATGGATCCCGGGAACATCGAAGCCAAAGAGAATCTCCGTCGTCTGCCGCGGAAATCATCGTAGGACAAATCCTATTTCCGCCGCCGTTTCTCCGTGTTGAAACCCTCTCCGGAAAAATTCGGATATGGACGGACTTAAGACGCGCGGATTTTTCCGGCTAGTAGGCGGTTTCGACTTGGCACTCGCACTTCGTGCCGGGAGAGATGGCTTGGTCGTATTCCAGCTCGTCGATGCTCTTGGAGAACGCCTTGGTCGCGCCGCCCTCGAGCCCATTGACGACGATCACGGTGTTGGCCACGATCTTGCTCTCATGGCGCAGGATGGCGCGCAAGGAAACGGCATTGTAGGGTCTGGGAGAACAGTTCTGTATCTCTCCGCGGATGCAGACCTGATTGCCTTTCCCGTATTGTCCCTTCCTAATCTCGAGCCGATAGAAATTGAAGCGGTACATGAACGGATCCTCTCTCTGTGGGAACGTACTCAAATAATAGCACTCCCATCGACGACGCGCCACCTCTTAAAATTCCTCTAATTACAACAAACGCGAACAGCCGCTGCGCGCGGCCGGCCCGTCTCGACCACGCCGGGACTTCGGAGCTCGTTGTTTTGCGAAATTTACTTCGCAAGAATTGCGCAGCTTTTTCAGGCGAATACAAAACCCAATGGCTACACTTAATAGCAGACGTTGAAATATGAATATTACTTCTTCACAAACGAGAAAATATATTTCATCCTATAGGTTCTTGCATAATATCATCGCCCAAGAAGGAGACTCCATGACACACTCCAGTTTAGTGCATCCAACGGTTTTTCAATCCGCAAGCCGCAGGATCACATCCGCCCGCGGCTGCGGGCTGCTGCTGGGCCTTTGCGCAGTCTTCTTCATCCTCGCGGGCTCCGGCCATGCCGCATCCAGCCCTCAGAAGATCGGCTTCCAGGGCAAGCTGCTCGATTCCGCGGGCAATCCCCGGAATGATTCCGTGGACCTCACGTTCAGGATTTTCGCCGCCCCCGCCGGAGGCAGCGCACTCTGGAGCGAGGCTCAGAACGGGGTGCAGTTGAACAATGGAGTCTTCTCCGTGGAATTGGGGTCCAAGACCGCGCTCTCGACGACGCTTTTCACCGGAGCCTCTGCCTATCTTGAAGTAGAGGTATCCCCCGAAAGCCCCATGACTCCGCGACAGCAGCTCCTGATGTCGCCCGCGTCTTTCCGGGCCTTGCTGGCCGACGACTTGAAGCCCGGCAACACCAGCTATGTCCAGGTCGCCAATACGCTCCAGACAGGCGCCTCTTTCCACGTGGCCAGCGGCACGGTCGCGGGCCCCTTCCAGGCCACGGGAAGCTCCAGCTTCACGGCCGCGGGCGCATCAGTCTTCAGCCTCAATACGAGTTCCGGCATGCGCATGCAGGCAGGCACGCTCCAGGTCGATGGTTCCGGAGGAGTGTACGCCTTGACCCATGTCTCCGCCGCGACGGTCACGGCGCGCTCCGGGCTCATCCTGCCGCAAGGGACGGCGTCCTCCATCGAAGGCGTCGTGCGCTGGGAGCCTACGCAGAATCTTCTCTTCATCGGCACGGGCACGTCCAATAAGACCCTGGCAGATACGGACTCCAGCCAGACGCTCGAAAACAAAACCCTTAATTCCACCGATGGGAACACCGTGGATGCCACGCATCTGAGGACCTACTCTTTGGATTCCGCGGCTCCCTCCAACGGGATGACTTTGGAATACAATGCGGCCTCTGCCCAGTGGCAGCCCGCCTACGCCTCCACGATCACTTCGGCCTCGACGCTGCCTTATGGCGCGGTCGCCACTCTGACCATGGTCAGCGGAACCATCTACCTCTCTCCATGGACGCTTTCCGGGACATTGAGTCTCAACCAGATTCGTCTACAGGTCACCACCGCGCGCGCAGGAGTGACCGGGGACGTGGGCATCTACGATACCTCCGGAAGTTTGGTAGCCAGCGGAGGAACAAGTTCTGTGGACTACGGCAGCACGGGAGTCAAGGTTGAGAATGTCTCGGGCGCGCCCATACTGCTCCCGCCGGGACAATACTACGCGGCACTGACCTTTTCAGGAGGGACCGCGCCCGTGGTGCGCTCATTTACCCTCTCCGCGGCCGGACTTATCAAAGGCGTTGGAACGCTCGCCGGAGGTGGGACGACGCTTCCCTCCTCCATCACCACGACCGCGATCGTAGATGGAACAGGCATGCCTTTCTTGAGCTTCAACCAGTAAGGATTCGTTGGAAAACTCATGCTGAGCCGGATCAGACGCACTGCACTCATCATCTCGGGCTGCTGCGCGGGCGCTCTCTTGAGCGCGGCAGCCGGGACCTTTTCCGCGCCCGCAGTCAACTCCGGCGGCGCGGACGCGATGAGTTCGGGCTCCAGCCTGCTTTCCGGAGCCGTCGGAGAGCTCTCCTTCTCAACCTCTTCGAGCGCCTCCATCCTGCGCGCGGGCTCCCTTGAGGTACGCTCCTTCCCAGGGACGGTGAGCACGCTCGAGGCCGTCTCGGAAAGCTCCACGAGCCTGACGCTTTCATGGACGGCGCCCGGCTACGACGGCGGACGCGGAACGCACCAGCCCGGCACGCGCTGCGCCCTCCAGCGCGAGACTTCCGAGGCAGGCCCGTTCCAGTATGCGCTCGCGCAGGAATCGCTGTGGACCCTCGGCGCCGAGCCAGGCCAGGAACAGCAGACGCTTCTGAGCGGACTTCAGCCCAACACGACCTATTACTCCCAGCTTTGGACCCTCGACGCGGACGGGAACATCAGCTCCGGCTCCAATCGCGCGGCGGCCGCGACGCTGCCGATCCTCGCCCACGGAGCGCAGTTCAAAAGCGTGTTCACCACCAGCATCACGGCGAACTGGGTCCCGCTGGCGAGCGCTCCTCCCGCGGACACGGCGGAAGGCTATCGCCTGGAAGCTTCCTCGACCGATTACGGGACCCTTTATCCCGGAGGAGACATCCTCAGTTCGGCCACGACGAACGTGGGCTTGAGCACGCTGGCCGTGGCGGGTCTGGCCCCGGACACGACCTATTACTTCCGCCTGGGCGCCCTCGGCCATGACGGCGGGGCCAACTACCTGGCCTTCGGCTCCACCAAGACCCTGAAGGGCGCCGTGCCTCCCGGGAACGTCCGCGCTGAATGGACGATCGAACACGAGATCGCTTTGGCCTGGAGTCCGGTGAACTCGGACCTGGGCTATAGGACCGAAGCCTCCACGGCCTCGGACTTCACAGGGTCGGTCTATTCCGCGACGACCGACGACGGGATGGCTTCGCAGTTGTCGATCACGGGGTTGGACCCCAACACGACCTACTATTGCCGCACGGCTTCCCTTTGGTCCGCGGACACGAAATATTCCGCGACCGTGAGCACGCCGACTTTGGCCGTGCAGCCTTCGGGCGCGGCATACAAAGCGCTCTTCATCACCAGCGCGACCGTGACTTGGCTGCCCCTGCCTTCAAGCCCGCCGGACGCGTCCTCCAAGACCGCGAAGGGCTATCGGCTGGAGGCCTCCAGCACGGATTTCGGAGCGCTCGAGCCGGGAGGGATCATCTTCTCTTCGACCACCTTGAACGCCGCTCTCTCCACGCTGACGCTGACGGGACTCGACGTCAATACCACGTTCTACTTCCGCCTGGCGTCCCTGAACTGGGCGCTGGCGCCCGATTACGCCGTCCTGGGAGAGACCGCGACCTTATCCTCTCCTCCCGGACCGGGCAGCCCGTCCATCCAGGCGTCCTTCATTTCGAGCATCACGGCTCAATGGGCCGCCGGGACTCCTGCGAATCTCCCTGGAGAAACCTACGCCTTGCGGGCATCGTCGACGGCCTTTCAGCCCGGGACCCTCACGCTGTTCCTGGAGACGACGGATATGAACGGAGCCATCGAGGGCCTGCTCACGGACACCACCTATACTCTGAGAGTACGGACGGTCAACCGCAACGGGATCCCCGCGGAAACCCTCCTGGGCTCCACCGTGACGTCGGCGCAGCCTCCAGGCTCCGTGCAGATCACGACGGTATTCGAATCCAGCGCCTCCGCTGCATGGACAAGCGTGGTCTCGCAAGGCTATCGATTGGAAGCGTCCAGCACGAACTTCGGCGCAACAGCGCCGGGGGGAACGAACTACTCTTCCTCGACTCCCAACGGCTCGCTCACAGGACTGACCGTGGCGGGACTCGACAAGAACACGACCTATTATCTGCGCGTCGCGGCATTGAACTGGAACTCGCACCCGCAATTCGCTTCGGCAGGCTCCACGATCACGAAGGCCGCCTTGATCACCAACCTGCAAGTCTACAGCCTCTACGAGACGAGCGCGACCTTGAATTGGGTCAAGCTGCCCGCAAGCCCCCAGTCCGCGACCTGCGAGGGCTACCGCCTTCAGGCCTCCTCCACCGACTTCGGCGCGCTCAGTCCAGGCGGGACGATCCTTTCCTCCATGACTCCCAACGTGAACCTCTCCACTCTATCGCTCACGGGCCTGCTCGCTTCCACCACCTACTACTTCCGAGCAGGCGCCTTGAACTGGAACTCAGTCCCG
>Ga0172379_10000385_pt1 | contig 113615 bp, 117 predicted proteins | sample GrowelOW334metaG_FD_119756 | JGI IMG/M metagenome (GOLD analysis project Ga0172379, IMG submission 119756) | Groundwater microbial communities from an aquifer near a municipal landfill in Southern Ontario, Canada - Groundwater well OW334 metaG | ecosystem: Environmental > Aquatic > Deep... | reverse complement strand
CGCAAAAAGAGGCTGACCAGAGATTGCGAGGGGGCGGCGGGAGAAATGCCTGTCGCGTGCAAGAACTTGTTGACCCAGGTCATTCTCAACATGTGCCGTTATGCGCAAAGCAGGGCTGAGCAAACAGCCTGGGCACGAGAATCAGATTCTTTAGCCAGCCCGCCTATCACACATTAGATAGATCTGTGATTACGAACGGCGGCTGGGCAGCTTAAGCAGTCGTCCAGCGGACTGACCATCATGTTCTCGAAACTCGTTACCATGGCTGTAAACCGTAGCAGTCTTTTGAGAATGGTTTTTGAGAATTGCAACCATTTGATTTACTGTGCAGAAATCACCACCATCTGAAGACTCTCGAAAACGGTCGTTTCAGAGAGGGTTATATGATGCTAAATGATGTTACAAGTAGTATCATTCGTGGATGAATAAAGCGATCAAGCTGCGTGAGGCCATGAAAAACCACCCCATGTGGTGGCAGATTGATGATCTTCAGGTGGTTGCCCGTCAGCACGAAATCACCTGGCGACACGATGGCGGCAGTCATTGCATATTTATCCGGCCCGATGGGCGGACGCTGCCCGTGCCCGCCCATCGACCGATCAAGCCGGTCTACATCAAAAAGTTTTTGCGCCTAGTGGCAGGAGAATGACCATGTATGCCCTGGAAGATTACCCGTTCGAGATGCGCCCGCTGAAGCCCTCAGAAGGGGGTGGGTATCTGATTTCCTACCCGGACTTCACGGAATGCATTGCGGATGGAGAAACGGTGGAAGAAGCATTACAGAATGGCCGGGAAGCCTTGCAGGCAGTGATGGGGGCTTTGCAGGAGCAGGGGATGCCGGTACCGGCACCGAATAGTGGAGGCGTGGCTTCCGGAAAATTCATTGCCAGAGTACCCAAATCCATTCATGCCCAACTTGCTGCGCGGGCCAGAATGGAGGGGGTATCGCTCAATGCGATGGTTTTGACGCTCATCGCCAAGGGATTGGGTCAGGGAACGCGGGTGGAATGAGGTCTGTACCACCCTCTGAGCCTAGCCTAACAATGGCATTCCTTATCCCGCAACCAAGGAGACCATGCCGGCATAAAAAGTCCACCGCCGCCATTGACCGCCAATTTTTGTGTTACTACACTAAATCTAGTGACAACTGGATTTTCGCGATGCGGATTGGGTGCTGGAGTCCCGCTATCGTCTCGACATGCCGGTGGCATGGCATGACGAAATGCGGCTACAATCCTTCGCCTAGGTGTTTGAGGTGCTCACTGTGCTTTCGCTGGCGCATGCCGAGCGCGGCGAGGAGTCTCGCATCATCAGCTTTCGGAAAGCCAGCGCGGAAGAACGGGAGATGTACCATGCGTGGCTTGAAAACGACTTCACAGACTGATTTGGCACGGCTCCGTGCCACCGGCGACTTCGCCTGGGATGGAACCGACGAAGACGACCGCCCGCTTTTGCGGGAAGAGATGCAGGCTGGCATCGATGCCAGCCGCAAGAAGCGGGGTCGACCCGTGGGAGCGCTCAAGGAATCCACGACGATCCGTTTCGATCGCGACGTGTTGGAAATGTTTCGCGCCTCCGGCCCAGGCTGGCAGACCCGCATGAATGCCGCCTTGCGCGACTGGCTCAAAAGCCATTCTCCAACGCGGGGTTCCTGATCATGTCATCGGCTGAGTATGGCTTGATCGTGCCACGCTCCACGGTGGTCTGGTGACCCAGGTGCGCCAGGGCGGCGGCGTGACGCTTCGCCGGACCAGCGGTGGCGGCATAAACGTCAGCGAACTCTGGGGCCATGCCGTAGCCAATATCACGCCGTCGGCCATGCCGGCCGTCACGATTTCTCTGGTGGCCATACACGGCGGCGCCTTTACCTGGCTGGCCTATGCCCTCATCGGCATGCTGATGACCCTGGTGGCCCTGCAGGTGGGCATTCTGGCCAGACATTTCCCCTCCCCCGGCTCGCTGTTCTTTTATCTGAGCAAGGCCCTGCATCCGATTTCCGGCATGGTCGCGGGCTTCACCATGATTACCGGCTATTTGGGCGCCTTGGCGGCGGCCCCGCTGCTGGGCGGGCTTTTTGTCGAGCAGGCGCTGCGGTTCTTCTGGCCGGTTTCCGGGATGGGCTGGATTGCCGGAATTGGGGTGCTTTATCTGCTGGTGGCGTGGCGCCTGGCCCTGCGCGGCATCGAAATCTCCGCGCGTTGGGGGCTCTGGGTAGAGATATTCTCCATCCTCTGCATCGTCTTCATTGCCGCGGCGGCGCTCTGGCATCTTGGCTGGCGCGATCCGGCTCAGTGGAATTTCCAGCGCTTGCACACCGCGCCACTGGCGCAGGCGTTGATTCTCTCGTTGCTGGCTTACGGTGGCTTTGAGACGGCAGGTAATCTGGCAGGTGAAACCAGCGCGGCGCGCACCGCCATCCCGCGCGTCATGGTGCTTTCCGTGCTGATGGTCGGCGGGTTTTTCGTCGCCATGGCGTATATCGAGGTGCTGGCTTTTGCCCACCTCCCTACCCCTCTGGGCGACAGTGCGGCCCCGCTCAATGCCATCGCTCAGGCCATCGGGCATCCCTGGCTCGGCATTTTCTCCGATCTCGCCATGGCGACGGCGGCATTTTCCGCCACTATTGCCACCCTCAACAGCATCTCGCGGATTCTTTACAGTATGGCCGGACACGGGATCATCCCGCGTTTTTTCCATCACCGGGACTTACGCCACGGCACCCCGGCGCGGGCGTTGCGGGTACTCGCCATCAGCGTGCTCATCAGTATGGCGGTGGTTACCCTGTGGAAAATTCCCATATTGTCGGTGGTCGGCACCTTTGGCACCTTTACCGGGCTGGCCTTTCTGCTGATTTATAGCCTGGCCAACATCGCCACGCCCTGGTTCCTGTTCCGCCAACGCCATGCCTGGCGCTGGCCCAGCCTGATCATCGCCGGCATCAGCCTGCCGCTCCTGATCAAAGTGACGGCGGTCAGCCTCTGGCCCTTGCCGGTCGGCGGTGAAGGTGCGGCCACCCTGCTGTTTGTCGTGCTGGTGATGGTCATTTTTTTCTGGGGACTCTACTGGGCGGCGTTTCGGCCGGAGCGCTTGCGGCATATCCTTGTTGCCGTGGACGAACCATAAGCCTGACCACGCCGGTTACCCATCCCGAAATCTGGGGAGGTCTCCCGGCGCCCGCTGGGAAACATACCGACCACATGGTATCTTACTCAGGTAATCTTCCAGCCCGTCCGCACCAGCAAGTTGCCAACGCATAAGGAAATAGCCAATGTCCCAAACCAGCAAAGATCTGTTTTCCCCTCTCAAAATAGGGTGCTACACCTTGAAAAACCGCATCGGGCTGGCGCCGATGACCCGCATGTCCTCGGAAAAGGACAGCATTCCCCGTCAGGACGTATTGGATTTCCTGATCCGGCGCGCCGAAAACGATGTCGCACTCATCACTACCGAAGCCATCGTCAGCGATTATGAAAGCGCCCAGGGCTATCCCGGCCAGGCGCGGTTAACCACGCAGCGGCAAATTGATGCCTGGGCACAGGTCAACGCCAAAATCCGTGCGGCGGGCAGCGTATCGGTGCTGCAAATTTTTCATTGCGGCAGAATAGCGTGGAATGAAGTGAATCCCGCCGAACGCACTATCGCAGCCAGCGCATTGATCCCCAAACAAAACAACCCACTGACCGGCGCGCCTTACCCCATGCCCGACGTGATGTCGTCCTTTGATATTGCGCATGTCATTCAGGGTTTCGTCGAAACGGTTAAAGGGGGCATTGCGGCTGGATTCGATGGTATAGAAATTCACGGCGCACACGGTTACCTGATCAATGCGTTTCTATCCGCCTACAGCAATCAGCGTGCAGATAACTATGGTGGCAGCGTCGAAAACCGCTTCCGCTTTGCCCGTGAAGTCGTAGAGGCTGTGCGTCCACATGTGCCGGCTGACAAACTACTCTTCTTCCGGATATCCAACTGGGGTGTTGCGGATATGGAAGTTTCCCTGTTCGCCAATGCCGACGAATGGACAGAGGTGATTCGACTCCTGGATCAACTCCCCATCGACGCCATTTCGGTATCCACCTACCGCTTTGGCGACGAGGCCTTCGGGACCGGCAAAAATATGGCACAGTTGACCCGTAGCGCCACCCGGAAACCATTGTTGATCTGCGGCAATATTCATGATCGGGACAGCGCCGAGGCAGCGCTGGCGGATGCCGATATGATTCTCTCGGGCAAATCCCTGTTACTCAATCCCCACTGGGTGAACGATCTGCGCGCCCACAAAAGGATGGATGCCTACTCCTCCGAGCAGGCCAATATCGCCTACACCAAAGAGCCGTTACCCTGAGCCGCTTTCAAGCCTTCGGTAGGGTTACGCCACTCTGGCCCTGATACTTGCCACCGCGGTCGGCGTAAGACACTTCGCAGACCTCGTCAGATTCCAAAAACAGCACCTGCGCCACGCCCTCATTCGCATAGATTTTCGCGGGTAAGGGTGTCGTATTGGAGAATTCCAGGGTCACATAGCCTTCCCACTCCGGCTCAAAAGGCGTGACATTGACGATGATGCCGCAACTGGCGTAGGTGGATTTACCCAGACAAATAGTCAGCACATTACGCGGGATACGGAAGTATTCCAGCGTACGCGCCAGGGCGAAAGAATTCGGCGGGATAACGCAGGTATCCCCGGTAAAATCGACAAAAGAATCTTCGCTGAAATTCTTCGGATCGACAATCGCGCTACGGACATTGGTGAAGACTTTGAACTCCCCGGCGCAACGGATATCGTAACCATAGGAAGACAAGCCGTAGGAGATAATGGAATTTCCCTCGACGTGCCGCACCTGTCGCGGTGAAAAGGGTTCGATCATCCCGTGTTCTTCCGCCATCTGACGGATCCAGCGATCGGATTTGATGCTCATGGCGGAGACTTCCTGTAAGCGGCTGCGAATCAGCGGTTCTGGACGACGATGTTGGGGAACTTGTGGCTGTGATCGACCGCCTGGATCGCCACCCGTCCGGCCACATGCCGCGCCAGTTCCAGATAGATTTTGGCGAGACGGGAATCCGGCTGCGCCACCACCGTCGGCGCGCCATTATCGGCTTCGTTGCGAATGCTGCGGTCGAGCGGTATCGCCCCCAGAAATTCCACCCCATCCTGCTCGGCCATGGCCGCACCACCGCCATGTCCGAAAATATCGTCCTCGTTACCGCACTTCGGGCAGATATAAAAACTCATGTTCTCGATGATACCGAGAATAGGCACACCCACTTTCTCAAACATCTTCAGACCCTTGCGGGCGTCCAGCAAGGCAATGTCCTGTGGCGTCGTGACGATCACCGCACCGGAGACCGGCACCTTCTGCGCCAGGGTGAGCTGGGTATCGCCGGTACCCGGCGGCAGATCCACCACCAGATAATCCAGCTCGCCCCAGCGGGTGTCGGAAAGCAACTGCTCCAGCGCCTGCATGACCATGGGGCCGCGCCAGACCATGGGCGTTTCGTCGTCGATGAGAAATCCGATGGACATCGCCTTGATGCCGTGCCCTTCCATGGGCTCCATCTTTTTACCATCTTTACTGGTCGGCTTGCCGGAAATGCCCAGCATGCGCGGCTGACTGGGACCGTAGATGTCGGCGTCGAGCATACCCACCTTGGCGCCTTCTTTGGCCAGCGCCAGCGCCAGATTGACGGCCGTGGTGGATTTACCGACCCCTCCCTTGCCGGAGGCAACAGCAATGACGTTTTTGATGCCTTCCATCAGCTTGACACCGCGTTGCACCTGATGCGAAAGAATACGGTGCCCGACAGTAACTTGCGCGCTGATGCCATGATCATTCTGGATTTGTCGGGCCACCTCCTCGCTCAAACTAATGGCCACCCCCAGACTGGGGTAAGGCAATTCCAGTTTGACTGCAAAGCCATCGACCCCCTTGAGGACCCCTGCTGCTGCCAGATCTTTGCCCAGATAAGGGTCCTGCATCGCGCGCAGCGACTGCTCGATCTGTTCCCGCGTCAATCCTGTCATGATCTCTTCCCCGTTCTCAGCGTGGCGCTTCAGAACTGATAATCACCTCGTGGCGCTCAATACCACCCCCCTCACCAAAGGCTTCTTTGGGCAAAGGATTGGTGTGGGCGGTCTTAAAGTCGGCACTTTTCATCCACGCCTCGAAGGCCGCCTGATCGACCCAGTGAGTCAGCACCACATACAGACCGTCATCGTTTAGCGGACGCAGGATCTCCATACGCACGAAACCCGGCTGTTTATCCACTTCGCCCGCCCGGCGCCGGAAGCGCTCCTCAAACTCCGCACGATACTCCGCCTTCACGGGAACCCGGTTCGCTACGACGTATTGCATGATGATGCTCCTCGTATACTCGCATGTCAGATGGTAGTCATTGTAGGGTCGGCAAATCCTTCAGGCCAAGCACATCCTGCATATCATACAGGCCCGATGCCCTGCCCCGCAGCCAACCGGCGGCCCGCAAGGCACCCTCCGCAAAATTGAGACGGCTGGTCGCGCGGTGAGTGAGCTCCAGACGCTCTCCGGTCCCCGCCATCCACACCGTATGTTCACCGACCACGTCCGCACCACGCAGCGTCGCAAAGCCGATACTGCCGGCCACCCGGGGGCCGGGAATGGCATTGCGATCCAGACACTGGATATCGTCCAGGTGCTCGCCGCGCCCCGCCGCCACCGCCCGCCCCAGGGCCAGGGCGGTACCAGAAGGTGCATCCATCTTGTGACGATGATGGGCCTCGACAATCTCCACGTCATAATCCTCGCCGAGGGCTGCGGTAATGGCGGGCAAAAAGGCGAGCAACACGTTGACACTGACGCTCATGTTCGGCGCCAGCACCAGCGGAATATGTCGACTGGCGTTTTCCAGTTCCGCGCGCTGGGTCACGGAAAAACCCGTCGTGCCGACCACGACCGGCTTCGCTGCCGCCACACAGGCCGCGACATGCGCCAGAGCAGCCTCTACCGGACCAAATTCAATCAGCACGTCCAGATCAGCCAGGGTACCCGCGAGATCTGCGGTGACTGGCAGGCCCAAAGCATGAAGGCCCGCCAAACGGCCAGCGTCCTCCCCCAGATAAGCAGCCCCGCTGCGCCCTACGGCTGCCACCAATTGCAGCTCAGGATGAGCGACAATGGCCTGCACCAAGGCCCGCCCCATGCGGCCCGCCACCGCCGTAACGCCGACGCGCCACACCCTGGCCATCAGAGGCCCATCCGGTCAAAAAAGTCTTTGGCCTTATTCCACCAGCTTTCCTGCTGGGGATGTTGGACGTTGTCGCTGCCTTCTCCGGCAAACTCTTCCAGCAACTCCTTTTGCCGGGCGGAGAGGTGTACCGGCACCTCCACCTGGACCTGGCAATGCAGGTCGCCGTTGAGCTTGCTGCGCACCCCTTTGATGCCCTTGCCGCGCAGACGGAATACCGCGCCCGACTGCGTACCTGGCGCAATCTGCACCTTGGCGCGCCCGGTCAGAGTCGGCACCTCCAGCTCGCCGCCCATGGCCATGGTCGTAAAGTGGACTGGCACCGCACAGTGCAGATCATCGCCGTCCCGCTCAAAGAGCGCATGCGGCAACACCCGCACCTGAATATACAGGTCTCCCGCCGGACCGCCCCGCTCGCCCGCTTCGCCCTCCCCGCTCAGACGGATACGATCCCCCGTATCCACTCCAGCGGGGACTTTGACCTGCAAATCTCGGTTCTTGCGGACCCGACCATGACCATGGCAGTTCGTGCAGGGCTCTTTGATGACCTTGCCGCTGCCGTTACACTGCGGGCAGGGGCGGGTCACCGAGAAGAAACCCTGCACCATCCGTACCTGACCGCGACCACCACAGGTCGTGCAATCCTCCACCGCACTGCCCGGCTTGGCGCCGCTGCCGTGACACACCTCGCAAGTGGCTGAACTGGGAATCTGAATGGTGACTTCTTTACCCAGAGCCGCTTCTTCCAGCGTAAGCTCCAGTTCGTAACGCAGATCGGCCCCTCGCCCCGAATCCTGGCCGCGAAAACCACCGCCAAAAGCCTGCTCGAAGAGATCGCTGAAAACGTCGCCGAACCCTCCACCACCGCCACCAAAGCCCCCAAAGCCAGCACTCGGCCCGCCGCCACCGCCATTCACCCCGGCATGGCCAAATCGATCATAGGCCTGCCGTTTCTGTGGGTCGGAGAGCACTTCGTAGGCGGCGCTGATTTCCTTAAAGCGATCCTCAGCACTTGCATCACCCGGATTGCGATCCGGGTGATAACGCATGGCCAGACGCCGGTAAGACTTCTTGATCTCGCCGTCGTCTGCCGTGCGGGTAATTTCCAGTACTTCGTAGTAATCCCGTGTAGCCATCTTCTTTCCTGAAACGGGCAAGGGGACAGGATAACAAACCCTGCCCCCTCGCGACCGATGGTAATTTTACTTCTTGTCGACTTCTTCGAACTCGGCATCCACCACGTCATCCGGCTTGGCATTGCCCTGGGCACCCGTATCGGGTTCTGCCTGCGCCTGACTGGCAGCTGCGCTCTGCAACAATGCCGACATAGCGGCCATCAGGGTGGCGACAGCCCCCTTGATCGCTTCCACATCCTCACCCTTGGCGGCTGCTTCCACCGCGGTGATCGCTTCCGTCACCTTGGTCTTGTCGTGCTCAGGTGCCGTGGCATGCTCCTCCACCGCCTTGCGTGCTCCGTGCATGCTGGCGTCCGCCTCGTTGCGCGCCTCGATCAGCGCACGCGCCTTCTTGTCATCCGCAGCGTGGGCCTCAGCCTCCTGAATCATCCGCTTGATTTCCTCCTCGGACAGGCCCGAGCTTGCGGTGATCTTGATGGACTGCTCCTTGCCGGTCTGGTTGTCCTTGGCCGAGACATGGAGGATGCCGTTGGCGTCGATGTCGAAGGTCACTTCGATCTGCGGCATGCCCCGCGGGGCGTTGGCAATATCGGCCAGATCAAAACGCGCCAGGGACTTGTTATCCCGCGCCAGCTCGCGCTCACCCTGCAACACGTGCACCGTCACCGCCGACTGATTATCCTCCGCCGTCGAGAAAATCTGCGACTTGCGGGTCGGGATGGTGGTGTTCTTCTCGATCAGTTTGGTCATCACGCCGCCCAGGGTCTCAATGCCAAGGGACAACGGCGTCACGTCCATCAACAGCACATCTTTCTTTTCGCCGGACAACACCGCGCCCTGGATGGCCGCGCCGATGGCCACGGCCTCGTCCGGGTTCACATCCTTACGCGGGTCCTGACCGAAGAAGTCTTTGACCTTCTCCTGCACCTTGGGCATCCGGCTCTGGCCACCCACCAGAATCACGTCGGTGATCTGGCTCGTCGCCAGATTGGCGTCCTTCATGGCCACCCGGCAGGGCGCCATGCTGCGATCGATCAGATCTTCCACCAGCGACTCCAGCTTGGCGCGGGTCAGCTTCATGTTGAGGTGCTTCGGCCCGCTCTGATCCGCCGTAATAAAGGGCAGATTGACGTCGGTCTGCTGCGCCGAAGACAACTCGATCTTCGCCTTCTCGGCCGCTTCCTTCAGACGCTGCATGGCCAGACGGTCGCCGCGCAGATCAATACCCGATTCCGCCTTGAAGGAGTCTGCCAAATAGTTGATGACGCGGTTGTCAAAATCACCGCCGCCGAGGAAGGTGTCGCCATTGGTGGAGAGTACTTCAAACTGGTGTTCCCCCTCCATTTCGGCGATCTCGATGATGGAGATATCGAAGGTGCCACCACCCAGGTCATACACCGCAATTTTGCTGTCGCCGGGCTTCTTGTCTTCGCCAAAGGCCAGCGCCGCCGCAGTCGGTTCATTGATGATGCGCTTGACCTCCAGACCGGCGATACGGCCCGCATCCTTGGTCGCCTGACGCTGTGCGTCATTAAAGTAGGCCGGCACGGTGATGACCGCTTCGCTGACCTTTTCGCCAAGATAATCTTCGGCCGTCTTCTTCATCTTCTGCAGGATAAAGGCGGAAATCTGCTGCGCGGAATACTTCTTATCGCGCACTTCCACCCAGGCATCGCCGTTGTCGGCCTTGATGACTTTGTAAGGCACATGCTTGAGGTCTTTCTGGACCTCGGCATCATCAAACTTGCGGCCGATCAGACGCTTGACCTCATACACAGTATTTTCCGGATTGGTGACAGCCTGACGCTTGGCTGCTTCACCCACCAACACTTCGCCTTCTTCCGTGATAGCGACGATGGACGGCGTGGTGCGCTTACCTTCGCTGTTCTCAATCACCTTGACCTTATCGCCTTCCATCACGGCGACGCAGGAGTTGGTGGTTCCCAAATCGATTCCTATTACTTTAGCCATTTTATCATCTCCTGAATATGCAAAACCTGTCTGGTGTGCGTTGTGTTATTCTGCCGCTTTAGGTGCTTTGGAAACGGAAACCATGGATGGTCGCAACAAGCGGTCATGCATTAAATAACCTTTCTGATGCACCGCCAGAACCCGGTTTGCGTCCCCCTCCGTTTCCACCATGGCAATCGCCTGATGCAGATGGGGATCAAAACGCCCTTCGCCCATTTCTATGGGGGCGATGCCGGCCTTTCCCAAGGCTTGGGCAAACAGCGTCAACGTGTTTTCTAAACCCTGCCGCAATGGCGCGATGCTCTCGGCGCCCTCCACTGGGCTAGCCAGCGCCAGCTCCAGGCTGTCAATCACCGGCAGCAATTCGCGGGCAAAACGATCCACGGCATAGTTGCGGGCGTCTTCTACCTGCTTTTCGTGACGCTTGCGCAGATTTTCCGCATCCGCCAAGGCGCGTAAATAATCGTTGCGGTAGCCTTCCGCCTTTTCTTCCCAGTTCACCACCTCTGCACCGGCAGATTCTGCTTCAGTGGATGGCGATCCCTGTTGCTCTTCTTCATTCATGTGCAATCAACCCCTGAAAGTTTGAGTCCAAGACAATATGGGGAAGAGGTCGGAGTATTTCAAGATCTGGCGGTATCAGGATTGCGACAGGGCGCGACCAAGCAATTGCGCCGTGCCGTCGACCAGCGGAATAATCTGCTGGTAGGGCATCCGCATCGGTCCGATCACCCCCAGCACCCCGACCACCTCCCCATCAACACTGTAAGGTGCCGATACCACGCTGCAATCGCTGAGCGGCGCATAGCCCGACTCTTCCCCAATAAAAAGACGCACTTCACTACCGCGCATACTCTCATCCAGCAAATGCACCAGATCGCGCTTCTGCCGCACGGCGGCCAGGAGCGCGCGCAGGCGTTCACTCCCCGCGAGCTCCGGCAGGTCCAACCATTGGAATTCGCCCTCGATGAGCATGCGCTGCTGATCTTCCTCCAGCATTTCTTCGCCCAATTCCATGGCGCTGCGCAGAATGCGGTCCATTTCATGACGGGACTGCTGCAGATCCCGCTGCAGGTTATGGATAACATCCTGCAGTGGCCGCCCGCCGTATGTGGCGTTAAAGAAATTGGCCGCCTGCGTCAGTTCTGCCGCGCCAAAGGGATGCTCAGTGCGGATCAGGCGATTCTCCACGTCCCCCTTGTCGGTGACGAAGATGGCCAGCACCTCACAGTCGCGCAGGAAGATAAAGTCCACATGCCGTAAAATCCGGGTTGCCCGCCGCGGCACCCGCACGAAACCCGCCATGTGCGTCAGTTCGGAGAGAATGCCCGTGGCGGCATGCAGTACCTGCTCCGTATCCGGAGCGCGAAACCCGATGCGATGCACCAGCAAGCGGTTGGATTCCGCCGACAGGGGCACCACCCGCAGCAATGCATCGACAAAAAAACGGTAACCGACATGGGTGGGAATGCGCCCGGCGGAAGTGTGGGGGGAGATCAGATAGCCCTCGTCCTCCAGGTCCGCCATGACATTACGCACGGTAGCGGGACTGATGTTGAGGCCCGCATCACGGGCCAACTGGCGACTGCCGACCGGCACGCCTTTGGCGATATGCTGCTCGATGAGGGATTTGAGCAGGTGACGGGCGCGTTCATCCATGGCCGTCTACATCCCCGGCCAACATGCGCAAAGCACGCAGAGCGGCTCACCCCGTACGACGGGCAAGGACTGCGGCTGCATGGCGCAGATAAGGGGATAAAACATGGCGGGAGAAATCATCCTTGGCACTCAACCATCATGAGTGCTAGTAATTTAGCAAAAAATGATGGCGGAGCAAAGGAACGGTCCGGCCCCTCCCGAAGATTCAGGGCAGACCACCGGGAGGCAGACCGAAAACGGGCGTTACTTGATCTTGTCTTCCCGGTACATCACATGCTTCCGGGCCTTGGGATCGAATTTCTTCATTTCCAGCTTATCGGGCTTGGTCTTCTTGTTCTTGGTGGTGGTGTAAAAATGACCGGTACCGGCCGTGGAAACGAGCTTAATCTTGTCACGCATGATTCAATCCTCAGATATTTTCGCCGGCGGCGCGCAGTTCAGCCAGAACGACGTCAATCCCTTTCTTGTCAATGGTACGGATACCCTTGGTGCTTACCCGCATACGCACCCAGCGATTTTCGCTTTCCACCCAGAAACGGTGGTACTGCAAATTGGGCAAAAAACGGCGGCGGGTCTTGTTGTGGGCGTGGGACACATTATTCCCCGCCATGGGCTTCTTGCCCATCACCTTACATACTCTGGACATCGGTTAATCTCCCTGAAAAAAGGCGCTCTTTATACCATAGATGAAAGTGGCCTGCCAATGGTCCGCACGCCATTGCCTGACAAGGCTATCCCCTGTAATTTATCCGTACTATGAAAAGACGCCTATTGATCACCAGCGCCCTCCCCTATGCCAACGGCCCCATCCACCTCGGGCACCTGGTGGAATACACCCAAACGGACATCTGGGCCCGCTATCAGCGCCTGCGGGGCCACGACTGCGTCTATGTCTGTGCCGATGATGCCCATGGCACACCGATCATGCTCCGCGCCCAGAGCGAGGGCATCACGCCGGAAGAACTTATCACCCGCATGCACGGCGATCATCTGCGCGACTTCACCGGCTTCGGCATTCAGTTCGATTTGTATCATAGCACCCACTCGCCGGAAAACTTTGAAATTTCTCAGCGTATTTATCGTGCCCTGCGGGCCGCGGATTACATCAACGTCCGCGAAATCGAACAGGCCTACGATCCCGTCGCAGGCATTTTCCTGCCTGACCGCTTCATTCGCGGCACCTGCCCGCGCTGCGGCGCAGCGGATCAGTATGGGGATAGCTGCGAAGCCTGCGGTGCCACCTACAGCCCCACCGACCTGATCAACCCCGTTTCCGCGGTCTCTGGTGCCGTACCCGAGCGCCGCAATTCGGAGCACTACTTTTTTCAGCTCGGGGATTTCAGCGACTTCCTCCGGCGGTGGATTCACAGTGGTACCCTGCAGGAAGAAGTCGCCCACAAGCTCGATGAATGGTTCAGTATCGGCCTGGCCGACTGGGACATCAGCCGCGACGCCCCCTACTTCGGCATTCCCATCCCCGATGCCCCCGGCAAGTTCTTCTATGTCTGGCTGGACGCCCTGCCCGGCTACATGGCCGCCACCCAGCACTGGTGCGCAACCCATGACCGCAATTTCGCCGATTACTGGGGTCCGGATTCCACCGCCGAGATCTACCATTTTATCGGCAAGGACATCATTTACTTTCACGGACTGTTCTGGCCCGCCATGCTCAAGGGCTCCAGACACCGGTTGCCGACGGGCATATTCGCCCACGGGCACCTGACCGTAAACGGCGCCAAAATGAGCAAATCGCGCGGCACTTCCATTACCGCTGGGCAGTATCTCCAACATCTGAATCCCGAATTCCTGCGCTACTACATTGCCACCAAGCTCAACAGCCATGTGGAAGATATCGACCTCAATCTCGAAGACTTCCTGCTCAAGGGCAATGGCGACCTCGTCGGCAAAGTGGTCAATCTGGCCTCCCGCGCGGCGGGTTTCATCCACCGCAGTTTTGCGGGCCGACTGGCCGCCTCCCTGGGCAATGATCAGACCTTTTATGATGGGCTGCTGCAGACCCAGGAGGCCATCGGTGAGGCCTACGCGGGACGCGAATATGGCAAGGCCATGCGCGATATCATGGCGCTGGCCGATCAGGTCAACGCCTATGTAGACCAGAACGCCCCCTGGACTTTGGCCAAAGACCCGACCCAACGCGAGGCGCTGCACCGTGTCGCCAGCGTCACCCTGAATGGCTTCCGGGTGCTGATCACCCTGCTCAGCCCGGTGCTGCCGGAGCTCTCGCGCAAATCGCTGGAGTTCCTGCAATGCGACTTGGACTGGGCGGGCGTGACCAAGCCGCTTCTCGATCACCAGATCCAGCCCTACACCCATCTTTTACAACGTATGGAAAAAACCCAGGTGGACGCCTTGATCCAGAATTCCGCAGAAAGCCCCGCAACAGCCCCCGGCATGGCGACGGCCCCAGTGCCCACGCCCGCACCGGCTGAGGCCAAGGAAGAAAATCCCTTTATCAGCGTGGACGATTTCAGCAAGGTAGATTTGCGCATTGCGCGGATTATTGCCGCGGACAGCGTGGAAGGCGCGGACAAGCTACTGCACCTCACCCTGGATGTTGGCGAGGGCACCCGCTCGGTCTTTGCCGGCATCAAGAGCGCTTACGATCCTACCAGCCTGGTCGGCAGGCTGACCGTCATGGTCGCCAATCTGGCGCCCAGAAAAATGCGCTTCGGCCTGTCCGAGGGCATGGTGCTTGCCGCCAGCGGGCCGGAGGGCGGCCCCTTCCTGCTCTCTCCCGATAGCGGGGCCCAGCCCGGCATGCGGGTTAAATAGGAGTCTGCGCGGCCGCCAGCAACATGCGTTCTTCATAGGTTTCGCGGGCCAGACGCACGTCCTCCAGAAACCACGGGAGCTCTTTCAGCAGTAGCGCCTGCGGGCCATCGACCAGCGCTGTTGCCGGGTCGGGATGGAAGTCCACCAGAATCATGTTGGCGCCGGCCACCACACCCTGCGCGGTCACATGGAACACATCCATGATGCCATCCGGCCCCGCATCGCGGCTGCCCACGGAGTGGGACGGATCAATACAGACCGGCATCCGCGTCAGCCGCTTCACGGTCGGCACCTGGGCGAAGTCCACGAAGTTGCGGTGCGGATCACCCAGATTCGTCTTCATGCCGCGCAGTCCGAAGACCACCTTGGTATTCCCCTCTGAGGCCAGGTACTCGGCGGCATTGAGGGATTCTTCCAGGGTGATGCCGAAACCGCGCTTGAGCAGGACGGGGAGTTCCTGCTGCCGCCCCACCGCCTTCAGCAACTCGAAGTTCTGGGTATTGCGGGTACCGATCTGCAGCATGACCCCGGTCGGATGGCCGGTTTTCTCCAGCGCCTCACGGATCTCATCCATATGCGACTCGTGGAGAATCTCCATGGCGATGACGCGCATACCGTACTTGCCCGCCAGTTCAAAAACCCAGGGCAGACAGGCCTTGCCGTGCCCCTGAAAGGCATAGGGGCTGGTGCGCGGCTTATAGGCGCCCATGCGAGTGCAGACCTGGCCGTTTTCCTGTAGGGCGCGCAGCATCTGCTCGACGTGCTCCGGGGTATCCACGGCGCAGAGCCCGGCAAAGACGTTGAGATTATCCTGGCTGAAACGCACCCCGTTGTACTCAAAACCATGGGTACGCTGGTCGCCGGTATGGCGGCCCAGCAACCGGTATTCCCGGGACACGCGAATCGCCCGCTCGACACCGGGCAGGGCTTCCATGTCTTCTATCCGCAACGGCTTGGTGTTACCGATCAGGTAAATCTCACTGAGTAACTGCTCCACACCCTGTTCCTGATGGACCCGAAAGTGGATACCGGAGAAGCTGCGCAGATGAGTCAGCAGTTGCTGGAAGATCGGCGATTGTTCGCCGAGGTCGGCTTGCAGGATCAAAATCATGACTTGCCCCCTTTCGTGCCTGCCAAAAACTGCCGAGGAGCATAACATGGCGCCGCCACCGCCTCTATGGAAGCCACGCGTATTTTACCGCGCTATGACCTCAACATGCGTTCCGGCCGCACGTACCTGTCGAATTCTTCCGCGGAGAGATGGCCGAGATGGAGCACCGCTTCTCGCAAGGTGCAGCCTTCGCGGTGGGCATGCTGGGCGACAATAGCGGCTTTTTCATAACCGATCACAGGTGTCAGAGCCGTCACCAGCATGAGGGATTCTTCCATATTCTGCCGTAGCCGACTTTCTGCAGGTTGGAGATCGTGCAGGCAATGGTCGGCGAAAGACCTCGCCGCATCTCCCAGCAGCCGGATAGATTGCAGAATATTATGCGCTATCAGTGGCTTGTATACATTCAGCTCAAAATTACCCTGCGAAGCGGCAAAAGCGATGGCCGCATCATTGCCGTAAATCTGCACGCAGACCATGGTCAGGGCCTCGGCCTGAGTGGGATTCACCTTGCCGGGCATGATGGAGGAGCCGGGTTCGTTTTCCGGAAGATGCAGCTCGCCCAGACCGGCCCGCGGGCCGGAAGCCATCCAGCGGATATCGTTGGCAATCTTTATTAGGGACATGGCCATGCCACGCAGCGCCGCGCTCAATTGCAGCAAAGCTTCATGTCCCGCCAGGGCGGCAAACGCGTTGGCCGCCGAGTGGAAAGGCAGACCCAGCTCCACATGTAACCGCGCGCACACCGCACTAGCAAAATCCGGGTGGCAGTTGAGACCGGTACCGACGGCTGTCCCGCCCAGCGCCAGGGCGTAAAGACCGGGCAGGGTCTGCTCCAGGCTGTGAATGCCCTGCTGCAATTGCGCCATATAGCCAGAAAATTCCTGCCCCAAAGTGAGCGGAACCGCATCCATCAGGTGGGTACGCCCGACCTTGATGAGGTGGGCAAAATCCCCCGTCTTACGCTCCAGTTCTCCCCCCAGGTGCGCCAATGCCGGTAAGAGCCCCTGATGCACCGCCAAAGCCACGGCAATATGCATGGCTGATGGAAAAGCGTCGTTGGAAGACTGTCCCAGATTGACGTGATCGTTGGGGTGAACCGGCGTTTTACTGCCACGGGGCTGCCCTGCCATTTCATTGGCCCGGTTGGCAATAACCTCATTGACGTTCATGTTGCTCTGGGTGCCGCTGCCGGTCTGCCAGACCCGCAACGGAAACTGCATATCCCAGCGCCCGGCAATGACTTCCGCCGCCGCATCATTGATCTTTTCGGCCAACGTCGCGTCCAGTAGGCCCAGTTCGGTATTCACCGACGCCGCCGCCCGCTTGATCCGCGCCAGGGCGTGGATAACCGGCAGAGGCATCTGCTCCGTACCGATGGCGAAATAGCGCAAGGAGCGCTGGGTCTGGGCGCCCCAGAGAGCGGCGTCTTCCACCTCGATAACGCCCATGCTGTCCTTTTCCTGACGCATACTCAGTGTACTCCCGCCAGCTTTTCGGCCTCATCCACCATTCCGGCCATGTAATCCAGCGCGCGCGACCAAATTTCCGGCTCCTCCAGATCAATGCCGGTCATCGCCACTACGTCAGCAGGGGCCTGACTACCGCCAAGTTTCAGCATGGCGATATAACCGGGCACGAACTCCACCGAGGCGGCCCGCTGGCGCTGAATCAGCGCTAGCGTCAGCAGTTCCCCAAAGGCATAGGCATACACATAGCCCGGCGAGCCGATGAAGTGGGGAATATAACTCCACCACCAACGATAACCGGGGCTGAACTGGATACTGTCAGCAAACTGCTCCGTCTGGGTTTGCATCCATAACTCCGCCAGGCGATCCTTGCTCAGTTCGCCCTCGGCACGGCGCGCGCCATGCATGGCCACTTCAAAGCGGTGCATGGCCATCTGCCGGAACACCGTCGCAAAGGTATCCTCAATTTTGCCGCAGAGCAGGGCTAGCCGTCGCTGAGGGTCCTGCTCCTCGCGCACCAGTCGCTCGAAGGTCAGCATCTCGCCAAAGACAGAAGCCGTCTCCGCCGTGGTCAGGGGGGTATCCGCGTTCAAGTGGCCCTGCTCGCGGGCGAGATACTGGTGAATACCATGTCCCAGTTCGTGGGCCACCGTCATCACGTCACGCACTGTGCCGGTATAGTTGACCATGAGGTAGGGGTGGACATCCGGCGTCGCTGGATGCGCGAAGGCCCCGCCCCGCTTGCCTGGCGCCAGCGCGGCGTCAATCCAGCCCTCATCGAAAAAACGCTGGCCGATAGCCCCCAGTTCCGGAGAAAAATCCGTCACTGCCGCCAGCACGATACGCTGACACTCCGCCCAGTCGTAGCGCCGCTCGCCGCCCGGCAAAGGTGCATAGCGGTCATAGTCCATCAATGGCGACACGTTCAATAATTTGGCCTTGAGCCGGTAATAGCGGGCCACCAGCGCGTAGCGTCCAACCACGGCCTGCTCCAGCGCTTCAACCATTTTGTCGGAGATTTCGTTGCTCAGATTGCGGTCACTCAGCCAGTGGGGATAGCGGCGCAGACGGTCATCCAGGGCTTTGTCGGCGAGGATGGCGTTGAAACAGGTGGTGAGGGTATGCAAGCGCCCTTCCAGCCCCTTGCTGAGGGACTCGGCCGCATCGCGACGCAACTCCCGGTCGGGATTGGACAACAGGGTCAACACCTCCTGCTCGGTCATCTGCTTGCCGCGCAGTGGAAAGCGCATTTCCGTCAATGTTTCATCAAAAAGCCGCTCCCAGAGCGCCCGCCCGGTCACCCGCTTTTCCGACAGAATCTGCTCCTCACTCTCGCTGCGCAGGTGGTCACGATACCTCCGCCAGTTGCGCAGCAGATGCGCCCAATGCGCCAGTGCAGGGTCTGCCAGCAGGCTTTCTGCCCGGCTCTCCGCGATGGCATTCCAGGCGATATCGAAGAAGACCAGTTGATTCTGGATGGCCGTGGCGGCCTCTTCATAGGCCTGCAGAGCGGCACCATAGGCGGGCTGATCGGCATGGGTGACGTAACTGAGATAGCGGAAGGTACCCACCCTGGCCATGCGTTGGCGGATAGCCTCCAACTGGCCCACAGCCGCCGCCAGCTGCGCGGCGTCCAGCCCGCCCAGCCCGGGGCGATAGGCTTCAGCGAAACGCGTCGCCGCGCTATCCGCCCAGCGCATGTCTTCCGCCAGCCGCGGATCATCCATCCCGGCATAGAGATCTTCCAGGCGCCAATGTACCCGCTCCGCGCCCGTCGCTGCCTGATTTACGCCCTCCATCATGCTGTTTTCTCCATCCGAGTAAGTTTGAGTGGTACCGCCGTTCAGCCCGCCTTTTCCGGCAAACCCAGACTACGGCGAACACAAGGCAACAACGCCGTTAGATCTGGGGCGCGTCCTGCGCGTTGGGCCTGCCACATCATCTCTCCCAGACAATCCACAAAAAGATGTTCGGCGTCGGTTTCACCCAGCTTGCGGCGCGCGCTGTCGAAGAGGTCCACAATACCTGCAGGCTCTCCCAATGCCAACATTTCCTCCAGCCCCACATGCAGGGACATGTGCATATAAGGATTGCTCCGCCCCTGCTCCGGCAAAAAGTCCTGCTCCAGCCCGCGCTCCACATCGGTCAGCAGAGCATGATATTCCGGATGGCGGAGAATGACAGAGACAATTCGCGTCTGCACCCCTTCCAGCGGACGACACTCCTGATAGGCGCGCCAACTATCCAGAAAGATCTGCCGATATGTTTCTCGTTTAGTGCCATAAAGCATAATGATTAGCCTGTCAGAACATACCCGAAGATCATAGGTCAGACCGGCACGGGTAGGAAAGAGATGCTTTATGTGGTAAATAAGGCGGGACTTGGAACCATAAATCATCTTAATTAAAAGCATTTATCGCAGCATTATTTTCAGCGGGAGATCAGCGCATCATGGCCAACGCGAATGCAGTATCGTCAGCAGCAATAACCACCCTCAACGAACGCCAATGGGAAGGACTCGGCAAAGTCGGTGACGCCGCCCTGCAGGTGCAAAACCTGCTACAGATGCTGCGCGATATTCTCAATGAACTGCCGCAGGCCATTGACACCGACAAGCTCATGGAGACCATGAAGCCGTATCTAGAGCAACTGCAGAGCGTCGCGGAGTCGCTGCAAGCCTTCATTAAGGGCAACTCCAGTGAGGAGCCGCTGGATCGCCTGCGCAACATGCTGAACGATGTCCAGAACGCTGAACTCAACAAGACCCTGAAGGAGGTTCTACAACTGCTCGGCAACCTGCAGCGCGCCGGCTTCTTCAGCTCCATCTCCGCCCTCAGCGCTGAGCTCAAATGTCCCGTCATCGGCGAAAATCCGGAAGACATGGTGCGAAAAATCCATAGCGCTACCGCAAGCATCCAGTATTGGCTGGATAGCGCCAAACAGGGTATTGGTGTCATCGGCAACATGGTCAGCCAACTCGACCTGCCAGATCGTCTCGACGAAATTCAGGAAATGGCCGGCCAGTGGATTCAAATGGCAAAACGGGCCCAGCGCCTGATTCAGGGCGACGCCCCCAACCTGCAAGCGCGCCTGAGCGGCATGCTCGACATGGCAGAAATTCTCGGTGGGCAGATGAACATCGCCATCGGCACCCTGCGCGACACTATGCCAGAAGTGCTGGAAGGCGAAAACATGAGCGGCACGCTCGCCACCATTGGTGCCGGCGGCAGCCGCTGGATGCACATCGCGCTGCGGGTTAAAACTCTGGCACAGGGCAACTCCGAAGATATCGCTCAACGGGTAGAAGGCTTGCTGGACCAGGTGGAGCATCTCGCCGGCTATGCCGCGAGTGCGGGCTTCTTCATTCAGGCGGGTAAAGATGGCGTAGGCGCGGTCCGCAACATCCTCAGCAACATGGACCTGCCGGAAAAGTTGGACGACCTTGCGGAAGAAGCCGAAAAGTGGCTGAAAATCGCGATGCGTGCCAAAGCGCTGGCGCAGGGTAGCTCTGACAGCCTCGCTGATCGCGTTGGTAGCTTGCTGGGCATGGCGGAAGCCATCGGCGGCTCACTGCAGGCGGCGGCTAAGGCACTCGAGGACAAAGGCATCCACCTGGAAGAGCTGATCGCGCCACGCGGCGATCTCAGCATTGCTTTCGGCACCGCCGCAGACACAATCGGCGAATTCTGGCAGGACGGCACCATCCGCCACATCGGCAGCACCATTAGCCAGGGTGCCATGGCCTGGCTGGAAATCGCGCAGATCGGCGCCAAGGCTGTACGGGGCGATGCGGAAAGCATCAACGTGCGTATCAAGGAAATTGTTCTGGGCCTGCATGATGCCCACCTACTGGACATGCTGCCTGACGTCTTCGCGCTGGTGGGTAATTTGCAGAAGGCCGGCCTGGTCGGCAAGCTGAACATGATCATGACGCAAGTCGTCCCCATGATCCCCTCCGACGAAGTCTTTGCCAGCGGTGTGAACAAGGCGATGAAGGCGCTGGAACAGACCAGGACAGAGATGAAGGACGAGAATAACAAGGGTGGCGGCATCTTCGGCCTGATAAAGATATTCTTCGCCAAAGACACCCAGTTCGTGCTGAAGTTCGCCGTGCGCTTCGCCTCCATCTTCCTGAAGGCACTGAAGCAGGGTTGATTTTTTAGCTCTCGCAAAAGAGCCCGGGACCTTGCTGGTCCTGGGCTCTTTTGCGTCGCGGGAAAGGAACGCCGGTACTATGCCCCGTGCTGTCCCCACCACACCTTTGCCTTCTCTGCTGCCGCCCTGGCCGCTGCCGGATCGTTCAGCCAGGCTTTCGCCAGATCGACAATCTCCGCATTATCTTGTGCCCATACCGCAGCGCCGGCGGCCAACAATCCCTGACGTACTGCGTTATCCGGCATTTTCGGACCGAGGATGAGTGGACAACCATCAGCGATGGCTTTGGCAAGATCCACTGCACCGCCTATGAGCGTGCCACCCGGCACACAAAAATCCACACACCCATAGAAAGCATCGCACAGCTCCGCCGTTTCCACAAAGTAGACGCGCGTTTTTATGGGCACGAAGCTGGTGAACAGACGACTATGACGGATGGTCTGCAGATGGTATTTCAGCGCATCACGATAAACAGGTTCGTAGCGCTCTTCCCGATCCGGCGCCAGCACCATGATCCCCATTTTCACCCGCATCAGGGAGAGAAAAATCCCATAGGCCTCAGCATCTTCGCCTTCGTGCAGGTTGGGGAAGTAGACAACGCAACGGTTACGGTCCCGAAACTCCTTAAAACGCTCGCACCATTCCATACAGATCACTCCTTGGCGGTAGTTATGGGCTTTTCCACCCGCGATGATAGGCGACAGGGGCGTATCATTCAAAATTTGCTCAACGCAGGTGCTCATGAATCGCTCACTGCTTTTGTGTTACATTAGCAACAACGCTCAGCAAAGAAGAACACCGGCCCTATGTTGCGAACACTTTTTGTACTCTCGGAGATGGCGCCCTACTCCAAGACGGGCGGTCTCGCGGATGTCGGCGGGGCTTTGCCCCTGGTGTTGGGGCAACTAGGTGTCGATGTTCGCGTGTTGCTGCCCTACTATGGCCGTCCGGCACTACATGATCTGCGCTGGTGCTGCACCGTCAATGTACCCTATACGGGTGAAACGACCGAGCTGTGGTCCCTGGCGGAGCGACCACAGGTTCTTTTCCTCCGTTACCCCGCTTATTATGAGCGTGACGGCAGTCCTTACCAGGATGCTCAAGGTGAAGACTGGTCAGACAATGACCGACGCTTTGCCTCACTCAACCGGGTAGCTGTCGAAATCGCCCAGGGACGTGTATCGGGGCTCAATTGGCGTCCAGATATCGTCCATGCCAATGACTGGCAAACCGGACTGATACCCTACCTGCTCGACCTGGAGTCGCGGATCGGCGCGACACGACCCGCTACCCTTTTTACCATCCATAATCTGGCTTATCAGGGTCGCTTTGCGCCCAGCGCGATGGCGCCACTGCACTTGCCAGCGGCAGATTTTCACTGGCTCGGGACGGAACTCTACGGGGCCTTTTCCTTTATGAAAGCGGGCCTGACTTATAGCGACCAGCTCACCACCGTCAGCCCCACCTATGCCCAGGAGATTCAGACCAGCGCCTTCGGTATGGGACTGGAAGGGCTGCTACAAACCCGATCCGCGCATCTGTCGGGCATTCTCAATGGCATTGATGCCATCCACTGGAACCCCGGCGCGGACCCTTATCTGCCCGCGCATTATTCGCTACAAGATCGGCTCGGCAAGGCGCAGTGCAAATCGCAACTGCAGAGCAGTCTCGGTCTCTACCCCGATCCCGAGGTATTCCTCCTCGGCATGATCAGCCGCCTGGTGGAGCAGAAGGGAACGGATATGGTACTGGATATTCTCCCGGATCTGTTACGCCGCGGCATGCAGGTGGTGGTACTGGGTAGTGGCGATAAATTTTATGAGCGGCAACTACTGGAGATGGCGGCGGCGTATCCGGCGCAAATGGCGACACGCATCGCCTTTGACGAAGGGCTATCCCATCATATTGAAGCAGGCGCAGACGCCTTCCTCATGCCCTCCCGCTTCGAGCCCTGTGGCCTGAACCAGATGTACAGCCTGCGTTACGGCACCTTGCCTATCGTCCACCGTACGGGCGGACTGGCCGATACGGTCACGGATGCCGACGACTTCCGCCATCCGTCACAATGCAACGGATTTGTTTTTGATAACCCGCAAAGCGACGCCCTGCACCATGCCGTGCTGCGCGCGGAGGCGCTGTTCCGTCAACCGGCGCTGTGGTCACATCTGCAGGATCAGGCCATGGCAGGAGACTATAGCTGGCAGCACTCGGCACGTGCCTATTTCCAACTTTATTACGAGGTGCTGGCGCGGCGCGCTGGTGGTCACTCAGCACCTCCCGCTCGCCACTGACTCGCTATACTGGGAACTAAAGGAGAACCATATGGAAATGCAATTTCATGGCGCTGCGGGGGGGGTCACCGGGTCCTGTCATTTCCTGCGCATTGGCGATAAAAGGCTGCTCATCGACTGCGGCATGTTTCAGGGCGGGCATGACCTGGAAGAAGAAAATCGCGCTGAATTTGGCTTTGACGCCAAAGAGATTGATTATCTGTTGCTGACCCATGCCCATCTCGATCATTGCGGGCGCATTCCCTTACTGATGAAACGCGGCTTTCGCGGCGAGATCATCACCACGGCAGCCACCCGCGAACTCGCGCGACTAGTGCTCATTGATGCCGCAGGCCTTGCAGCAGAAGAAGCGCGACGCTCCAACCGACGTCACCAGCGTCAAGGTGGAACGGAATCCGCGCCCATTTATGACATCACTGACGTCCTCGATACCATGGATCACTTTGGACGTGCCGCAGATTATGGGCAGAAAATAGCGGTCTGCCCCGGCGTCAGCGTGACCTTCGGAGATGCCGGCCATATCCTCGGTTCCGCCTGGGTATTGATAGAAGCCAGTGAAGCTGGCAGGCAGCAGCGCATCGTCTACTCCGGCGATCTCGGCAACCGCGGCAACCGCGGCAAGCCGATCATCAACCCGTCCACCCCCGCCCCCCAGGCGGATGTCATCGTCATGGAAACCACCTACGGCGACCGCCTGCACAAGGCCATCGAACCCTCGGTAAACGAGTTGCGCGATGCCATCCTCGACACCCTGAACCGCGGCGGCAATGCCATCATCCCCACCTTCGCCCTGGAGCGCGCCCAGGATTTACTGTATTACCTGCGGGAGATGATGAACGCCAACCAGCTCCCCGCCAACCTGCCGGTCTTCCTCGATTCGCCCATGGCCATTTCCGCCACGGAGATTTTTCGCCGACATCCGGAATGCTTCAATCCCAACACCCGTGAAAACCTGCAACATGGCGCCGACCCCTTCGCCCTGCGTAACCTCCACTTCACCCGGGAAACCAGCGAGTCCATGGGCATCAATCTGATCAAGGGCGGCGCCCTGATTATGGCCGGATCGGGCATGGCGACCGGCGGCCGAGTGACCCACCATCTCAAACACAACATCTGGCGCGAAGACTGTAGCGTCATCTTTGTCGGCTATGCCGCACAGGGGACGCTGGCGCGGCGCATTATTGACGGGGCGAAAACCGTACGGATATTTGGTGAAGAGATTCACGTCGCCGCCAAAATTTACACCATCGGCGGTTTCTCGGCCCATGCCGACCACGACGAACTCCTCGCCTGGTACGGTGACCAGAAGCCGACGCGCACCGTTCTCGTCCATGGTGAGGATAATGGCCGGGAAGGCATCGCCAGAGTGCTGCGGGCGCGCGGCTTACGGGTGGATTGCCCAGTCATTGGTGATCGTTATTCCCTCTAAAAAAGCTTTTGCGTTGCGCCGGGACCATAAACGGCTACAATGCCCCGAAGGCTTTTTACACCCGCATGCAGGAGGAGTCGTACTATGTCAGGTCATTTTCCTTTTTCCGGCAAGGCCAACCGCGTTTCGGTCTACGCCTTTTTTGAGGCCCACGATTGGAGCCTTGAAGCGCAAGAAAAATATTTTGAAGCGTGGTACCAGTGGGCAAAAGACTACGTCATGAATGACGCCGACCTGAAAGCCGCCAAAGGCGTACTCTTCAGCGGCGACCATTTTGGAACCCATGCCGACCATGATTTCCATCTGCACGGCTACGCAGTTGCCACGCGCATGCTGGACCTCGGCGAAACCATCAAGGGGAGCATCCTGCCCAAGCTGGACCACGACATGCTTCACGCACTGGAACATGATCATGAAAAATGGATCGCTGCCGCCAATGCCGTCGCGGCAAGCCATCCCCGGCCGGAAGTGCCGGAGATTGGTCGTTATCGTCACGTCTGAATGTGCGACAACGGTGTCGGGTCAGGTCACAGACCCGACTTCCGGCACTGCGACCAGCCTAACTCACCGCACCGCCATCTGCCTCCGTGGGTAATATGCGCCATGGATACACAAAACATTCATCGCTGTTTCGCGGCCCTGCGCGCCGCCATTCCTGAACCAAAAACCGAACTAAACTACCACACCCCTTTTCAGCTTCTGGTCGCCGTGGTGCTCTCTGCGCAAAGTACGGACAAGGCCGTCAACGCCTGCACTCAAACGCTCTTTACAGCGGCACCCACTCCCGACGCAATGGCAGCGCTCGGCGAAGACGGCATCAAGACCCATATCCGTCGCCTGGGACTATTCAACGCCAAAGCCCGTCATGTGCATGCCCTGGCCCAACAATTGCTGGCCCTACATGACGGAGAGGTGCCCGCGGACCGGAAGGCGCTGGAAGCGCTTCCCGGTGTCGGGCGTAAAACCGCCAATGTCGTCCTCAATACCCAGTTCGGGCACCCTACCATTGCGGTAGACACCCATATCTTCCGGGTAGGCAATCGGACGGGAATCGCCCCCGGTAAAACACCTCTGGCCGTTGAAAAGGCCCTACTCGCGGCGGTACCCGCCGAATACCTGCAGGACGCCCACCATCTTTTGATCCTCCATGGCCGCTATACCTGCACGGCCAGACGGCCGCGCTGTGGCCGCTGTCCGCTTTTCCAGTGCTGCGAATGGCCGGACAAACATCGGTAGTATCTGATAAATGGAGCAAAAGGGACGCGAAGCACATTGGGGTTTAGATATGCTTGGCGTGTTCGGCTCTAGTCCGAAAGGTTCCGACCTGAACTGGGTACCCCGTCTTACGAATCTTCACCTGCCAGTCTATACGGGTTTCATCGCGGTCTTTTCTTTCATTGATGGCGGGCCGTACTCACTCTCATAGTGGCGCACAAATTCAATACAGCAACAAAAAAAGGCTTAAGCGGTATGCCTAAGCCTGTTCTATTTGGTGGAGCGGAGGAGGATCGAACTCCCGACCTTCGCATTGCGAACGCGACGCTCTCCCAGCTGAGCTACCGCCCCATTGCCGCGTAGGATAAGGGCAACTCCGTCGTAATGCAATGGGCGGCACGGCCGTGTGCCTGCGCGCGATCAGTACTTGCCTGATAGAACGCGGCACGCCGCGCTGGGAGTTCTGAGCGTTACGCTCGGCCCACCACCACGACATCACTACCAAAGGGGAATATTTCTGGCTTCAATCCCGCCTCGCTGAGGGCCGCGGCAATTTCCTCCGGATGCAGGAAATGGTTGCCCTGCACATGCTCGGTCAGATTTTGGAAGGCCATGGCGCGTAGCGGCGGCTCACGCAAAACGCGGTGATCGTCGGGCCAGGCGGGTTCCCAGATGACGATGGCACCTTCGGCTTTCAGGCTGGCGCGCAGTCGCTGAAAAATCTTACCACGGCTTTCCCAAACATGATGCAGAGCACGATTCATGGCGATGAGGTCGGCGGGCTCTGGCAGGGAAAACTGATGAATATCGCCCTCATCAAAATGCAGGCGATCCGCAATGCCCTCGCTTTGGGCTTGTTTCGTAGCCTGGCGAATGTTTTCGGCGAAACCATCCAGCCCCAGACCGCGCAGATGTCCGCAGCGGGCGGCGAGCGCCCGCAAATACCAGCCATTACCACATCCCAGGTCCACCGCCAGCCCGCCACGTGCATCGACTTCGGCAAAGATGGGGACGGCCGGGCAGATTTTCTCCTCGAACGTCTTGCGAAAATTGTTCTCCAGCATCAGCCCGAACCAGGGGAGAATGGTTTCGCGTTCGGCCAGCACCTGTTCGCCGGGACGCTCACCCGTGCGCATGAGACCCGCCGCCCGCTCCGCCATGTGTGCAGAAAGCACGGCACCCACCGCTACACCCATGCGGCTGTTTTCAGCTTCCGGGCGCATGCTGTCGCCATCCTCACTCAACCGCCATTGCTCATTATCGGTCAGCTCCAGCCACCCAAAGGCATAGGCGGCATCACACCAGCGCAGCACATAGCCGGTATCCATCCCGGTAGCGGACGCCAGCGCCGCACTGTCCGCGTTACCCAGAGTATGGAGGGAGCTAAAAAGCCCGTTGACGACGCCAATGAAGGCGATGTTCAGGGATAATGCACCCTGGGCCTGCTGCCGAAGTTCATCCATACTGCGTAAAGCCATGTCACACGCCCTCGTTCAGATAAGGTATTTCAGACCAATCACGGCGAGTACCGCGAGGGTCCCCATGAGAAAAGCTCTTTGATTGATGCGCAGATGCAAGTGATTGCCCGTCCACAGACCGAGCAGCACCGGTGGAACCAGCATGAGAAAACCCACCATCAGTTGCCAGGTCAGCAGGGCCAGCGCTATGTACATAAAGGCCCGTAGAATATTGTCCGTGAGGGCAATACCCTGAAACGTGGCACGGAAGGCGCGTTTGTCGAGATGACGCATTTGCAGATAGGCGACAATGGGTGGCCCTCCACCGCCATACAAACTGCCCACCACGCCACCGAAAATGCCCAGCGGCATTCCCCAAGGCAAGGCGACCTGGGGTAGTCGTTCCGGCTTCATTATCAGCGCGTAGACCACGTAAGCGAGAATGAACACGCCGAGAAAGCGGGTGAGATTCTGGGCATTGGTATCCGCGAGAATAAAGGAGCCGATGGCTAACCCAATCACGCTGCCGGGAATCAGCCAGCGCAGCTCCGGCCAGCGCATTTCCTGGAAGTCATAGGCTCCCAACAGCATGGAACCGAGCAGGTCCAGCAGCAACACCACGGGCACCACTTGTTTTATGGGGAAAATAAGCGTCAGCAAAGCCACAGAAATCAGTCCAGAGCCAAAGCCAATCACCGCTCGGACGTAAAAGGCGACCAAAATGATCCCTCCGGCGATGGCCCAGAGCAACGGATTTTGGATCAGGGTAGCGTAGGACAAAGAAGCATGCGTTATCATACCGACCAGTCTATATGATTTATGAATAACCTTCCATATAAGAAGATGGTAGAATTTGATTCATCCAAATCGAGCGTTGGCCTATAGGCAGCCTTAAAAAAATAGCCTAATATCGAAGTATCCTGAGAAATTGCTTTAACCCGATATAGCTGATGCGGCGAGGTATTCCCATGCTGGCCTCCATTCCTGTACCAGACACAGATCCTGATTTCCCTTCCACAGGGTGGCGGCTCTTTTCCTTGCTTTCGTTGGTGGTGATTCTTCTACTTTGCGCACCGCGCGCTAAGGCAGAGACCAGCGGCATCCCGCCCATAGAGGCGCGTGCTTATATCCTGATGAATGCGGATACTGGCGCCATCATCGCGACAAAAAATGCCTATCAGCCCTATGCTATTGCCAGCATTACCAAGCTGATGACGCTATATCTGCTTTTCAAAGACATTGACAGTGGGCATCTGCAGATGAACCAGCACTTCGTGCCCTGTCACGCGGCGCTACAGACGAGAGGCTCCAGCATGTTCATGCATCCCGGCTTGCCCTTTACCGTCACACAGATGATTCTCGGAATGACAGTGCCTTCCGGTAATGATGCTGCGGTAGAAGCCGCACATCTGGTGGCCGGCAACGTACCCGCCTTTGTCACCGAAATGAACCAGACGGCGCGCAAAATCGGGATGCTTTCCACCACCTTCTATGATCCAGATGGCTTGCCGCATCCCAATAACATGGCTAGTCCCTATGATATCGCCGTCCTCACTCGCACGATCATGGCCCAGTTTCCGCAGTTCATGCCTTTTTTCGGCCACAAAAGCTTTACCTACGCGGGCATCACCAGCCCCAACCCCAACCTTTTGGTGGGGCGGGTGCCCTTTATCACCGGCATGAAAAGTGGCTATACCGATGCAGCAGGACATTGTCTCGTTGCTACGGGAACTCAGGATGGCGTAAAGCTGATTGCAGTGATCCTCGGAGTGCCGTCCTTCCACAATGAAAGGCGGGGTTTCTGGAAGGCATCCTGGCAAAGCCTCAAGTTACTGGACTGGGGATTTGCACGCACCCTCTGGCTGCCTGCAGCGCCGCATCTGGAGCGGACCTCGGCACCGTAGCCTCTAACCTTTCTATTCGCTCAGGTGCGCGGATGGTGCAGAGCCAGTTGAGTCGGCGGGTGGCTTCTTCAGGAACAAGATCAGCGGAATCATGACCAGGAAGCCGTAGAAGACGAGCACAAAAGCATCCAACATCCCGCGCATGTTAGCTTGGCTGTATAGTACAACGTTGCCCAGCACTTGCCAGGTAGTCGGATTCTGGGTCATCCCCGCTGCTGCGAGATAGTGATAGAAGGCAGGGTTGAACGGGTTGATAAAGCCGCTCATCTGGTTCCAACCCACCTGCGTTTCCTGAGTCGTCACCGTAGAAACGATAGCGATGCCGATACTGCCACCCAAGGTTCGCATCAGGTTGAAAATACCCGAGCCCTCGGCCTGTTGTGATTTTTTCAGGGTCATAAAGGCCAGGGTGAAGAGCGGAATGGTGACCAGACCAAAACCAATGCCGCGGATGAAGCTGGGCCAGATAACCCAGGCCATGTTGATGTCCAGGTTGTAGAGTGTCGCGAAATAAGTGCCGAAGGCACCGAAAATGACGCCGACCAGTACGATGTTACGTGGGTTGACGCCGCGCCCAAGAAATCGTCCCGCCAGCATCATGGACAGCATCGCACCAATGCCCTGAGGTGCCATCACCAGCCCTGCGGTAAAAGCTTCATAGCGCATCAGTGTCTCCAGCATGATCGGCAGAATCACCATGGTACCGAAGAGGGCAAGACCGAATATACCAATACCCATGCTGCCGATGGAGAGATTACGGTCTTTGAGCAGACGCAAATCCACTACCGGATGTTTTACGCTCAAAGAGCGCCAGACAAAAAAGAGCATTCCCAATATGGCACAAATGGTCAGGATAATAATGGTCCGCGAGCTGAACCAGTTATCCTGATCGCCGAGACTCAGTACGCCCTGCAGGCTGCCCAGCCCCAGGGCCATCAATGCAAAGCCTGTCCAGTCCACCGGGCGGGGGGTAGCGCTCTTGCCGCCGTCAGGAATGGTCTGCATCAGCAGGAACGCGAGGATTCCGAAGGGAATATTCACATAGAATACCCAACGCCAACTGAGCGTGTCCGTCAAATAACCGCCCAGAGTGGGGCCGAGAATCGGACCCAGCATGATACCCATGCCGAGTATGGCCATAGCTTGGCCGCGTTTGTTGGACGGGTAGGCGCCGAGCATGATGGTTTGCCCCACGGGTGCCAGTGAGGCGCCAAAAATGCCTTGCAGAAAACGCCAGAGCACGATTTCCACCAAGCCGTGTGACTGCCCGCAGAGCACCGAGGAAATCACAAAGCCGACCACACTCCAGAGCATGATGGTGCGTTGGCCGTAGCGTTCCACCAGTAACCCGGTAAGGGGCAGGACAATCACATTGGCGACCATGTAACTGGTGAGCACCCAAGTGATCTGATCGCTGTTGGCATGCAGAGACCCTCGCATGTAGGTCAGTGCGACGTTGACAATGGTCAGGTCGAGCACCTGCATGACTACCGCCAGCATGACCGCGGCCGTAATGGTGAGGCGTGAAACCGAGCTCTCTTGCGCCACGGGTGGCCCCTCTCTGTGACGGATAATCCTGACAATACGGAACAGCTTTACCCACCTTAGCGCCTGGACCTGAAGACGCGCACGCAGGTACCGACCGTTCGGTCAGTATAAGGTCGACACCTCTCTCTGGCAAGCTAGGAAGGTATTAAGTAATGTAAGGATAGGCCACGATCAAAAAACCAGAGGTATCGCCCGATGCACCGCATGGCCAGACTTATTCTGGTGGAAAGCGTGGAATGTCACGGGATGCGGGTGTCTGACGTAGCAGATCCTCCTCATCGCTGCGCAGCCAGCGCCATTCGCCTGGACGCAGTTCGCCGAGGAGCAGATTTCCCACTGCTACGCGAATCAGTCGCAACACATCTCTGTCACAAGCGGCAAGTAGACGCCGAATCTGGCGATGACGTCCTTCCTGCAAAATGAATTCCAGCCACTGGGTTTTGCCACCGCATCGTAACTCACTGATCCGCATCGGCAAACAACGTTCGCCGTCGAGCACGGAGCCAACCGCCAGTTGGGCTGCGGCGCTGGCAGAGAGGGGTGGACGAACCTGTACATGGTAGGTCTTCGCCACATGTTGATCGGGATCCAGCAGTTGTTGCGCCCAGTGCGGATCATTGCTGAAAAGCAGCAGGCCGGAGCTGGCCTGATCCAGACGTCCTACGGGGGCCAGCCATGGACTCTTGGGCAGCAGGTCGTACACGGTGGCACGCCCCTTTTCATCCTGGCGGGTGGTAAGGATTCCGCGCGGTTTGTGCAGCAGCAAAACCTGGCGGGCACGGGCGGTGACCTCGATACCATCTACACAGATTTTTGGGCCGAGCAGAGTGAAGCGCGTCTCTGGATCGTGTATCCGACAACCATCCACCTCCACCCTCCCGGCGCGAATCCATTCCGCCGCTACCGTCCGAGAGCATAGCCCGGCTTTAGACAGGAGGCGAGCAAGTCCAAAGCTAGGAGCACTTTGGTTTTGTCCAGACTTTGGACTATGATTTAAGGAGTATTTCACTAGTCTGCCCAAAGGAATTCGATATGGCGCATGAAACGTTGCATGAATCCCTTGAATCCTTGTCCCCTGAAACCGTGGACATCCACCGGGCCATTTCCTCGCTGATGGAGGAGTTTGAAGCGGTCGACTGGTACCAGCAGCGTGCGGATGCCTGCAAGGACCCTACTCTCAAGCAGGTACTGGAACACAACCGGGATGAAGAAATTGAGCATGCTGCCATGGTCCTGGAGTGGCTGCGCCGCAAAATGCCGCGTCTGGATAAAGAATTGCGTGAGTACTTGTTCAGCAAAGGCTCCATCACCGGCCACGAAACTGAAGCGATGGGACGAGAGTAAAGCGGATCGCACCATCACGGTACAAAACGCGCACAGAGATCGTTGTAAAAATTGAGTCCGAGGGCGGTTGGTCGTAGGGTTTCCCCTTTGATTTCGACTAAACCATTGCGCTCGGCCCGGCGAATTTGTAGCTGGATCATCGGCCATGACAGGCCGGTACGTTCCGGAAACAACCCTATGGGGAAGCCATCCGTCAGGCGCAGGGCGTTGAGCATAAACTCGAAGGGTCTGTCGGCAACTAAAACGGGTTTATAGTCGCCAATGGCGTCGGCATCACTTAGCGCGTCGGCCATATAACTTTCCGGGCGGCTGGGTTTGCGGCTGCGCCAGATGCCCTCGGGCAAGGTGATCTTGCCGTGCGCCCCGGCACCGATGCCGAGATAGTCGCCATAGAGCCAATAATTGCGATTGTGCTGGCAGCGTTGGCCAGGCAGGGCATGCGCGGATATCTCGTAGCGCGGCAGTCCGGCCTCCCGGAGTCGCTGACGTAGGGCACTTTCCATGTCGGCTGCCTGATCGTTGTCCGGCAGGTTGGCTGGCGGATGGCTTGCAAATGGGGTCCCCTCCTCCAGGGTGAGCTGGTAGAGGGACAGGTGAGGGGGTGCATAGTCCAGTGCGGTTTGCAGGTCTGATCGTGCAGCCGCGAGATCCTGCCCCGGCAGGGCAAAAATGAGATCGAGATTATAGCTTTCGAATTCAGCGGCGATGGCGAGTTCCACCGCGCGGTGGGCTGCCGCGGCGTCGTGAATGCGGCCGAGCCGTTGCAGGAAGACGTCGTTGAAAGATTGGATGCCCAAAGAGAGCCGGGTAACGCCTGCCTCCCGGAAAGCGCGAAAGGAGGCCGCTTCTATCGCCCCCGGATTGGCCTCCAGCGTTACTTCCAGGCCAGGCAGTGGCCGCAGGCGGGCGCGGATCTCGGAGAGCATACGGTCGATGATTTCTGGCGGAAAGAGACTGGGGGTGCCACCACCGATAAAAACCGTCTGCACACGACGTCCCCAGATGCGTGGCAGTTCGCGATCCAGATCGGCAAGCAGTGCAGACAGATAACGTTCTGCCGGGATGCTGTCAGCGGCGTGGGAATTGAAATCGCAATAGGGGCACTTGGCCTTGCACCAGGGCAGATGCACATAGAGCGAAAACGACGACGATGGTTTTAGGGTGGGGTTCATGGGTACTCGTGAGAGGAGTGACAGGTGACGGAAACAGACTGGACGCCCTTATTTTTACTCCGAACAGTGCTTTTCCCCAAGGCTTTATTAGGGCTGCGTATTTTTGAGCCACGTTATCTGGACATGATCAGCGCTTCACTGCGGCAAGGTCGTGATTTTGGCATTTGCCTCAGCCACTCCTGGAGCGATGGTCATGCCGAACCGGAGTTGGTGGGTACTTTGGCACGCATTGTGGACTGGGGTGGCGAGGCGGGTGTTCTCCAGATTCGGGTGCAAGGGCAGGAACGCTTCACCATTCAGGAGTGGCGTTATGATGGACCGTTGGCGGTCGCTGTCATTCATCGCTGGGCCGCGGAGCCCATTGTGCCCATGCGCCGCGAAAGTGACGTGTTGCGCTCTATCCTTGAAGAGTTAGTCGGCAAGGATTCCGCAGCAGAGATGGACGCGAGCAGCGCCGGAATGATTCTGGCGCAGGCACTGCCCGCCTCTCCAGAAGAAAAGCAACAGCTCCTCATCCTTCAGGACCCCCTGGAGCGATTGCGCCGCATTATGGATCTGCTCAACCAGCGCGGCGCCTAGGAACGCATCTTAACGCTTTCCCTTTCCGTAAATGTAAGTGGAAAAATCGGTATAATTTTGTGAAAGACTACGGAAAAGATGGTCGAGACTGATGATGGCCTGTTCCAGGATGTTCACAGTAATGTATGGCTTCTCTACCTTTAATCGCTGGTAACGGGCGCGGGTGAGGACCAGTACCTGAGTATCGTCACTCTTGGCGAGGATGCGGGCGCTACGTGGCTGACGATCGAAAAAAGACATCTCTCCAGCCATCTCCCCATCACGTACCCGGACCACTTCTACTTCGTCGCCATCGGCGGTGTGGTGAATAATGGCCATTTCACCCTTGACGCAGAAGAACAGGGCCTCCCCTAACGTACCCCATTCGGCAATCACCTGGTCCATGTGGAACTGGGCATGGGTGACATATTCTGCAAGGGTCTGGATCTCGCTGATGGTCAGAGACTGCGCCAGATGATGCTGTTTGAGAAATTGCGCGATTTCTACATGGGCAATGCCAGGCATGGTTCGTTCCTCTGGAAAGCAGATTTTCCATCATTATAAGGGTGGAAGATGGGTGAGGGACAGTACCATGCCACATTTTGAATCCTGCTGGCTCCTCGCGGTACAATGCGCCACTACCTCCAACGAGCAATCCCATGACACGTCCCAGTGGAAGAAGTGCTGACGCCTTGCGTCCGGTACAAGTCACCCGCAATTTTACCAAACATGCCGAGGGCTCGGTGCTAATAGCCTGCGGCGACACCAAAGTGCTGTGCACCGCCAGCGTCGAAGAAAAGGTGCCGCCCTTCCTGCGCGGCGCGGGCAAGGGCTGGGTGACTGCAGAATATAGTATGTTACCACGCGCAACCCGGGAGCGGGTCGCACGGGAGTCCGCTAAGGGACGCATCGGCGGACGCACCCACGAAATTCAACGTCTCATCGGCCGTAGCCTGCGTGCCGCCGTAGATTTGCAGGCCTTAGGCGAACGCACCATCTGGGTGGATTGTGATGTGCTTCAGGCCGATGGCGGTACCCGCACCGCGAGTATCACCGGCGCTTGTCTGGCGGTGGCCGATGCTCTGCAGCATCTGCGCGCGACGGGGCGGATTCAGAATAGTCCATTGCGGGACTGGGTGGCGGCTGTTTCGGTGGGGATATACCAGGGACAGGCGGTGCTGGATCTCGACTATGCCGAAGACAGCAATGCCGATGTGGATATGAATGTGGTGATGACCGGTGCAGGCGCATTTGTAGAAGTGCAGGGTACTGCTGAGGGCGCGGTATTCAGTGCGGAACAAATGGCGGAAATGCTGGGGCTGGCGCGCAAAGGGGTCGCTGAGTTGGTGGCGCGTCAGCATCGGGAGTGTCCGGAAGCCCGTTCATGACGCCCTTGCTGCTGGCCACGGGCAATGTCGGCAAAGTGCGTGAACTGCAACCGTTGCTCGCCGCCCATGGCTTTGCAGTGGTCAGTCAAGCGGAACTGGGTATTTCCAGTATTGCAGAAACCGGGGCCACCTTTGTTGAAAATGCCTTGCTTAAGGCACGTCACGCCGCTTCAGAAAGTGGTATGGCGGCGCTCGCCGAAGATTCCGGGCTTTGTGTGCCCTATCTGCAGGGGGCGCCCGGCCTTTACTCCGCACGCTATGCTGGCCCAGAGGCCAGTGACGCCGCCAACAATACCAAGTTGCTGACGATGCTGGCAGAGGCGCGGGGAGAGGCCCGTGCTGCTTATTATGTGGCTTGCATGGTCTTTTTGGAATCCGCGGCTGACCCCTCGCCTCTGGTGGCCCAGGGCTTCTGGCGGGGAGCTATTGGTGAGCATCCTGCCGGTGACGGCGGGTTTGGTTACGACCCCCTATTTTGGCCAGCGGGCGGGCTACGCAGTGCAGCGCAGCGTGGTCTGGAAGAAAAAAATGAGTGCAGCCATCGTGCGGTGGCGCTACGCAGACTGATAGAACTACTGACGGAACGTCAGACCCCCCAGCCACTATCACTCAGTAACTGACGCAGGCGAGTCAGGGCCCGTACCTGCAGTTGCCTTACTGCCTCGCGACTGACACCCATCCGCTCGGCGACGGCCTCCAGGGTCATGGGCGCATCGCCATGCATGCCGTAGCGAAACACCATGACTTCCCGTTGCTTTTCGTTAAGTTCTGTCAGATGCCCACGCAGCGCTTTGCAGATGGCGTCGCGGTCGTACTCGCTATCAGGACCAGAAATGTCACCGGCCACTTGTTCGATACGGCTTGGCCCATCGGACAATTCTTCGTCGAGAGAGAAGACACGAATGTCGGCGAAATCCAGGGCGCGCATGGTACTCTCGCGTACCCCAAGCGCTTCGCGACGCTGCTCCCGGCGCACATCGGTGCTGCTATCTTCTTCCTCTCCGCGCTGCATATAAGCGTGCAGGGACTTGGCAAGATAGTCAGGCAGACGTATGAAGCGGGAGCGGATGAGCGCCCGTTGCATGGCCTCGCGAATCCACCAGGTCGCGTAGCTGGAAAAACGTGTCCCGAGCCCTTCCCGAAATCGATCGGCGGCTCGCAACAGGCCCATATAACCCTCCTGAAGGAGGTCCTCCTGACTGAGCCCTTTGTTGCGATAACCGCGGGCGACCGCCCTCACCAACGGCATGTGGGCAGAGATGAGGGTGGTGCGAGCGCATTCGTCGCCCTGGCGCAGGCGATGAATGAGTTGCAGCTCCTGCTTCTGGCTGAGAAACGGTCCACTGTTCTCGTCATCTATAAAATCATCAAGAGGCGGTGGATCAATGGCGGGCCCCATATCAGGAATGTCTGAATCCATGAGCTCTCTAGCTTCAGTATACATTTTGGCCTCTTGCTTTGATTAGAAAGTGTTGTAACATTGTAATCTAATAATATAATTTAACAGGGATTTCCGTTTTCCTGTATTAGGATTCTTTTTGATCTGCCTGTCAAGGGCCTGCAACTGTTGCCTTGCGGTTTTGGCAACAATGTTGCCGCCATCGCGAAAAATAATGCACTTATAGCTGAGGAGCATTCTCGGGTGTCCACGTCTTTTTGACTATGCCCCTTGATCTGCCTATAATCTCGCCCTTTCTTGTCACCCTTATCCAAAGAGGTCGGAATTCTTCTATGCCAACTGTTCGCGTCAAAGAAAATGAGCCCTTCGAAGTTGCGCTGCGGCGTTTTAAACGTTCCTGTGAAAAGGCGGGTGTCCTTACCGAAGTGCGGCGTCGTGAGTTCTACGAAAAGCCCACGGAAGAACGTAAGCGCAAGGCCGCGGCTGCCCGCAAACGTTCGTTGAAACGCATGCGTCGGCAGTCCATGCGTCTGGTTCGGCTCTACTGATGACACTTCGCGAGCGCATCCAGGAAGATATGAAGTCGGCCATGCGCGCCCGGGAAGCCGAGCGTCTGGTGACCATTCGTATGCTCCTGGCGGCGATCAAACAGCGCGAAATTGATGAGCGCCGCGAACTCAGCGACACGGAAGCGTTGAGCATTGTGGATAAGCTGATCAAGCAGCGCAAGGATTCCGCCAGTCAATTTGTTGCCGGTGGTCGTCCTGATCTTGCGGAAAAGGAAGAGTCAGAAATCGTTTTTCTCGCGGTCTATCTGCCAACGGCTCTGTCACCTGCAGAGATTGATGGGCTGATCACTGAGACGATGACGGCCATAGCGGCCAGCGGTCCCAAAGATATGGGCAAGATACTTACCGCCCTGCGCCCGCAGATGCAAGGACGGGCGGACATGGCCGTGGTGGCGGAAAAAGTGAAGGCCCGCCTTAGCAGTTGATGGACGGGGGGTGACTGTGGCCGGGGTTGCCCCTTGGCAGCACAGCTTCTGGCGGGCTCTGGATGCCGGTGATGTGCAGAGCGCGTGGTCAGAGCATTGTGGCCATATCTATGGCCGCAGGCATGTTGCGGCGACCGTGCCGTGGGTGACACTCGCAGAAATCCATGATCGTCTGAGCTGGTCACAGTGCTTGTCACAGCGTATTGCCGCCGGTTTTCCGCTCCCTGTTTCTGATATCCCCGATGTAAATACCTTGCTGGATCTGGCTCAGCGCCCTGGCGCTGTGCTCAGCGGACGAGATTTGCGCGCGGTGCTCAACGTGCTGACAGCGCAGAAGGGTTACGCCGCGGCGTTGCGTCAGACCGTGGATGCCCTGACCGGACTGGCGGCAGAGCTTGATCCTCCTGTGACCTTGTCGCGCAACCTCAACATGGCGTTGGATGAAGAGGGCGAACTCCTAGATACGGCGAGCGCCGATCTCGCCCGCCTACGTCAACGCCTACGGACCAGCCGCGGCGAATTGCAACGTTTCTTGCAGAGCGTTCTGCGCAATCCTGATTCGCAGGAATACTGGCAGGATCAGATCATCGTGCAGCGTAATGAGCGTTACGTGTTACCCCTCAAAGCCAGCCACAAGGGGCGTATCAAGGCGATCATTCATGACCGCTCGGCCAGCGGTGAAACCCTTTTTGTAGAACCACTGGCTGCTGTCGATCTGAATAATCAGTTGGTTCAGGACCGACGTACTGAGCTTCAGGAGCAGGAACGTATTCTCAGCGTCCTGAGTGCGGCTGTTGGGGAGGAGGTGCCGGGCATCGTCACGGCCTTGCGGCATATGGGCCGCCTGGATGCGGTACGGGCAGGACTGGAACTGGGTGACGCCTATGGCGGGACTTTGCCCAAGGTGGGCGTTGCAGCGGCGTTTGATCTGCAGGCCCTACGCCATCCGCTACTTTGCCTGCGTCATCCGGGGCAGGTCGTGGGTAACGCAGTGCATCTCGGGGCGGACACGCGCCAACTGGTGATTACCGGCCCCAATACCGGTGGCAAGACGGCAACCCTGAAAGCGGTGGGGCTCAATCATCTGATGGCGTATATGGGGTTGCCGGTAACGGCGGAAGGCACTCTGGGTTATTTTCGGAAGTGCTTTGCGGTCATTGGTGATGCCCAGGATATTCACACAGATCTTTCTACTTTTTCGGCGCAGGTGCAGCGTCTGCGGGAAATGCTGGAGCATGCTGATGCCCACAGTCTCGTGCTCCTTGATGAATTGGGCAATGGCACCGATCCACGGGAGGGGGGTGCTTTGGCCCAGGCGGTAGCTGAGGCGTTGTTGAAGGTTGGCGCCTGCACGCTGCTCACCAGCCATCTGGAAGTGATGAAACGCTATGCCCTGAGCCATGAAGCGGTGGTGCTGGCAGGGATGGGTTTCGATGCAGAGCGCCTGGCGCCCACCTATCGCCTGCAGTGGGGCGTGGGCGGCGCCAGTCATGGTCTGGCGATCGCTCGTCGGGTGGGCATGCCAACGCCGCTGATGGCCCGCGCCGAGGCGCTCTACGCCGATGACCGTGAGGACTGGGAGCGTTGGGAAGCGCAGCGGGAGGGCCTGTTACGGGCCGCACAGCAAGCCATGGATGAGGCCGCATTGGCACACTACGAAGCCGAAAAGTCTGCCCGACGTCTAGAGCGCGAACTGGAAGCGGCACGACAAGAACGTGATAAAGTGGCTTCTGTAGCGCGCGCGGAATGGGAAAATATTCTGACGGCCGCGCGCCAGCAGGTACGGCAAACTATCGCGGCGCTCAAGTCAGGGCGGGATACGCAGGCCGCGTCGGCAGCCCTGCAGCGTCTGGAAGACCCTTTTCGGTCGAAAGAGCAGCATACTGCGAACGGCCTGCCTGCCGTAGGGGCTAAGGGCCTATTTTTGCCGCTCCGGCAAGTGACCCAAGTATTGCGTGTAGATCCGGCTCAGCAAAGGGTACAGATTCAATTGCGGGGCAAACAGCTTTGGGTGCCTGTCGCACAATTCGCGGTAGATGCAGCGCTGCAGATCCCCAAGGAAAAAGGCAGCACGCAGTATGCGACCCCGGAAGATCATCCATGGCGTCTGGATTTGCGCGGACAGCTTCGGGAAGACGCTTTGGCGGCTTTGTGCCGTCATGTGGATGGTGCCGTGGCCGCCGGTCGGCAGCAGGTGGAGATTCTGCATGGTAAGGGTAATGGCGTACTTGCGGAAATGGTGCGCGAGTTTGCCGACCAGGACCCCCGAGTCAGCCAATGGCGCATGGCGCGACCAGAGCATGGTGGTGGCGGTGTCAGCGAGTTGGAGTTACGCTGACGAATGGCCAACTTTTCTCCCGCATTTATCGATGCCGTACTGGAGCACAGCGATCTAGTGCGCCTTATCGACAGTCGTGTACCGCTGAAAAAAAAGGGAAAGGATTTCTGGGCCTGCTGTCCGTTTCATCAGGAAAAAAGCCCCTCGTTTTCTGTCAGCGCGGATAAGCAGATCTATTACTGTTTTGGCTGCCATACACATGGAAATGCCATTGGATTTTTGATGGCCCATGATCGGCTATCTTTTCCTGAAGCAGTGAAAACACTCGCCGAAGAAGCGGGCATTGCGCTGCCAGAAGATAGCCCCACGGCAGAACAGGAAGACCTGCGGCCGCTGCGTGCCATCCTGGAAAGAGCTGTCGCCCTTTACCAGTCCATGCTCTCAGAATATCCGCCAGCCCAGGAATACCTGCGTGGAAGAGGATTGGGTGCCGACACTATCGCGCGCTTTGAACTGGGTTATGCACCACCAGCGGCCCAGTTTCTGAGCCAAAAACTCGGCACTGACGCATTATTGCGGCGGCAGTTGCTGGGTGCGGGATTGGTCAGCAGTCGTGACGACGGCTCACTCTATGATCGTTTTCGCGGCCGGGTGATTTTCCCGATACGCGATGGGCGAGGACAAGCGGTAGGGCTCGGCGGGCGCAGCCTTGATGGACACGAGCCCAAATATCTGAATTCTCCGGAAAGTGCTCTTTACCACAAAGGACGGGTGCTTTATGGCCTGCATCAGGCGAAGGAGGGTGTGCGTCGTGCCGGACGTATCCTGCTGGTGGAGGGATATCTGGATGTCATTACCTTGCACCAAGCCGGCATCGACTATGCGGTCGCTGCTAGTGGGACTGCCTTGGGCGATAGCCAACTGGAAATACTGTTCCGGGCGGCGGCTGAGGTACTACTTTGTTTTGACGGTGATAATGCGGGCCGTCATGCCGCTTGGCGCGCGATACAGATGGCACCAGAGCATCTGCGCGAGGGGCGTCTGCTGCGGGTGTTGTTTCTGCCCGATGGGGAGGACCCTGACTCACTGGTGCGCCAGCACGGAGCAGCGGCGTTTGAATCACTACTTCCCACCGCGCGCCCGGCCATTGATTTCTTTTTGGAAGAACTGCAACGCCGACACAATCTTGCAGCAGAAGACGAGAAGGCTCTTTTTCTGCATGCGGCGCGCAATTTTTTGGAGCGGGTAAGTGATCCGATCTTGCGTGAGGTCTATGAGCAACGGGTGCAGGATCTTTGCGGGTTAGCGCCGGTTACCCGGCGGGCGGCGCCGCGCGTGGCACGCAAACCGTCGCTCAACGCATCCCGAGGGCCATCCCTTTATAAAACCACCTTGCGACTTTTGCTGAACCACCCGGAGGACCCTGCGTGGCAGACGCTGGATCGCGATTTGCTGCCGTTTCTCTTCGACGGTGACCCTACGGTAAAAAATCTGGCGGAGGCACTTGATATTTTGGCCAACATGACCCATTTAAGTTCTCACGAGTTGTTCGCAAAGTTGTCGGTATCGGAACATGCGGAAATGTGCTATGCGCTGGTGATGACTGATGCTGGCGGCGTAGAAGATGGCGCGTCGACACAGCTTGAAATTTCGGGCTGTGTGGCGCGACTGAATCAGCGTCTTGCTGCAGCGCGCAGCCACTTTATCAGCCGGGCAGCGGATCAGGGTGGTTTGAGTGCGCTTTCCGAGCAGGAGCGAGCAGAGATGGTACGCTTGTCCCGGCGCGGCAGGCGGAGGGATGTTTGAACCAGTCAAATGCAGAAAAAGGGCTGAGGACGCAAGCCTATGACAAAGCACCTTTCCATGCGTGTGGTTTTTCTTATATAATATGCGGCTTTCCGCGAGTGCAGGGTGGTTATGAGAGACGGTGAGAGTGCAGTGGATAATGAATCTCAGCGGTCTGAGCTGAAGCGGCTTATTGCGCGCGGTAAAGAGCAAGGCTATCTGACCTATCGCGAGATCAATGATCATTTGCCCGAAGAGGTTTTCGACCCTGAGCAGATGGAAAATGTCATCTCCATGATCAATGACATGGGCATCGAGGTCTTCGAGGAAGCCCCCGATGACGATACCCTACTCATGGATGGTGAAGGTGGTACTGTGGTCGCCGCTCAGGAGGCGGAAGAAGCCGCAGAGGAAGCCTTGGCCGTGGTCGAGGCGGATATCGGGCGGACCAGTGATCCGGTGCGCATGTACATGCGCGAGATGGGTAGCGTGGAACTGCTGACCCGTGAAGGCGAAATTGAAATCGCCCGACGTATTGAAGACGGCTTGGTGCAGGTGCTGCGTGCAGTATCGACCTGTCCGACAACCATCTCGCTTCTGCTGGACGCCGCCGATCGGGTGGAGCGTGGCGAGACACGTTTGGATGAAGTGGTCGACGCCTTTATCGATCCTAATGCGCTGGATGCGGAGGCTGTCAGCGAGGATGAGGATACCGTACTCGTAGAGGGTGACGAGACTGAGGTTGAGGACGACGACGAAGATTCCGAAAACGGCGATGTCGAAGTAGACAAAGGCCCGCAACTCGAAGAAGCGTTGGAACGATTCGCGATCATCCGCGCCGCTTACGCTGCGTTACTCGTCAGCCATGCCGATGGTGAAATGCGTGGGGAAGGTTACCAGCAGCAGCGTCGTGAGCTTGCAGAACGCTTTCTGGAAATCAAGCTCAATGTTCGCCAGATCGATGTCATGACCGATGCACTACGCGAGCTGACCGAGGAGGTACGTCAGTGCGAGCGGGAGATGATGGAACTGTGCATTGAACGTGCACGTTTCCCGCGTAAAGACTTTGTACGTAGTTACCCCGGTCACGAGAGTGATATTGCCTGGATTGATCAGCAAATTGCAGGTGGCTACACTTATAGTGCTCGTTTGGTTGAGTTTCGTGATGATGTCGTGTCGATCATGAAGCGACTGGCAAACATTGAGAGGCGTGCTGGTTTGCCGGTTGCTGAGATCAAAGAGGCCAGTCGACTGATGTCTATTGGTGAGGCCAAAGCACGACGTGCCAAAAAGGAGATGGTTGAGGCCAACCTGCGTCTGGTGATTTCCATCGCCAAAAAGTATACCAATCGTGGCTTGCAGTTTCTGGATTTGATTCAGGAAGGGAATATCGGCCTGATGAAGGCAGTGGACAAGTTTGAATACCGGCGTGGCTACAAATTCTCTACTTACGCGACTTGGTGGATACGCCAGGCCATTACGCGGAGTATTGCGGATCAGGCACGGACCATTCGTATTCCCGTACACATGATCGAAACCATCAACAAACTCAATCGGATCAGTCGGCAGATGCTTCAGGAAATGGGACGCGAACCGACGCCTGAAGAGTTGGCGGAGCGGATGGAGATGCCTGAGGACAAAATCCGTAAGGTGTTGAAAATTGCCAAGGAGCCCATCTCTATGGAGACGCCCATTGGGGATGACGAAGATTCGCATCTGGGCGATTTCATCGAAGATCGGAACGTAACGGCGCCAGCGGATTCGGCCGTTAACGCGGCAATCCGTGAAGTGGTCGAGGAACTGCTCGATAATGGTTTGACGGCGCGGGAAGCCAAGGTGCTGCGTATGCGTTTTGGTATCGGGATGAATACCGACCACACGCTGGAGGAAGTCGGCAAGCAATTTGACGTTACCCGTGAGCGTATCCGCCAAATTGAGGCTAAAGCGCTGCGTAAACTGCGCCACCCCTCTCGATCGGAGCGTTTGCGCAGTTTTGTGGACGGTGAGGTGACGATCCCGTCGTGACTGATGTTTTTTAGCGGTATCGGGCGTGGGGTCATCGCATTCCACGCCTTTCTTTAGGGCCTGTAGCTCAGTTGGTTAGAGCAGGGGACTCATAATCCCTTGGTCCACGGTTCGAGTCCGTGCGGGCCCACCAAATAAAACCATGTGTCAGGACGTGAGCGGGGGCGGTAGGTTTTGAGTCTATAAGCACCATGTAAGCACTGCCGCATAGACCGCCCAGATCCCGAAGGAACACCTATGAGCAACTATCAAGACCTCGCCGGATTGTCGAGGCCAAGCGCCCAGGTAGCCTGCCTAACAAGGACCGCCGTTGATAATGCGCTCGCCCAGGCCATCCGCTACGCCCACGAACAGCACGTCAAGTAGGTGGCCGTCTGTGATGGCATCCTGTTCTTCGCTGCAGACATCGTTGATGGTGGGTGGAGTCCGCGCGTAGTGTTCGATCTAGCCCAGGAGGAAGCGCCGGTTGATGCGCTCTGGTGGGTGAGCATGGATGGCGTCCACCGTCCTTGTGAGATGCCCGCCGACTTATCGTTGCTGGGGCAGCTTGGTGCCGTTCTATCTGCCGAGGATACTGCTGGCGCTGATCAGGATGCGCTGCTTCATCCGAAGTATCAGATCCCTGCTCGTTGCTTTGCCTATGTGGGCAATCCCAGCAAGACGTCCACCTGGAAGCTGCCCTACCTGTTGGCCGATGGCTCTACCGATCTGAAGCGGTTACCCAAGGCCATCCAGTCACTCTCCAGTAATTATCGTGGCGCAAAAGTGGGCGGCATTCCCGATGAGGCTATTCCGCATGTGTTCCGCCGTCTGGCGGGCGCCGCTACAGCGGAAGGCAAGGTGCCAGCGTCAGGCGTCACGGTCGCGCCCACCTATCAGATGCTTGCAGATATCCTCCAGCAGATGGAACTGGCCGGGGTATAGGGTAAATGCCCAGCAAGGGGCCATATCTGCCCCGTGCTGCCCCCTGAAAAGTGGGGAGGCCACGTTTTTACATCTGAAACACGCCGTTAGTCGCCTGCATTGCGCTCTGCGCCAGTATCGCCTATGTTTCTGATCGGAAGCCCACAAAATGCACGGAAGAACACCATGGCCATCATAACCAAAACCGCCCTTACAGTGGCTAGCTGTTTTTTGATCTTTGATGGGGGCACCACCTTCTACACCGTCAGATCCCATCTGGAAATTCTACGCAAGCGGTGCGTTAACTTGCTGCACGCATTAGTCTGGTCTTTTCTGGGGAAGCCCCCGCAGCCCTCCATGGGGTAGCCCATGGTTGACATCTATCTTTATATTAAGATATATAAACGGACAAAAAATGAATAGACTTTTTATATTTATTAATACGTTAGACACCAGAAATGCATCCACCATTGCAAATGTTTTTAATGAGGCGAAATCTGCCTCAGATGGCTACCATATTGAAATCATAATAACTGGCGAATCTGGAATTATTGCAACAACGCTGGCAGATGAAAGCGGCATTGATGAAAAGTCATTATGCTTAATACACGAAGCCATGAGGTCTGCAAAATCCGCCGGGGTGAAAATCAATATCTGTGAACGATCTATCGAGTGGTGCGGGTTAAATACTGACAATATTATTCCTGAGATAGATAGTATAGTAAACAATAATTACATCACGGAAATAGATCCAATTGACGCCTATGTTATATATCTTTGAATGCGTTTAATTATCGGCCCACACCTCCGACCTGGCCGATGGTCTGGATACTCTTGCCACCCATCTGCTCCATGGCGCCGAATACATGTTCAACGCGCGCCCGCGCTTTAGGGATTCTATGATTGCGCCGTTGCTGGCATTCGGGCAGCGGGTGGTTGCGACCGCCTTTCCGTTGGATACGACTCCGGTAGCCTGAGGCTTTGAGTGGTCCTTCCCGTTCCTGACTGGGATAGCCGCTATCCGCATGCACTTCCGCACTGTATTCCAGTCATCCAGTATGGTTTCGAAATGCCGACTGTCGCAGGCACCACACTTCGTGGCCTGAAGCGACAAGCACTTCCATCGTTTTCCGGTTAAGGTATCATCCAGTGCTATTACTTGCATCCTGACAGAGATCTCTACGCGTGCCCCTTCAAAAACCTGCAGACATTGCGCATGAAGCTCTCCGTCGGATTGCGGAGGCACAACTGCCTCCTACCCCGGAATACTTTGCCAGATTCTATTCGGAAATTGCCCAAACGCCCCCCGCGGCACCATCATCCATAGCCTGGCCGGGCTTGTGCCGCCGCCTGCTCAATGAGTGGGAACGTTCACAGGCGGGGCTTACGCATTTGCAAAAAATAGCGGCCAGAGACCGGGTTCTGGGAGGTAGCGATGCCGAAGAGGTTGCCCGCCAACTGGCGGCCACCATTCAGCAGTGGGAGCGCATGCCCAGCCGACTGCTTCAGCCCGACGCCCCCATCCACCACGGCGATGGCGATTGTCAGCCCTGGCGTCAACTGTGGATTACCAGCCTTCGGCATGCCCTGGGTTCAAAGGTTTGGGAGGCACTCAAGACACACGAAGCATTACTGCAGATCGACGCTTTATTGGCACAAACCGAAACCACACCCGATCAGCTGCTTCCCCATATTCATAAAATCTGGCAGGTCACCGATCAATTCGCACAAGACGATCTGCATATTCGTGAGGGCCTGCAACAACTCATATCGCTGCTGCTCAACAACGTCTCTGATTTGGTTGAGGATGAACGATGGCTTGATGGTCAGATTCATGTGATTCAAGCAATCACCCGCGATGTCCGCAACCCTGCTGGAATTGATCAAGCCATTGCCAGCGTCAAGGAAGTGCTCTTCCAGCAGGACAAACTTAAAAGCGGGGTTCACGAAGCGCGGCAAGCCATTCGCGACTTGATCCATCTGGTGCTGACCACCGTGGATGGGCTGGCGGATCAGAGTGGTCAGGTACACATCCAACTGGAGCAACTTGCTGAAGCATTGAACACAACGGAGGACTGGAAACAAATTCGTCAGATCGTGGCATCGGTCGTGGATACCAGCAAAATCATCAAAAATCATGCTACCGAAACCAGAGATGCGCTACGCTCCGCCAAAGCCCGGCTTCAGGCTGCCCAAGCCAGAATCTACACACTGGAGGAGGAAATGTCTGCGGTCAGCGCCCTGGTTCATGTGGATCCACTCACCGGTGTGTTGAATCGACGCGGCCTGGAAGCCGCTTTTGCGCGCGAGGCCGCTCGCGCGCAACGCCTGGCGCAGCCCCTTGCCATTGCCATTATCGACCTCGACCACTTCAAACGGGTCAACGATATGTATGGTCACGATCTCGGTGATCAGGTGCTCTGCGGCGTAGTTCAAGTCCTGCGCGACACACTGCGGGGGAGTGACACCATCTCCCGCTATGGTGGCGAAGAATTTGTTTTATTGATGCCCGACACCTCACCAGAAGAGGCTCTGGGTATCTTGCAGCGTGTTCAGGAACAACTACACCTGCGCCCATTCCATACGCGTGATTATCCGCTGCATGCCAGCTTCAGTGGCGGCATCAGTGCGCTCAGGCCAGGCCTGACGCAGGATCAGACGATCGCCCTTGCCGATGAGGCGCTGTACCGAGCCAAGCATGAAGGACGGCGGAGAATCTATCTCGCCGCGCAAGCGAATTCGTCGACCTGATGACCGTCTGATTTTTTGCCGAACGTTACGCCGACGGGGCTGAAGGTTTGACGCATCGTGAACACCCATACATGCCTAAAGTTTTTCTTGAAAGACGGGCCTCAGGAGTCAACACTAAAGCAACATGACAGCAAACCAATTTTACCTTGGGCGGCAAGCCATCATCGGGCGTAAGCACGAGTTAGTCGCATATGAATTGCTTTTCAGGTCCAGCACAGACAACACGGCCACACTACTAGATGATGTTGCCGCCAGTGCTGCCGTCATCCAATACGCATTTTCCGACCTGGGCATACAAAAGGTTCTTGGTGAAAAAAAGGGCTTTATCAATTTGTCGGAAACATTGCTGATGAGCAACGTCATCGAGGCATTACCCCAGGATATGGTGGTACTGGAAATTCTCGAGACAGTTCCCCTAACGCCGCGGGTGATTGATCGCTGTCAGCATTTAAAGGGCTTAGGGTACCGACTAGCTCTGGATGATATTATCGAGTTTGCAGAAGGTTATGAAGCCATTCTGCCGCTCATCGACGTGGTAAAGGTGGATGTGCTCGCGATATCTCAGGCCAAAGTCGTGGAGATCCAGCACAAGCTGCGTCCTTTTGCCTGCACATTACTGGCGGAGAAGGTGAATACTCAAGAGCAATACACTTTTTGTAGAAACTTGGGTTTCGATCTGTTCCAAGGCTTTTTCCTCGAAAAACCTACCGTGCTCTCTGGTAAGTCCATACAACCTTCGAACATGGTGCTCCTCAACCTGCTTAGCCTGGTAATGTCAGATGCAGAAACCCATCAGCTGAATGACGCGCTGAAGCAAGCACCGGATATAACTCTGAACCTTCTAAAATTGATCAATTCGGCAGCTTTCCGTTCGCTCGGAAAAATATCCACTGTGCGGGAAGTGATTGTAAAGCTGGGTCGTATCCAGTTGGGTCGATGGATTCAGATCATGGTATTTGCTCAACAAAACGGTACTAACCCCAGCACCAGCACGCTCGTGCATATGGCCGCTGCACGGGGCCACTTTATGGAAGGATTGGCCAAAGCGCTTGGTTGGGCAGAATTAAAGGATCGCGCCTTTATGGTAGGCATGCTTAGCTTGATGGATGTCCTGTTTAACCAACCATTGGTTGAAATCCTTAGCCTGCTTAATCTTGATGATCAGTTACAGGCAGCGCTGCTCAACTACGAAGAAAAACTAGGAGTGCTACTATCCTTGGCAGAGAGCATCGAGCATGGCGAGAACGATGCGGTGCATACTTTGATGGAACGCTTGGGCTTAACGGACTACGATCAACTGAACAGATTGCAAATAGAGGCTATTTACTGGGCGGATAGTCTTTCGGCACTCTGATCAGATCCATCAAAGTGTTGAACATCCCTGTCAGGACGTGCTTTCGCTTCCCGGTGGGCAAGCTGCCGATGCCATACAAGATTTTGGCCAACGAGGATGATGCGTTTCCGAATAGGCCAAGGCAGGATTTAGGGGCCACTGCACCCACTTATCATTTTATTTGGTGCGCAGTACTGGAGTCGAACCAGTGACCTTCGGCTTCGGAGGCCGACGCTCTATCCATCTGAGCTAACTGCGCGTGGGCCAGATTATAGGGAACTCGCCCCGCCGTTGTCCAACCTTTCCTGCGCAACTCCCTGAAAGTCCAGCGCCAGCCAGTACTGCTCGGTGGAGCGCGCGCGCGAGGCTTCCGGCTTGCGTACCACGATCTTCTTGAAGTCCTGGCGCAGCGCCCGGCGCAACGCCTCCGCGCCGGACACCATAAACACCTTGATCAGCAGCGAACCACCCGGCACCAGCCAGCGATGGGCCATATCCAATGCCAGCTCCGCAAGATCTATGGCGCGCGCCTGATCGACGCTGGCAATGCCGGACATATTGGGGGCCATGTCGCTCATGATCAAGTCAGCGCCATCCGGCAAGGCATCCCGGCAGGCGGCCAGCACGGCATCTTCATAGACGTCACCGCAGATCACTATGGCGCCCGCCACCGGGTCCATAGGCAAACGATCCACCGCCACCAGTCGCCCCTTCCTGCCGATGAGCGGTGCCGCCACCTGCGTCCAGCCACCCGGCGCCGCGCCCACATCCAGCACCCGCATACCCGGACGGATCAGGTGATCCTTCTGCTGAATCTCCAGCAATTTGTAACTCGCGCGCGAGCGATACCCCTCCTTCATCGCGCGCTGCACGAATGGGTCTTTAAAATGTTCCTTCAGCCACTTCTCACTGGATTTACTTCTTGCCAAAACACACCTCCGGGCTTTGACCCCCGCCCTCCGCAAACGTACACTCTGCCGCTACACCATAGCGGCCCAATCAGACTGACGAGGATACCATGCTGGACGCCAAACAAAGACAAACCCTGCGTGGACAGGCGCACGCCCTCAAGCCCGTCGTCATGATCGGCGCCCATGGCGTCACCGACGGCGTCCTCGCCGAACTGGAAGTCGCCATCAACGCCCACGAACTCATCAAGATACGTTTGCCCCAGGTACCCCACGACGAACGGGACGACATGGTAGAGGCTTTGTCCGGCGCCAGTCATGCCGACGTTGTCGGCCGCATCGGGCGCGTACTCATCCTCTACCGCCCCCGCCCGGCCGCCGCGCACAAACGCTGATCGGTGGGCCGGTATAACTTGGCAGCCTGCCCCCGGACCGTTAGACTGTTTCTGAATCGTAACGCCGACCAACGGCCCGGAGCACACCATGGAAGAGCATGCCCCCACAGAAATCCAGATCAGCGTCGAGACGCGCTATCTGCCGGAACAGTCCAGCCCGGAGCAGGAACATTTCGCCTTCGCTTATCAAATCACACTGCAGAATAACGGCCCGCAGACGGCACAGCTCCTCAATCGCCACTGGATCATTACGGACGCCGAGGGCCATATCCAGGAAGTCAAAGGGCCAGGCGTCGTCGGTGAACAGCCGACGCTGCAGCCCGGTCAACGCTTCCGCTACACCAGCGGGTCTGTCCTGTCCACGCCCGTAGGCAGCATGCATGGCAGCTTCGAGTGGGTCAGCGATACCGGGGAGAGTTTTGTCGTCCCTATCCCCGCCTTTCGTCTGGCGGTGGCCACCGTCTTTCATTGAGCCGCCAGAGCCTGCAGCGCGCCTACGCGCTCTGGGCGCCCATTTATAATTCGGCGGTGCGCGCCTTCTCCGCACCCTTGCGGCAACGCAGCCTCAGCAATATTCCGCCGGCGCCCTGTCGCGTCCTGGTCGATGGCATCGGCACCGGGCTGGATATTCCTTATCTGCCTGCCACCTGCGAAGCCGTCGGTATCGACATCACTCACGCCATGCTCCGCCACGCACAAAGCCTGTCTCCCCATTTCCCGCTTATTCGCGCCGACGCCGAGGCTTTGCCCTTCCCGGATGATTGTTTCGATATGGTCGTCATGCATCTCATACTCGCCGTCGTACCCCATGCCGGACGGGCATTCGCGGAAGCCAGCCGCGTCCTCAAACCTGGCGGCCGGATACTGCTCCTCGACAAGTTTGTGCGCCCCGGTGAACGCGCCTTCTGGCGGCGCCTGCTTGCCCCCCTGTCCGGCCCCATTGCCACCCATACCGACCTGGTGTTCGAGGACCTTCTGGCACAACGGCCCGAACTGCAGATCGTCAGCGACCTCCCCGCCGCTGTCGGCGGTTGGTTCCGCCTGATCACCCTGGAAAAAACGCGCGCGGCGCCCACACCGTAGGCATCGCTGGCGACACGAGACAAAAAAATGGCCCGGAACCTTACCTGCGCTCCGGGCCATCTCCCGTCATCCATCCAAAGCGAAGCTTAACTGCCGCCGCGCGATGCCTTTTTACGTTCATTCTCCGTCAGATAACGCTTACGGATACGAATGGACTGCGGCGTCGCTTCCACCAACTCGTCATCGGCAATAAACTCGACTGCCGCTTCCAGCGTCAGTTTAATCGGCGGCGTCAGCATGATGTTTTCATCGGAACCGGAGGCGCGCATATTGGTCAGCTTCTTTTCCTTGAGCGGGTTGACCACCAGGTCGTTGTCACGGGTATGAATGCCGATGACCATACCCTCGTAGACCTTGTCGCCGGGGCTGACAAACATCCGGCCGCGCTCCTGCAGATTGAAGAGCGCGAAACCCACCGCCTCGCCTTCTTCCGCCGAGATCAGCACGCCGTTGTTGCGCGCCGGAATAGTCCCTTTGACCGGACCATAGTTGTCGAAAATATGGCTAATCACCCCGGTGCCGGAAGTCGCCGTCAAAAACTCGGTGTGGAAGCCGATCAGCCCGCGCGCCGGAATCCGGTATTCCAGGCGCACCCGGCCCCGGCCATCGGGGATCATGTCCTGCAACTCGCCGCGGCGGATGCCCAGGCGCTCCATGATGGTGCCCTGATGCTGTTCTTCCACGTCCACCGTCAGCGCCTCATAGGGTTCTTCCCATACGCCGTCTACCTGGCGCTGAATCACCCGCGGCCGCGACACCGCCAGTTCGTAGCCCTCGCGGCGCATGTTCTCGATGAGGATGGTCAGGTGCAACTCGCCGCGCCCGGACACCATGAACACATCGGCGTTGTCCGTATCTTCCACCCGCAACGCGACGTTGATCAGCAACTCGCGATAAAGACGCTCACGCAACTGGCGACTGGTGACAAATTTCCCTTCCCGGCCCGCGAAGGGGCTGGTATTGACCTGAAACGTCATGTTCAGGGTGGGTTCGTCAATGGGTTTCCACGGCAGCGCATCCGGCGCTTCGGGCGCCGCGATGGTGGCGCCGATGGAGGGTTCTTCAATGCCGGTTACAGCGACAATGTCACCCACCGTAGCGCTTTCCCACGGCACCCGCTTGAGGCCATCAAAGCCGAGGAGCTGAAGGATACGCGCCTTGGTCTGGGTCTTATCGACGCCGTGAATAAGGACAATATCCTGCCCCGGACGCATGCTGCCCCGGCGAATGCGACCGACCGCAATACGTCCCACATAGCTGGAGTAATCGAGGTCGGCAATCTGCATCTGCAGGGGACCATCGGGATCGCCTTCGGGCGCCGCCACATGACCGAGGATCATCTCAAAGAGCGGCTTCATGTCACCGGAGCGGACTTCAGGGCTTTCCCCCGCATAGCCCTGCAAACCGGAGGCGTAGATGACCGGAAAATCCAGTTGTTCTTCCGTCGCACCCAGCTTGTCGAAGAGGTCAAAGGTCGCGCTGATGACATAGTCGGCGCGGGCGCCGGGGCGATCCACCTTGTTGATGACCACGATTGGCTTGAGACCCAGTTCCAGCGCCTTGCGGGTAACGAAACGGGTCTGCGGCATCGGGCCTTCAACGGCATCCACCAACAGCAATACGCCGTCCACCATGCCCAGCACCCGCTCCACCTCGGCGCCAAAGTCGGCATGGCCAGGGGTGTCGACGATGTTGATGTGGGTGTCGCCCCACTGCACCGCCGTGTTCTTGGCCATAATGGTGATGCCACGCTCCTTTTCCAGATCGTTGCTGTCCATCACCCGCTCTTCCAGTTGCTGGTGGGCGGCAAAGGTACCCGACTGGCGCAGGAGTTGGTCCACCAGCGTGGTCTTACCGTGGTCCACGTGGGCGATGATGGCGATATTACGGATTTGACGAGCCACTGATATTCCCCAAAAACGGTCATAAGAAAAAACGCAGAGGCCACAAGCCCCGCAGCGGGTTTTCTTATAAAGGTATCCACCCCAAAAAGCAAATAAAAACCGCCCCCGAAGGGGCGGCAATGGAACCGCCGGAGCGGCCCGAAGACTGATTTGAACTTAGAAGCCAGCCTGGAACTGCAGCATCAGGGTGTTGTAGGCCACTCCGTTGATGGGGGCAAAGCCGCCGCCGTTAGGATTGCCATAGAGGTTGTTGATGGAGCCGCCACGGGTCGCCAGGATGTAGTTCAACTGGACTTCAGCCGCATGGGGATTATTGGGGTTCACGAAGTAATTCACGCCAACGGTTGCGTTACCCAGGGTGCCCCGACCATGGACTGCATACTGGTCATAACGCGCGGCAGCCTCGACGTCCAGCCAGTCAGGGGTCAGGGTCATCTCGTACAGGTTGGCAGCGAGCTCAGCATGCCAATCCGTAGCGGCATAAGTGACCGGGGTATACAACGGATTGGTATTCAGGTAAGGCCATGCGGCCACGCCGGAAGCCTTGGTGTAGCCAGCACCGTAGTGGATGCCCATCATCCCACCCTGGACGCCAACGTTCCAACTGGTCAGGTTGTCGGTACCATACCCGTTCTCTGTACCCATACTGCCGCTGACTTCCGCGGTCAACAGGGGACCCATGCTGTACTTCAGCATGCCGGACACGATGTACTTGCCGTTGCCGTTGAGTAATCCACTCTGGCCACCGCCAGCGGTAAGGGTACCGCTGTTACTGAAGGCAGTATAATTGTCCAGTGAGGTATTATCGAAAATACCCACGGCGTAGCCGATGCCGGTACCCATCACGTCGTCGGCATGGAACATGGCACCCGCGGAACGTCCGGGCAACAGGGACTGGTTCATGTTACGGTAGATGAAGGTCAGTTCATTACCCGCAGTGCCGGTATATTCCAGACCTTCCGGGGTCTTGAACTTGCCGACCTGCAACTGTACGAAGGGCACCGGTGCGTAGTTGACCCAGGCATCCATCAGCTGTGCCTGACTACCGCTAAGGCCGCCAAGGCCGTTGTTAAGCAGGCCGTTGCTGTTCGGGGACGAATTGACTGCATTGCCGAGACCAGCATTATCCCAAGCGCCCTGGATGAAGTAAGTCACACCGGGCACCGCCTCACCCTTGAAGCCCAACCGGATACGGTTGGCGCCGAAGACCAGTCCGCTGGACTGTGTGGCTGGAATACCGAATTGCGTGGCGCCGGTGATCTGGGCATAACCGAAAACAACCGGGCCGGTGTCCCTGTTGGAACTGGTCGAAGCGAAAGCAACGCCAGGGACCACAAAAGCCGCCGCAACGGCCAAAGCTACGAGATTCTTTTTCATGACTAAGCTCCTCCTCGAGAGCAATTATTTCAAATACCACGAAGGAAACTATAGCATCGGCGTGAACACTTTGCAACATTTTCACAACACCCTTTTTACAACGCGCAACAAACCTTGTATAGATAAGGCGCCAGCCATTTGACACGGGCCGGTCGCCACGGCTATCATTCGCCCCTCTTTTGGGGGATCGTCTAGCGGTAGGACAGCGGACTCTGACTCCGCTAACCGTGGTTCGAATCCACGTCCCCCAGCCAAATAATAACGCTGACGCGCACTGTCCTCCCCGGGCAGACATTGCTAAACTCAGGGCATGAGCCACCCCCATGCTGATTCTGCGTCCTCCTCTCTGCGCTTCACCAAGATGCAGGGCCTGGGTAACGATTTCGTCGTTTTCGATGGCGTTCGTCAACGGGTCGAACTGCGCCCCGAGGCGATCCGAGCCATAGCCGACCGCCACTTCGGCGTCGGTTGCGATCAAATTCTGCTCGTAGAGACCGCGATGTCTCCCGATGCGGATTTCCGGTATCGCATCTTCAACGCGGATGGCACAGAGGTGGCACAGTGCGGCAACGGCGCCCGCTGTTTTGCCGTCTTCGTGCACCGCGCCGGACTCACGGACAAAGAGCTCATCACTGTCGAGACGCTGGCCGGACGCCTTATCTTGCATCACCAGGATAATGGTGAAGTCACCGTCAACATGGGTGTCCCGCAACTCGCCCCGGCTGAGGTTCCCTTCCGCAGCAATGAAGAAGCGCCCGAATACCTGCTGTCCGTAGGGGACGACACTCTGCGCATCGCCGCCGTCGGCATGGGCAATCCCCACGCGGTGTTGCGCGTGTCCAGGGTGGCCGATGCACCGGTAACCACCTTGGGTCCCCGCGTTGAAACACACCCGGACTTTCCCCAACGCTGCAATGTGGGTTTCATGGAAGTCCGTGACCGAGGCCATATTCAACTACGGGTCTGGGAGCGCGGTGCCGGGGAGACTCTGGCCTGTGGCAGCAACGCCTGCGCAGCAGTCGTCGCCGGTATCCGCTGGGACGAGCTGGATCATGCGGTGGCGGTGACTCTGCCCGGCGGCACCCTACAGATCGAGTGGGCTGGCCTTGGACAACCGGTCCTGATGACCGGCCCGGCGCAAGTGGTTTTTGACGGGGTCTGGCCCTGGTCAAACTGAATCACTGCAACAATGACAGCGAAGGGAGAAACATCATGCAGGATGCAATACTACAGGCCATTGCCAGGAGTTTGAACAGCGATGCAACCCCATTAGCGTTTCTGCACAAGCTCAACGATCAGGAGGGCGAAATGCTGGCACGCCTGATCGCCGCACTGGAGGTGCATAGCGCCGCTGAACGTTACAATGAAACCCATTGGGAGGATGACTGAGTGACCACAACCCCCGAAACGGATGACCGGGCGGATCAGGTCCTCGCCTATCTCCGTCAGCATCCCCAATTTTTGTGGGACCAGGAAGACCTGCTCCATACCCTGACCCTGCCCCATGTCGGGCGCGGTTCGGCCTCCTCCCTGCTGGAGCGGCAGGCACAGATACTGCGCGAGGAAAACGTCCGGCTGCACCAACGCATCAGCGCGCTGCTGAGTGCCGCCCAGCAGAATGCCGCACTCGGCTTGCACCTCTCCGATCTGGCCACCGAACTGCTGCAGACGCCCGATTGTACCGCGACCCTGAATACCGTTATCACCCGTTTGCGGGAGGGCTTTCAGGTCGAGGAAATGGCCTTGATCGCCCGCGCGCCCATGGCCGATCTGCCGCAATTCCTGCCACTGGACCAGGCGGATTTTCAGGAGATTCTAAATGGGTTCCCGCTGTTGCGCGCCGCGACCGGACTGACTCTCAGCCCGCGGCTGCGCAGCACCCTCTTCGGCGCGGCAGGGGCGGGACTGGAGTCCTTCGCTCTGATCCCCCTTGCCGGTGAGCATCTGCAAGGGGGTATTTTGCTCGGCAGTCAGCACCCCGGCCGCTATGCCGAGGACGCTGGGGCCGACCTGCTCGACCAGATTGCCCGCCTCGTCACAGCGGCACTGGATCGCTGTCTGAACCCATGCTGATTGAAACCGCCATTGCCCAATTTATCACAGCACTCCGGCAGAGCGGCAGGGCCAGCCCGGCCACGATCAGCGCCTATGGCCGCGACCTGCTCGCCTGGTCGCGGTTTTCACAGCAACGCGGACAGACGGAGATCGCGCAAATAGATCGCAGCAGTCTGCGCGCCTACCTCGTAGCGGAGCGCAGCCGGGGCGTGGCCATTCGCAGTCTGCGCAGGCATTTCGCGGCATTACGCGCCCTCTATCGCCATCTGCAACATGACGCGCCCGAGCTGCGCAACCCAGTGCAGGGCCTCGCCATGCCCAGGGCGGAACAGCGTCTGCCCGACTGGCTGACGGTGGATCAGGCGCACCTGCTGATGCATCCTGCCGCTACTCCCGAAACGGCGGCGCCCCAAAATTTCACCAGCGTACGTGATCAACTGATCCTGGAACTGTTGTACTCCAGCGCCCTGCGCGTCAGTGAACTGGCAGGACTCAATCTGGGCGATCTGGATCGTCACGGCGGCACCGTGCGGGTGCTGGGCAAGGGGCGCAAGGCGCGTATCGTGCCGGCGGGTCAACCCGCCTGGGTGGCGCTCCGCGCCTACCTCGCGTTGCGCCCGGCAAGTGAGGAAACGGCACTCTTCGTCAATCCACGCGGCCGGCGGCTCAGCGTGCGCAGCATCCAGATGCGGGTCAAAAAGCTGGGGGAGGCCCGACTGAGACAACCGCTGCATCCCCATACCCTGCGCCACAGCGCCGCCAGCCATCTGCTGCAGTCGTCCGGCGACTTGCGCGCGGTGCAGGAATATTTAGGCCATGCAGATATTGGCACGACCGCCATCTATACCCATATGGATTATCAGCAGTTGGCGCGGGTCTACGACCAGGCACACCCGCGGGCACGGCGTGGCGACCAGGATACGAAGCACTTTGAGGGGAAAGTATGACAGATTCGCAGCAAATGCACGGGACGACGATTCTTTGTGTCCGACGGGGTGCCAATGTGGTCATGGCCGTAGATGGCCAGGTGACCCTCGGCAATACGGTGATGAAGGGCAACGCCCGCAAGGTGCGCCGCATAGATCCGGGCGTACTGACCGGTTTTGCCGGGGCTACGGCGGATGCTTTTACCCTGCTGGAGCGTTTTGAGGCCAAACTCAAGGCCCATCCTGGCCAATTGGCCAAGGCCGCAGTGGAACTGGCCAAGGAGTGGCGCACTGACCGGGTACTGCGCCGTCTGGAGGCCATGCTCGCCGTCGCGGATGAAAAACAAAGCCTGATCATCACTGGGCAGGGCGACGTACTAGAGCCCGAACATGGTATCATCGCTATTGGTTCCGGCGGGCCTTACGCCCTGTCAGCGGCGCGTGCCCTACTGGAAAACAGCGACATGCCCGCCCGTGAAGTCGCCAAACGTGCCTTGGGCATTGCTGGCGATATCTGCATTTACACCAACCACAACCACACGATTGAAGAACTATGAGCATGTCTGAAATGACCCCCCGCGAGATCGTCCAGGAGCTGGACAAGTACATCATCGGCCAGTCCGAGGCCAAGCGTGCCGTGGCCATTGCCTTGCGCAACCGCTGGCGGCGCGGGCAGGTGCCACCGCCGCTGCATCAGGAAATCACCCCCAAAAATATCCTCATGATCGGGCCTACGGGAGTAGGCAAGACGGAAATCGCCCGGCGTCTGGCGCAACTCGCCAATGCCCCCTTCATCAAGGTAGAAGCCACCAAATTCACTGAAGTAGGTTATGTGGGCAAGGATGTGGAATCCATCATCCGCGATCTGACCGAAACCGCCGTAGAAATGGTCCGCAGCGAACGTCAGGCCGCGCTGCACCAGCGTGCTGAGGAGCTCGCCGAGGAGCGGATTCTTGACATCCTCATCCCCGGTCCGCGCGACAGCAGCATACCGCGCAGCGATGAGGGCACTCGCCAGAAGTTCCGCAAGATGCTGCGCGAAGGCAAGCTGGATACGCAGGAGATCGAGATCGAGGTGAGCGCCCCCAAGGGCGGTGTAGAGATCATGGCCCCGGCGGGCATGGAAGAAATGACCAACCAGCTCCGCGACATGTTCTCCAACATGACGTCGGGCAAAACCAGCACGCGCCGGGTCACGGTACCCGAGGCGCAGCGCCTGTTGACGGACGATGAAGCCGCCAAGCTGGTCAATGAAGAGGAGGTCCGCGCTCTGGCAGTGGAACGGGTGCAGTCCGGCGGCATAGTGTTCATTGATGAAATCGACAAGGTGGCGGTGCGCTCTGGCATGCAGCAAGGTTCTGACGTCTCCCGTGAGGGGGTACAACGCGATCTGCTGCCACTGGTGGAAGGCTCCAATGTGAGCACCCGTTACGGAGTGGTGAAGACCGATCACATCCTCTTCATTGCCTCCGGCGCCTTCCACCTCAGCAAACCCTCAGACCTGATTCCCGAACTGCAGGGCCGCCTGCCTATTCGCGTGGAACTGGAAGCCCTCAGTGCAGCGGATCTGGTGCGGATACTGCAGGAGCCGGAGAATGCGCTAGTCCGGCAGTATAGTGCCTTGCTGGCCAGCGACGGGCTAACCTTACACTTTACCCAGAATGGCGTGCAGCGTATCGCCGAAATTGCCCAGCAGGTGAATGAACGGGTGGAGAACATCGGTGCTCGGCGATTACACACTGTCATGGAGCGGTTGCTGGAAGAGGTGGCTTTTGTCGCACCGGACGGCAGCACTACAGCCCTGGAAGTCGACGCCGCCTATGTGGACAGTCGCCTGAAAGATCTGGCGCAGGACGAGGATTTGTCCCGCTATATTTTGTGATGGGGTGACTGCACAAGCGGGGTCAGGGCTTTATGTAGAGGGCACCTGCCCCCTGGGCGTCGGCAATGGCAATGATTCCGGCGGGAACCAGTTGGCTGCCCGCCGGGCGGTCATCTGGATCCAAGCCAAGATTATGCAGGCTGTTTTCACAAAAATCGACGCGCACTCCGGCACTGATGCGTTCTTCCATCTCGCGCCGCCAGTGGCCCTTCGCCCAGAGGGACACAGGCGCCTGACCATTCGCGATGACCCGCAGGCTCCGCTCCAGAGCCGCTGCCTGGGCATTACGAACATTGGCCAGCAGATTAGGCCAGCGACCGGCATCGTCGACGTGAAAAAGCAGTATGGCGCTCAAACTGCCGCCGTCGTCGTGAGCATCTGTTGACGCAACTTGCCCATACTGCTTTTTTCCAGCTGCCGTACCCGTTCTGCCGAAACGCCCAGTTCATCGCCCAACACCTGCAAGGTCTTGGGGTCTTCGCTCAGCCAGCGGTTTTCAATGATGTAGCGATCTCTCTGGGGGAGAGCTGACAACGCCGTGTGCAGGGCCTTGTGCTGATGCCGATCCCAGTCCCGCTCCGCCAGTTGCTCTACGGGCGACCCGGTGGGATCCGCCAGATCAAGGACACGTCCGCCCTCTCGTTCTTCATCCGGTTCGAGGTTGAGCGAGTAGTCGTAACCGGACATCCGCCCTTCCATCTCCAGTACCTGCGCCTGGGTAACGCCCAGATCGTCCGCAATGGCGGCGCTTTCCTCGCCACTCATCCAGCCAGCATGGGTGCGGCTGGAGCGGAGGTTGAAGAACAGTTTGCGCTGCGCCTTGGTAGTGGCCACTTTGACGATACGCCAGTTACGCAGGATGAATTCGTGAATCTCCGCCTTGACCCAATGCACCGCAAAGGAGACCAGACGTACGCCATGATCCGGGTCGTAGCGCTTCACCGCCTTCATCAGGCCGATATTACCTTCCTGAATCAAGTCGGCTTCCTGCAATCCATATCCCCGATAGCCACGCGCTACCCGCACCACAAAGCGCAAGTGGCTGAGCACCAGATCCTTGGCCGCGTCCACATCGTCGTGATCACGCAGGCGCAGGGCCAGGTCACGCTCTTCTTCCGGCCGCAGCAGCGGTTGGGCGTTCACAAAACGCAGGTAGGCGGCCAGCCCGTCAGGGCCGACCAAATCTCTACTGGCTATCGCAAGTTCTTTCATGGCAATCCTCATGCACCGTCATGCGTCATTTGACTCCGAATACCGCTGCATGTTCCGTTTTGCGGAGCCCGACTTCAGGAAAAAGTATGGTCGAGGTGCCGCCCCACTGCAAGGCGCGACCCCAACCAACCGAGAAGCGCACTGGCGGCGATAAGAATAAGACCCTGCCCGGAATTCAGACCCAGCAAATGGAACCGGGTCCCGTAGAGTTCCGCCAATCGTTCCACCGGTCCCTGCAAAACAGTTACCGTAATAGCGACTATGATCCAGGCAATCACCCCGGCCACCGCCCCCTGAAACAGGCCCTGATACAGAAAGGGACGGCGAATAAAGGCGCGGGTAGCGCCTACCAGGCTCGCCACATCGATTTCGTCGCGCCGCTGGGCGATGTGCAGGCGGATCGTGTTACCCATGACCAGGATGGCGCCCACGGCAAGTAATCCGGCGAGAATCCAGACTGCACGCTTCCCTAAGGCAAGAATCGCCTGCAAACGCGCCACCCAATGCAGGTCTGATTGCGCACTGGCTACTCCCGGTTGCTGGCCCCAAGAGGCTACCAGTGTTTGCAGCGCAGATGGATTCTGCGCCAGCGGGTTCAGTTCGACCACAAAAGACGCCGGTAAAGGATTTTCACCTAAGGTCTGTATGGCCGCCGTCATTCCGGCATTGCGCTCGAACTCCGTCAGCGCCGCCTCTTTGCCCACATAACGCACACTCACCACCCCGGTGCTGCGTTCGAGCAAGGCCTGGAGGTTCTGAATTTCTGCGGCAGAGGCGTCCTGATGCAAAAAGAGAGATATCTGCGCTTGATCCCGCCAGTGCCCCAAGAGTTGCTGGAGATTGTTGAGGGCAGCAAAAAGGCCCACCGGAAGCGCCAGAACGATAGCCAGCGCCAGCACAGTCATGAGCGTGGCTACAGGCTGCTTGGTCAGCGTATTCAGCGCACTTTTAGCCGCTTCCAGACGAATATGGAAATTCACGCCTTGTCCTCCTCAGGAGTGTGCAGACGGCCCTGTTCCAGGTGAAAGACCGGCAGGCCGAGGCGGTTGACTTGCGATTGATCGTGGGTAGCCACCAACACGGTCGTTCCGTGGTGATGGAAGTCGCGGAAGAGATCAAGAATCTCCGTACTCAGGGAGTTATCCAGATTGCCCGTCGGTTCATCCGCAAGCAGAATTTCCGGAGTATGGACGATGGCACGGGCAATGCCCACACGCTGCTGCTCACCGCCAGACAGGATCGCGGGCAAATCCTGCGCGCGATCCCCCAGCCCCACCTTCTCCAACGCCGCCCGTACCCGGCTTTGTATCTGCCGGCCAGTAAGGCCTCCCACCTGCAAGGTCAGCGCTACATTACTGAACACATCGCGATCCATTAGCAGCTTATGGTCCTGAAATACGACACCGATCCGCCGCCGGTAGGCGGGGATATGACGGCGCCGAAGGGTGGAGATATCGACACCATTGACCATCAGCGTGCCGCGACTGACATCCTCCAAACGCAGAAGCAGCTTGAGTAGCGTACTTTTACCGGCACCGGAAGGCCCCGTCAGCAGGGCCATCTCGCCTTTATGCAAATGCAGATTCACCTCTCGAAGGACGTGATGCCGTCCCGGATAATGCTTGGTGACGTTGACAAACTCGATCATGACTTCGACTCCGCAAAAAGGGCATCGACAAAAGATTCGGGGTCAAAAGGACGGAGATCTTCGACCTGCTCACCAACACCGATATAGCGAATGGGGATGGACACGGCCCTGGCAATGGCCGCCACCACGCCACCTTTGGCGGTACCATCCAGCTTGGTGATGCAAATACCCGTCAACCCTACCGCATCGTGAAACTGACGCACCTGATTAAGGGCATTCTGGCCGGTACCGGCGTCCAGCACCAGCCAGATCTGCTGTGGCGCCTCCGGGTCCTGTTTACCAAGGACCCGCTTGATCTTCTTCAGTTCTTCCATGAGATGGCCCTGGGTATGAAGACGTCCGGCAGTATCGGCGATGAGCAACTCGCTGCCGCGCGCACGTGTCGTAGTCAGCGCATCAAAGATTACGGAAGCACTGTCGGCGCCCGTCCCCTGCGCCACCACAGGCACCTGCACCCGTTTACCCCAGCCCTGCAACTGCTCCACGGCGGCGGCGCGGAAGGTGTCTCCGGCAGCGAGGACAATACCGAAATCCTCCGCCTTCCAGTGCGCAGCCAGCTTGCCGATGGTGGTCGTTTTGCCCGCCCCGTTGATACCCACCATGAGCAACACCTGGGAACGCCCCTTCTCGGGTGACCAGGGTTGCGCGCGGGGACGCAGGATGTCGAGAAGCGACTCGCGCAATGCCGCCTGGAGTGCGTTGGGGTCCGTGAGTTCCTTGCGACGCACCCGCTCCGTCACGCTGTCCATGATTTCACGGGTTGCAGCGGCGCCCAGATCAGCTTGCAGCAGTAAGGCTTCCAGATCATCCAGCAATTCTGCATCAATGACCTTTTTGCCAAGTACCAGACGCCCCATACCCTCGACCAGTTGTTCCCGGCTTCGGGTCAGTCCTTGTCGAAGACGGGAGAAAAGCCCTTTTCCGGGCGTATCGGAAAGGGCTTCTGCCTGGGTCATAGCTTCCGCTGTAGCTGGCTCCCCAGCAACTGGGGAGATGGTTTCTACAGACGACGTTTCCCCCGCAGGAAGGCTTTTGTTACGCTTGAACCAGTCGAACGCCATTGAGTTAAGCAGACCTCAGACACTATGAATTTTTACATTATCCACCGAAGGGCGGGATCGAACAATGCGCACGATGGCGCACCATGCCATGAGCGGCGTTTCTTGTCGCGAAATCGGCCCGCATGAGCGTCTCTATTATTGCGGGTCGTCATCGCGGCCGACGGTTGCTCACCCCGACCGGACTTTCCTTGCGCCCCACACCGGGCGCTGTGCGCGAGACACTGTTCAATTGGCTGGGCGGACGGGTGACCGGGGCACGGGTGCTGGATCTTTTCGCAGGTAGCGGCGCACTAGGACTGGAAGCCTGGTCACGCGGCGCACAAGAAGTCGTTTTCATTGAGAAAAACCCTCAGCACCGCCAGCTCTTGTCCCGGAATCTGGCGACCTGCGGAGTAGCGGCTCCGCAGTTGGCGGGTCTGGATGCACTGGAATACCTGCAACATGGCACCCGACCCTTTGATATCGTCTTCGCTGATCCACCCTTCGACCAAGGCTGGCCAGCGCGGCTGGCCCCGATATTGTGGAAGGGAAAGCAGTTCGCTGCGGAAGGCTGGCTGTATCTGGAGACCTCCGCCGCGGAGCAGTGGGGTGACACTTTAATTCCCAGCCATTGGCAAGTTCATCGGCGGGGCCGCTGCGGTGATTCGTACTACGTACTTTATATGATTTCTCTGGAGCATTCCCATGACTAGGCCCAACATAGAGCGCCGGATCATTTATCCGGGCACCTTCGATCCCATCACCAATGGTCACGAAGATCTGGTGCGGCGGGCAGCGACGCTATTCGACGAGGTCGTAGTGGCGGTAGCCGCCCAAACGGCGAAAACGACCATTTTCCCTCTCGCGGAACGGGTCGCGCTCGCTGAGGCAACTTTAGGCGGGATTCCGGGAGTGCGGGTACGGCCATTTCCTGGCCTGCTGATTCACCTGCTTCAGGAGGAAAAGACGCACCTGATCCTGCGCGGGCTGCGCGCCATATCGGACTTTGAGCATGAGTTTCAACTGGCTTCCATAAACCGGCGCATGGATGCCCGGATTGAGACACTTTTCCTGATGACCTCCGATCAGCACACCTTTCTCTCTTCCAGCCTCGTGCGTGAAATCAGCCGACTAGGGGGGGATGTGGATGCCTTCGTCCAGCCCGCTGTGGCCACCGCCTTAAAGCAGCATTCTCGTATCGGCATAGACCCCAACGCTGCAGAAAAGTAGAATATGAAGTTGCCTTGAGGAGTATAGAATGTCCCTACTCATTAACGATCAGTGCATTAATTGCGATGTCTGCGAGCCGGAATGCCCCAACAATGCCATCAGCATGGGTGCACAGATCTACGTCATCAATCCCAATCTGTGTACGGAGTGTGTCGGTCATTACGACACCCCCCAATGCATGGAGGTCTGCCCCGTCGACTGCATCCTCAGCGACCCCGACCATGCAGAGTCGCCGGAAGCCCTGGAACAAAAATTTCTGCGGCTTACGGGGCAGTGCTGACCGGCTCCCGCAACAGATGGAGCAATGGCGCCGAGAGACGGTCGAGACGAGCCATTTGCTCCTGCGCAATCTGCAGGCTCTGCTGTAGTTGCTGAATGCGGGTATCAATATTGCCCATGGTTTGAGCAATACTTTGCAGCGCATTGAGTTCCTCTTCGGCATTGTCATGAAAAACCTGCAGCTGCTGGTTCATGACCGCCATGATCTCATCTACCCAGGTCTCTGCTTCCCGTCTGGTTTCGACGACGAAATCGCGGGTTCGACTGGCTACGGTCAAGAAGGCTTTACGCACTACGGCACTCTGGGTGTTCATGGCGATCTCCAGCATCATCCCAAATCGCTCATAATTTTCCGCCATATCAATGAGCTCCGCCCGCCGCGGCATAATGGCATAGGGCACCGTCCGCAACGCGGGTAAACGATAACGGTTCTGTAGCGCTTGATACTCCCCGGCCACCAGTACCGACACCTGCTGCGCACCCTGTAGCGCCTTGTCAAAATGGGCTATAGCTTCCTCGAAGAATAGCCTGAAACGTTCGACGATACCTGCCGTCGTCCATACGGAGAGCATCTCCGCTTTGGCGTTGCTGATTACGAAATCAAAGGAGGCAGGAGCCAAGGGGACGAGCAGACACTCCTCAACCGCCTGACGAAAAGCCGCCTTTTTTTCCTCGAAGGCGTGCCGGTCTTTCTCAAAGCTTTGGAGCAACCGCTGATGCTGTGCCACCAGTTCGGGTACTTTCTCAGCAGTCCGATCCTTGAGGCTGCGCACACTCTCCATCTGCGCCGTGATTCTATTCATTTGCTCATGCAACAGATTCTTCTGATCCATAACGACGCGCTCTACCTGGGCCCGGCATTTAGCCTGTATGGCCTCCTGCCGTGCGGGCAGCAGCACTCTGGCGATGGAACGCTCCAAGGCTGCCATCCCGCTGCGTTCAAGCAATTCCGGGTCCTGGCGGATTCTGGCAACGAGCCCCTTCTGACCGGAAACCGGGATAACCTGCTCACGAGGAATACGCAGTCGTTCCGCCGTTTTGTCCACCTGCTGTCCAATTTCTGCCACCACGCCCGACCAGTCACGCAATTCGTCCCAGAGGGTATCAATCTTGTTGAGGAGCACTATTTGCTTCTGGTGTGCATTACGTATCAGATACTGGTCCCAGATGGTCAGGTCGCTTTGAGTAACGCCCGTGTCAGCACCTAAAACAAAAATTATGGCATCGGCATCGGCGAGCATACCGAAAGTCAGTTCGGGCTCAGCGCCGATGGCGTTGAGGCCAGGGGTGTCCAGCACCGTGAGACCAGCATCCAGCATAGGATGCGCCAGATAAAGCAAGGCGTGACGCCAGCGCGGAACCAACACCTTACCTAGGCCACAGGAGGGGCAAACCGTGCGCTCGCGGTCTTTGGGCGTACGGTTGAGCGGCGGGCAGAGTCCAATGCGACGAGCATCCTCGATCGTCACACAAACTGTTTCCGTAAGATGAGCCAACGCCTGGCACCGTTCATTTTTTTCTTCCAGCACCAGCGGCAATCGCGTCCACGCGCTCCCTGCCCTTTTGAGTTTTTCGATGCTGACATCAAGACTACGGCTGGCAATGGGCAGGAGTTGCAAACCGGGCCGCCCCTGTGGCGCGCCGCGAATCTCCACCGGACACATGGTCGTCTGACCGGAACTGGAGGGCAGCAGACGCGTCCCCATATCCGAGAAAAAGAGGGCATTAATCAGTTCGGTCTTGCCGCGCGAAAACTCACCGACAAAAGCGATACGCAGGCTGTCCTGCTCCGTTTCATAAGCCACAGTTTCCAGTTGCAGCATGGTCCCACTGGGCAGCAAGCCCAGATCGGCCGTCAACGCCGCCATTTCATGAAGACCGGCAATGACTTTTTGCCGCCAACCATTCAACGCGCGCAGCCCCTGCAGAATAGGGGACGCCTCTAACAAATGCTCTTCACTCATGCTTACTCCCGACTGGTCAGCGCTGACATTGGGAACAATAAGTCGTCGCCCGGCCGCTGATACGGATGCCGTGTAACTGCGCACCGCACTGCGTACAGGGCTCCCCTTCTCGTCCATACACCGCAAGAGATAGTCGAAAATAGCCGTTTCTGCCATCGGGCCGGGTGAAATCGCGCAGAGTCGTTCCACCCTGGGCAATAGCTGCCTGCAGGACATCACGCACGGTCTGCACCAGCTTCTCATAGCGCGGCAGGGCAATACGCCCCGCATGGCGGCGCGGATCGATACCTGCCACAAACAAAGACTCATTGGCGTAAATATTACCGACGCCGACGACGATGTGGGCATCCATGAGGAAGGATTTAACCGGTATCTGCCGGTTTCGGCTTCGCTGATGCAGGTATTCCGCCGTAAAGTCATGGCCCAGAGGTTCTGGCCCCAGATGTCGGAGGAACGGATGCTGGTCGGGATCGGCGAGCCAGCATACGGCTCCAAAACGGCGCGGGTCGTGGAAGCGCAAGCACAGGTCGCCGGCAAAAAGCAGATCGACATGATCATGCTTCTGCACCGGGGTGCTTTGCGGGAGGACACGCAGGTGCCCGCTCATCCCCAGATGGATCAAGATCGCGCCCTGTTCCAGGTCAAGCAGAAGGTATTTGCCCCGTCGCCGCAGGTTCAGCAGACGCTGCCCGGCCACCCGCCCGGCAAGATCGGCGTTCACCGGCAGACGCAGGCGACCATCCCGTACCACGGCCCCCTCCAGGCGCTGTCCCAACAGATGAGGGGCGATACCCAGTCGGGTGACTTCGACTTCGGGCAACTCGGGCATGGTTAAGTCCTTGTTCCGCTGCTCACGCGTTCACGCCCGGCCAGATCACCGCAGGTTCGCACCGCGCTGAAGCCGGCGTTGATGAGCAGACCACGCACCGCGTTCCCCTGATCAGGACCATGTTCTAGCAACAGCATGCCGTGCCGCGAGAGGCGCTCATGCGCGCCCGCAATGATGCGTTCCAGGCATTCCAGACCGCTGGGACCAGCCACCAGAGCATCCCAAGGCTCATGACGCAAATCAGGAAGATGGGGGTCACCATCGGCCAGGTAAGGGGGGTTGGCCACAATCCGGTCAAAACGCAAAGTGCTATCCACCGGCGCGTACCAGTCGCCCTCCAACCAGTGTACCTGCGGCGCCAGAAGCGCACCATTGGCGCGCGCGACCTGTAATGCCGCCGGGCTGCGCTCCACGGCCCAGACTTCCGCCAGAGGCCGTGCCTGGGCAATGGCCAATGCAATGGCCCCTGAGCCTGTACCAAGATCGAGCACCCGTGATGTGCCCTCCTCTACTAATCCCTCCAGAGCCTGGGTCACCAGCGTCTCCGTATCCGGGCGAGGGATGAGCACCGCAGGAGCCACGCGCAGATCCAGCCCGTAGAAAGACCATTCGCCTAAACAGTAGGCTAATGGTACACCCGCCCGGCGTTGCGTGAGCAGTGCACTAATCCGTGCCTCCTCCTCTGAAGAAATGGGCCGCAATGCATTGCGTAGCAGCGCCGCCCCCTCCAGCCCAAGGGCGGCAGCCAGCAGCCAGCGTGCTTCCTGCTCGGGCTGATCACTCAGCACCCGCAGCTGTTCGCGCAGATCATGCTGCCAATCGCGCAGACTGCGCGACGGATGGTGCGTTACGCCCGAATCAGAGATCATCACCCAGATGCTGCAGGAGATCGGCCTGATATTCCTTGATCAGCGGTTCGATAACCGCATCGAGATCCCCCGCCAGCACCGCCTCCAACCGGTACAATGTAAGATTGATACGATGATCGGTGATCCGCCCCTGCGGAAAGTTGTAGGTACGGATACGCTCGGAGCGATCCCCGGAGCCCACCAGCAGGCGCCTGGTCTGGGCCGCCGCACTTTGCTGCTTCTCCTGCTCCTGCTCCAGCAGACGCGCCTGCAACAGCGCCATGGCCCGCGCCCGGTTTTTGTGCTGGGAGCGGTCTTCCTGACAGGCGACCACCAAACCGGAGGGGATATGGGTGATGCGGATAGCGGAGTCGGTCTTGTTGATATGCTGCCCGCCCGCACCACTGGCCCGGTAGGTATCAATGCGCAAATCGGCGGGATTGATGGTGATCTCGCTCACCGTATCCACCTCAGGCAGCACCGCTACCGTACAGGCGGAAGTATGGATACGGCCCTGCGCCTCGGTCTCCGGCACCCGCTGCACCCGATGCCCGCCCGACTCGAATTTCAGGCGGGAATAAGCGCCGCGACCGCTGATTTCCAGCACGATTTCTTTGTACCCACCACGTTCCGAATCGGAAGCGGAAAGAATGACCACGGCAAAACCTTTACTCTCTGCGTAGCGGGTATACATTCGGGCCAGCACTCCCGCAAAGAGTGCTGCCTCCTCACCACCAGTCCCCGCCCGTATTTCCACAAAGACATTACGATCATCATTGGGGTCCTTGGGCAGCAGGCGCACTCGCAGGGATTCTTCGAGCTGATCGAGTTCTGCCTGTGCCAACGCCACTTCTTCACTGGCCATGGCACGCAGTTCCGCATCTCGTTCTTCCATCAGCATGCGCTCAGCCTCGTCTCGATCCCGCTGTCGCTGCTCATGACGGCGAAGCAGATCCAGCACCGGGCTAATTTCTCCCAGTTCTTTGGAAAGACTTTGAAAACGCTGTGCGTCGCTCGCCACATCCGGGCTCGCCAGCAACTGACTCAATTCATCAAAACGAAAAGCCAACTGCTCCAGTTGGCCTTGCAAACGCGGGCTGAGACTCATCCTTCGGCGTCACTGAGATGGAACAGAATATCCAGCGCCGCGACGAGACTTTCGTTGGTCGCGTCCTGACAAGGCTGGCGAAGGGTCGCAATGGGGTCGTGAAGCACCTTATTCATCAAGGCCTTGGAGAAGGCGTCCAGTACCGCATGGGGGTCCTGCCCCTGATCCAGGTAACGCATAAAACGCCGTACCTCTTCCTGGCGCCGATCCTCCACATGATCACGCAAGCGGCGGATGGCGGGCACCACATCCAGACTCTCCCGCCACTGCTGGAACTCACCGACCTCCTCGGCAATGAGCAGTTCTGCCACCGCTGCCGCCTCGCGGCGTGCACGCATGCCCGCTTGAGCGATATCGTTCAGATCATCCAGCGTGTAGAGAAAACATTGCTCTACACCTTCCACTTCCGGGGCAATATCCCGGGGTACGGCGAGATCCACCAGCATCAGATCACGCTGCGCCCTCCGCATCATGGCCGCGGAGACCGTTTCCAGCGTGACAATCGGCAGCGGACTTGCCGTGCAACTGACCACCACATCGGCGTCATGCAGGAGCTCCGGGATAGCCTCCAGAGCATGAGCATTGCCAGTGAATTTCTCGGCCAACAGCTGCCCGCGCTCTGCACTGCGATTGGCTACGGCAAAACTCTCCACCCCATGCTCGCGCAGATGGATCGCCACCAGTTCGATGGTATCCCCGGCGCCGATCAACAATACCGACTTGCCTTCCAGACTGCCCAGCAACTGTTTGGCCAGACTCACGGCGGCATAAGCCACACTGACCGGGGCTGAACTGATGGCAGTCTCCGATCGCACCCGTTTCGCCACGCGGAAGGTCCAATGCAACAGGCGATTCAGCACCGGCCCGGCAGCACCATTATCCGCAGCCGCCTGATAGGCATCCTTGACCTGACCAAGGATCTGCGGCTCTCCGATAATCATGGAATCCAACCCGCAGGCCATGCGAAACAGATGACGCACGGCCTCTGCATCGCTGGAAGTATAAATATGTCCATCCAGCAATCGCGGGTCCACGCCGTGGAAGTGACAAAGCCAGTCCTGCAAGGCCTGGCGATGGTAGCCCTGCCCGCCGTGGAGGTAGATTTCCGTACGGTTACAAGTGGATACGATCAACGCTTCCGTGGCCAGTCCTTGCTCCAGCAAGTCGCGGTGGGCCGTAGCCAGATTCTCCGGAGAAAAGGCGACTTTTTCCCGGACCGCGATAGGGGCAGTATGGTGACTCAAACCAAGACAGAAAATAGCAGCGACCGTCCCTGCAGAGCGACGATTAGGGGGCTGAATTGTCGCCGACGCCGGGCAGGATTGCAAGCCAGGTTCCTAGCGGTTATTGTGCCTGCTGGCGAAAAAACGCGGAGAAAAGACAGATGAGGAGCAGGCTTGGGGGCATCGCGGCGGGTATTGTACTTAGCCTCGCCACCGGAGGTGCAGCCGCCGACTCCGCTTCGGATGGCATGACCGGGAAGCAACTTTACTATCTGTTAGTCGCCGAATTCGCCACCGTGCAACAGGAACCACAATTGGCCGTTTCGGCCTGGCGGGAAGCCGCCAAACTGGCGCCGGAAGCCAATGTCCTCGGGCGCGCCACACAAATCACCGCGCAATTCGGTGATTTTCCCGGCGCTCTGCAGCTCGCCAAACGCTGGCGGGAGACCGCGCCAGGGAGTGCCCAAGCAGATCAGTTTGAAGCCGCGCTGCTCCTCACCACGGGTCAGGATGAGCAAGCCATTCAATTACTACAGGCAACACTTGCCCGCTTTCCTGACGACCCGAAAGTCACCCTGCAGCTCGCTGAATTACTGGTGGCCCACGGGCGTAGCGGTGAGGCACGGCGATTGTTGAGCGCACTGGCAGACAAAAACCCGAAATCTGCAGCCGCCTGCTATGCGCTCGGACGTCTTGATCTCAGTGAAAAACGACCAGAACACGCTATTCCTTGGCTGGAGAAAGCCCTCAACCTTCGTCCGAACTGGCAGGAAGCGGCCATCAGTCTCGCCGAAGCGCAGCAAGCTACCCTGGGTCCTGCCGTCGCTTTGCGTAGCATTCAAAGTTTCACTGCCAGTTATCCGGCGGCCACGCTCGCTCGTCAATATCTGGCTGCGCTCTACCTCAAAATGGGTGGCCTGACACAGGCCTATCGCCTCTACCAGGACATGGCGCGACAGCATCCCGATGACCCCGATATCCTCCTTTCTCTCGGCCTTATGGACATCGACCGAGGTAACTGGAAGAGCGCAGAAGCCGCTTTGCAGCGCGCCCGCGATCTGGCGCCCCAGTCCCCCGCACCGCTTTACTATCTGGGGCGCCTCTACGAGGCACAGAATCGTTGGACAGAAGCATTGCAGTGGTACCAGCGCATCCACTCCGGCCCTCTTTATCCTGAGGTCGAACTGCGCAGCGCCCGCGTGGAATACCTGCTGGGCCAGCATGACAAAGCCACCAAAAAACTGCGAGCACTGGCGACCGCGCACCCGCAGGACGCACAAATCCCGCTGTTGGAAGCAAACCTGCAGCAAAATAGCGGCCACCTTCATCAGGCCCTGCAGGTGGTCAGTGAGGCCTTGCAGCGCATGCCGGACGAACCTGGGCTCTGGTACGCCCAAGGCGCCATCTATGAGCAACTGAAAGACTATCCGGCCATGGAAAAAGCCATGCGTACGGTTATCCGCCTCGCGCCGGACCATGCACAAGCCTACAATTTCATTGGCTACAGCTTGGTCGAGCGGCACAGCGATCTGGCCGAAGCGCAAAAATTACTGACCAAGGCGCTGAGTCTGGACCCGGACAATCCCGAAATTCTGGATAGCGTCGGCTGGCTGCATCACGTGCGGGGCGACAACAAACAGGCTCTGGAGTATCTGCAAAGAGCCCATACAGCTTTACCAGACGATGCCGATGTGAGTGCACACCTCGGACGCGTCCTCTGGTCACTGGGGCGCCACACAGATGCCCGGCAGGTCTGGCAAAGCGCGCTGCAAAAGCATCCGGACGATGCCACCCTCAAAAGCGATCTTGCCCGCTAGCCATGAGAATCCTTTATCCCAGAGCACTCACCCGGCGCCCGGCCAGGAGACCCATCCGCATACTGGTTGCGCTCCTGCTCACCGGCGTGCTATCCGCCTGCGCCACCACACCTCTCATCCAGCCGCCCACCCACGTCATCCTGCCAACGACCGAGAGAAATCAAGTCGTCGCCAGCCTGAAATATTGGCAAGCCAGTGGGCAGGCCGCTCTCAGCACACCCAAAACGAGCGAAGATTTCGGATTCCGCTGGAAGCAGTCCCCCCGACACCAGGAACTTTCCATTTACGACGCGCTCGGCCGTACGGTTGCCCGTATCGAAGCCGACCCACAAGGGGCGCATCTGCAGCTGGCCAATGGCGAGACACGACAAGCGGACAATCTGGGTGCCCTCCTCGCGCTGGTCCTCCATGTCGATCTGCCCGCGAGTGAATTACCAGACTGGATACTTGGCCTGCGCAACGCGACGGCAACCGAACAACTGAATCCAGACGGCCTGCCGGAAGTACTCCACAGCGGCCCCTGGCAGATCCATTATCTCCAATATGCGCCGATAGGCGGACTGACCATGCCCAAGCTGCTCCAGGCCACTGGGCCGGAGGGTATCACCCTGCGTTTGGCCATCACCCAGTGGCGGATGGGAGGCCATAGCGCCCCATGAGCGAAAGTTACCCCGCCCCCGCGAAGCTGAATCTGATGCTGCGCGTTGTCGATCAGCGCAGCGACGGTTATCACGAGCTGCAAACGGTATTTCAGTTTGTCGACCTGGCTGACCAGATCCAGTTCAGCTCGCGCCCCGCCGGGCAATTTTCCCGCAGCGGCGGACCAGAAGGCGTGGCCGAAGCCGACGATCTCAGCATCCGCGCCGCGCAACGCCTGGCCGATGTCGGTGGCGTCCGTGAGGGTGTGCATATTCATATCGACAAAACCCTGCCCATGGGCGGGGGTATCGGCGGTGGCTCCTCGGATGCCGCCACCACCCTTATCGTGCTTAACCGGCTGTGGCGTACTGGTCTGCGCCACGAAGAACTCATGGCGATTGGCGCCAGCCTTGGTGCTGATGTTCCTATATTCATATTCGGGCGCAGCGCCTGGGCGGAGGGTGTAGGCGAGCGCCTGCGCGTGCTCGATGCTCTCCCGGAAAGCCATTATGTGCTGCTGCATCCGCAGGTATCGGTAAGCACCGGGGAGATATTCACCGCCCCTGAATTGACACGGCACCATGTGCCCATCACAATAGGCGCGTTTCTCGGCGGGGCAACGGAAAACACCCTGGAACCTACGGTTTGTGCCCGCTATCCAGAAGTCCATCGTGGCATGCGCTGGTTAAGAAGCCAAGGCGTGCACGACGTTCGTTTGACGGGTAGTGGTGCTTGTGTTTTCGGGTTGGCGGCAGATGCCGTTTCCGCGCAACGGATTGCCGCGCGGGTACCTGCTCCCTGGCGCGCATGGCCCGTGCGTGGATGTAATAAACACCCACTTTACGATCCCGCCGAGCAATGATTATTGGGGCGTAGCCAAGCGGTAAGGCACCGGATTTTGATTCCGGCATTCCCAGGTTCGATCCCTGGCGCCCCAGCCAAATTGTCCTCGGACTATTTTGCCACCTGCGAAGAGAGAAGGACGTTACATGGCCCACGGCAATCTCATGGTCTTCAGCGGGAACGCCAATCCCATCCTCGCCGCTCAGGTGGCGCGCTTCCTGCAAATTCCCATTGGCCGTGCGGAAGTCAGTTCCTTCAGCGACGGCGAAGTCTTCGTCGAAATTCTGGAAAATGTGCGTGGGCGGGATGTTTTCGTACTCCAGCCCACCTGTGCGCCCACCAATGACCACCTCATGGAACTGTTGACCATGATCGACGCACTGAAACGCGCCTCAGCCAACCGCATTACCGCTGCCATGCCGTATTTCGGCTATGCCCGGCAAGATCGCAAATCCCGCTCACGCACAGCCATCACCGCCAAGCTGGTTGCAGATCTCATCACCACTGCCGGTGCCAACCGGGTCCTCACGATGGATCTGCATGCCGACCAGATTCAGGGTTTTTTTGACGTACCGGTGGATAACATTTATGCCTCACCTATTCTCCTCGGCGATATTTGGCGACAGAGCTACCCGGAATTGATTGTGGTTTCTCCTGACGTGGGCGGCGTCGTCCGCGCCCGCGCCATTGCCAAACGCCTTGAAGTAGATCTCGCCATTATCGACAAACGGCGCCCGCGCCCCAATGAATCAGTCGTCATGAATATTATTGGAGACGTGGACGGCCGCACCTGCGTTCTCGTGGACGACATGGTCGATACGGCCAACACGCTCTGCGAAGCGGCCCATGCCCTCAAGGCACGCGGTGCCGTCAAAGTCTGCGCTTACTGTACTCACCCGGTGCTGTCTGGTCCCGCTATGGAACGCATCGAAAGGTCCGAACTGGACGAACTGGTTATCACCGACACCATACCGCTCAGGCCGGATGCTCAGGCCAGCAGCAAGATTCGCGTGCTGTCCATTGCCGAACTGCTGGCCGAAACTATCCGCCGGATTGCGGAAGAGGACTCCGTCAGCTCGCTGTTCATGGATTAACGCCATCCTTGCAGCTGGGCATCGGCCATTGTATGATCTGCGTTCTATCAATGGTGGCTGTAGCTCAGTCGGTAGAGTCCCGGATTGTGATTCCGGTTGTCGCGGGTTCGAGCCCCGTCAGCCACCCCAAACAAAACAAGGAGTTAGGAAATTATAGCCTAACTCCTTTTTCGTTATGTTGATTTTTAGGGACAATTGCGGGACAGTGAACCTCTGTGCGGGACACTTTGGAGAAACTGAAAATGGCCACGCTCACACCGCGCCACGACCGCGAAGACCTCCTCATCGGCTGGCAAGCCAAAATTCGGAAGAAGGGATACCCCGTTCAGAACCAAACATTCCGAACCAAAGCGGAGGCATTGGAATGGGCTACGGTTGTCGAGTCAGAAATGGTGAGAGGCATCTGGCGGAACCGCGTCGAGGCTGAATCCACCACCCTACGGGAGGCCTTGGAACGCTATCTGGTTGAGGTATCGCCGCTCAAGAAAAGTCACAAGCAGGAATCCTACCGCATTACGGATTGGAAACAACGCCCCATCGCTCAACGTTATCTGGCGTCCATTCGGGGCAAGGACGTTGCGGACACAGTCAGGGAGATGCAATCAGAGGGTAAATCAGCCAACACTATCAGCCTGCACTTGGCCATTTTATCCCACCTATTCACCATCGCCCGAAAAGAATGGGGCATGGAATCCCTCGTCAACCCGGTCGAGCTCGTTCGCAAGCCGAAGAAACCACAAGGACGTGATCGCCGACTTGTCGACGACGAGGAACAACGACTCCTGGATGCCTGTCGAGCCACCAACCCCGAACTGGCACATATCGTAACCATTGCCATCGAAACGGCCATGCGCCAAGGCGAGATCATCGGCATGACTTGGGATCTGGTGGATTTGAAAAGACACACTGTCACACTGTTAACCACCAAAAATGGCTCGAAACGTATCGTACCGCTATCCAACACAGCCGTCGGCACACTACAGGGCATGCCCCGCCGTATGGATGGTAGAGTCTGGACATATACCCAAGATGGCCTGAAATCCTCCTGGATTAAAGCCGTTAAACGCACCGCAATCGATGATCTAACATTTCACGATCTACGACACGAAGCCACTAGCCGACTTTTCGAAAAAGGGTTTAATCCGATGGAAGTCAGCAGCATTACAGGGCATAAAAACATGCAAATGCTCAGGAGATACACCCACCTTAAGGCAGAAGACCTCGCAAAACGTATGGGATAACAACATTATCTCCATCAAATCGGGAGAATGAGGATAAGGACAAATCGACAAGTACATGACACATTGCCGGGAATTCCCTGTCATCACACACCCTTTCAAGAAAACCTGCAAAAAAGCGGGCATCGATGGGTTACGGTTGCACGACCTGCGCCACGAAGCCATCAGCCGGTTTTTTGAGATGGCGTTATCCATACCGGAAGTCGCCACCATCACCGGGTTGTAATTTCTTTCGGACGGTTCGAAAAACTCCCCATATGCAGTAAAATTCAGGGGGGTAGGTTAGATCGGAGAGCCGGTGATGGCAGGACTGGTAGGGCAAACAGGATTCTTCCCCGGAGACCGCCGGTTGCGGGAACTGGATTTGCTGGGCGACGGCCTGCCGCTGCTCAATCGGCTCATTCCCTGGGAGCGCTTCCGCCCAATTCTGGAGAGTGTGCCGAAGGCCAAGCCCAAAGGGCCGGGAGGGAGAAAGCCCTACGACCGGATGCTGCTCTTCAAGATGATGGTGTTACAGCAACTGCACAATCTCAGCGACGAACAAACCGAATACCAGGTTCGGGATCGCCTCAGTTTTCAGCGTTTCCTGGGGCTTGGGTTGGAGGAAGCCGTACCCGATCACACGACCTTGTGGCTATTCCGTGAATCACTGGCCCAGGCCAAGCTGACGGAGCGACTGTTCACGGCCTTCCATGCTTTTCTGCGGGAAGCTGGCTACGCCGCACGGGCCGGGCAAATCATCGACGCGAGTTTTGTGACGGTTCCACGGCAACGGCTGCACCGGAAGAAACGGGAACAGGTCAATCAGGGCGAAACACCCCAGACGTGGCAGGATCAGCCCGCCAAGCGCCGCCAGAAAGACACCGATGCCCGCTGGACCAAAAAGAATGGCCGCAGTTTCTTCGGATACAAGAACCATATCAACGTGGACAAGCGCCACAAGCTGATTCATCAGTACATGGTCACGGATGCCGCTGTGCATGACAGTCAGTGCCTGGAAGCGCTTCTGGACCCGGAGAATCAGGGCGTACAGGTTTTTGCGGACAGCGCCTATCGTTCAACGGAAGCGGAGCAAATGCTATGTCAAAAAGGTTACCGCAGCCAAATCCACGAGAAGGCGCAACGCAACCGCCCCTTGACCAAGGCCCAGGAGTTGGCCAACACGCGCCGGTCACACCACCGCGCACGGGTTGAGTATGCCTTTGGCGCCATGGTACAGCAGGGTGGTAAGTTTCTGCGCACCATTGGTATGGCTCGCGCTGAAGTCAAAATCGGTATTACGCATGCGCTGTGCAGTTCATGCAAGATGGTGGCCTTCCAGAATAACAGGGGTACGAGGAATAAAATCCGTGCCGTCATAGCTACTCTTCAGTTGCCGCAGTGAGGCATTGCCGTCGTAATTCGGCACGCTCACGGTAAAGGCCCAATCTGGCTCCAACCCATTTTCCTCACAAAATTGTACGATTTCCAAGTGGGTAGGACATAACCAGCGGCGATCATCATGGGCCCAGCGGTTTTGCATGCGATCACTGGACTGCTGCATCCAGCACCATCCGTTTTTCGTTTCTTGATAGATAAACCAGCAATTATCTTCCGGATCGTAACGCCACTCATCGGTAAACTTCTGTTCACGCAATGGCCAGTTTTTATAGGTGAAACCCGACATCCAGAGAGCGTCGCTTCCGGTGATACGACGTAAAGGGTCTTTCATGGCGTCAGTTAAAGAATTTTCATCCGCCCTGGCTAACAAATGATTATCCGTGTCAAAACGCAGGCGAGCATCCAGGGCGTGACTTAAAAGTGACCAATCCACTAATTGTGTCATATCATGATTGACAAATTCCGTTGAATTGTCTCTTGTTTCGTTGCCTGGCCAGAGAAAAGCCACGTCTTTTCCATGACATGCCCGCAGGTTGTATTGCAATATTCCAACGTTTGAATGTGCAACATGGCCTGCCCGATGACGGTGAACACGGCCCGACGTCTGAACGATGGATTGCGCGCTGGATGGCTCAATAATCGCCCAATCGAAATCATGATCACGGCCTACCTCTTCAACCGGGGTGGCGACCACGATGAATAACCCGGATTGCACATCATCCCGATCCATATGTTTGCGTACCGACAAATGCCCGGATGGCGCATCCGGGTTTTCGCCCCGGGATAAAATCTGGTCCAGATCACGCTCAAGCATTATTCTATGTCCCCTGAACAGTCTGCTATGATAACAGGCTACACGAGGCTGATGCCGGGATAACTCATCGCGCAAATAATCTGCCATGATAATGGCGGTGCGAATGTTGGCCACCCGGATCAGGCCAACGGACATTGATTTTCCTGACCTGATGTCCAGCCATTTATGTTTTTCATGAAAACCCAGGACGCCTTGCGCTATCGTTTTCCTGAAAGCTTCTTCAGATTTTTCCATTTTAAGCAAACAACCTTTACGCGAAATTTCAGTTTTCTGCGCAAGCGCCGTTTGCAGACGCTCCAAATGCAGCCGGAATACAGCAGAGAAAACTTCAGAGGAACCCATCACGTCCATGGACGGTTCTGACAGGTCGGAAATGACGCCGCAGGCGAAATCCGGGCTGTCAGATCCATTCAGCGCGGCACGCATGGCAGCGCCATGGGCGTAGAATCGCCCCAAGGCATCAGCCAATGCCGGCGTCATGGTGGCGCTGGAAGCGATAACATTGCGTCCGAACAATCCCGCCAACTGAACCAGGCGCAATATGGCCACAACGGATTTGGCATCATAGTTGTCAATTTCATCAAGAATAAGATCACTATTCATCAACCGCAGCAACGGCACGATATGCCGCCCCTGTGCGCCTGGATCACCAGCCGGAACCAGATAATCAGCCGTAGACACAAAAACAGGGGCGGCAATAAGATCTTTCAGATTGTGATCATCCTTGACGAAATGCGCCAACCAGTCGGGCAGAGGGTTGCCCATACCTGTTATGGCGATGTCTTCCCCCAGGCTGCGATCCATTTCATCTTCGTTTTCCGGCTGTTCCTGTGCCCTGTACGCCTTGTGCGTCATGGCGTCACCGATGACTACTGCCATATCCGATTCCTGGATGCCCATCTGGTGGCGATAGGCGCTCCCGGTTTGCAGGGTCAGCGTGCGCAGATTGAACAAGGCGGTAAACCGGGCTTTGTTATTTAGGACAGCACGAATGGCCAGCCTGGCGCAGGCGCGCGTCTTGCCTGACCCCGTACCGGAAATTACGGCCAGCAACATGGGTTTTCCAGGGTGCGCGCTTCGTATTTTTGTTACAGATTGCGCCGCGAGTTCCTGCCACTGGAAACGACCTGTGGCAGGGACGTCAATGCCAGACAACGAATCTGGACTCAGACCCTCCAGAGCGTCCTCCAGGTGGAACATACGATCCGCCATGGCTGCAGCCTGCTGTCCAACCGATTGCAGGTGCCATTGAAGGGTCTGGTTGTGTCGGCGCTTTCCTTTGGCGTCTTTTACGGTATTGGCGAAGGGTGGATTGTTAACCATATTCTGGCATTCGCCCTGATCGCAGCGTTGCGAGGATACCTGATGGTCCGCCAATATCAGCGCGGCCCGCGCCATGAACGCCACAGCGCGCCAATAGAGGGGGTCCATACCATTGGGATGCTCACGCAGTTTGCCCATCATTCGAGCGACCTTACTGGTAATTTCATCCGGGAAACCCGCTTCGCGATTCCTGATAAGGGAGATATCCGGCATGCTTTTGTTTTTCTTGTCCTCCACACCAGAAGAATACATTTTGCCTGCGCGAATCATGTTATCGGCGTCCGGCACCCCACAGTTCTTCTCCTCGTTTAACATCCGGTGATGGGTCGCCACGCAAAACAGAACGGCCGAAAATGCGTCATTGCAGGCTAACAGGGGGTGGTTGCCATTTAATCGCTTTTCATGCGCCTGACGCATTGCGGAGTCCCACACGGATTCCAGCGTGGATCCTTGTTCGTTCCATAGCGATTCCACAATCCTGGTGGAAATCCACTCATGTCGTATGGGGTCGGCTATGGCCCCATCCATGAGAATTTTTCGAGCAAAGAACTGATTGTTTTTCCCCAGATCATGAAACAGCCCGCTCATCGCGGCAATTCGTTTCACCTCTCCCCACCACGACGCGTCTGAGTGGTCCATGGTGCGTTCCCGTGTTTTACCTTCGGTTACAAAAACAGGAGTTCGCCAGTCATCGCCAAACCGTGCCCTACTGCCTACGATCCAAAGAGGGATCAGACCCCGCTTACGGTCGTTACGCAAACAGATGACCGCTGTATTCCTGGATGCCGTCGCTCGCAAATGGATTTGCAAGCTGTGCAACCCTTCCTGGGTGATTGGGGTAGACCATGTGGAGTCCCCCATGCGAAAGGCGTAACGATCCAGTACCGCGCGAGTGCGACGAATGGCGTTTTTCTGGCACGCGGATATCAATACGATGTCCATTATCCATTCTCCAGGGTATTCATCAGCGGCGGCCAGACAGCCTTATCGGAGAGGCACTGCGCCCCAAAACGGCGGTAGAACTCGAAAAGGGTGCGCCGATTCAATGTGATAGTTCCATCCTGAATACGCAGCTCATTCGATATGGCAATGGCCTGATCCGGTGTGAACAACGGGTTGAGCATTGCGCGAATAGTGATGTCCGCATCATGAATACCAGGCTTTGAAAATCCCTTGGGTAAGGCACATGGATGGTCGTTGACGCCCAGAATCCGTGCCAGGACAAAAATGCGTAGCGGATACCCCTTTTTTTTCATGTCCAGTGCCACTAACCGCCATTGATCGCCCATGCGCTCCAGTCCTATGGGGTACACACATCTCCATTGCCCTTCTTCTCCACGATTCAGGCTAACGTAGCGCAGGTGTAGTCCTTGTTCCCGATGGATCGCAAGAATGATTTTCCCCAAGGCGCGATGATCGACCGGCGTATTCCGTGTCCATCGAGGAATGAATACCGGCAACTCGTGGTCCTCAATGCCCGTCATGGCAGGCGCGTTACCATTTTCGATTTCCTCCAGCAGCGATTCAAAGCCAGCCCACTCTGGCACGCCACTTTCCTTTAACAGTACCAGACGGGCACCACCGCCGCGTCCATCCCGATCCAGACAGGAGGCGGCGTCAAGGGCGGCGGCGGTCCACCGCGTGTAGGACGCCTGCGAGGCCTCGAAGTGCTGCGCCATATCCTGGCGCCGTGCGGCACCTAGGCGGCAGGCCCGTCTGACTAGGTATAGGGAAGCATCTGGTAAATTTCCAGGCGGCCTGCTTTTTATGCTCATTTATGACCTATTGTGTGGAGTTAATAATTATGGGATGATGCTATCATAGTTTTTTAGCCAAGGAAATGCTTTATGACAAAACCAATCGGCAAGCGTAAGGACCCTACGCTGAAACCATGGAAATCGTTGCCCATGGACGCATACCGCACCCAATGCGACCAACTGGTTACGCATTCGACCAAGGGAGTTAACACCAATGCGGCCGGCGGAGGCGTTCGGGTAATCCCTGCAATGGATGCGGGTCTGCCCTACGCCAGCGCTCGCTTTGGGCGGGAACCGGTGGCCCTGGATTACACCAAGAACGCCACACAACCATTCGCAGCTTCGGTGGCCACCGAACAATTAGATGCCGTGCGGCTTAATGATTTCCGCCGTTTTTCGGGAGTGGATGCAACGGAATGCGCGGAACTCCAGGAACACGTCCTACCCCTACTGGATCGACATCATGTCTCAATAGGCGTCCGTATTAGTCCAAGAGTGCGACAAATCCTGGTGGACGACGGTCAGGGTGGTGATATTAGTCTTACACCTCTGCATTCCGGCGGGTTCAGTGCCAGACTTCATCGCTTGACGGACTTGGCTCTGGAGGACTCAGTGGCGGACGTGGAAAACGGGTCGGCTCATCCGGCGTTTTTCGATGAAGTGACGATCAAGGTGGGGGGTGATAAGGCGCAGAATGCCGGACGTATTCATTTGATCGGGGCCATGCAGCGGGCCTATCGCTTTGCGGTTCCCACAGAGAAGGACCCGGACATTCGCGCGGCCATTTCACTCCATCACCGCGGCTTATCCACCCTGCCTTCCAGCGCCCTGCTGGCGGAATACGAACGGTTCCTTAGCGGATTGCGAAAACGTGACAAGAAGCAGGGACTACCACTGCAGCGCACGGATCAACGTATGGACAGGGAGTACGACCTCATCGCTAGCATGGTGCGGGCTGTCCTGGGCCGTGGCGACAAGGCCCACAACCTGATCGCGCCCTATGTGGGCACCGTTCTGGAAGATTATGCTTCACCGAATTTGCCACTGGTGCAGCAGGGGCTACTCAATCCGGCACTTCGTAACGACGTGTGGAGGATAACCTTTGCGCGGGAACTGGCGCAACGCATCGCCGCAGCCAAGGCGAAAGACGGGAAGACGCTCATCGTGGGTATCTCGGGGCGCAGCGCGGAGTTCCTGCATGGGCACATCATGGAGGCATTGTCATGAGCAAGCGATTTTTGGTGATTCCGCGCATGCGGATTGAACACGTCAACGCCATGCAGGCATGGTGGCTGATGGCGCCACCATCACCCATGACAATTTACGGTTTTTCCCGCGCACTGGGGTTGCGTTGCGCCTTCTCGATTTCCGGACTGGCTATCGCACATCACGGTGTACAGTGGCTGGCTGCCGAAAAGTCCAATGCCCGTTTCGTCAAGAAACACAAAGGTGGCCGAGATGACAAAAATTGGGATCTCCGTTTCTGGAACCGCAAGGTGATTCCACAGCAGCCACAGGGGGCAACATTCATTGATGAGCAGGATCATATCGCTTCCGGATTTGCAAAAGGACTTCAGCCAACCGCCCGCTGCCATGTGGAAATGTCCGTGGTGTTGGATATTGGTGACGCCGATGTGCATCCCGATGACGTAACCGACTTTCTCTGGTCCGGCCGGTTGGGAGGCGGAGCCATCGTCGATCATGGCTCTGTTGAGATTTGCGGGTCCTCTGAAGAAGTGATCCGAAAAATCGGTGGCGGATTCTGGATCGTCGATCGCTCGGAGATGGCATTGCAAGCGATGCAATCATTTGGGCTGGACGGCACCGAGGCGTTAATTCATGTTCTTGGCGTGAACGCACAACAAAAAAACGCTTATTACGGTGCCAGCGCACGCGAACAGGAAACGATGGACAGCCCGGAATCATGGCTGTCGGCCAACGTAATAGGGTATGCCGCATTGGAACCTCTCAAGGAACGGATTGGTGTACGTGATGGAGTCCGTCATGCCTATGCAGAACCGCTGGTTGGCTTGATGCAATATCGTTCGGTGCGCGAGGAAAAGCGCATGCCATTTTGGCAGTACCACACCAGCCCTGAAAAGGGTGTTTATCTGATGAAAGGAAACTGAAACATGGAAATTAACAGCAATACGCTCCCCCTCAAGAACTTGCCTTCTGTTTTGGCTTTTCGTCGCGGCGTCGTCATTACCGATGCACCGCTCGAATATGGAAACACGCGTGGCGACGTGGTTCCCGTGCCGGTCATTCATCACGGCACGATGGGCACCCAAAACGTCAATGAAAAGAAAGCTAAGGCCAGTGGCAATGCGGGAACCGACACGGTTTCCGACGCGGAACGCGATGTACGTAACCTGCAGGTCATTGAATCTGCCAAAACCGGGCCCGACATGATGGATTTGCAGATCGGCTTTGAAATCAAGGCACTTCCTCTGGGTGGCGCGCTACACGCCTGCGCCAACTCGAAGAAGGAAAATCTGGAAGATGCGGAAAAGATGCGGGCCATGCTGGATGACTTTATCCTTCGCGCCAAAAACTCTGAAGGACTCGCGGAAGTCTCTCGCCGGATCGCCCGCAACGTCTGCAATGGCCGCTGGCTGTGGCGCAATCGTTTGATCGCCAGCGGAATCCGCGTGGAAGTGTCCGCAGGCGATCAACAGTGGGAGGTGCCTGATGCGTTGCAAGTGTCCCTGCGCGATTTCAACCATTATTCCGATATCGAAAAATCCATTGGCGAAGTATTGGCCTCCGGGTTCCGTGGCAATGCGAAAAAGGTTGCGTTGAGGGTTCGTGCCATTCTCGATTTGGGCGTTACCGGGTCCGTGGAAGTCTTCTGTTCACAGAACTACGAGCCCGACACCGGCAGGAGCAGCGGGAAAGGCGAACTTTCGCGCTCCCTGTATAAGCTGGCCATGTCCACCCGGCAGCAGGATCGGGACGGTGTGCGGATCGTGGGGCAGGCAGCTTTCCGCGACGCCAAGATCTGGAACGCCTTGCGCACTATGGACAACTGGTACCCTGGGCACTCCGATACGGATATGCCGATTCCCATTGAACCGCAAGGCGCGTCCCTGTCCATGATGCAGTTTCTGCGGGCCAAGGAAAACAAGAAGTTTTCCGCTTTCGAGTTGTTCAAACGACTGAACCAGATCGATCCGGATTCTGCAGAAGGTATGTACTGTATTGCATCCCTGATGCGTGGCGGCGTGTTTGGTGATAGCGAGAAGGATCGCGGTGATGAAGGGGGGGGCGCACAATGATTCCCTCTGCGTACTGCAATCTGGAGGTGCGCGGGACGGCCACCCATGGGCACGGCACGATGATCGTGCCCGCCCTGGCAAGCCTGATGACCGTCCTGCACGGTTTTTTTATAGATCATCCGGGGTCATACGCATTGGACTTTCCGGAACTGAAGGCCGGAATAGCGAATAAAACTGCCTTGCTTGGCCGTGTGGTTCGTGTGTTTTCTGATTCACGGGAGCACTGCGACGCCTTGCTGAAAACCGTCGAGCAACATGCTGTTTTATCTCAGTATATTATGACTGGTCGCGTGCGCACCGTAGCGGAACATTCCGGGCAGTGGGTTTCCATGCACCGGGCGCGTGTTGCTCCGCGAAGTCAGCCCAGCAATCGGCATCGGGATCTGGAAGCACAGCAAAACCACCAGCCTCCATTCCTGCTGATGCGCAGCCACAGCACCCAGCAGCATTTCAGCCTGATGCTGGAAAGACGCGCATATCTGGAGCGCGGGACAGATGCAGGCGTGTCGAACAGTTACGGTCTGTCCGGAGCGCGACCAGTTTACCTGCCTGATCTGCCAGCATGAGCAGACCGCCCCCTAAAACCGCGCAAATCCTTCTCTCAAAGCGTGCGAATGTGATGTATATCGAACATGCGCGCGTCATGGTGAAGGATGGCCGCGTCATTTATCTGACTGAGTTTAAAGATGGCACGGATCGCGGGTTCAATATCCCAGACAAAAACACGGCTTTTTTATTGTTGGGCAAGGGCACATCCGTTACTGACGGGGCTGTGCGCATGCTGGCTGAATCCGGGGTAATCATAGGCTTTTGTGGCTCCGGCGGAGCACCTCTGATTGCTGGCGTGGATATGGCGTTCATAACGCCGCAAAGCGAATATCGTCCCACGGAGTACATGCAAACATGGATGCGTCTGTGGTTGAATGAGGAAAAGCGCCTGAATGCGGCAAGAAATTTCATGATCAAGCGATTGGAATTTACGTTGGAGTCCTGGGATAAGCAGAGTATTGTGATTCCGGATGCCGTCGCACGAAAATTTGAAGGTGGCATTCAATCCGCACAAAATACCGGTCAACTTCTTTCCGTAGAAGGGGATTGGGCCAAGGCACTGTATGGTGTTTTGGCCAGGAAGTACAAACTGGATGACTTCCGGCGGGAAGATGGCAAACGGAGTCGGGAAGATGTACCGGCAACCATCAATGGCTTTCTCGATCACGGAAATTATATCGCTTATGGCTACGCAGGGGTATCCCTGTATGCCCTTGGCATATCCTATGCCTTACCCCTCCTGCACGGCAAGACCCGACGCGGCGCTCTCGTTTTTGACGTGGCCGACCTCATCAAGGATGCCACGGTTATGCCGCTGGCGTTTGAGTTTGGTTCCAAAGGGGTCAGGGATCAGGAGTTTCGCACCACACTGATTCAACAAATGCAGCTTAGTGAGGCAACCGACATGATGATCGACACCATCAAAGAGACCATCGAAAAATCGACATAAAATATATCATTACCAAACAATAAGTTAAAATATTTCCTGGCAAGGAAGGTCTACGCTCCTTAACAGTTGATAACTGAATGAAAAACTTGACATTTTTTGGACGATATTTGCTGTTATCCGCCGTACAGGCGGCTTAGAAGAAGGGACGGACGAATGGCTACAACTCCGCACTGTTATCCGCCGTACAGGCGGCTTAGAAGGGAAAGATCGGCTCCGGAAAGATTGGCTCTGGGTTATCCGCCGTACAGGCGGCTTAGAAGAGTTCGGCGAGAAGGGCGTCGGCGAATTTTATGTTATCCGCCGTACAGGCGGCTTAGAAGTGAATTTTTAGGTCTGGGTACACGCGCAGGACGTTATCCGCCGTACAGGCGGCTTAGAAGTCTACAACGCCGACTGCCGGGATGTGCTGCCGGTTATCCGCCGTACAGGCGGCTTAGAAGAGTGTGATGAGTCAGATATGTATATAGAATCTGTTATCCGCCGTACAGGCGGCTTAGAAGAGCTTGCGGCTGGCCTGGTCCAGTAATTCTTTGCTATCCGCCGTACAGGCGGCTTAGAAGATCTGACTTCCTGGGCGCATAGCGCGGGCCACGTTATCCGCCGTACAGGCGGCTTAGAAGTACCGCGCCAGCTACGCGCACTTCGCCAAAGAGTTATCCGCCGTACAGGCGGCTTAGAAGACCTGGCTGAACCACGCCACCAACATGTTTGAGGTTATCCGCCGTACAGGCGGCTTAGAAGTTGCGCTTCTCCTCGCGGAGTTGCAGGAGTTCGTTATCCGCCGTACAGGCGGCTTAGAAGACGCGGGGGGGTGACTACGCAGAAGGCGCACTGTTATCCGCCGTACAGGCGGCTTAGAAGTACGAGATTTTTTCCCGATTGATGAAGAAGGAGTTATCCGCCGTACAGGCGGCTTAGAAGATGCAAAATGCGGAGGGCAAGATCGTCAACCTGTTATCCGCCGTACAGGCGGCTTAGAAGACCTGCTCCACAATAGATTACACTACCATTGCGTTATCCGCCGTACAGGCGGCTTAGAAGTCTGGGGTCAGTGGTAGGCTCCGGCTCTTTGCGTTATCCGCCGTACAGGCGGCTTAGAAGTGAACCTCGAACACGTGCGCGATGCCGGAGAAGTTATCCGCCGTACAGGCGGCTTAGAAGAGACTAAGAGTAGGCCGGGCCAGCACGATGGCGTTATCCGCCGTACAGGCGGCTTAGAAGAGGCTCTTTGCCGTCATGGTCTGTGCTTCTTCGTTATCCGCCGTACAGGCGGCTTAGAAGTCGATGATGCGTTCTTGACTGAGCGCTATCTCGTTATCCGCCGTACAGGCGGCTTAGAAGTTATCGGATACCGCACGGTTACCCACGCCGTCGTTATCCGCCGTACAGGCGGCTTAGAAGTCAGCAAGTCATGGCGGCGGGGAATCCTGACCGTTATCCGCCGTACAGGCGGCTTAGAAGATTGGAAAAAGGAGCGGTATTACATTGCTCCCGTTATCCGCCGTACAGGCGGCTTAGAAGGGGAAAGCCGAGTTAAGCGACGAAACCTATATGTTATCCGCCGTACAGGCGGCTTAGAAGTTCAAACAATATAGGTCCTTCCTTACCTATTGGTTATCCGCCGTACAGGCGGCTTAGAAGCGATGGCGCGGATGTCCATCCCGGAAGCGGCTGTTATCCGCCGTACAGGCGGCTTAGAAGCAATAGCGCTACCGGGGCGCCCAATACCGCATGTTATCCGCCGTACAGGCGGCTTAGAAGTAGCGCATGGCTATACTGATTTGGAAATAATCGTTATCCGCCGTACAGGCGGCTTAGAAGATTAATTCTACGGGTTTACTTAAATCTATCACGTTATCCGCCGTACAGGCGGCTTAGAAGAATGCGGCAGGTCAGGTGGGGGTGGCCAACGCGTTATCCGCCGTACAGGCGGCTTAGAAGCATTAAAGAGCGGAAAAAGCGTACCCCGAAAAGTTATCCGCCGTACAGGCGGCTTAGAAGACCCTGATGTGGATAGATTGGCGTTGCTTGACGTTATCCGCCGTACAGGCGGCTTAGAAGGCATAGGTGTACGGCGTAGCTGTCAGCTTCACGTTATCCGCCGTACAGGCGGCTTAGAAGAGTAGTGCGGTTTGCGCGTCCTGCGCAGTTCCGTTATCCGCCGTACAGGCGGCTTAGAAGGCCTCGTTCAGCAGGCGCACGTCGCTTCGGTCGTTATCCGCCGTACAGGCGGCTTAGAAGGGTGCCTGATTATGTTGCTGCTCTTGAGACCCGTTATCCGCCGTACAGGCGGCTTAGAAGTGACGAAGTAATCACATTGCGCGATAGTTATGGTTATCCGCCGTACAGGCGGCTTAGAAGAGATAATCAACATGCACGCAGAGCTAGCTAGTGTTATCCGCCGTACAGGCGGCTTAGAAGAGAAAAGCCTTGTAAGTGGTAAAACGAGGCAAGTTATCCGCCGTACAGGCGGCTTAGAAGTGCAATGTTGCCTGCAAATCCATAAGCATCGAGTTATCCGCCGTACAGGCGGCTTAGAAGTCAATCGCCACACGCTGGCGCATATCGTCCGCGTTATCCGCCGTACAGGCGGCTTAGAAGAATCGTAATGATGAGGCGCATGATGCGCTCAAGTTATCCGCCGTACAGGCGGCTTAGAAGATTTTGGGTTAGCCACTAATGCGGCTGTTGTGGTTATCCGCCGTACAGGCGGCTTAGAAGATATAGTCCGGGTCAACTAATCCAGTGGATACGTTATCCGCCGTACAGGCGGCTTAGAAGACAGCGTCGGCCCCTGGTTTCTGGTTGAGCCTGTTATCCGCCGTACAGGCGGCTTAGAAGAGCAGGAGAGCCATCTTGGTATCGAGCGTTGCGTTATCCGCCGTACAGGCGGCTTAGAAGAGGTCGGGTTTATCCACGGCCACCGACAATTCGTTATCCGCCGTACAGGCGGCTTAGAAGTCTCTTGTGTTGTTGTATGTGGGAAATTGATAGTTATCCGCCGTACAGGCGGCTTAGAAGTTTTTAGACGATCCCTTCTTTAGCGGCATCACGTTATCCGCCGTACAGGCGGCTTAGAAGGTATGATCCCGCACTTTTCTTCTAATGCTGAGGTTATCCGCCGTACAGGCGGCTTAGAAGACAGCGCAACGAAGCGCGACCGGGAAACTCTCGTTATCCGCCGTACAGGCGGCTTAGAAGTACCGCGTCTGGTGCGTCTGGTACTGCGCCTAGTTATCCGCCGTACAGGCGGCTTAGAAGATGAAACATGAGGCGTTATCAGAAAACGCGCTGTTATCCGCCGTACAGGCGGCTTAGAAGACAAACAGCCCTATGACCTGGATCAGGGGCCCGTTATCCGCCGTACAGGCGGCTTAGAAGTCAAGAGTTTATGCCGGGTGGAATTGCCGCTAGTTATCCGCCGTACAGGCGGCTTAGAAGGACCGGCAAGACGATCAACAAGACGGATAAGCGTTATCCGCCGTACAGGCGGCTTAGAAGGTAAAGAACAAACGTAACAGGCCCCGGACACTGTTATCCGCCGTACAGGCGGCTTAGAAGTGAAGGCCTTTTCTTGCGTCTTTTTCATTTCCGTTATCCGCCGTACAGGCGGCTTAGAAGATTCGGCTGGAGTATATTTTGGGCCTGCGGATGTTATCCGCCGTACAGGCGGCTTAGAAGTGGACCCCAATCGCCCAGAGCGCATCCAGACCGTTATCCGCCGTACAGGCGGCTTAGAAGAATTAGCGGCCATGCTATTGCGCATTCCCGAAGTTATCCGCCGTACAGGCGGCTTAGAAGAATGCTGGCGCAGTAGATGGATGCTGGATTCCGTTATCCGCCGTACAGGCGGCTTAGAAGTGTTTGCGCTTTTTGGTTGCCTCAATTTTCTTGTTATCCGCCGTACAGGCGGCTTAGAAGACCCCGAATATCCAGCGGGCATACTGGCTGTAGTTATCCGCCGTACAGGCGGCTTAGAAGAGAACACGTCCCAGATCGGGCATTGGGTGGACGTTATCCGCCGTACAGGCGGCTTAGAAGATCATCGCTTTTGTGAGTGTGTGGCTGATTAAGTTATCCGCCGTACAGGCGGCTTAGAAGACCTGGGCCACTACGTCACTGAGCATTATTTCGTTATCCGCCGTACAGGCGGCTTAGAAGGTTAACGTAATCCAAAAGCTGACTATGAATGAGTTATCCGCCGTACAGGCGGCTTAGAAGATATAGTCTGGGTCCACTAAACCAGTGGATACGTTATCCGCCGTACAGGCGGCTTAGAAGAACAAATTCAGGGGGTGCATGGCCTGGACGTAGTTATCCGCCGTACAGGCGGCTTAGAAGAAGGAGCATTACGTTATCCGCCGTACAGGCGGCTTAGAAGATGCGCTGCCGGGGCGCTGTCCACAATCTATCGTTATCCGCCGTACAGGCGGCTTAGAAGACTCTGGTAAAATCCGAGGTTGATGCGTTTGCGTTATCCGCCGTACAGGCGGCTTAGAAGCAGACCAGAGCGCGGGGAATACACCGGAGAACGTTATCCGCCGCCTGCGTGGAAGACATCGACTATCGCGGTTCCCGGGGACTGGATCGACCCCAAATCGCGGCGTTGATCCAGCACACCTGGGTTCGTCAGGGGCATAATCTGCTGATCACCGGCGCCACCGGTACCGGTAAAACTTGGCTGGCCTGTGCGCTTGGGCATCAGGCCTGTCGTCAGGGCCTGAGCGTGCGTTATCTGCGCTTACCCCGTCTGTTTGAGGAACTCCGGATTCGTCACGGTGACGGCAGCTTCGGGCGTTATCTCAGCGCCCTGGCCAAGGTCGATCTGATTATCCTGGATGACTGGGGACTGGCCCCCATGGGGGCGGAAGGCGTTCGGGACCTGCTGGAAATCATCGATGACCGGGTGAACCAACGGGCCACGCTGATTACCAGCCAGTTACCGGTCAACCACTGGCACGAATATCTGGGTGAACCCACTGTGGCCGATGCCGTACTGGACCGGCTGCTGCAAAGTGCGCACCGACTGGAGCTGAAGGGGGATTCTCTGCGGCGTCACCGTGACGGGCGCGACACCCAAAAAGTTGACCCATCGTGACCACCCGTGCTTAAAATTACGACGACCAGAATGTACGCTTTTCGGGGGTGCCCACGATCAGTGAAATGGCCGCCCACGATCAGTGAAATGCGCATCAAACGGAATGGGTGCCCACGATGCCCCGGAATACGCACTTACTCGGCATGGGTTTCATCAACACCTGTAGCGCTGTCTTGTCCTGTTCAGCCAACGGTCATAATCCCAGATGCCAATGACGGCAGGCATCCGGTCATGGGTGGGCTGCAGTACCGATTGCCGAAGCTACGGCCTAAGCAGTCTCGTCTTCGCGGCTATTTAGCCGCGAAGACGAGAGTCGATACGCACGGAATTTCATCGCCTTCTTCTGGACACGATCCCGCACAAAAATCCGCCCCACCCTCAACACTCCCCCTGCTAGGTTTATCGAATGCATGTTTTTAACGATAGGAAAAATCCCATGAAAACTGCGTTTACAGATTTTCTTCAATGCAGTTTTGCCGTCGGGTAACCCATGGCGCTATTCCATAGAATCCGCGATGACCAGGCACCCAAAAACCGACCAATAAAAGCAGTAAAATACATCGGATGTCCCAAATGGCGTCATCTTGTCACCAACATATCGACAAAATGTCACCATTTCACCAGCATGGCCCCAAAATAACACCAAAATGGTGACAAACAGGAAGCGCTAATAGACCTTGCTGCCATACCGAACTGCCCATTAGAAAACGCTCATCTTCCATGCGGTTCCGCACCGAAGATGAGCGTCTGGCAGTCCACCTATCGCGGAGACGGGGCATTATTTACAAGGGAATTTTTGCGCCGCGATTCCACGACGCGACAACCGGCCCAATACAATGGTCATCCGCCCCGACGTGAGCGGATATCTCCAGGATTTGGTCATGCCATATCAGGTAGCGTTCCGCTGTTGGTGGCGCGACCCAGTGTTGCGGCAACCCACAGCGTGCGGCTGACGGCGAGACTACGACCACTATCGCAGCACCGTCTGCCCGCACATAGCATCGCAACCGTCCAGTTTTCCCGAGCTCCAGCAGGGCGTCGCCCAGCCATGTCCGATCCAACCGCACCATACCTATGGGGTAATCGTGGACCGCCTCCATGGGGAATACCGGGATATCGGCCACATCCTGATGCGCGGCGCCGGCGACATCCAGCCGGTGAGCAAACAGTGCCCAGGCCTGATCACAAGGAACCGTATCGTCCCGCGCATCATTTGGTACCGCCATCGGTGGATTGGTCTGGCCATTAATTTCACTGGTATCCAAAGCCAACTTTTGACGCGCCCAAGCCATCCAGGCAGACAAATCCTCTGCATAGGTGTCCCGCATCTCGGGCTCTACCCAGGAGAGCGTTTGCGGCTGCTCCGCCCACGCAACATACAAACCCTTGGCACCGGGAGTGGCGATGATCTGGTTCAGCGGTTTTTGTAGGCTCGCCATCCCCATGGGGCGTCCAACGCCTGGAACACGATCCCGGAGCAACGCAAAAAAGACGGGCCGGACGGACAGCAGCACCCAGCAGTCCTTGCCGACTTCGGCCACGAGGTGGATCCAGTCCCGCTCCTGGGGTGGGAATTCGAGCGCCACGCTCCACCGCAAATTCTCCGGCAACATCCCTGTGGGCAGATGCAAAAAAGCCTCCATTTGCGTTTCGGAAGCGATCTTCCAGAGATGGATTCCAGAACCAAGGTGAAGCGTATCCGAAGCATCCACCACCAGCCCCGCCCAGCCCACCAACTGCAGGAGTCTGTCATCACTGAGCGTTCGCCTGCCGCCGACGACCCCCATCAGATTGCTTCTGCTCACCCCGAATCTGCGCGCTATCTCCACCAGGCTGAGGTGAGAAAGCGTCAGCACATTGCGCAAATGTTCAATCGGGATCGGATAGGCACGGATGGACATGAACACCTCTAGGACAGAGCTTTTGAACGATCTGCATTATATGGTATCCCGCCGCGACCGTCCTGCAAAACGGGTGCTGACAGATATACATAAAAACGGAAAACTGCAAAACCATGTGGCAGGACAGGATAGTTGACTTGTCTGTATTACATCGCTATACTCTGCACCATTGTCATTCCGCAAAAAGGAGGCTGACATGACCGCACAATGTATCGATCAACTGCTCGCTCTGGGCGAAAAACTGAAGAATGACGTGGAAGAATCCGGCAAACGGAACACAGACGTCTTTCTTGCGATCTGGGACAGCATTGAACTGAGGCTGCTGGATGAAGATTTCGACCTGGTGTCCGCACGTGAACCCAAAAACATCGTCGATCTGAGTGTGCGGGAAGGGTTGGTGGATATCGGGCGCTGTTATCTCGCAGGGGATAGCCGACTGCCAAACGATCGAAACATTGCCGAACAGTGGTTGGCGATCGGCGCAGAATTGGGTTCTTTGATGGGGCAGATGCTGTTGTTGCGGATGAATATTGAGGTTGGCAGGACCGCGTACGACCCTCGATGGTTGCAGGCCTTCCAGAGATGGCAGGCCGAAGAGGAACATTCTGATTTCATTTGGAAAAACCAGAATCAACGCTTTGACATGATGCGTCAGGTGGCCTTCGGGCTGGGTTTGCAGGCGGCCGTGGGGCGGAAAGATGCCGCTCTGGCCGAAGAGGTGTTGGGCATCATGCGAGCGTTGTCCTTCGATGATCTGCAATTGACGGGGTTGAAATGGCAGGCGGAGATGTTGCTGCTCCAGAACAAGCCCGCTTCGGAGCCCAGCCGTCAAATACTGAACAGTATCGCCCCAGGAAATGACGGCAAGGAAAATCAGGCGTTGGAGCGTTTCAAACCGTTGCTTCGCCCCCTGCCCTTGCAGACCTGGCCGGGCAGCCTGTCCTGGACGGAAAATTTGCGGAGGGAATACCCCTGGATGTCGCGGGCCATGGATATGCTGGAGAATGAATGGGCGCTCAATCGCGTCACTGGACAACCGGTGCTGAAGTTCCGCCCTCTCCTGCTGGTCGGAAATCCTGGGCTCGGAAAGAGCCGCTTTGTGCAAAGCCTGGGGGAGGCGTTGGGGTTGCCAACGGCATTCATGACGATGGCAGGAATGAACGATAACATGATGCTCAAAGGCACGGCGCGCGGCTGGAGTTCCGCAAGGGCGGGTTATCTGGTGGAATTCATGCTGGAAAACCGTCAGGCCAACCCGCTGGTCTGTCTGGATGAAATTGAGAAAATCGGCACGGGGCGGAACAACGGCCGCCTTTGGGAAACGTTGCTGACGATGCTGGAACCGGCGACGGCCAGTCGCGTCACGGACGAATTTTTGCTTGGGCCGGTGGATTATTCGTCCGTCAACTGGGTCGCCACAGCCAATGATGTGGACGATTTGCCCGAACCATTGCAATCACGCTTCACCATCATTCGGGTGGGAGAACCCGCCGGAGGGGACTTTGACCGTATTTTTACGAATATCCTCAAGGATATTGCCCGTGATCTGGGCACGGAACCCTGGGCGTTGCCGTCCCTGAATCCACAGGTGGCCGGGGCATTGCGACGGCGGTTTCAGCGCAAACCCGGTTCACTGCGGCGGCTGGCCGTGATCACACGATCGCTGCTGCAACTGGAGGCCAAAGCACAGATGGATGAAGATGGGGCACTGAGGCGTCTGCAGTGAGTATGGGAAGGGTATTCAACCCATAAGGATCAGAGCGATGAAAATCACCCGCATGGCGTTATAGCCATACGTTTTACGAGAAAAATACCATGTTCATCCGATTGATTTCCGACATTCATGTGGATGTGAATCCACCCGCTACCGTCCGTCTGGCGTCATTGCCGACGGACAGGGACAGTATTCTCGTGCTGGCGGGAGACTTCGGCACGCCCAAAAATCTGGCGGACTGGCTCAAGATGGTGGCCGACCCTTTTCCACATGTTGTGGCGGTGTTGGGGAACCACGATTACTGGGGTTTATCCGTCGAACGCGCTCCGGAAAAATGGCGTGAAGGTCTGGCCAGACATTTGCCGGAGGATCTGATGGCGCGGTGTACTCTGCTGGAAAGACAAGGCGTGGACATCGGCAATATCCGCTTTTTCGGAACCACTCTGTGGTCCGATTTTGATGGCGGCGACCCCTATGCCATGCGGGCGGCGCAGGAGACCATGCAGGACCATAAGCGGATACGGTGCCATGGGGGTGCCCGGCGCTTTTTGCCGCGGGACACCCTGGAGGTGCATCTGGCCAGCAAAGTCTGGCTGGAGGAATCCATCGCACAGCCCTGGACCGGCCACAAGGTCGTGATCACCCACCATGCACCGGCATGGGAGTCCATTTACAAATCCTTCCGGCAGGATGATCTGTCCGGCGCCTACGCCAGCCGATTGGAGGAAACGGTGGCGCGCACCGGTGATCAGGGGGTGCGGCTGTGGATGCACGGCCATACCCATCATGCGGTGGATTACCGTATCGGTGCGGTGCGCATATTGTCCAATGCCTTCGGATACCCGAGGGAAGGTACCGGCGTGCAGTTGGATCAGGTGGTTGAACTGGAGGAGCAGGTTTCATGAACCCGCGTGTCATAGCCCATCCGGCCAATCTTCAGGGCCGGGATTTCATCGTCGGTGATCTGCACGGTCACCCCGATGTCCTGCGCAGGCTCATGGATCATGTGGGCTTCGACTATGATATGGATCGCCTGTTCAGCGTGGGCGACCTGGTGGATCGCGGCCCGAACAGTGCCGGGGCGCTGGATCTGCTGGATGCGCCCTGGTTTTATCCGGTGCTGGGCAACCACGACGCCATGCTGCTGGCCACGTTGAATCTGGGTCATTTGCGGGAGATGCGGCGGGAGGAAGCCCAACGGACCGCGGCCTACGCCGATCTCTTTGCCCGCAATGGCGGATGGGACTGGTTTCGTCCTTATCGGATGGATGAAGAATCGTGCGAACGATGGTGGTCAGCGCTGTCTCAGGTGCCTTTGGTACGCATCGTCGACGCTGAGAATACGGCTCCTGCCGGGCGGTTTCAGGTACTGCACGCGGAACTGGTGGCAGAACGCGAGGATGGCGTGGCGGTGTGCTGGAATGACGCCACGCTCGCAGAGGACACGCATCCCCGCTGGCTGGAGCCGCATCAAGTCATCGGCTATGACGCTACGGGAACTTGGGAAGATCATCTGCTGTGGGGGCGGAGCTTGCGTTATGCCCTGTCCCACGAGGTACCCATTGTTCCGGCCGCGTTGTCCCGCACCTATGTGGGGCACACCATCACGCCGCCCCGGGCAGGCCGCTTGTTGCAGGTCGCTGGACATGTGTTTCTGGATACGGGTGCCGCCCATCTGGATCAGGCCGAGCGATACCGCGATCAGGGCTTGACCCTGTTTTGCCATCAGGAACAGCAGGGGTGGATGGCCACCGCAACCGACATGGAGAGCGTAACGCTGGGAAATGCGCCCGGGTTCTAAATGAGATACAGGAGAAGAACACATGGACATCGCCCTGGAACACGCCTTGCGACGGGATTACCCGGCACTCTACAGCAACTGCCGGGAAATCCATTTTGAGTGCGAAGACGGCTGGTATCCCCTGCTGCGCGCCCTGTCTCAGGCCGTAGAGACCTACTGCCAGGAGAACGGCATAGGTCTCCACGTCACCCAGGTCAAACAGAAATTCGGGACGCTGCGCTATTACTATGGCTATGACGCAAAACTGACGGACGCGCAGAAACATGGCCTGTTTCAGATCGTGGAGGATTATTGTGACCGCTCACGCCGGATCTGTGAGCACTGCGGTTTGCCGGGTACCTTGTTGGTCAGTGGCGCCTACTGGCATGTGGCCTGTCCGGAGCACGCCGACGGCGGACTGACGCCTTCTGCCTTTCAACAGTTGCAGGAAGCCAAATTCAAACAAAGGGGATTGCCACCGGAAGGACCCCTCGCCGCACGCAGGCTGCCCGCCGATCCCAAACGGGACGCGTTCACCTACCGGCGTTTCGTGGCTATCCGACTGGCCCACTATGCGGAAGAAATGGCTGAAGCGCGGACCAACTGTCATTGTGCCGACGGGAGTGCACCGGTTTTGCATTATCTCGCCGGCAGTATCGGTTCCGGGAAAACGCTCCTCTCCGCGCCTTTGCGCCGCCAGTTGGGCATTGCGGAAAGCGCATGGGTCGACGTGGATCGCTATCTGCCGTCGCTTCCGAAAGATCACGCACGCCTGGTCACGATGGCCCGTGAGGCCATCCGGCAATGGCTGCCAGACGAAGATGACGCAGATCGGGCCATGGGCCTGATTCCCGCCGCCAATGAACCCCTTCCAGAATTGCAGGTGGCCTATCTGCTCTCCAATGCGGACTGGCGGCGGGGTTTGGATGCCCGTCAAAATCTGCTGGTGGAAACCACGTTCTCCCTTGCGGGCCGATTCGATCAGGTACTTGAAAGCATTCGGGCAGGGGCTGTAGTGGATCTGGATTATGTGGGTGTTCATGATCTGGATACGCTGGTCCAGCGGGTGCAATCCCGTGCCCTGGGCAGTGATCGGGTAGATATTCCAGAGGCCCAGATTGAACGTAATCTGTTCAGCGGTTTTACCCACGCCGCGCTGGTGGCGCATCTTGCGCGGCGCCTGCGCGTGTACGATAACCGCGCCACGGTGGACCTGAACCTGCAGGCCGACTATCAGCCGCTCCTACTCTTGGAAATAGAGAAAGGCGTCATCCTCCGGCAAAGCGCGGAGCCTCTGCCCTGGTGGGCGGAAATTCTGCGGGATGTGGCCCTGGGGGCAGACATGGGCGTGGATGTTGACGCCCTGTACCGTTGAAGATTTCAGGAATGAATATGCGCACCTTTTTTACCAGCGACAGCCATTTCGGGCACGATAATATCATCCGGCATTGTAAGCGCCCCTTCCAGGACGGCGCACAGATGGACCGTGCGTTGATGGATGCCTGGAACAGCGTTGTGCGCCCCGGTGATGTGGTCTACCACCTGGGGGACTTCTCCCTACGCCCGGCGGCGGTCATCAGTGACTTGCTCAAAAAGCTGCACGGCACCAAGCATCTGATTGTCGGCAATCACGATCGGACCACGGGTATGGAGGGCTGCCGCCTGCAAGGCTGGGCCAGCATGCGGGAGATGGCCAAAATCAGCGTGGATGGTCAAAGCGTTCGTTGGAGCGCATCTCTTTTGTGCTATAGTGCATGCGTGCAGTGGTGCATGTCATGGAGGCTATCATGCAGAACGTTAAAACGATTGGGAGCAATGGCCAGATTTCTTTTGGCAAACGGTATGCGGGCCGTCAAGTATGCGTGGAAGAACAAGAGCCCGGGGTATGGTTGGTACGAACCGTGAAGATAATCCCTGACAATGAGCTTTGGCTGAATACGCCCAAGGCGCAAAGCGATCTGCAACGTGCTCTGGCTTGGGCATCGGCGCATCCGGCGGATGATACCGACACCCCGCACGCTCTGGATCAAATGATCCGTGGGTGATCCGGTTCGTCTGGACCTGAATAATCCGGTATTCCAGGAAAACCTGCTTGCCTTGCCCAAGCCAGAACGCCATTCTGCCCTGGAGACCTTGAGAAAGATTTTGCACATGACCTGGGATCAGGTCTACCGGGATAAGGGGTTGCGATGGGAGAAAATTCTGAGTGTGACGCCGCCCAAAGGTATTGCTGCCATCTACTCGCTACGGATCACGCAATCCCGCAGGGCGACCGCCTACCGGGATGGAGACTACTTGCGGTTTTTAACCGTTGCCCCGGACCACGATGCAACTTACGGTAAGAAATGAGATGAAGCGAGAATGTGGCGCTGGCTTACGGGGAGCTCACCAGGTTCCATAGCGGTCATCATCCTTTTGATGACTATCGCTTTAGTCCTCAGCAGGCTGGGCGATTTTTCTGGGCTGAGCGCTCTGGCCGACCAATGGCGAAACCTTCGACGAAGCCCCTTCCGGTTAGTGGCAACCGTCCAGACGTTCCTGGCGGTTCTGTTTTTACTTGAAAATATCGCCGTTTCGATAAGATAAGCGAGATAACCCATGCGCATTGCCTACGCCTCCGACCTCCACCTGGAGTTCGATTCCTCTTTGACGCTTTTCACGCTCACCGGGCTATCCACACCTGCCGTGGGCACCACCGCCGACGTGCTGGTCCTGGCCGGCGACGTGGACACCATACCGGAGTATTACACGGAGTTTTTGCGCAAGCTGCGTCTGGCCTACGCGGGTCCAGTCATCTTCGTGCTGGGGAACCACGAATATTACCACGGCATATTCCCAGACGACCGGCAGAAGTACCGGGATGCCATCGCCCACGACCGCCAAGCGCACCTGCTGGAAAACGAGGTCATCATCATTCAGGGTGTCCGGTTGCTGGGCGCCACCCTCTGGACGGACTTCGCCAGCGGAAAACAGATGCGCAACTGTCGGCACATGATGTCCGACTTCGAGGTGATTCATGATGGGCTTGCACCCTGCAAGGGGTTGGCACCCGGCACGGGCGTGTCCGGCAGCATCACCCCGGAAACCATCCTCAAGGTCCACCAGGACAGCATCGCCTGGCTGGATGGCCAGTTCACTCATCACCCGCATGACGGGCCGACGGTGGTTATCACTCATCACGCGCCCAGCTACAAAAGCCAGCATCCCCGATTCGCCGGCAGCCCCATATCGGGCGGCTTCTGCTCCAATCAGGAGCATCGCATTCAGCGTTGGAAGCCCGACGTCTGGATTCATGGTCATGTGCATGATCCTATGGATTACCGCATCGGCAAGACGCGGGTGCTCTGCAACCCCTGGGGCTATCCCGATGAAGGCCGGGCACGGGAATACCGGATCGTGGAAACGAATGCCACGAGCAAGGGAGATAGCTATGCATGACGTGATGATGGATATTGAGGCGCTGTCCACCCAACTGGGAGCGGTAGTGCTCACCATCGGTGCCGTCATTTTCGATCCAGAGTCTGACCAGATCGGGCAGACCTTTGCCATCCGCCTGCCTGCCCAAGAGCAGATCGACAAAGGTGCCCTGGTGGACATCGACACCATTGAATGGTGGATGGAGCAAACCCTTGAAGCGCGTAATGCAGCCTTCCACGGACCTTGTGCCCATTCAGTGGCCGCCGGATTGGGCAAGTTCTCCCGCTTTCTCCAGCGTATCCCCGCAGAAAGATTGCGGCTTTGGTCCAATGGTCCAGCCTTCGATTCCGCGCAGCTACAACTCTTGTATGCGCGGTTTCGGGTAGAATTGGGTCCGGGCATGGGCTGGCCGGTGCGATATAATGCCGACCGGGACTGCCGTACCATTTTTTCCTTGGCCTATCCGCAAGGCGGTATCCCCGTCGAAGAGAAGGGTGTCGCCCATAACGCCCTCGATGACGCCATCTGGCAAGCCAAGGCGGTGCAGGCGTGCATGCAAAAATTGCGTGACCGTGCTCACCCATGAATCCGCCCCCGTCGAGGGCGAATGGCTCACACATCACTCTCCCGTCTGTAGATCAACCGCCTTGTGCCCAAAATGCTACTCGTAACCCGACGCAAAGGGACAAAATGGTGTTGCCATCACCTGTTGCCACTGCTTTTCCCCGTACCCCTCAGTCTCCCGGAGAATGGGGCCAACCTAAAAAGCCGGTTGGCCGGACTGATGCCATGGCGCAGCGGTGGCCGCTTCGCTGCCGCCCGCGCCGCGGCTCCGGCTTTCATCCTGAAATAGGCTTCGTGGACCCCTGCGGCAATCAATTTTTACACCACCGCTTAATCGTGGATTCAGGGATGCCCAGTACCTGAGAGATGACCCCATAGCTGCTGCCAGAGGCTCGTATCAGCCGTGCCGTGGCCCTTTCCTGTTCGCTGGCCGCACGTCTGGTTTCACCACTGGCTTTGCCGCCCAATGCACCGCGTCTGGCCTGCACCTCTGACGTATGGGTATGTTCTACCCATTGACGCCAGTCGGTATCGGTCATGCTGTGACCTTTGCGTTTGCCTGCCAACACATAGTTGCTGATGGATAAGGCTATGTGCCTGCATTCGCGATGTCCTAAAGGGGGACTGTTGTGCGTGGCGTTGTAACTTTCAACCAACCGCAGTACCGCGTCAAAAGTAGCATCCCGGCCCATAGAATAGGCTGGCCACCGGCACGCCTCCCTGAACTGAACCGCCATTCGTGCGTTCGAACAGAACTGTGCCCATCTGATATTCGATATCTTGCAAGCGGCGGCTCCGCGTCGACTGTCGAATACTAAGTGCTGCAGCAGCTTGCCGAAGGCTGCGATGCTGAGCGACGACAATGGCCCAGCGCATCTCTCGCAGCGTGACATCCACCTGTCACTCACGGATTGCCACGTCGTCCAGCCGGCGTGGCAATTGGATTGCACTGAAAAAAGTGAATGCGTGAAGGCCACAGAGAAGGAAAAAAGCCCAAGCATAAGCTGTCGAGACCGCATGGTCTGCATTATGCGACCGCAGCTTCCAGGCCAGGAAGGACGCGCAAAGCGTCGTCATTAAAGCTGGCGGTGCGGCCGTCGTCAGCACTGGGGGCGGACGCATGCGCTATCCCGCAAAATATGCGGGGTGATTAAGGTCGAAGAGGAGACCTGGCTGCTCCGGCGCCCAGCCGAGCAACGATCGAGTCCGCTCACTAGAGGTCGGGACATCGAGGCTCGCGAAGGGGGCGAACCACCCGAAATGCTTTACCGCCTCTTCCGGGGATTTCGAGACCACCGGAATGTTCAGCCGCCGCCCGATCATCTCTGCAATCTCCTTGAACGGGACGCCTTCCTCGGCGACGGCGTTGAAAGGGCCTCCCTCGGCGCCGCGCTCAATCGCAAGTCGAAAAACGCGGGCCGCGTCGAGGCGGTGCACCGCAGGCCAGCGATTGCCGCCTTCGCCGATATAGGCGGCAACACCCTTGTCTCGCGCCAAGCCGATCAGGGTCGGCACAAAGCCATGATCGCCGTGGCCATGCACCGATGGCGGCAGCCGGACGGTCGACGCCCGCACACTGCGGGCCGCCACTGCGATGGCCGTTGCTTCCGATGCACGAGGATAGGCATCACTCGTGGGCATCGGCGGGTCGGTCTCCGTCCCGAGCCGCCCTGGCGCGAAACCAAGCCCTGAGGTGACAAGCAGGGGACGATCCGAGCCTTCGAGGGCACCGCCAAGCGTTTCGATAACCCGCACATCCTCAGCGCAATTCTTGGCGAATTTTGAGAAGTCGTGGTTGAAGGCGGTGTGGATCACGCCATCCGACCGCGCTGCCGCGCCCTTGAGAACGTCGAGATCCTGGAGCGAACCGCGCACGACCTCGGCGCCAGTGGCAGCCAGAGCCGCTGCCTTGTCGCCCGATCGACAGAGGCCAAGCACCTGGTGGCCATTGGCGATCAGCTCGGTGACGACGACTGAGCCTACCCAGCCCGTTGCGCCAGTGACAAAAACTTTCATGACAGAAGTCTCCTAAATTCGAATTGGGGAAAGACGCGGTCAGCCAGTGCCTACGCCGGCCTGATTGCCTCGATCCTGGTGATCTTGATGGCAGGCTTCGCTCGTGGGGCCGCCTCCACCATCCTGTCGATCAGCGACTTGCATTCCTCTTTCCCGCTCGCGAGCAATTCGCGCATCGATTTCACGCGCGAAAACATCCAGAGCATGAAGGTCAAAACAAAGATCGGAAGCCCGCTGACGCGCGCTTTCGACTTAGGATAGATTTGATAGCCAAGTGCTTTGATTAGCGCGAAGCTCTCTTTCACGCCGCGTGCGACGAGCTTTGCTTCGCCCCAGGAGGCGCCTCCGCCGCGCCGCTCACCAGCCACCGCGACGCTTTCGAATCCTATACACAGCGGAACGTGGCAGCGCAGCCAGAGGGGCATGTCGGGTTCATGGGCTGCCGGTATTCCGGCGGCGTTGAATACGTCCACCCAGCGCTGCTGGCTCATGATGGTCTTTTGAGATTTCGAAATAGTGGGCTTGAGCTTGCCGTCTTTGTCGATCATCGCCTGCATGAAAGGCATGCCGAACGAGCATCGCTCGGCGCCGATCGCGTCGCGCAGCCTCTCCGGCGAGAAAGAGACAAACATGAACTGAATGCTCTTGGCGGCGCTGCGCTGCAAGGTAGGCAGCAGGGTGTCGACCTGATAATCGACGACCGTCACGATGATCAGATCGTAGGGTGTTTGCTCGTCGAGCACGTCGGCGATGTGCACATCGGCGCGCTCACCCTTGATGGTGACGATCCCATTGTCGCGCCGTAACTGCTGGAGTCGGGCCGACATCGGCCGGGCGATGACGGTGACGTCATTGCCGGCGCGCGCCAATTGGAAAGCGAAGGCGCTGCCGATCTTGCCGCAACCAAGGATGGCTATACGCAGAGATGTGAACGCAGGTGAGGGTGAAGGCATGAATATGGTCCCTGATTTCGGTGAGGGACAAATCTTAACTGACGCTGTATGATGGTAAAGTATGGACCTTATGGTAGTATAGAGACTGATAGGATGAGCGAACATCTTACGAACGAGAATGTACTCGGAGCCTATCTGCGTGATCGCCGGACTAAACTTGACCCCGCTGCGCTCGGGTTTTCTTCAGAACGTCGCCGTACCCTTGGGCTGCGCCGTGAGGAAGTCGCGCAACGCGCCAACATCAGCACGACTTGGTACACGTGCCTCGAACAAGGACGCAGCGGCGCACCGTCCGCCGCCGTTCTTAACCGCCTCTCGCGAGCCCTGATGCTTACGGATGCGGAGCGTGAGCATCTGTTCCTGCTCGGGCTCGGCCGTCCGCCTGAGGCCCGCTACCGGGGGAACAATGATGTCACGCCGCGGCTGCAAAGCGTGCTCGATGCGCTGGATCCGAGCCCAGCTCTAATAAGAACGGCGATATGGGATGTCCTCGCCTGGAATCGGGCGGCAACCGTGATGCTGGTTGATTACGGAAAACTTCTGCCGGACCAGCGGAATTTGTTGCGCATGATGTTCCTCAACCCCTACGCACGGACGATCCAGAACGATTGGGAGAGTGTGGCGCGCTTTGTGGTAGGCGCCTTCAAGCTCGATACCGCGCGAGCGGGGGCCGCTGCGGAAGTGGAGCTTCTTGTCGACGAACTCTGCCGACTGAGCCCCGATTTCAGAAGGATGTGGCGCGACAATGAAGTTCACGGCGCCCACGGCGATGCCGTCAAACACATCCACCATCCGGTACTCGGTCCGCTTGCCTTCCAATATTCGGCGTTTTCTGTCGATGGGCGGACCGATCTCAGCATGGTCGTTTACAATCCGGCGACACCACACGATGCTGAACGGATTACCTCGTTGATCACCTGAGCCAACTGGTGGGCGCAAACCTCATCTCTCTACGTCACTTCGGGATATATCCAACCAATCCCAAGAATCGGATTTCGCGAGCACTCGAAACATGTCAACAACTTAGGCGTAAGTAATCGCCACCAGGAGGGAGGTTTCAGTTGTGTGGGCCGGATTTGGACTTACTCGACAAGGTTCGAGTGCTACCACAATCCGGCACTCTAAGCAGAAGTGTGTTGACGCTAACCCAATATTGACCATTTAGACGCGCTTATGCGCGTTGCACCCGCACCGGCAGAAAAACCCCGGCTTACAGGCGACCCAACGGGTGCCGTCGAGAGATAAACCGCCGCCGGGGACAATACCATGGACATGGGGGTGATGCGTCAGCGCCGATCCCCAAGTATGGAGGACCAGGGTAGCTCCGATGTGCGCACCCAGATGCTTGGGATCGGCCGCAATGGTACCCAATGTCTCGGCAGCGGCATTAAACAGCAAGCGATAGACCACTGCCTTGTTGTAATAGGCAATCGCGCTGATGGGAGCCGGCAAGGTGAAGACCACATGATAATAGTCTACCGGCAGCAGCTCGGTTTGCCGGGTTTCCAGGCAGCGTCGAGCCGCGCTGGCCTGGCACTTCGGGCAATGGCGGTTGCGGCAGGAGTTATAAGAAATATCCGTATGCACACACTCCGTGCAACTCAGCACATGTCCATCCAGCGCTGCGCTGCGGCATTGCTCAATGGCGGACATGACCTTGAGTTGGCCGAGGCTCAAGTGCGTGTGTTGAGCGTGTCGCCAGGTTGGCCCATGGGCACGGAAAATATCCGCGACCTCTACAGCGGGTTGTTCCACGGAGATGGCCTACGTGGGGCGCAGGCCCTCGATAGGGCTGACCACTTCACGCAGGATCTCCGTGGCTACTGGGCATAGAGCGCCGTCGTCTCCAGGCGCCGGTGCCCGAGCAGGACCTGAATCACCCGGATGTCGACCATCTGTTCCAATAGGTGAGTGGCGAAACTATGGCGCAACGTATGCATCGAAACGCGTTTATCTATCTTTGCACACCATGCCGGGGCCGTTTGGCTGGATGTAAGCGCGTTGAAGGGCGGTTTTCAGGGGGCGGATTTGCAGCCCTGCGATCAGATCATCCGTGCAATACGGCTTGCGGGGCAGGTGCTCGGCAAAGCAAGAAAGGGCGTCAATCGCGGCCATCAAAGCCCCCGATCGCGCTCATGCTCTGCATGGGGACCGGACAGGCTTTGATTGCATAGCCAAGGGAGGCTATACTGGACCTGTCCGGTCGTCCCCGGAATTCGATGCCCCGTATACCTTTGTCTCCCCAGACTTGCAGGTTACGGGGCATTACCATTTCTATCATGGGTAATGCCTTTGGGCTGTTGTTGATCCTCTGAAACTACGCCAGAAAGCCGCTATTCAGCAAGATCAGTACCAAAATGGCGATCTGGACGCAGGTAACCACTCACTGACGATAAACCTCTTTCCGGTGGGCGATTTTCACGACGAGAATGCACACATCACGATCCTCAATATTCGCAATAACACGGTAGTTTCCTACTCGGTAACGCCAGAGACCGCTGAGACCTCCAGAAAGCGGTTTGCCCAAACTGCGGGGATCATCCAGGAGGGCCACTTTAACCTCGATAAAGTCTCGGATGCGTTTACGCTCTTGTGCATCAAACTTTCGCACGTCTTTCTGAACAGACTCCGCGTACTCAATCCTCCAGACCACGCCAGAATTCCTCGCTGCTTAATACGCGCTCATCCCCGCGCCGGACACGCTCCAGGGTTGCTTCGGCCAAATAAGCGTCCTCCATATCATCCAGATGCTCCAAAATAGCCTCGCGGACGTAATAGGTCTTCGTGCGTCCTGTCGCTTTTGCCAACGCATCTAGACGCTTCTCGATGTCGCTGGACAGACGAACCCCAATCATAATAACCTCGCGATAAACATGTTAAACGTGTTTATCATTTTGCGCCTGATCCAGAGCAAAGGGAAGCGCCACCCACCCTTCAGCCTACCCCTTAGAACCAAAAATTCGTGACCACCATGATTTGGCGCCGGGGCCAGGTAACAACCTAGCCTCCAATGAGTCCAAGCGTTGCTTGAGCCATGACTCTTGCTCTTGATGTTCACGAAGTTGCTCTTCGCGAATCCTCAGCATTTCACGAAGCACTTCATTTTCTGCGCGCAACGCAGCGTTTTCACTCTGTATTGTCACCGTATCCGGTGTTATTTCTGTGTCTTTTTTGTTGTCTTTATCGTTGTCTTGCAAGACGCCGAAGACCCTGATCAGCTCAGATGTGTCTATCTGTGGCTTTCCAAGATGATCTTTATCAACGCTTAACTTTCCTGATCTTATATAAGAGTAGAGCGTTGATCTGGCCACATTGGCCAAGCCAGCAGCCTCTGACAGGTTAATTTTTGCCATATTATTACCGTGTATGATGCGTTGTCTTTCTTGTAGTACGAACCATTCAACAAATCAACAGCAATCACCGCCACAGTTTCTCGAAGCGCACCGGGTTGGTGGCCGTGTAGCGCACCGTATGCTGGATGTTCCGGTGCCCCAGGTAGTCCTGAATGAGCCGGGTATCGGCGCCCTGGTCGGCCAGAGCGAAGCCGCAGGCGTGCCGGAGCATGTGGGGATGGGGCGGCAGGGCCAGCCCCGCCAGCTCCCCATAGCGGCGCAGCAGCGCCCAGAAGGTCTTGCGCGACAGCGCCGTCCCCCGGCTACTCAGAAACAGCGCATGACGATCCAGGGCGGCCCCAGTGCCGCCTTCTTTCTTGCGCCACTGCCGCAGCCAGCGCTCCCGCTCGGCCATCCAGCCTTTCAGCAGGCGGATCTCCTCCGTCCGCAGCGGCTGGGTGGTGGACAGCCCGCCCTTGAGCCGCTGCACCTGGAGAATCTTGCTCTCCAGGTCCACCTGGTCCATCCGCATGGCACAGGCCTCCGTCACCCGCAATCCGTGGCGGAACATCAGGAGGATCAGACAGCGGTCGCGCAGGCCGGTCCGGGGGTTGTCTTTCGTGGCCGCCAGCAGGCGATCCACCTCCAGGGTGGTGAGATGCTTTCTTTCGCCCTCTGAGGCCGTCCGGCGCTTTTTGGGAGTGGCTTCTGCTACAGATAACAGCCCTTGTCCTGCGGACGGCGATCCTGTCGGCGACCGCCCTGTTTTCCCGTCCGCCATCGCCCAAAATCTCCACCGTGATCGTAATGTCTCATCATAGCCCCTTCCGGTCCTTGCCGGGTATCTGGAGAATCAGTACATTAAGACTTCTATCATAGCTGCGCTCTTTCGCGTTGTGGGCCGCAAAAAACCGATTCTGCTCAACGTCGTCGCAATCCCGGTCGGCATCACTATCGCCGAGGCAGTGCCTATGGGTTGGCACATTTCAGGCACGGCATTTATCTTCGTGCTAGCTGGAGCGGTTGGTGTTTCGGTATTTTCCGCGCAGTTCATCAAGGTGCAGCGTAGCGCCACGAGCTTAAAGCAAGAAATGGAGCCGACGTGATTGATTGCTTGTTCTTGGACTCGGATGACCAGCGCCATTTCCCAGCGGACGTTCGGCGTATCATTCATAGCATCTGCACAGATGCTGAGCCGAAGATTCGCTCGGCTATACCGTTGTTGCCTGCGACGATCGAGTTCGCCGCTCAAACCGGTAGCCGCGTCATCCCCGAAGTCGGCTCTATCGGTATGGCAGTTTCATTGGGCAGGATCAGCTGGGTTGTAGATCCTCATCATTCTGGCGGTATCGCCGCAGTTGCACAAATGCACCTGTTCGCAATGCTGGCCCACGAGTGTCATCACCTCGCACGCGGCTGGGTCATTGAAGCGAACCCCCAGCGCCCGTACAGTATGCCGGAGGCCGTTATGAGCGAAGGTTTGGCCACGGCGTTCCAGCGCGACATTACGGGAGTAACGCCACTTTGGGGCACCTACCCAGAACAAGCATCGATATGGGTTCAAGAGCTTCTCAGCCTGCAAGCCGACGCACCATACCAGCATTGGATGTTCCAGCACCCAGATGGTCGCAAATGGATCGGCTATAAAGCGGGTACCTACCTTGCGGACAAAGCTTTTCAGTCTACCGGGCTGACTGCAGCCGAGCTTGTGTCCACACCAGCCCAGGAAATTCTGCGCATGGCCGGCGTTGAGGCGTAGTGATAATGCCGTCCAACATTTTGCAACAGCCGTTAGGCGAGGAGTAAGCGGTGATCGTTGAACGCATCTTCATCAGCCCAGAGCGCGGCGCGGATCAAGTAGAGCGCCAACACATCGCAGTTCAAGGCGGAATGGGAGTCTTAGGTGATCGGAACTTTGGGAAACGTACTCAACCGGGTCAGAACATCACATTGGTCGAAGCTGAAGAAATCGAACGCTTCTGCGCTCAGTTTTCTCGCACCACTGATCTTTCGCTCACGCGTCGAAACCTTGTAACCAGAGGAGTGAGGTTGAACGATCTGGTGAATGTTGAGTTCTCAATCGGAAATGTCAGGCTGCGCGGTATCGAACTGTGCGAACCATGCACCCTTCTTGGCAAACATTTAAGTAGCGAGTCTCTTACCCCTGCTGCGGTCATAAAGCACTGGGTTCACCGTGGCGGACTGTTTGCCGATATCCTCAGCAGTGGAGCAATCGTTCGTGGAGCTCGTATTGAAACTGACGCCTAACCCTTGCTCAGCTCAAACGTTCGGGATTCTGAAGGGGTTTTATGGGTGCGTGACAAGTCGCACTATTTCGTTACCGTAACGGATCGTTGTTCTGAACTGCGGATTGCCCATCCGCGTGTCTTGACAAGAAAAATTCTAGCATTAGGTATTACAATGCGTTCTGTCTCGTTTTTATTCACTCAAAATAGCGAGGAGCCAGGAAATGTATGAGAACCGAAATAATAAAAGCCTTGTGTGGCCGCAAGAGATACAAATTGACCCCTCTCTAAGCATTGCTATGCTGGCGGTTGAACACACGGAGAAAGTCTTTTCTTTGATCGATAAAAACAGGGATTATTTGTCCCGTTGGCTCCCATGGGTTGATGAAACACGTTGTGTTGATGATACAAGGAGTCATATTATGACAGCTCCTGTTCAGCTTCAGCAGGGAACGGATGTTAATTACGTCATTAAATTCAATCATACGATTGTGGGGCGTGTAGGTTTTCATTACTTTGAACCGTTTTCGAGCGCTGGCCGACTGGGATACTGGTTGAGCGAAAAAAGCCAAGGGCGGGGAATAATGTCACGAGTCTGTAATTATTTAACAGAAGAGGCGTTATGCCGCCAAGGTATCCGTCGTGTGGAAATTCGATGTGCAGCCGAAAATAGCCAAAGTCGGCGAATCCCTGAACGGCTTGGCTATCGTTTCCATGGGTTTTATAAGGAGGCTGAATGCCTGCAAGGGCGGTACGTTGACCATGCCGTGTACTTTGCGGAATGTGATTGGTGGGTTATCTCATGTTAGAACTACGTCACCCTGGGATCCTTGGTTTATTTTATTGTCTATCAGAATATTTATCTCACAAGCCATAAAAACTCAACTTTAAACATTCAGAAGCTATTTATTAAGATTAATAACCATGAGATAAAACACTGAGTTTGAGCGGTTGTATCAGTCATCCCGACAACGATTTCATAAATTGAGGAATATTTATTCCACAAGCTGGATTGACGAAAGGATATCAGGTTGGTTTAGGATGCAGATAGATTGTTGCAGCGATTCTGCATATTCGGCACTTTTCAGTGATCATATCGGATCAATACTTTGGCCCAATATCCATCTTTACCTTCTTTACAATTGGTAGACTGTGAAGATTCTCGAGAAGCAGCGGATTATGTGGCGGAATGTCATCAGGCATTTGCCAGGTTGAACCCTAATCTTGCTCTTGAAATTCGGCCCGCTGATGCGGAATATCTGGCGGAATGTCTGGAAACAGGAACATTGCATTTTGTTAATCTGAATAATGAGCGAATTGGTTTATTTGCTACAGCATGGATAGCAATTGAATTTATTCAGGGTTATGTTGTGGTTGAAGAAATTATTCATCCAGCCTTTCAGGGACGAGGACTCGCAAAATATGTGCAGCGTGAAGCTGCGGCACTGCTCGATAAAGCAGGTGAAGGTGAAAAGGCCATGATTGGAACTATACATGCCCATAATATTGCTTCTCGCAAAACGGCAATTGGCGCAGGTAGGCCAGGTATCTTACAATGCGAATTTATATCGTTGTAAAAAAAGGCTGAACGACTATTTCGTTCTGAGTAAGGCCACAAGCATTCTAGAGATAGTTGTATTAACAACCAAACTGGCCATAGCTAACTACGGATTGACCATCCGCTGGTCTGACCTACATGAAGGCCAGCCTACACCGGAGAGATGACGCATTGGATCGCGCTGCCTGGTGCCTCTTGCCCAAAATACGCCCAAGTTCCACTGAAAAAAAGGAGGTTAACACCGTCTCAGTCTGGTCGACTTGCCCACAGCCGTGTAGTGCGCTGCACCGCTATAACACCTGGTCAAAATTCAACGCGCACAGGTGGTCAGTTTTAAATGCGCGCCAACAAATCTGGATTTCACGATGGCGAAGCGCCGCTGATTTCTCCCGGATCCTGGTGCCTCGCGACAGATCATCAGAAAAATAGGGCTTTTGCGGCATCCGCGTCACCATCAATTGCAAAATCGGATGAAGGTCAGCTGGTGGTGTTGTGTTGGTCGCCCAGCGATAAGCGGTCCTCGTGTCCAGTATCTGTTGAAGCTCGGAAATATCCTGTGAGTCCGTGCTGTTTTGGAGCGCCCGCCGTAAATTATCGGTGCTCAGCGCATGATTGCATTTGAGGATGGCTGCCCATCCAACGTAGCCGGCCATGACGCGAGGTCAATGATGCTGGGTGGCTATGCGGGGTCTGCCGACTTTTCTGGGGGGTGGTTCTACCGCCTGACGATAGCTATAAAGCCATGCAAGCACATCATCGCGCAAATAACGTGGCGCTTTGGAACACGGTAGATAGGTGGCTTTCGGTAGCTTGTGAGGTGCGACGGACGCAATGTTTTGGACCGTTTTCTTACTGAGAAGGAGTAGGTTGGCTAGTCCTTGTTGATCTAATACAAGCGGGACAGCCAGTCGGTCAGGGTCACTGTCGCCATCCCCCTCCCCTTTGGCGGGCGCGGCACCACGATGCTGGCTGCGCGGCCGTCTAACGGACGCCGCGGTTTTTTGGTCTACGGCAGCCGCCTTCGCCTTTTGAGCGATCCGTTTTTTTGCGCAAGACTGTATCTCTTGCACGCGATGGTGATGAAGGATTTTCTGGTCGCCCTCGATTTCCTGTCGAACCTCATACTCTTCCTGACCCAACAAGCCGTATTGGTCGATTTCTTTTGGTTTTCTGCGTGGTGATGTCTTTCCTTTCGGCGGCGGTGGGGCCTTGGAAAAGACAATGGCTGATAGGTTCTCTACTGGCATGGCGCTGCTCCGTATTATCGCGGGGGTATGAAGCAGATTTGGCGTGGCCTCTGGAAAAGAGACTGGCTCATGCCTGGAGAAACGTGCGGTCCCCTGCCACGCCGAATCTGCCTCATTTGTCAGGCTACCAGAACAAATTCCGACTTCGAAACAGTTAACGTATGGCAGATGACGGGCGGGATTGGTGGTGATGAAAGGTTGGACGCACACTCACAAACGACGCCATCAATATACCTGGCTGCCCACCAATTTGCGGGACAATTGCGGGACAGTGGAGGCAGGAAACGCTGGGAACATTAGGGAATAATGATTAATGTATGTCGTTGTTTTTTATGCATACAATTCACTTTTATGGCTGACAAAAAGGGATATTATTCGGATTGTGATTCCGGTTGTCGCGGGTTCGAGCCCCGTCAGCCACCCCAATAAAATCAAGGCTCTAGACGAAAGTCTGGGGTCTTTTCTTTGCCAAATTGATTTTGCGCTGCACTTATGCGGCACTTTCTTACGTTGGCTGCACCTTGACTGCAGCGCAAGTAAGAACGCACACATGGCGACGATCAACCCCCGTAGGGACCAAGACGGGCATATCATCGCTGGCAGGCCATCATCCGGCGCAAAGGCCACCCGGCCCGGACCAAGACCTGCCGGGCCACGGCGGAAGCGCTGGACTGGGCGCGTATTGAGGAATCCGAGATGGGACATCCACCCGGGAGAGGGATGCGGGCCATTACCAGCGTCACCGGCCCGAGCGATTGCTCGGGTCTTCCATCACCTAGTCGTTAGATTCTCGCCAACAATACGATCCCGATGAGAATCGGGACGGCGAGCAGTACCGCGCGCCACAGCGGCACGAAATACGGAGTTTCACCGGATGATCGGTGCGACTTGTAGCCATGAATCAT
>Ga0172379_10000384_pt1 | contig 113808 bp, 105 predicted proteins | sample GrowelOW334metaG_FD_119756 | JGI IMG/M metagenome (GOLD analysis project Ga0172379, IMG submission 119756) | Groundwater microbial communities from an aquifer near a municipal landfill in Southern Ontario, Canada - Groundwater well OW334 metaG | ecosystem: Environmental > Aquatic > Deep... | reverse complement strand
GATCAATGCAATCAGGAACAAATTGATTCTTAGGGTATTTGCAACAGTCAAAAGAGGTACACCGTACGTTACCACTATGAACTATGCAGCTTAAAATTAATTTGTTTTTACCATAGAATGCGCCTTCGTATGATTCTAATTTAGTTAACATCTCACGCGCTTTACTTTATGGGTCGCGCTTCTCCTAAAAAGTAGCATCCGGCATTGAAGAATGCTTTGTCCCTTAGCCGTCAAAAACCTATTTGTGCAATACATTTTAAAAGCACATGCATCCGAACCGATCAATGAATTCTATCGTTAAAAATGCTTCTTTTTTGCTTTCTATAATTCATCGTAACTTGCGCCTTCATGAGCAATTACCTGAGTACCGATTTAAAAGATACCATTTGCGCACTGGCCACACCTGGCGGAACTGGAGCCATTGGGGTAATCCGCATCAGTGGTACTGAAGCCATCCGGGTGGTTGATCGGTTGTTTAAAGGAAAGAAACTCGAACAACAACAATCACATACGGTTCATCTGGGAAAAATTCACGATGGCGACCGGGTGGTGGATGAGGTGCTCGCAACTTTGTTTGTATCGCCCCGATCGTATACCGGAGAAAATACAGTGGAGTTGAGCGCACACGGTTCGCCTTATATTTTACAGGAAATCTTGCAACTGTTGGTTAAGCAAGGTTGCCGGCTTGCCAAGCCGGGTGAGTTTACCTTACGCGCCTTCTTAAACAAAAAACTTGATTTGTCGCAGGCCGAAGCGGTTGCCGATCTCATTGCTTCATCAAGCTCCGAAAGCCATCGCACCGCAATGATGCAAATGCGCGGCGGTTTCTCAGGTCAACTTACAGAAATGCGCGAACGCCTGGTAAACTTTGCTTCACTGGTTGAACTCGAACTCGACTTTGCCGAAGAAGATGTGGAGTTTGCCAGTAGAACCGAATTGCAAAGTTTTGTGTTTAAAATCCGTGAACTGGTAGTTTCCCTGCTCGAATCTTTCAAATACGGAAACGCTATTCGCAATGGAATTCCTACGGTCATTGCCGGACGACCCAATGCCGGAAAATCAACTTTGCTGAATGCCCTCATCAACGACGAACGTGCGCTGGTGAGTGCAATTGCAGGCACCACCCGCGATACCATTGAAGAAGCATTTGTAATTGAAGGCATCACCTTTCGCCTGATCGACACCGCCGGGATCCGCTCTCATACCGCCGATATCATCGAAGGTATGGGCATCGAACGCACTTACGAAAAAATAAAACAGGCCAGTATCATCTTGTATGTATACGATGCATCACAAACTTCAGCTGAAGAACTGATCAAAGAATTATCCGCCTTTGAATCCATGCATGCGGTGGTAGTACCTATTGCCAACAAAAGCGATTTATTAAAGGCAAGTGATGAAACTTTTGCCACAGCAATTCAGCTCTCGGCTCGCCAAAAAGAAGGAATCGAAGTCCTGCGCAAACGCCTGATTGAAATTGTAAAACAAGACGAAGTAAAAAACGATATCATCATCACCAACCTGCGGCATTACGAGGCATTACAACATACCTTCCATGCCCTGAATGATATTTTAGATGGCATCGATCAGCAGATCAGCGGCGAGCTCCTGGCTTTCGATATACGCCGTGCATTGCACCACCTTGGCCTCATCACCGGTGAAGTAACAACAGATGATTTACTGGCGAATATTTTTTCGAAGTTTTGTATCGGAAAGTGAACAACAATCAAATACAAACATCAACAGGAAGCAATTTCACATCACACTTGCGACGCATGGTTTTCTTCCAGTAATTAATCATGATGACAAACTCCGTTACCAATTCATTCATGCATCATTTTCAGTTTACCTTCCATGGGTTCCAAAAACGCATTGCACTGTTTTAAGTATTCCTGCATTTCATCCATGTCTTCTCCAAAAACAGTTTCACTAAATGCTATCGCTCTTTGAAGCATTCTTATATAGGAATTGGCGTCTTCATGCCTTGTCAATTTTTTTAATACACCCAAATAATCTTCCCTGAATACTGTTGGTATCATGATCTTTGCTTCGCCGGCCTTTACTAATTCAGCATTCATCATAACCCGGGCAATTCTTCCATTACCGTCTAAAAACGGATGTACCTCACTCAGCACAAATTTTAAATATGCAGCCCTTGAAAATGGGTGCTCTAAGGCTTTATAGTAATTGAAACTTTGGATCAATGTTCCTCTTACCAAATTAAAATCTACAAAGGCTGTGCTTCCTGCAAAGTTGTTTTTGTCTTTAAATTGCCCCGGATTCTTATCTTCTCGTGAGCTGAGTAAAATTTTATGCCGATAGGAAAGTATATGAAGAAACTCTTCTGTAGATTGCGGCGTAACCGACATTTCCTGCCGATTCGAAACAAGCTGATAAGTGCCCAATATATCATGGCTGTCCTCACTTCTCGACGGCAACGGCTTGTTGGTTTGAATGATTCGTTTTGCCTCTTCAATTTCAAAAACCGTTCCCTCAATATAGTTGGAAAAGTAACTTTCAAAGAAGGCGAAATTTCTAAATGCCTTTACGGTTATATTTTTATCCGGCCGGCTTTTGAATTCCCTGTTCTGCAATTCACGGAAGAGAACTTCAAATAATTTCAATCGCACAGGATCATAAGGAGCACCAAAAGCTCTTGCGATTGCCAGAGGTGAGGATAGTACTTTTGAGGTGTGTGTTGTGAGCAAAGCACTGATCAATATATTGAGCCGTTCAAATTCCTTTTGCATGTTGAGTTTCAAGGCTATTGCTTTTGCCTTATCTCTCAGGACATTTATTTCATCTTCTCCATTCACCCGAATAATCTGTTCCAATTTATCTTCAATCTCTGGCAAAGTCAGACATTTTGAAGTGGGTCCCGGGTTTCTTGCAGATTGTAAATTCTCTAAAAACGCTCTCGCTTTTTGTGAAGCATAGAGTTCTCCTGAAATGGTTGTATCGCCTTCAATGGGCTTATTGCCTTCAAGAAACCGGATGGTGATACCGGGCAGCTCTACTTTCTTAGTATAGGTATACGTCACAAAAATATGCTTCGCCTTTGTAGGTTGAAATTCAAAAGCGGAACGATGGCTTAATATGGAACCCGGATATAATTTTCCAAGGATCTGAAATAGGTTTCTCTTTACAATTTCCTCTACCGGTTCAATAAGGTTTGATGAATAGATTCTTGGAGCAATCTTCCTGATCTTACCCGCCTTTTCCAATTTTGAAATCTGTTTCGAAATCCTGGACTCGGAAGAGCCAAAGATGATTTCTTGTAAGTGGATTGGTAAAATTTTTTCCATTATTATACCCTATATGAGCAAATATAGAAATTATTTTCCATTATATTGGTTCTAATGGGGATTATTTTCCATTATAAATACCAATATCAGCTAATTATTTCCACTAAAAGCAATTTACAGGCATATTTGGATAATATTTTCCATTATAGATTGCAAAATGGTTAAAATTTTCCATTATTGCCAATTTTAGTCTATTTCTGCTCAATAATAAAACCTGAATTCTCTGTCATTAATGGGTTTACCGGAACTTCAATAGAGAATTTGCCATGCATCGAAAAGTTAGACACTTATCCCATGCCCGAATCTTATTGCTTAATACTAAAATTATCAAAATAAACCGGCTTCCCTGTCTTCGCTCCCTGGTTAAGCGATGCACCCGATAGGCCCCAGTATCCTTTTATTGTAAATGTACACTTCATGGTATGTGTTCCCAAAACTTCGCCGGCTTTCGTTTGAACACTTACCATTACCGTACTGCCCGAAACAGTGAGTGTCATCGTGTGCCAGATTTTTGCGGCAATGGGTTTTATGTTGATCCCTCCTGTTCCATTTCCACCAATAGTTATATTCATATACGTATCATACACCTCAAATTCAACATTCGCTACAAAGCCACTATTGGTATAGGTCGGATCCGTGCAAAGCCTCATATACGTGCTCACTCCCGGTGAATCGGCTGACTTCATAAAATCAACCGAGGTTGTAAACGCCGTTTTATTGTACCCGTCATTTTTGAGAAAAATTACGCCTTTATCCGGATTGTCTTTGTTCTGACCTATTACTACAAGCTCTCCGTTAACCAACTTCAACAAGGATGTATCGAGCATGACATCCCAATTATCTCCAATCGTGGCTCTTTCGAAATCATCGGAAAAGAATACTACAGGCTCACGAGCTTCTTCCTTCTCTTTGGTGCAGTTGGAAAATGCGATGCACATCAATGCAAGGCCGATCATTATTTTCCTTGTTTTCAATTCCATAAGAAAGTTTCAATTTGGTTCGGTCAAAACTAAACATAAAATGGAGTTCACAAATAAAAACCACTTCTTGTTCTTGTAGTAAACTCGTCCATTGCCCGATGAATTGTATGCGTTATTATGTTCATTATATCTTTTAGCATGAAACTATTTCCCTGACCCCGATCAGCATTATCAAGAGCTCCCGCACTTACCTGCTTCAACACTCGTCATTCTGACTCAATCCATTAAGGCATGCGGCGCAAATAAATAATTACACCAACATAGCTTATTCCGTATTTTTTTCTACTTTTAAATTAATGAATCAGCCAACCAAACCAACCAACGGCAGAAAATTTCCTTTTGTCGTTCTCCTGATTACACTTTTCTTCCCAATCTTTTCAGGTGCTCAGGAACATGTTTCTTTAATCAATACACAGGAGCTGATGCACAATGCTGCCGCGGCTCAGGAAGAAAAAGAATACGCGAAAGCTTTATCGTATTATCAGGATGTACCCATGGGGGACACCAATTATGCCGATGCCTCCTATGAAATAGCCTATTGCTATTACCGGTTAGAAAAATTCGAAGATGCTATTCTGCAATGCAATCGCATGCAATACGATGGAAATGTACATATGCGTGTTTACAATCTTCAGGCTTCTTCGTTGGATAAGTTAAAGCGCTATGATGAAGCCATTCAGGTATATGATAATGCACTCAAAAAATACCCCTACAGCGAATTGCTGAAGTATAACAAATCTCTGACCTGTGAAAGAAAAGGTGACCGTAAATCAGCCTATGCACAACTGCAGGCTCTGCTGCTCACTTCACCTCTGTTTCCGGCCGCACACCTGCGTCTTGCCTATTATGCCGAAAGTGAAGGCAAACTTACTCAGGCCATTATGGCGTATACCGTTTACCTGATGATCAATCCGGATGGCAACAACAGTCTGTCTGCTTTGGATGGAATAAATAAATTAGCGGATAACAGTTCGGCCGATGTAAATACTGCTACAACCAAAGTATTGTCGAATGAATTTGAAGATATTGATTTTCTGGTAAGCAATCAGGTTGCCTTAAACGATAAGTTCAAGGTGCCGGGCAAAATGAAATATCCGGTCAACAAACAGGTGTATCTGGTATTTCAGAAAACCGCCGAATTACAGGAAACTCCCGAAGGATTTTTCAGCTCCTTTTATTTGCCCTTCTTCCGCAGTTTTCTCTCCAAATACCCGTACGATTATTTCAGTCTGCTCATGCTGGCTTCCAGTAAAAATGAAAATATTTCAAAAGAAGTCAAGAAAAGCCTGAAAGAGATCGTAGACATTCGCCAAAAAACACTGAAAGAATTCAAACAACTGCATCCGGGAATGGAAATTGATTTTGGAGGCAAAAAATCATTCTTACGCTTCTGGTACAACGATAATTCCAATAGTGTGGATGCATTCGGGAACACGGATGCGGCAGAAACACACCGCGAAGGAAGATGGATTTTTCTGGAAGACGATTCCTATATCAGTGCATACGGTGATTTTGATGGGACCGGAAATAAGACAGGCATCTGGCACTATTTTAAAGTGGGCATGGATACTTTTAAAGTAGCTCAATATGTGAAAGGTGTCCTGGATGGACCTTATCGTCTGTACGAGCATGGGAAAGTTTCTGAAAAAGGAGAATATAAAAACAATGAAGTCGAAGGATGGAATTACAATTATTTTCCGGATGGCAGTCTTCAATCCAAAGAACAGCGCAGTAAAGGAGAGCGCCATGGCGATGGAACGATCTATTATGCAAACGGACAACCACAATATATTTACAAATTTGAATCGGGTAAACTCACCGGGGTATACAAAGAATTTTACGATCATGGTGCCATCAAAGAAGAGGGAACATTTAAACTAGGCAAGCGCGACGGTGAATACAAAACATACAACGAAGACGGTGTTTGCAATAAAATAGCCACCTATGTAAATGGTGTGCTTGAAGGACCTTACAAAACCTTTTATGCAAGCGGTAAACCCAACGAAGATGGCAGAGCCATGAAAGGAAATATAACCGGTAAGTGGACGGAATATTATTCAGACGGAAACGTATACCAGATCTCCTTTATGGATGAAAACGGTAAAAACAACGGGGCCATTACCTACTTCAATCACAAAGGAGTTAAGTTCCGGGAAGATGTGTATACCAAAGGTGAAATGAATACCGTAAAATACATCGATTCAAAAGGGAAAATAATATACGAATGGAAAGGAAATAAAAATGGATCCCATTTAGCCATCTATGATTATGAACTCAACAAATACGGAGAAGGGTTATGGAAAGAAAACAGCCGCCAGAAACTTTGGAAATTTTACCTGCCCAACGGACAATTAATCCGCACCGAGAATTACCTCGATGGACTGTTGGATGGTGAGGCGCACGCCTTGTTTGAGAATGGAAAAACCAACTACAAAATTACCAGCAAAGCAGGAGAAAAAAACGGTTTGCAACTCACCTATTTTGAAAATGGAAACCTGGCCGATGAAGGGAATTTTGTAGACGGAAACCGTTATGGTACCTGGAAATATTATACCATCGAGGGGAAACCCGATAATGAATCCTTCTATTGGAAAGACAGCAAAAATGCATGGAGTCTGGAGTATTTAACAAACGGAAATGTGTATCGGAAATATTTGTACAACAATGGTTTGCTGACACGCATTATTCAATGTGATACCAATGGTGTAGCCATCGACAGTGCGACGCTTCAAAATGGTTATGGAAAGGTTTCCATGAAAGGATTATCGCGTAAAAAATATTACGAAGCCACTTATGTTAACAGTGTATTGCACGGTCCGTTCATGAATATGTTTCCTGACCAGAAAGTATTTCAAAAAGCCACGTATTTTATGGGTTATGTGCATGGCGAATGGATTCAATACTGGTCAAACGGAAAGGTTCAGCGCAAACGGCATTTCTTCCATGGCGATAAAACCGGTACCTGGGAATACTACAATTATTTCGGAGAACTGATTTCAAAAGTAGAATACAAATACGCCAACAATCATGGCACCAATACCTGGTATTATCCGGATGGAAAAGTTACCTCTCAGATCGGTATTTATATGGGTGATTTCCATGGACCTGTACGCTATTTTGCACCCGACGGACAAGTGCGGGTGGTGAATTATTACGAGTTTGGAAAATTATTGGGCTATAGCTATATGGGTAAGAATGGGAAAATGGTAGATACCGTTTTTCTCAACAATGGCGAAGGTAAAGTAACTGCATACTATGCCAACGGAAAAGTGAGTACCGAATTTGAAGTCAAAGCCAGAAAATACCATGGTGCTTATAAAATATACTACCCCGACGGAAAATTACAGGAAGAACGCTTTTATGAATACGGAAATGAAATCAGCCCGACACGTACGTATTATCCCGATGGAAAACCCTGGCATGTTACAGGTATGTTGTTTGGCAACTATTCAGGAGAAGAGCTGATTTACAATCCAAACGGAACACTTCGCATGCGCCAGATGTATGCCAATAATCAACTCGATGGTCTTTGTCAATATTTTGATACCAATGGCAAACTCATGCAATCTGTAGTATACAACAAGGGCGAGCCTGTAAGTATCAAGTAAATTGCACTACGTAAAACGCATATCCATCCCCTTTCTGTTGCTGGTGATCTTCATGTTGGGCTCAGCACTATGCCGTGCTCAGGCATTGAAAGAATACACCCGTTACAAAGAAAAATATCCGCTGGCCGATGTGGTTTGTACGAGCTACGCTTGTTCCATCGAAATCACCCTGAAGAAACATCAGCCCCATATCACCTATTCCACTTCTGAAGAATACTTTTATCTGGGCACCAACAACGGCGGTTATAGCAAACGCACTTTTTACTATTCTGATTTCTACAAATTAAAAAAGTATGCTGCATGGTCTATGCATGAAAGCAACGACATGTATAAAAAGCAGGTCGTTAAAGATTTTAAAAAGAATGATTTTGTAAACAACAATATCTTTCAGGATGATGCCCGTGAACTGGTCTTTCGTTTTCCTAATTTAAACAAAGGCGATAAAAGTTTTAAGTCGTGCAGTTACGAAATAACAGACCCGCATTTCCTGCCCACCTTTTCCCTTTCACCCTATCTGGATTACGAACAGGTAAACTTTAGTATAACGGTAAGTAAAGACATCGCACTGATCATCGACACCTTTAACTGGTCTCAGTCGAAATTGAATTTTCAGACCAAACAAAAGGGAAGCTCAATCATTTATTCCTGGACCGGATCAAATCCAAAATGGTTGTCGCATCAGGGCAATGGTCCTGATTTTGATTGTCTCGCGGCTCAGTTACTTTTTCGGATTGCTCACTTTACCGATGCCGGCCGCCAGACCAGTGTTCAAAATAATCTGGACGACTTGTTCAAATGGTATTACAACTTTCTGGATAAAGATAAAGACGCCATCAGTAACCTGAAACATGTTGCGGATTCAATTACCGGCACTGAGACTGATACCCTTAAGATGGCTGAACTGCTTTACAAGTGGACACAGAACAATATCCGGTATATCGCTTTTGAAAACGGGTATGAAGGGTTGATCCCGGCCAAAGCATCTGTGGTGTACAAAGAACGTTACGGAGATTGCAAAGGCATGGCCAATCTGTTGTATTCCCTGATGCGTTCAAAAGGACTGGATGCACATCTTTGTTGGATTGGTACACGGGCCCTGCCTTTTAAATATTCGGTTCTGCCATCTCCTCATGTCGACGACCATATGATTGCCGCAATGCGATGGAGGGGAAAATGGATCTTCATGGATGCCACCGGATCTACCGTACCCTTCGGATTGCCGTCTCCTTTCATTCAGGGCAAAGAAGCGCTGATTGAATTGGGTGCCGAAGACCGGTATGAAATAGCACAGGTACCAGAAACAGATGCCGGTCGCAATAAAATATACGATTCCTGTTTTGTGCGCTTGAATCAGAACGAGATGAAAGGATCGGGTTTAGCCATTTTAACAGGTTATCATCACATGGCATTTATCGATCGTATTGAAAACCAAAGTTACTATGCCATCAGTAAATATTGCCGCGATCTGTTGCTGAAAGGCAATAACCGCTTTGTACTGGATACCGTATGGCTGGAGAACCTGAACGATCCGAATCAACCCTTGAATATTCATTATACATTTACGCTCCTCGATCAGGCTTTATGGGTGGATGGGGAATGTTATATCAACCTCAATCTGGATAAATTGGGTTTACCCCGCCGGCCTGAAGGCAACAGGAATGTTGCTGTAGAATACCGTTTTAAAAGTTCGGAAGAAAATGTGGTATGTCTGGAAATCCCGCCCGGATTAAAAGTGGAAGCACTACCCCAAAGTGCCGAAATTGATAACGATCGTCTGCACTTCCGGAATTCCTACCGCCAACAAGGATCCTTGCTCATTCGCAATCAATCTTTGAGTAAAGGCTACCTCTTGCTTGAACCTGTTTCCTTCCCGCTGTTTAACCGCACCATCGATGCTATCCTGAAAAACTATAACCAACAAATCACCTTAAAAAAATAGTCCTATGCGTAATTTTATTTTTGTCTTGCTGATGCTCTGTACTGCATTGCAATCATCTGCCCAACTATCGGTACCCTACAAGCTTGATCCCAAACCCGAATTTAAAAAGACGTTGAACGGATTAAAGCAGGATCAGATTGAAGAATTGGTAGTACTCAACGAAACGATTATTGAATACGATTACGATAAAGAAGGAAACCTGATTCAGTTCTATTATTCGCATGTGGTAAAGTTTGTAAACAGCATTGATGCCATCGATCGCAACAATAAAATTTATGTGTCGCTAAAAAGCGCCGTTGGGCTCGAGAGCTTTGATGCACGTGTTATTCTGGCCAATGGTACCATCAAAACAATGGGATCAGAAGCCCTGCGTGAAGGAACCACCGAAGAAGGAAACAAGCTCACTTTCTTCGCCATCTCCGGTGCCGAAAAAGGAAGTTTCATTGAGTATTATTACCTCATCCGTAAAAACCCCAATATATCCGGTTCCTACATTTCCTTCGAAAGTAAAATCAATATCGCCAAAGCAACGGTGAAAATAATTTCTCCCGATAATCTGTTGTTCATTACCAAATCGCAAAATGGATTCACGGAATTAACAACCGACAGCAGTATTAAAGATAAAAACATGTTGCAGGGCACTACCTTAAACATTCCCGGAGTGAATGAAGAAGCCTTTGCCAACGATGGAGGAAACTCCATGAAGGTGATTTACCAACTCTACTACAACACATCCAAGGGAAAGAAAAACCCTTACAATTACGGTGTTGTGAGTCAGTCTATCTTTGAAAGTGTAGTAAATCAAGCCACCAAAGAAGATCTGAAATACATTGATAAGATTCTCAAAAATTCCGAAATAAAATACGCTCCCGATGCCGAATCAAAAGTGCGCGCTATTGAAAATTATGTGAAAGAGAAATACAGCTTTACGGAAGACAACGATGAAAAATACGAGAAGCTAAAAACCATTGCCTCCAACAATACCCTGAATGAAAATGGTGCCACAACCCTGCTTTACCTGCTCTTAACCACAGCCGGAATTGAAACCGAACTCGTAGTAACATCCAACCGTTATTCGCTCCGTTTTGATCCCGAATTCGAATCGTATTGTTTCCTGAATACTTACCTGCTTTATGTTCCCGCGTTCAAGAAGTTTATCATGCCGGCCAATTACACCTATCGCTTTGGACTTACACCATACGGATACACCGAAAATCATGGTTTATTTATCCGCAAAGTGAGTTTGGGTGAGCTTGCTACCGGAGCTGGCAAAATCAAACCCATTCCTTCTCTGCCTTCGGCCAATACGCAGCACAATATTAAAATAAAAGCCAACCTCGATGCCAATCTGGATAGTCTGGAAATAGATTTTACGCAGGAACTTTCGGGTTATTATGCACGCAGCTATCAGCCTTATTTTGAGCATATGCCCAAAGATAAACTGCGCGAATTTGAAGAAGAAATTGTGAAATCGCTGCACCAGGAAATTACCATTAAATCGATTAACATCGAAAATGGCAACGCAAAATACCTGCCTGTAAAACCGCTCATTATTTCCAGTAAAATAACCTCCCAGCACTTCGTAGAAAAAGCAGGTCAAAAATTGTTGATTCATATTGGTGAACTCATCGGACCGCAAGCCGAGTTGTACCAGGAAAAAAACAGAGTGCTTCCGGTGGAGAACGATTATAACCGCGAATACCACCGCACCATCACCTTTATCGTTCCCGACGGATATGTGGTAAAGAATGCGGCCGATCTGAACATCAGCGTACAACCTTTTAAAACCAACGGCGATGGAGCCGGTTTTGTAAGCACGGTTACCACAAGCAACAATACCATTCAGGTTACCTGCGACGAGTATTACCATCAGATCAATTTCCCTTTAAAGGAATACGAGCAATACCGCAGCGTAATCAATGCAGCTGCTAATTTTAATAAAATTGTTTTACTCCTTGAAAAGAAATTATAACATGCGTTTCGCTACTAGCTTATTGAGCATCCTGTTGTTTCTCGGCACCCTGAATGCCCAAACTCCACGCATGGAAAAAGCACGCGGGCAGCTGCACAAAGGACAAGCCAAAAAAGCACTCGTAACCATTCAGGAGGATATCGACCAGACGGGATTCAACGAAGACAATGCCACCTTAAAAAGCGAAATTCTGCTGTATGTGAATGCCGATCAATGCTGGGATAATATTCAACTTACCATTGAGAAATTTCCGACTTCAGCAAAAGCCTATATGATCCGTGGCCGGTTTTACTATGAGTTAAGGGAAATGGAAAACAGCTATAAAGACCTAACCAAAGCATTGGAATTGTGTCGGGATGATTCCATGCGTTACCGGGTTTATCTGAGCCGCAGCGCCACCTGCCACGACAACAGTTCGCACGATCACTGCATAGCAGATTGCAAAGAAGCTTTAAAACTCAGACCGAATAGCATTGAAGTGTTGAATAATTTAAGCGCATCTTATTTCAGGGAAGGAAACTCAAAAGCCTCGATCGAAATCTTGTTGCAGATGAAAAGCATTGACTCCACTTTTACGGGAACCTATGTGAATCTCGGGTATCAGTTTCAGCAAATGGAAAATTACATTGAAGCCGAACGTTACCTGCTTGAAGGACTGAAAATTGAACCCAAAGATGCCTTTATGCTCAATAACCTCGGATATACCCAGTTTAAATTGGGTAAAGTGGATGAAGCCATCAAAAGCATCAACAAATCCATTGCGGTAAATCCATCCAATTCATACTGCTACCGCAATCTGGCATTGATCTATGCCGGCCAGAAAAACAACCTCAAGGCCTGCGAAAATATCAACAAAGCTCTTGGACTTAAATTCACTGAAATGTACGGGGAAGAAATGAAGGTGATGAAACAACAGATGTGTTTATAAACCGTATACGTAATTCACAATGCCGGCATCCTTTTGTTTCCACCAACTTTTGGTCACCCAACGTAAGATCCAGGTGCAGGTAAATGTGCAACCTGAAACAAGTATCCGGATGAAATACCCTGTTAACAAGCTTTTGTGCTCCTCCAACTGGATACTAATTAGCTGAAGTGTAGTACTTATTAAAAAGGCATATTAAAACATTATTTATTGATTTTCAACTATTTAGACACTAAATATACCAATCTTTGTCAAGTTTATACTTTACTTTATCCCATTTTTAGTAAAGTTATAGCATTACATTAATAAAAATATATCAAGTTAAAGCTGTACTTTTGAATTGTATAAGTCAACCTATAACTTAACTTTATGGCAAAGCATTCACTTCAACTGCAACAGCTCAACAACAAAATGCTGGCTTTTGCTTCACTCAAACAGGTAGCTATTCCACCCACCGGATGGATAAAAGCCATCCGTACTGCAATAGGTATGTCTATGCAACAATTGGGCAACAAGTTGACTATTTCCAAGCAGGGTGTGCTCGATATGGAAAAGCGTGAAAAAGAGGGTTCCATTACGATCAAATCCCTCCGTGAATTTGCCCGTGTTATGGATCTGCAATTGGTGTATGGTTTTATACCCAATGACGGATCGTTGGATGCACTCATTGAAAAACGGGCTCTTGAACTGGCCACTCAAATTGTGTTGCGTACCGTTACTACCATGAAACTTGAAGATCAGGACAATTCGAAAAAGCGGATTGAAGCTGCCATAAGCGAAAGGGCAGCAGCATTGAGAAACGAAATGCCTAAAATCTTATGGGATTAGATTTAGAAAATACAGCTGGACAAACTCCCATAGATGAAGCAGAAAATGAGGGGCTGCTCATTCCTACCATTGCCAGCCGCAATGAATTAAACGAATTTGAACAGCATAATATTGAACAGGCTGTGCAGTGGACAATGAGTCGTTCATTCAAACCGGAAACCGTTTTCACAGAAGATTTTGTACGCATGGTTCATAAACGGATGTACGCCGATGTGTGGGCATGGGCAGGTGTGTTTCGTAAAACCAACAAAAACATGGGCATTGATCACAGGCGAATATCTACCGGGTTGAAATACCTGCTGGATGATGCCCGTTATTGGTACGAAAACAATTCCTACCCACCTGATGAAATAGCAGTGCGGTTCAAACATCGTCTGGTTAGCATCCATTGCTGTTCCAACGGCAACGGCAGACATAGCCGCCTGATAGCCGATATCATCATTGAAAAAATTTATAAACAACCGGTATTCAGTTGGGGCGCTGCAAACCTCTCCGGCCAGGGCGCTGCCCGTTCTGCTTACCTCCAGGCAATAAAAGCAGCCGATGAAAATGATTATCGTTTGCTGCTGACCTTTGCACGCTCCTGAAACTTCCGCCGTTTTCGAAGACCAAATCCAACTGACAATTCTCATAGATTTCTTTCTGTTTATCACATCCTGATCTTCACATTATAGGTTAAACTTTGTAAGTGCAATTCATGCCGCTGATAAACAGTTGCAATTCCGATTAATCCCATTCACCATGAAAAAATTACTCAACAAAGTTGCCCTCATCACCGGCGCTGGTTCCGGTATGGGAAAAGCCATCGCCGTATTGTTTGCGAGTGAAGGCTGTAAGGTAATCGCAACCGATATCAACCAGGATCGTTTAGACAACCTGCAAATGGAAATTCAGGCTGCCGGTGGTATTGTTACACCGCAAATTGCCAATGTGGCCAAAGAAGAAGATATAGAAGCCATGATTGCCAAAGCCGTATCCACCTATGGTACGCTCGATATCCTCATCAACAACGCCGGCATCATGGATAATTTTGCTCCGGTAGGCGATCTCGATAATACCACCTGGGAAAAGGTGATGAAAATAAATGTAGATGGTCCGATGAAAGCCATGCGCAGTGCCCTGAAAATTTTTCTGGCCAAAGGCAGCGGCATTATTGTAAACATTGCTTCCCTGGGTGGCCTGGCCGGTGCGCGTGCCGGTGCGGCCTATACCGCCAGCAAACATGCCATAATCGGTCTCACCAAAAATACCGGATACATGTATTCCAAATCCGGCATACGTTGCAATGCCATCGCTCCGGGAGCGGTCAATACCAATATCGGCGAGACCATCGACTTTACTAAAATTACCCCGCTGGTAAATGAACGTATCATGACCGGCCTGGCACTCAATCCACGTACCGGCAACCCCGAAGAAATTGCAAAAGTAGCCCTGTTTCTGTCCTGCGACGATTCTTCGTTCCTGAATGCCACAACCGTAATTGCTGATGGTGGTTGGTATGGGTATTGATACTTACCGTTAAAAGACTAAATCGAGTTCGTATGTCCTCCCTCTCCCTCTTCCTCTCCCTCTCCCTCTCCCTCTCCCTCTCTTTCTCTTTCTCTTTCTCTTTCTCACCGCTCTCGCATTCTTCCAGTCCGTGAGCCTTCTATAATTTAATGTACACTTTTGTCACAATTCACTGCATTAAATAAAGAAAGAGAAACAGAAAGTGAAAGAGTGATGTTGCTCTCGTTCTCGACTTGTAGTCCCAGTTCTCGCGGACTTCCAGTCCGTGAGCCCATTCCCTACTGACTTTCATCATCCGTATTCTTGACTACCATCATTCCCCCAACGCTCTGCCCGTTTTACTTTTACACATCCATTTAACGCTAGAAATACATGGCGTTAAATCTATTACACATCAAGTAAAATTACCACGATATGAGCACAGTGAAAATTTTGGATGGCAACGAAGCAGCAGCATACATTGCCTATAAAACCAGCGAAGTTTGCGCCATTTATCCCATCACCCCTTCTTCAGCTATGGGCGAGTTCTGCGACGAATGGTCGGCAGCCGGCAAAACCAATATCTATGGAGAAGTTCCGCGCATTATTGAAATGCAAAGCGAAGGCGGTGCTGCCGGAGCCATTCACGGAGCATTGCAGGGCGGAGCACTGGCTTCTACATTTACCTGCTCTCAGGGTTTGTTGCTCATGATCCCGAATATGTACAAGATTGCCGGTGAATTAACACCGACCGTTTTTCATATTGCCGCTCGTTCGCTCGCTACACACGCATTATCTATTTTCGGAGATCACAGCGATGTCATGGCTGTTCGTCAAACCGGCTGGGCTGCTTTATTCGGACGCAATTCGCAAGAGGCCATGGATATGGCGTTGATTTGTACAGCAGCTACACTCAGTGCACAGGTTCCTTTTTTAAATGTATTTGATGGATTCCGTACCTCGCACGAATTAACCAAGGTGCAGGTCATAGATGATTCAGTGATCGATGCCATGATCAACCGCGACGATATTTTGCGTCACCGCACCCGTGCCATGTCGCCCGATCATCCCAATATTCGTGGTACCGCACAAAATCCCGATGTATTTTTCCAAAGCCGCGAAGCCGGAAATTCCTATTATATAAAAGCTCCGCAGATCATCGAAAATATGATGCGCCGTTTTGAAGAGCTCACCGGACGCGCTTATCATGCATACGAATATTACGGCGCTCCCGATGCCGACCGCATCATCGTGATCATGGGTTCAGGTGCAGGTACCGTTGATGAAACCATGGAATACCTGAATGCACAGGGCGAAAAAGTGGGTTACCTCTATGTGCGCATGTATCGTCCGTTTGATGCGAAACTTTTCGTACACGCATTACCCAAAACTGTGAAACATATCGCCGTGCTTGATCGCTGCAAAGAACCCGGCAGTATAGGCGAACCATTGTACATGGATGTGGTGAATGCTTTGTCGGAAGCCTGGACCGAAGGTGCATTGCCAAAAATAATTGGCGGACGTTACGGACTCGCTTCCAAAGAATTCAATCCGGCCATGGCCAAAGCGGTTTACGACGAATTGAAAAATGACGTACCTAAAAAACATTTCACCGTAGGTATTGATGATGATGTAACGCATCTGAGTTTAGACTACGATAAAAACTTTTCGCTCGAACAACAACACCTGTTTCGCGGTTTGTTTTACGGACTGGGAGCCGATGGTACCGTAAGTGCCAACAAAAACTCCATCAAAATTATCGGCGATACCACCGATCATTTTGTACAGGGCTATTTTGTATACGATTCCAAAAAATCAGGATCACTCACTGTTTCCCATTTACGTTTTGGTAAAAACCCGATTCGTTCTACCTATCTGGTGGGATCAGCCAATTTTGTGGCCGTGCATCAATTCAATTTCATTCACAAATACGATGTATTGAAAGATGCCGAGCAGGGAGCAGTGTTCCTGCTTAACTCACCGTACAATACCGACGATATCTGGACCAAAATTCCACGTACCATACAGGATGAAATCATCCGCAAGCAATTGCAGTTTTATGTGATCAATGCTTCTGCCGTTGCGCAGGAAACCGGCATGGGCAGCCGGGTAAATACCATTTTGCAAACCTGTTTCTTTGCTATCTCCGGAATCTTACCGCGCGACGAAGCCATTCAGCGGATCAAGGATGCCATTGCCAAAACCTACAAAGCCAAAGGCGAAAAAGTAATTCAGAAAAATTTTGAAGCCGTTGATAAAACGTTGGAAAACCTGCATGCCATCGATTATCGTGCATTCATTCCGGGAAATCTGGAAAGCGAAAATCCGGTTTCCACCAATGCACCCGATTTTGTAAAAAGTGTATTGGCAAAAATCATTTCATTCGAAGGCGACGATTTACCGGTAAGCGCTTTCCCTGTGGATGGTACGTATCCCGTGGGCACCACGCAATGGGAAAAACGGAATATCGCCGATCAGGTTCCGGTATGGGATGCCGACCTGTGTTCGCAATGCGGTAAATGTTATATCATTTGTCCGCATGCCGCTATTCGTCCCAAAGTGTACGACAATACCGTGCTCGAAAATGCACCGGAAGGATTTAAACATATTGCTCCGGTAGGAAAAGAATTCGATCGCAATGCGCAATCATACACGCTACAAGTTTCCGTTGAAGATTGTACCGGTTGCAATTTATGCGTGGAATATTGTCCGGTAGAAAGCAAAGCACAACCCGGCCACAAAGCCATCAACATGCAACCCCAGCTTCCGCTAAAAGAAGCCGAACACAAAAACTGGGACTTCTTCCTTTCCATTCCCGAAATGGATCGCGAAACCATCAACCGCAATACGGTGAAGGGCACACAGTTTTTACAACCCCTGTTTGAATTCTCGGGAGCCTGCTCCGGCTGCGGAGAAACACCGTATGTAAAATTACTTTCGCAATTGTATGGCGACCGCATGGTGGTAGCCAATGCCACAGGTTGCTCATCCATTTACAGCGGAAATTTACCCACCACTCCATGGACCATGAACGCCGATGGTTGCGGACCGGCATGGGCCAATTCCCTGTTCGAAGACAATGCCGAATTTGGATTGGGCATCAAACTGGCCTTCGAAAAGAAAACCGAAATTGCACGTCACCTCGTATTTGGTTTACGGTCCATTATCGGTGAGGCCTTTGCCGACGAAGTGCTCGCCAATACTCAGGAAAATGAAGCCGGCATCCGCAAACAACGCGAACTGGTAAAAGAATTGCGCAACCGCATTGGTGTACTCGATTTGTTTGAAGCCAAACAGCTGATGATTCTCGCCGATAGTTTGGTGAAGAAATCACATTGGATCATTGGTGGCGACGGATGGGCGTACGATATAGGTTTCGGCGGACTGGATCATGTATTGTCGACCGGAGTAGATCTCAATATCATTGTACTCGATACCGAAGTATATTCCAATACAGGAGGACAAAAATCCAAATCCACTCCGATTGGTGCCAGTGCAAAATTCTCCGTGAACGGAAAAGCATCGGGCAAAAAAGATCTGGCCATGCAGGCCATTGCGCATGGTTCGGCGTACGTGGCACAAATTGCCTTAGCTGCCAACGACACCCACGCCATCCGCACGATACAGGAAGCGGAAGCCTTCCCGGGTACCTCGCTGGTGATTGCTTACAGCCATTGCATTGCCCACGGTTACGACATGATGCACGGAGCCGATCAGCAGGAGAACGCTGTAAAATCAGGTTACTGGCCGTTGTTCCGCTACAATCCGCTGAAAGCAAAAGGAGAACGTTTCAGTCTGGATTCCAAAGAACCATCCATGCCGGTTAAAGATTTCTTATACCAGGAAACGCGTTTCAGTGTGCTCTCACGTTCTAACCCGGCCCATGCGGAAACCTTGCTCGTACAAGCTCAGGAGGGAGTTGATCATCATTACGAGAAATTAATAGCATTGAAGAATTTGTAAAGGGAGCTACTTTCTCAAATCTCCTTTTCAAAACAAACACTGCTTTCCACCTCAGCATACGGCCCATAGTTGGGAATAATGCTAAACCCATTCTTCTTATACAAGGCAATAGCCTCCGGCATTTTATCGCCTGTTTCCAATACACATTTTTGGTAGCCCAGCTCTTTGGCCCATTGTTGCAACTCCATCAACACACACGCGGCAATACCTTTGCCGCGTTGCTCTACCGGCACAAACATTCGTTTAATTTCCATTGCAGTTGCATCATATGCTTTCATGGCTCCGCACCCTACCGGGATCTTATCCTCGTATGCCACCACCACATGTTGAATCAGATCAATCTTGTTATACTGTGCAAAGAAGGTATTTGAATCGCCATTGCGTATGGCCAGGTCATTGTCGAGTTCAATAACCAGTTTTTGAAAATCAGGATCGGATGAGGTGGTTCGGTGGAGGGAGTGCATTGGGTGAATTAAAATCAGGTTCTATTTAAGGTGTTACAATTTTTTATCTGCGCAAGTTTAAAACATTTCGTTGCAGGCTGCATGTGATTAAGGTTTATTGCAAATGAATGTTGAAGATAGCTGGCAGCTCATTTTGATTCAACTTATTTTTGACTTTCTAATGTGTTTTTTCCAACATTGTAGGCATACACAGCTGCCGGTAAATATTGAATCTGAATATTATTGAATTCCTTTATTCCTGATTTATCAATGGAAGTTACCAATGCCTGTGCCAGTTTATTTTCCTGGCAAAAGGAAGAAAGACTTTTCAATTCATTCGGTGCTTCAAAAAACCGGTTGCTCCATTTTATTTCTACTGCCCAATCAGGTCTGTTTGTTTTTCTACTGATACTAACCAGGTCCACTTCTCCATTTTTCCATCTGGCATAATAGGGAATGAACGAGGTTCGTTGCATCCATTGGCTGAATATAGCGGTTTCAACAATGGCGCCCATACCGTCAGACTCGGCAGTAAGTGGTGCAAACAAAGCACTTCTTAAACTGGGATTTGTAAGATATATTTTAAAGAAATTTTCGCGTTGGAAACGTCCCGCTTTTTGGTCGACACGTTTTACAATATGTACTAAAAATGCAGCTTCCAGATAAGATAAGTATTGTCGCAGTGTAATTTTCTTTACACCACTGCTTTTGCTCAGTTCATCTATGCTGCATTCTTGTCCGCTGTTCCAGGCTATGGTCGTAAAGAGTGAATTTAACTCCTGAACATCCTGAATGCCGTACAATCCCGGCAAATCCCGAAGCAAAACTTTGTCAACAATATCGGCTCTCATAAACCGGGCCGGATTACTTTGTATTTCCTGATTAAAGATTACTTCAGGATAACCACCGAAATTTACATAGTCTATAAAGTATTTGTTTAATTCAGTGATGTTGGTAGTGGAAGAAAATTCAGCAATATTTCCCTTCCAATGAATCGTATCGGCCTTAATTAATGCTCCCAGATTTTTGAGGTGAATAAATTCATAGAAGGTCAAAGGAGGAAGCATAAAATCAGTAAACCGTCCTGCACCACTTTCATTGCTTTTGAGCTTTAATGCTGCTGCAGCTGAACCACTGGCTATAAATTTGGTGTGGTGATACACGTCAACCAATGCTTTTAAATGAACCTCCCAATCTTTCAAATATTGGATTTCATCAAAAAAAATATACCATCCATCCGGTTCCGTATCACCGGTAGCCTTTCTGGCCATCGCAAAAAGGGCGTCAAGTGATATATTATTATAAATCGGTGTCTCGATCGACGCATATAAAATTTTCTGAGGAGATACACCGTCTGCAATCAATTGCTGAATGGTATGATAAAGCATAACCGTCTTTCCAACACGTCGTGGACCCATTAAGACACTCGCTCTGCGAACGTTTGCGTTTTTTACCAAAGGATAGAACAAATTGAAATACAGGCGTGGCTTAAACGACTGGTAATAACCGTCTAAACTTCCGGTTGCCCACCAGGGATTTTCAAACTGGAGCCTTGAAATGATTTGATCTTCTGAAAATGGATTTAATGCCATAACGGAAGCAAATATAGCAAATAAGGTCATTTCAAAAACCTTATTTGACTTTTTTTAGGCTTTTAAGTCATTTTTTCGCATTTTAACCACCTTAAATGACTTTTTATATCGTCTGGATTATGCCGGGCTTCGTAACATGTCCGTTTCCCATGCTGCCAACAGAAAGCTCAAGCTATAAGGACAATTTTTTATCACAAAATGAATTAAAACTACAAAATTATACATATCAATGTCATTATAGACTACTTCTATCCCAAAATGATTTAATAATTCTGTCATTAGGAATTTCTCGAAATATTAATTCGTAATTTCTAATTGCTCCTAGAATAAAAGTTTCAGCTTCACATTTAAAGTCATGAATGATGTCATCATTGTCGCCACGGTCATTATGCTTTATTTCATTTTTTAACTTATGTCTTAAATTTAGAACTTTGTTATAAGATGGTCGGTCTTTTTTATATATGTCCGCAATTTGGTCAATAAATATTTTCTCTTCTATGGCAGCATTAGTCTTTGAATTTTTCTTAGAAATCTTTCCGAGGATTTCCTCCGCTGCACCAGCCAATGTTAACGCAGCAATAAAATTATCTTTGTTATAGAGTTGGATTGACGTCCGAAGTTGAATTAATGCGATGTCTATTTTTTTCATTCGAATGTGCTACTGTTTGTGCTGACTAGTTTATTATTAGTGACAAGTAATTACAAAATCTGAAATCTGACTTTTAGATTTATTCTCTTCGATCTCAATTATTGAATAGTCATATGCAATTAATTCGTGTTCAAATAATGAATCACCTCCATCCAGATAAATGTTCCAATAAACATGATTAACAACATGACCATTATCCCAATAGCAATTCCCACATAGACCTTTGAACCATATTTTACAGGTAGGTGAGTCCCTATGAAATAGCAAGCTGACAAATAAATACCCGCTTGAAATGCTGCGTTAACAAGGTATATTTTTGTTCCAGAATCTATATATATTGAATACAAAGTAAAAAGAAAAAATGCAGCCACAATAAGTGAACCTATGTGTGAGTTATTGAATTTCATATCTTAACAGTTTGCGTATTTAAATAAACTTAAATTTTGCTGAATTACATAATATCATTCAAGATCTAGAATCACCTTTATTTCAAATTTATATTAATAAATCGTCTAACTATGGCATCTTGAAAACTAACAGCCTCTGTAATATTCGAGGGGACTCGATTGTAAAGAAACCTAATAATAATTATGGTTTGTTTGATGTAAATGTAGTTTGATATTACCAACCCCATTCCCACTGAACTATCTTCCTTAACATTTACCTTTAACAGCAATGCACTGACAATTCTATTGGAAGTATCATGGATGATTTTTAATATGCTGTTTTCTATCTTCACATGCCCACCTAATGCAGAAATAAATAATTTGTCCTCAAGTAAACTATCCGAGAGAGAATCGAAAGCAGGTTTCGTTATTTGTGTTTTAACATAGCTCTTATATTCTGAAAAATCTTCCAACATTAATTCAAGATCTTTAAATTCATCAAAGCCGATAATATGTATCGTTGGCCCCTTCGCATGAGGAACCAATACCTCAATATCATGAAGTCCATTAAGGGAATTCAATGTAAAGTCTCCCATCTTAACATTGCTATATATAGATTTCTCAAAATAAGAATATCCTGTAGGTAATTCTATATTAATATTCCTTTCTCCAAATCTGATTTCCTTAAATTCCAAAAGACTTTGTGCAAGTGGTTCAACAGGTACTAGCCCCAACAATAATGCACAAGAAGAATTCGCAAGTAATTTAAACCATGAACGAAAAATGATTATCATAAATGCAATTTAGTTGATTGCTTTTGCATTCCTATAAACTTCAAGCATGAAAAAACAAATTCAAGCATGCCCTGTGGATATTAAATCTTAAGGAATGGAAATATCCATAACAGTGTCCGTTCGCAAGTAATTCTCGTTTTCGTCAAGTACTTTCCATATACCTCTCTTCAAGTTACAAGCTTCAATTAAATTTATATTGTCAGTAAGTCGATCCTGTCTGATGATCCTGGTAGAACCTCCCAATCCACCATGTCCATAATATTGATAGACTAACTTTTCGCCTGTTGTTTCATTAATGTAAATCTCTTTGTCTTGATATGTATTACCCTTATTCAAGAAAGTAAAGAAAAGACCAAAACCAACAATGAAAATGAGAATTAAGCTACCAAATACAATAGCCAAAAGCTTTGATTTAGCTTGATTATTTTTAATCTTAAAGATCGCAGCTGCTGCGATTGACAAGAAAAACAAAACTTCAATTGATATACGAAGTACTTGAGATTGGAATTCAAGTGGAGGTCTGTGGAATTTTGGAAGAAACAATAAACCACTAATTACGAGCGAAATATATAAATGTTTCTTGTATTTCATTTAACTGTTCGACTTTTGATTGCCAATAAATTGCCAATAATCTTCCCAGGCTTAATGCGGGCAGGGATAAATACTTTAATATTCCTGCGAAACATGTTTATTCTCAAATAAACCATATTCAAACTTACGTGGAAATATGCCCTGATCGAGACTGTGCTATGCGCTGATTATTTTTACGAAACAGATAAATTAGTAACCTTTAGAAGCATTATTATCTTCATTCAATTCCTCCTTTTCAATTATTACGCCATCGATTTGATTCTTGAAGACGCCTTTAGCAATTAACACTTGTATCGCAATGGAAACAAGTTTGTTTGGTACATTTATTTCAGACGCCACAATTTTATGAACACCTTTCGTCCATGGTTGTATAGGCAATCTTTTTTGTATTTGATTTAATACTCCTTCATCTAAAATCCTTGTGGCATAAACTCTGGTCTCGAGATTCTCGTTCTTTTCTTTTGGCTCTACCTTTGTAATATCCTTCTCGTGTAGTTTGATTAATTTTTTTCTCTCACTTCGCCTTAATATTTTTAAGTAACTCTTAATTTGTCTAAATGTTCCAGATACCACGAACTCAATAATATTTTCCCCAATTTCCCTTTTGGTATCAAGTATATCATTGAAATTAGAGAATTCATCATTTGCCCAAAATTCAAAGTTAGGCTCGATGGAATCTAGTTTAATATCTCTCAATAATTCGACTTGAATTAATACTTTCCGATCAAATGACTTTACTTTTTTAACTTTGGGATTGTACTCATTTTGCAGTTGGTATTTCATTTGATTATTTACCATTTCTGAAAAGCATTTAAAATCATCTAAGCATTCTGACAAATACTCTACATCAATCGAAATACCTTGCTTAACCGTATTATATTTTTCTCTGTACTGTTGGTCAGTTTTACCTAATCTGTGAACTAATAAATGTCTCCTGTCATGATACTCTTCCATTTTACTTCGTCCAGGTGCAAAATTTGCAAGATCAATGTCAAAATACCTTTTGTAATATTTAATGATATCTAAGAAACCACCGCTTGATAACTTCCTACATTCCCTATTAATTATTTTAGAAGATATCTCTGTCGTAGACTTATAAGATAATAGTTCAGCTTGAGAGATTTGCTGTATGTTATCATGTTTTTTAAATGGCTCTTTACTTTCTAAGAACGCATCGCGTACAAGGTCAATAAGGAATACCTCAAGCGCTGAAACAACTCTGACAAAAACAATCTCACTTAAAGTTTTTCTAATCTCAATTTTTCCACTTCTTTTATACTTAAAGAAATGTGGTTGCTTTATGAGTAATGCTCCTTCCGTAGGATCGTCAAAAGGAATTTTGCTTTTCTTTTGATAAACTAGCGTTTGTTCGGTTTGATCATAAGAATAAATCGTGGCCTTGTAAAATGCAAGGAGTTTATTTATGTCGTGATTAAAATTTTGAAATGCTTTCATTTCTTAAATGTTTGAACAAGCTATATATTTAAATCGGTGAATCAAATTCCGCATAACGATTTGCCGCTACCCGAAGGGTGGGACTTTTACTACAATACTTGATTTGAAAAACGATTGCTTTATTGCCCTCAAAACTGTTATTGGAAAACGTAACCTCGAATTTTGGATAAGAGCTACTATGAATAGCTTTCATTTTTTAAATAATGTTTTAATACGATAATAATTTCTTGCTCTTGCAATATTCTCAAGTTCAATTTTAGTCTCTACCGGAATCTTCTCCTTCCGTGAATTCCATGTCTTGTATGCACCTCTACTTTCACCTAAAGAAGATCCAACATAATAAGCGACACGATCTAAGTTATAAGCAATCGACTCAAGAAGTGCTGGCGGCAATTTGTTAAGTTCAATGTTTTCTAAAATATCTAGTAGTATAATTAAATTTTCGTTGTATGCCCAAAATGCGCCTTTTGGCTTGGCTCTTTCCCATGTTTCGTCAATTGCTTTTGAAAATAGTTCTAAAAACCCTGAAATAAGCTTGATATCGTTTTGTGAAATTGCATCAATTACAGCATTTCTAAAATCAGCATCATCTATGAAGTTAGTAACATTATCTTCTTCTGGGTTTTGAAAAATAATATTAAGATTATGAAGCTTTTTTTCATTCTCAATATCAATCAGTTTATCAATTTTTACTAATTCAGAAATCTCTGAAAGTATAGTTTTCAGCTCTTTAAACTCAATAATTAAAATATCATTCCTGTCTCGGTATGGTTCTGACTTAGGTATTTCAGTATACAACAGTTGGATTATCTCATGAGGATAATTTATCCTCTGATTATTGTAAACATTTTTTGTCCAATCAACAGCTGTTAATACATTTACATCTCCAAGTCCATAACCTATAATTAGTGTAGTTGATTCTTTGATGGATAGTGATAATTTTTGCTGTCTATATTGATTTGGCCGGAAAAGACTAATATAATCTTCTTGAGATATTATTATTGAACTTGGATTCGTTCTAATACCATGCAAATGATAAATTGGAATTAAATTTTGAGGCGCAATAAGCTGATCATTTGGGCCTAATGAAAGACATTTCCCTGTTAGTAAACATTCTATTATTAAATCATAGTTTGTTGTGATTATCCAATCTGGATCAATGTCCTTTAGAATCTTGCCATAAATTTCTCGTTGTGCTTTTTCTGGATACCAACTTGTCAGACTTGCAATTTTTTCTTTTAATTTTTTAACAGCAATTTTGTATTCTATTGACTCATTAGCTGAGATAAGTTTTGCTATTTCTGAAGCAATTTCAGGATAAGATAACCCTTCTGTCTTTATATCCTCTTTAAGATTGATGTCAAACTCTTCAGCACATTTATATATTAATTGTTTCCAGGATAGTGCAACTTCAGTCCACTCATCATTTAGTATTGCCATTGACATTCCTGCGCCAATAAAAAGACCAAGATTACCATATATTGTTGATTTGGATATTAAGCCTAATGCTTCGTCCCTTGATATTTTTTCCTTTTCATTAGTCATCCCTAAAATTACATATAAAGTTATTTTATCCCTTCAAATATTTCGTAAATCCCATATTCCGTTTGACAACCAATATACTCCAATATTCAGGCAAATAGATTTACATGCGAACAATACGCGCCTATCAACAAGTAAATATAAAATCTATCGTAAGCTTCCTTCTTCTTCCTCAATTACCCCCTCGTACTCCAATACCACTCATCTTTCTGTGGTTCGGCTTCGCGTTGTTTCCAGTATTCTTTGGTTACAATTTTTCCGCTGCGGGTGCGCAATTCGCGGTTGTACACGGCATTGATGGGGCTGAAGGTTACGTCGGTTACGCCTACGGTGAAATGCGTGGGGGGTGGCGGGGTTTCGCCTTCGGCTAAGGGAGCTGCGCCTTTGGCTGGGGGACTAGGTGCTACCACAACCGTATACTTATTGTGCTCCAGCAAATCTTTTAAAAAGGCCACGCGCTCGGGCGAGCATTGCTTTTCTACGATGGCGCATTTAATATCGCCGAGATCTTCAAAACTATGGGTTGGATTTAATGCCATCGGTCGGGTTTATAAAAGCGATTGAATATAGGCATACAGCCCCGGAACTACTCCGGTAAGCAAGACACCGGCCATGCAAATAAACAGGGCCAGCATCACGGTATAATGCGCGGGTTGCAAAATCATGTGGTGCTCCTGTTCGTCTACAAACATAAATTTCACTATGCGTAAATAGTAATACAACGATACCACCATATTGAGCGCGGCTATCAGCAACAGGAAATAATTTCCGGCTGCGGCTCCCGATGCTACCAGAAACATCTTACCGAAAAATCCTGCTGTGGGCGGCACTCCGGCCAGGGAGAACAATGACAAGGCCATCACCCATCCTAGTGTTTTGTGGTGGCGGTAAAAGCCCTTGTAATGCACCAGATCCTCGTGTCCGGTTTGTGCCGATACAATGCTCACCACCCCGAATGCTCCCAGGTTAGAGAATAAATAAACTACCAAAAAGAAAATGCCGGATGCCGAACCATCGGCATTGCCTGCAACAAAAGCTAACAAAATAAAACCAACCTGTGCAATGGAAGAGAAGGCCAGAAAGCGTTTGATATTGGTTTGACGCAGGGCAAATAAATTTCCAACACAAATGGTCAATACAATTACCCATTCGAGCAAATGATTCCACAAGGCCGGGAAAAACTGAAACAAAGGACTCAATATGGAAATGAACACAAATACCGTGGCTGCTTTGGAGATCACCGATAAATAGGCTGTAACGGCAACCGGTGCTCCTTCATACACATCGGCTGTCCACAGGTGAAAAGGAACGGCTGAAAGTTTAAACGCAAACCCGCTGAAAATAAAAATCAGGGCCATCATTTGCAGTTGACCGCCGTTGATGAGCTGAGGCAATTGATCGAATTGCAAAGATCCCGTTGTGCCATACACAAACGAAATTCCAAACAGCATCATGCTGGAAGCAAAGGCCGAAATCAAAATCATTTTCACCGCCGCCTCGGATGATTTGGCTTTGTCGAGATCAAAATTTACCAAGGCCGCCAATGGAATAGAAGCCAGTTCGAGCGCAAGATAAAACATCAGGAAATTGCCCGACGATAACATGAAATAAAATCCGAGCAAAGTGGTAAACAATAAAATATAAAACTCGGGCAAATGCTTGTGGTTGCGCGCCCAATGCCAGCTTTGCAGAGAGATGAGCAAGGTGCCGGCGGTTAAAATCAGTTTTTCAAAACCGATCAGGGTATGGGTGCGGTACATGCCGCTAAAGGCTTCACCGGTGCCGGGTATAAGGCAAATTCCCAATTGCACCACCAACAATCCGTGCACCAGGTTCATCACGCTTTCGTTGGTTTTAAACCAATCGCCTACTTTTCCAATCAGCAATATAAACAGGAAGAGCATCAGGCTCAGTTCCGGTTTCATCAAAAATAAAGTTGCTTCGTTCATGTGTACTGATTGTATATAATTGCTAATTTCCTATTGCGCCACGGGTGAGGTTCTCCATGATCAACTGCACATCGCCACTCACCAGATTGATCAACCAGAAGGGTGCGAGTCCGATAGCTAAAACGGCTACGGTTAATAAAACCGAAGCGATTTTTTCGTTCCAGGTGGCATCGGGTAAATTTTTGAATGCATCGTTTTCGATCGGACCCATCACGGCTTTTCCGGCTGCCCGTAAAATATACACGGCCGTTACTACAATGGATGCACAAGCCAGAATCGTTGCTACTTTATAAAACACTCCTTCGCGTTGCCATGCTCCCATAAAAATAGTCATCTCCGATACAAAACCGCTGAATCCGGGCAATCCCAGCGAACATAAACCGGCAATGATATACATGGACGATATAAACGGAATGGACTTTAACAAGCCTCCCAATTCACTCACTTGCCTCGTATGCGTGCGTTCGTACAACATGCCGATCGCGCCGAAGAAAAGGGCTGTCATCACACCATGAGATACCATTTGCATCACGGCTCCGATCAATGCAGTTTTGGTGAGCATGCCTATTCCCAACAAAATAAATCCGCAATGCGATACGGACGAATATGCGTTGATATATTTTAAATCCTTTTGCATCAACGTAGCAAATGCTCCGTACAGAATGGCAATGGTGGCGAGCAACACAATGACCCACGAATAATACGCTGCGGCTTCGGGCATCAGATACGTCGCTACGCGTAAGCATCCGTATCCGCCCAGCTTCATCGAAATTCCGGCCAGAAACATGGAAGCGGCTGTAGGTGCCGACGAGTGTCCGTCGGGTACCCAGGTATGAAACGGAAAGAGTGCGGTAAATACTCCAAAGCCTACAAACAACAACGGGAAAATAATGCGCTGCCACTCAAAAGGAAGTTGTACTTGCGCCAGTTGCATCAGGTCAAACGTATGCTGCCCATCAGGACCAACAGCTACAAAATAAGTAATCAGAATTCCCACCAGTACGAGTGCCGATCCTGCCATGAGCATCAGCGCCAGTTTCATGGCGCTGTATTCTTTTTTACCGCTGCCCCAGATGGCAATCAACAAAAACTTAGGAATCACGGCGATCTCTAAAAAGAAGAACATCGTGAACAAATCGAGGGAGATGAAAAATCCGTATGCGCCCATGCTCAGCATCAAGAGCAAAAAGAAAAATTCTTTGGTGAGCTGTTCAATTTTAAACGACAATAAAATGCCAGACACCACCACAAAAGCCGTCATCAGCAACATCAACAACGAAATGCCATCGATGCCCACATGGTATTCAATATGAAAGGCCGGGTACCACGACGAGCGGTATTCAAACAACATGGGAGCCAGATCACCGGCCTCGCGTGCTGCGTAAAAGGAAACGGCGAGCATGCCAACCAATACCAGCTGGATCACGGAACCCATCAGTGCAACGCCTCTTACCTGAGCATTGGTTTTGCAAAACAAAACCATCACGGCGCTGATCAGGGGAATCAATATCAGTAATGTCAGATTCGTCATCTTAGTCTAATTCGCTTTCGTTAATGGCCAGTTGGGTCAATACAATTCCTTTTAACTGTTTGGCAACGTTTACACAATCGTGCACACGCTCCACACTCATGCAATATTTTCCTTCGCATTGTTGTGTGCTCATATCGCGGCACACCACATTGCCCAGATCTACTCCTGAAAACGTATTGGAAATTTTGATGCAGGCATCCAGCATTTCGTCGAGCGAACTGTCAACTCCGGCAGGACTGGATTTTTCCTGCAGAAAAATATGCATCAGGTTATAAATGGCGGTTCGTGCACCGTGGCATACCGAAATGGTAACCACATCTTCATCCGGACGGCTCAATTCTTCGCTGATCTGGTTCAACTCGAGCGCGATGCGCTTCAACGATTGAACGGTGCTATTGGTTTCCATATGCATTAAACATTAAGGCCATAAATAAATAAAGAGAATAACGAATCCGATGATACTGGCAAATACGATTGCTGTATACTGTTGAAATTGTCCCGATTGTACACCTTTGATCATTTCGGAAAGCAGGGCAATAAACTGTGCAGTCCGGTTCATGAATCCATCTACAATATTCCGGTCTATCCATGCGGCAGGGCGACCAATTAAATTAAATACAATGCGTTTGGTGATGAATACATACACTTCATCCATATAAAACTTTTTATAGGCAGCCTGATACAATCCACCCAGTGTTTGTGCAACAGCTTGATGTTTCTCATTTTCGGTATGATATAAGATCCATGCACCACCAATTCCCAACAGGGCCATGGTAACCGGTAAAACGGAAAACGCCAGGTGGATATGCGTTTCGAGTGGCAATCCATCGGCGGTGATATAATTTGAAATTGGAACAAAACCGGCGAGTAACGAACAAGCACCCAAAATCAGCAACGGAATTTTCATACTCATGGTTGCTTCTCCATGTTCGGCATGCGCATGCGATTCCTTGTTCCAGAAGATCATGAAATACAAACGGAACATATAAAAAGCAGTCAGTCCGGAAACAAAAAGACCGATAACATACACCCATACATTGGATTGATATGCGGCCAATAAAATTTCTTCCTTGCTGAAGAAGCCCGCAAAGGGCGGAATTCCGGCAATGGCCAGACAGGCCACCAAAAACACGCCGTGTGTGATCGGCATCAGTTTGCGCAAACCGCCCATGTCTTTCATCTCGTTGCTGTGCACCAAATGAATTACGGCACCAGCACCGAGGAACAAAAGCGATTTGAAAAAGGCATGCGTAAACAAATGAAACATGGAAGCCATATAGCCCAATCCGTATTCACCTCCTGCACCCGATACGCCTAAACTGAACATCATATACCCGATCTGCGACATGGTGGAATAAGCCAGCACGCGTTTGATATCAGTTTGCGTACAAGCGATTACCGCTGCCAGCAACGCCGAGAAAACACCTACCACCATCACCACCTGCAACGAAATTCCATCTACCACATACAAGGGGAATAAACGTGCAACTAAAAACACACCGGCTACTACCATGGTGGCCGCATGAATCAAAGCCGAAACAGGCGTTGGACCTTCCATGGCATCAGGCAACCAGATATGAAATGGGAACATGGCCGACTTACCGGCACCACCCATAAACACCAGCAACAGTCCCCAGGTAAGGGCGCTCAATCCGACGAAGGACCATGCCTGTGCGTTTTGATAAAACGGTGTAGTGCTGTCGCTCAACCGTGCAATCAAAGTTCCGAAATCGAGGGTCTCGGCCTGAAAGCCCAGGATCAGAATGCCCACCAAAAAACCGAGGTCTGCAAAGCGTGTAACGATAAATGCTTTTTTGGAAGCGGCCACTGCCGATGGTTTATCAAAATAATAACCAATCAGCAGAAAGGATGAAACGCCCACCAATTCCCAAAACATATAGATCTGAAAAATATTGGTCGACAATACCAGTCCGAGCATGGAAAATGTAAAGAGGGATAGAAAAGCATAATAGGTTGCAAAACGTTCTTCGCCTTTCATGTATCCCAAACTGAAAACATGCACCATCAGCGAAACAAAAGTGACAACCACCAGCATCATCACCGAAATGGGATCGAGCAGCAAACCCATATCGATGGATATGCCGGGAGAAAATTCAAGCCAGGTAAAAATAAATGCCTGAATCATCTGGTACTTACCATCCACCATTCCATCCACAAAGAAATACGAACAGGCCGTGCTGATGGATAAGACACAGGAAATAAGCAGGGACAGCGTTCCCAGCATGCCCGAAATCCGGCTGAGGTATTTTCTGCCAAACAATCCCAGCACCACAAAGGTGGCTAAAGGCAGAAGCGGAATCAGTGCTATTTGAAGGGTTGACATAGGGTTTAAAATTTCATCACTCCGGCATCGTCGGATTGAATGGATTTGATTTTGCGGTAAAAATGAATGATAATGGCAATGGCCACAGCGGCTTCAGCAGCTGCGATGGTGATGATAAAAATGGTGAAGAAAAGTCCGTCGAGTTTGCCGGGATACAAATACTTATTGAACGCCAGAAAATTGATATTGATGCTGTTCAAAATCAATTCCACCGACATGAGGATGGTAATCATGTTACGTCGCGTCAGAAAACCATAGATCCCGATAAAAAACAGGATGGTACTGACAAAAAGAATCTGGTTCAACCCGATTTCATTCATATGCATATGCACTTATATGTTCCGTTTTCTTTACTGAAAAAAATTCAGCGGGGCGAAAACGCGCCTCTTATTAGTCAATTTCTTTATCCGATGCTTTCACTTTCATGGCTATTACAATACACCCAATCATGGCACCCAGCAACAACATACTCACCACTTCAAAAGGCAGCACATACCCGTAGTTGGTTGTGCTTAACATCTGTCTTCCGATTTCCTGAACAGTTGGTACCAGCGGTGCCTCCACCGATGGCATAAAATTCCACTGATCGATCAGCAACAAGGTCAGCACTGCACCAAAACACACACCGAATCCGGTAAACAACATACTCAGCAGCGAGGCTTCCTTCATATCGCGTCCCGATTCCTGGGTCAGGAAAATGGAAAAAATAATCAATACCACGATGCCACCTACATACACTACCACCTGCACCGCAGCAATAAATTCATACTCCATGTAAAAATACAAACCGGCTACACCAATCAGAGAAAACAACAGGTAGATGGCCGAACGGAAAATCTTACGTGCAGTTACGGCCAGCAAAGCTCCTCCCAGAATAACAGAAGCCAGAATGTAGAATATGATGGTTGTCGCGTTCACTTTTTATGCTGTTAATTTCCGGTTACTCCACACCTTCCATAAGTTTGGAATCCGGTTTGTTCAATACTTTTTTCAATTGCTTTTTATCGTACACGCTGTGCTCGAAATTTTGTCCCATGATAATCGCATCCGATGGACAAGCCACAATGCACAGGTTGCAAAAGGTGCATAAATCCAGACGGTAAACAAAGGTGTCGATGCGTTTCTTCTTTTTACCGTCGAGTTGAATTTCCTGTTTGGTAATGATTTTGATGGTGCCGTTCGGACAGGCAATTTCGCATGCCTGGCAACCTGTACAACGGTGCTCGTTGGCTTCGTTGTGCGGCATGATCACCTCGCCCCTGAAACGATCGGCCATGGTTAACGTAGCCCGGTTGTCGGGGTACTCTTCCGTTTCAATTTCGCGGGGATGCAAAAAATAATATCCCGTTAATTTCATTCCTTTTAACAGGGAACGAATCGTTTTGTATACAGTACTTATATAGTTTGTTATAAACACGATTTCTTATTTCATTAAATTAAAAATGCCAATTCATGATGGCCATTACCGTTACCAATATCAGGTTGATCATGCTGATGGGCAGTAAATATTTCCACTCCAGGTTGAGCAACTGATCGATGCGCAAACGGGGAAAGGTCCAGCGAAACCACATGATGATAAAAATAATAAAGAAGGTTTTTCCAAAGAACCACAACACCGATGGAATATAATCCATCACATGGTTGAAGGCTTCCCAGGTACCGAGATGAAACGGCATCCATCCACCCAGAAAGATGGTAGCAGCAATGGCCGATACCACAAACAGGTTGATATATTCCGACAACAGAAACATGGCGAATTTCATTCCCGAATATTCGGTATGAAACCCTGCGGTTAATTCCTGCTCTGCTTCGGCGAGATCGAAAGGAGCGCGGTTCAATTCAGCTGTCGATGCAATGATGAAAATAACAAAAGCAATCATCACCGGAATATGTCCTTTAAAAAGCCACCATCCGTTTTGTTGACTCAATACAATTTCGTTCAGGTTTAAACTGCCGGTCAATACCACAATGCTGATCAGCGACAAACCAACCGACAATTCGTAACTCACAATTTGTGCTCCGCTGCGCATGGCTCCCATCAACGAGTATTTGTTGTTGCTCGACCAACCTGCTACTAAAATTCCGATCACTCCCATGGAAGAAATCGAAGACACATATAAAACACCGATATGAATATCGTACAATTGAAAATCTTTCGCGAATGCAATGGGGGCAACCACCAGCATCGATGTAACCACCACAATAAACGGCGCAATATTGAACAGGAAACGATCCGAACTATCGGGAGTTAATCCTTCTTTGAACAACAACTTGATGGTATCGGCTACAATTTGTAAACTGCCTTTCGGACCTACACGGTTCGGTCCCAAACGTACCTGCATGAAAGCGGCCACTTTGCGTTCCATATATCCCAGAAAGAAACAAAGCACGACCAGAAATGCAATCAAACTCACTCCCAGAATAACATTCACGGTAAGCATGAGTGCCGTTGGATTGGAAATGATGGAAGCCAGCCACTCGTTAAAACTGCGGGCCAATCCGGATAAACTATATGCTGCCAGTATATTCAAAATCGTAGGATTATCGGTCTATATCGGGAATTACAAGATCCAGGGTCGACATGATGGCCACAAGGTCACCAATCTTTCCTCCCTTAGCCATAATGGGTAATGCAAAAAGATTGGAGAAATTCGGCGAGCGGTATTTTACGCGGTAAGGACTTGCAGCCCCGTCGCTCACAATATATACACCCAATTCGCCACGTGCAGTTTCCACACGTTGAAAAAATTCTCCCTTCGGCAACTTGATTACATTTTTGGTTTTGGCCTGAAAATCTCCATCCGGAATATTGTCGATCAATTGCTCGATGATGCTGATGGATTCTTTCATCTCGCGCATCCGCACCATATAACGCGCGTAAGAATCTCCGCCTTCTTCCAGAATTTCGTTGAACTGTACCTTTTCGTAACCGCTGTATGGAGCCCATTTGCGCACATCGCAACTCACTCCCGATCCGCGCGCTGTAGGCCCGGTCACGCCATACGAGATGGCATCTTCTTTGGAAAGAACACCTACACCTTTGGTACGTGCTTCAAAAATTACATTGCCCGAAAGTAGATCGTCGTATTCGTCGAGCTTGCTTTTTATTTGCTGCATCACCTCTTTGGTATGCTTCTGAAAATTCGGATGAATATCGGCCATCACACCACCCGGTACATTGTAGTTTTGGGTAAGGCGTGCGCCACAGGTTTCTTCCATGATGCCCATGATGGCTTCGCGTTCGCGGAAGGCATAAAAGAAAGGAGTAACCGCACCTAAATCCAGACCGGTACTTCCCCACCACAATTGGTGTGAGGCCAGACGTGTCAGTTCCGACATCAGGATACGAATCACCTGTGCACGTTCCGGTATTTCGATGCCCAATCCTTTTTCAACTGTTAGCGCGCAAGCTTCATTGTTCATATGCGCCGACAAATAATCCATTCGGCTTGTGGCAAAAATGAAATTGCGGTACGAGAGGCTTTCGCTCATTTTCTCAATCGAGCGGTGTATATAACCCAGGTGCGGTTGCACCCGTTTGATTTCTTCTCCATTCAGCCAGAGCTTCAGGTGAAGCACCCCGTGTGTCGACGGATGCTGCGGACCCATATTGATAATGAATTCGCCTTCTTCCGTTAATATGTCTTCGCCCAGTAAACTCATAATTCAATCATGTTTTCGTCGGTATAATCTTTGCGAAGCGGATGTCCTTCCCAGGCATCGTCCAGAAAGATCCTGCGTAAATCGGGATGGTGGGTAAATTTTACTCCGAACAAATCGAACACCTCTCGCTCGTGAAATTCGGCGGTGCGCCAGATATTGCAAACGGTTTCGATTTCGGCCTCATCCCTGTTTTCCAGTTTTACCTTGATCATCACATCGTGGCGGTAAGTGGTCGAATGCAGAAAATACACCAGCATAAAATGATCCTTCCAATCCACACAGGTCATAAAATTCAGAAAGTCAAAATTGCTTTGGGCATCCTTGCGCAAAAATTGCATCAACCCGAAAAATTCGGCTGCCGGAACAATTGCGCTGAGTGGTTCTGTAGTTTCATCAAACTGGATATTGGAGGAATACCCGCTCAACACGTTTTTCAATTCTTCCTTGTTCATTCGTCAGTTTTATCGGATTTGCGGAAATACGGTTCGAGCCTCACTTTTTCCTGCAGGGTGATCATAGCGTGCAACAAGGCTTCGGGACGGGGAGGGCAGCCGGGAATATAAACATCAACCGGGATCACATGATCTACCCCTTTTACAACCGAATACGTATTATAAAAGAACGGACCACCTGAAATGGTACAGGCGCCCATGGCAATCACGTATTTGGGATCGGCCATCTGATCGTATAAACGGCGCAATACGGGAGCCATCTTCATAACAATGGTTCCGGCTACAATAATTAAATCGGCCTGGCGCGGTGTAGCACGGGCTACTTCAAAACCAAAACGCGACCAATCGTATTTGGCATCGGCAGCCGACATCATTTCGATGGCGCAGCAACTTGTTCCAAAAACCAAAGGCCACATCGAGTTGGAGCGTGCCCAGTTAATGGCATCGTCCAGAGTGGTCAATAAGATCCCGCCATCCTGCGTTTGATGAATCTGACCGGGAAATTCCAATTTATCTGATTTTACATCCATTTAAGTGCTCCTTTTTTCCAGGCGTATAACAATCCCATAAACAGGATAAACATAAAGATAACGATTTCCACGAGGGCAATCACGCCAATCTCTTTAACCACTGTAGCCCAGGGATACATAAATACCAGCTCTACATCGAAGATCAGGAATATGAGGGCGAATAAGTAATAGCCTACATTGAACTGGATCCACGACACACCGGTGGTTGGAATGCCGCACTCGTAAGGTAAACCCTTTTGCGGATTAACAGATGATTTGGCAATCGCCTTTGATAATAATATACCCAGTGCTGCAAAACCAATTCCACAGACTAACAAAAGGATTAATGCTGATGATCCCATATTCAATTCAAATCTATGTATTCGGGTATACTAAAAAAAGTGATTTCTATCAAAGTCAAAACTGCATTAAAAAATGCGTAATAAAATGACTTAATAACGATAAATTTAATCTGCTGTAACGCTTATCTGTAAAGGATTTCAACAAATTCTACAAGGAAGCGCAGTAAGCATTTTTTTGCACCCTCATTTATACCTTCCGTTCCAACTTAACCCTGATCATCGTCATTGCCCCGCAACAGAATTGGTAGTTGTTTTACACCCTGAATTTTCACACTTACCACTCACCTTAAAATTCAATTGCAATGGCTATAATAATAACCGAAGAATGTATCAATTGCGGAGCTTGCGAACCTGAATGTCCGAACAATGCTATTTATGAATCCGGTGCTCCCTGGAGATTTTCAGACGGAACCAACCTGACCGGAAGCTTTACCTCAGCCAGCGGAATCACTGTAGATGCGCAGGCCGAACAGCATGCCGTTTCCTCCGACATCTATTATATCGTATCGGATAAATGCACCGAATGCGCCGGTTTCCATGAAGAACCGCAATGCGCATCTGTTTGTCCGGTCGATTGCTGCTTACCCGATCCCGATCATGTAGAAACCAAAGAAGCGTTGCTCGCCAAAAAAGAACTTCTTCACGCTTAACCCGAAAGAAATGAATACCGCAGAAATGAAACCCGAAAAAGTAACCCGGGAAAAAGAAGTTGATCATATCGTAATACGCTTTTCCGGCGATTCGGGTGATGGCATGCAATTAACCGGTATGCAGTTTACCGATACTGCTGCTTTGTTTGGAAACGACCTCAGTACTTTTCCTGATTACCCTTCAGAAATACGCGCCCCCATTGGTACCGTAGCCGGTGTATCCGGATTTCAGGTGCATTTTGGAAGCCGCGAAATTTTTACCCCGGGCGATGAATACGATGTGATTGTGGCCATGAATGCCGCTGCTTTAAAGGTAGATTTACCCCGTCTGAAACCAGGTGGTTACATATTGGCCAACCTCGCAGGATTTGATGCCAAGAACCTCGGACTGGCCGGTTTTACTGCCGGATCCAACCCGCTCGAAGACCATTCCCTGGATAACTATATTGTATACAAAGTTGATGTTTCCAAACTGACCCGTGAGGCGCTCGCCACTTCCAGTTTAAGCACCAAAGAAACCGAACGTTCGAAAAATATGTTTGTGTTGGGCTTGCTGTTCTGGATGTTTGAAAAATCACTCGAACCCACCATTAAGTTCATCGAAGATAAGTTTGCCAAAAAACCCGAAATCGCTTCGGCCAATATTTTAACGCTGAAAGCAGGTTGGAACTATGGCGAAAACACCGAAATTTTCAATACCCGTTTTATCGTATCGCCGGCTAAATTACCCAACGGAACCTACCGCAATATTACCGGCAATCACGCTACAGCCATAGGTTTGATAGCCGCTGCCGAAAAATCAGGATTGCCCTTGTTTCTTGGATCTTATCCCATTACTCCCGCTACCGATATTCTGCACGAATTGTCGAAATACAAAGCCAACGGCATCAAAACCTTTCAGGCTGAAGATGAAATCGCAGGCATCTGTGCATCTATCGGAGCATCATATTCAGGACAACTGGCTGTAACCACTACCTCAGGTCCGGGTATGGCTTTGAAAACCGAAGCACTCGGACTGGCTACCATGCTGGAAATTCCATTGGTGGTAGTGAATGTGCAACGTGGTGGACCATCCACCGGCTTACCGACCAAAACCGAACAAGCTGATTTACTCATGGCTTTACACGGGCGACATGGAGAATCTCCCTTGCCCGTATTAGCCGCTTCTTCTCCTTCCGATTGCTTCGACACCGTGTATGAAGCAGCAAAAATTGCGTTGGAACACATGACTCCGGTGATTTTTCTGAGCGACGGATTTATTGCTAACGGATCAGAACCATGGCGCTTCCCCGACGAATCTGCATTGAAAGAAATCAACGTGCAATTCCTTACAACAAAGAATGGCACAAACGATACATTATTGCCTTACAAACGCAACGATGAACTGGTGCGTCCCTGGATCAAACCGGGAACACCGGGATTGGAACACCGCATCGGTGGTTTGGAAAAACAAAACGAAACCGGTAACGTTTCTTACGAACCCGAAAACCACGAATTGATGGTACAACAACGTGCTGCACGCATCGCCAAGATTGCCGACAGCATACCGCTGATGAAACCCGAATGCGGAAAACTGAATGCGAAAATTGCGGTGCTGGGTTGGGGTTCCACCCACGGTTCCATTCAATCGGCCGTTACCGAATTGCTGGATGAAGGCTACGATGTGGCTCATCTGCATTTGCGTCACCTCAATCCTTTTCCTAAAAATTTAGGTGAAGTATTATCCGGTTACGATCATGTATTGATTCCGGAAATGAACTGCGGACAATTGCTTCAACTGATCCGTGCTAAATATTTATTACCTGCCATCGGATTCTCCAAAGTGCAGGGATTACCCTTCGCCACAGCAGAACTAAAAGACAAAATCAAAGAAATTCTTCACTCCTGAACCCATGGAAATACTACCCACAGATATAAAATTAAATGCCAAAGATTTTGCTTCCGGAATGGAAGTTAAATGGTGTCCAGGTTGCGGCGATTATTCCATCCTGAAACAAGTACAAACGGTATTTCCCGAACTGGGAATTCCGAAAGAAAATTTTGTTTTCATTTCAGGCATCGGTTGCTCATCGCGCTTTACCTATTACATGGATACATACGGCATGCATAGCATTCACGGCCGCGCCGGTGCAATTGCTTCCGGTGTTAAAATGGCCAATCCCGAACTCAGTGTTTGGGTGGTTTCAGGAGATGGAGATGCGTTGTCGATTGGTGGCAACCATTTCATCCACCTGATGCGCAAGAATTTCGATCTCAATTACCTGATGTTCAACAATCAGATTTACAGTTTAACCAAAGGACAATATTCACCGACATCGGAAAAAGGTAAGGTGACCAAAACCACACCGTTCGGTAGCATCGAAGAACCTTTCAATCCTATCGAACTGGCCTTGGGCGCACGCGCATCGTTTGTTGCACGTACCCTCGACCGCGATCCGAAACATATGCAGGCCATGCTGAAAAGAGCACATGCGCATAAAGGAACAGCCTTTGTTGAAGTGTATCAGAATTGTCCGGTGTTTAACGACGGTGCTTTCTTTCCGTATTCAGAAAAAGAAACCAAAAAAGACGAAGCCATTTTGCTGGAACACGGCCAACCTTTGCTTTTTGGAAACGACCAGCAAAAAGGAATCCGCCTCAACGGACTGGTTCCCGAAGTGGTTTCCTTGACTGACTTTTCGGCCAACGATTTATGGATCCACGACGAAAAAGACAAGACCAAGGCTCAACTGATTGCACGTTTTGCGGATAATGATTTCAACGCAGATTTTCCACGACCTTTTGGTGTGATTTATACCGAAGATCGTCCGGTGTATGAAGAAAGTCTGGTTGGACAAATTGAACAAGTGAAGGCCATCAAAGGAAAAAAATCATTGCAGTCGATTCTCTCCGGAGATAAGACCTGGCAAATCGTAAACAACTAATTGATATAAATCACTCTAAATAAATCCATTGATGAAACTACCGCAACATCAAAACCGGGTTAACCCATTCATCCTTCGGGAATTATGTTCAACCGATGAAAAGCCCTGTATTGATGCAGGTTTTCGTCACAATTTGACACGTATATGACAATTCCGGATTGTATTCAGTCACCTGCTTTCACACCTTTGTCCCACTAAAGAAGCATGCTTAAAAGTTGTTTTGTAATTGGCGTAAACTACACCACCGCGACGATTTCGGTTCGAAGTATTTATTCTATTTCGACTGAAAATCAGGAACAAATGCTTCAGAAGGCGCATGAGCTGAACATTCCTTCCCTTTTGATTCTGAATACCTGCAACCGCACTGAAATTGCCGGAATGGGCGATGCGGAAACAGTTATACAATTGTATTTGACCCTGAATCAGTTAGGACCTGAGCACCGCAAAGCACTGTTTGTAAAAACCGGCGAAGCGGCTGTTGAACATTTATTCAAAGTATCATCCGGACTGGATTCGCAAATCATTGGTGACCTCGATATTCTGGGTCAATTTAAAAATGCTTTTCAAACCGCCAAGAAACACAATACACTGAACGGGTATTACGAACGTCTGGGAAATTTCTGCGTTCAAAATGCCAAAGAAATCCGGAACAATACCAACCTGTCTAACGGCACCACCTCACATGCGTATGCAGTGGTCAAGTTTTTAAAAGATAAACAGATTCAACCTACAGATTCGATTTTACTGATTGGTACTGGAGAATTTGGAACGGGCGTTGCAAAAAACATCCGCGATTATTTGCCTGAAATAAAGCTTTCCCTGACCAACCGCACCGACTCTAAAGCACAAATACTGGCAGAGCAAATCGGTTGTGAATCCATTGCCTTTGCAGATTACAAGCAACACCTGAATAAATTCAAGGTAATCATTGCGGCTATCAGCAACGGACTGGGTAGTCTGTTCAACGCTGAAGACATTTCCGCCGGATCATCAAAAATCATGATCGATACTTCCGTTCCACCGGCTATTGATCCTGCACTGGGCAATACGGGAAACCATGTTTTGATCACAGTGGATGATCTATCGCAATACATCAACAGCACCATCGATAAACGCAAATCCGATCTTCCGCTGGCGACAGAATTGTTGCAAAAAAATCTGACCGCTTTTAAAGAATGGAATGCTTTTCAGGAAAAAACAGAATCGATTAAATTGTGGAAAGGTCAATTGGAAGTGAAAGCACAAAGTTGCCCATACCTGAAACTTTTACCGCAGGATATCATTCAACATTACGTGAAGCGGAGCGTTGCGCAATACGCAGAATTTGTAAGGGCCAATCTTCAGGTTCCAGAAGAAATGGATCAGGAAGCCATGCTCAATACCTTTTTAGAAGTATACCACGAAATACATGTACCAAAAAATGTTACGACTTCACAGCAACCATGAAGGGAGTCATAAAAATTGGTACCAGAGACAGTGCGCTCGCATTGTGGCAGGCGGAGTATATCAAATCGCTGGTTGAAGAAAAAGGAGAAAAAGCCGAACTCGTTCATATAAAAAGTGAAGGAGAAATAGATCTTGTAAGACCCTTGTACGAAATTGGCGTGCAGGGCATTTTCACCAAAACACTCGACAGTGCATTGCTTAACGGCAAAATAGATATAGCGGTTCATTCGCTGAAAGACGTGCCTACTCAGGTTCCTGAAGGTTTAATATTTGCAGCCACTCCCAAACGTGGACCTCATGCTGATTTGTTGATCTATAAAAATTTAGCGCCTGATGCGTCTGCTGAAATTCCGTATACGGTTGCTACCAGCAGTTTACGGCGCAGGGCGCAATGGCTCAACCGTTATCCGCATCATGTGCTGGAACCCATTCGCGGAAACATCAATTCGCGGATCCAAAAACTAAATACTACCATGCATTGGGATGCCACCGTGATGGCGGCTGCAGGCGTTGATCGGATCCAACTGAATATTCCAAATCGCATCACCCTCGATTGGATGTTGCCTGCCCCGGCACAAGGAGCATTGGGCATTTTCTGTCGCAACAACGATCACGCTATTTTAGAATTGTGTTCGGCAATGAACGATGCCGATACGCAAAAAGCAACGCTGGCTGAACGGCAATTTTTGCGCACCCTCATGGGTGGATGCACCATGCCCATTGCTGCCTTTGCGTATATTGAAAAAGATACATTGCATTTACACGGAAATGTGCTGACGATAGATGGAAAACAAAAAGCAGAAATTGCAGTAAGTGCGCCGGCTTCTGATGAACCACAATCCGTTGGTGAAAAAGCAGCTTTGCAATTGTTGGATCAAGGTGGAAGAGAAATATTGCATATATTAAAGTCGAAATAGCTGAATGAATCCATGTGTAGTTGCCTGTACCCGAAAATTAAGTCCCGCCCATAAACAACAGGCGTTGGATGCGGGTATCCACATGCTCGACCGCAACTTGTTATCGTATACGTATGCAGATGCACCCGAAACAGCCGTAACCCTTGGAACCATCAGCGCCACCGCAGTTTTCACCAGTGTGCATGCCATCATGGCGGTGCAACAACTGATCTCAAAATTTGCCCTTCAACTCAAAAATAAAACCTGCTTTTGCATTCAGGGACATACCGCAACGAAAGCTTTGGAGGCCGGATTTGAAGTATTGGATACTGCTCCCGACAGCCATTCTTTATTGGAAAAAATTCTCCTCTTTAAACCGATTTCTCTGGTGCATTATTCCTCCAACATCCGGCTGGATGAATGGAAAGAAACCCTGGCATCCCATCAAATCCCGGTTCAAACAGTGGAGGTCTATCATAAAATAAAACAACCATACGCATTCGGTCCCATCAACGGTGTTGCTTTTTTTAGTCCATCACAGGTTGCGGCCTTTTGCGAATTGAATACCTTAACAAGTGGCACTCCCACTTTCTGCATTGGTGCAACCACGGCCGGTGCAGTACAAAAATTAAATCATCAACCCATACTGATTGCCGATAAACATTCGGAAGAAGCCGTTATGGAAATAATCCTTCACTATTATCAAACCAGAAAACATGAATCCTGAACACTTAATATTACGTGCCCTCAAAGGCGAAACCGTTGAACGACCTCCGGTATGGATGATGCGACAAGCCGGTCGCTATTTACCCGAATACATGGAATTGCGCAGCAAGTACGATTTCTTTACACGCGTGCAAACTCCGGAACTGGCTTGTGCAATTACATTGCAACCGGTAGACATTGTTGGAGTAGATGCAGCGATCCTATTTTCCGATATCCTCGTTGTACCGCAGGCCATGGGCATGGAAGTGCAACTCGTAGAACAAAAAGGTCCGTACCTTCCTGAAACCATCAAAAATATCGGCGACATCAATAAGCTGATTGTTGCTGAGGCATCCGACAAATTGCAATACGTTTACGATGCCATTCGTCTGATCAAAAAAGAACTGAACAACAAAGTTCCGTTGATTGGTTTTGCCGGAGCACCGTTTACCTTATTGTGTTATATGGTAGAAGGCAAAGGCAGCAAAACCTTTGATAAGGCAAAACAGTTTTGCTTTGCTCAACCTGAATTGGCGCACACCTTGCTCAATCATATCACCGATGTGACGATTGACTATTTGCGAAAACAAATTGCTGCGGGAGCTGATCTGGTGCAGGTTTTCGACAGCTGGAGCGGATTGCTGGCTCCGGCCGATTTTAAAATATTTGCTCAACCCTATCTCGAACGCATTGCCCGCGAACTGAAAGATGCAGCACCCGTTATTTTATTTCCGAAAGGAAGCTGGTATGCGCTCGAAGCATTATCAAAATCAGGTGCAAGTGGATTGGGAATTGATTGGTGCGTTTCGCCAGAAACAGCCCGTCGCTTAACCGGCAATGCCATTACATTGCAGGGAAATTTTGATCCGGCCAAATTGCTGTTGCCAATTCCGCAATTGCAACATGAAGTGACTGCGATGATCGATGCCTTTGGAACGCAACGGTATATTGCAAATCTGGGACACGGCATTACTCCCGAGATTCCGGTCGATCATGCCAAAGCCTTTGTTGATGCGGTGAAAAACTATAAAAAGAAATAACAATCTGCTATGATCTATCGTCCACGTATCCTTCGCAAATCTGCTGCCATTCGCGAGATGGTAACGGAAACACGGCTTGCACCTTCCGATTTTATCGCTCCGCTATTTATTGTTGAAGGTGAAGGAATCAACGAAGAAATTTCTTCCTTATCCGGTTATTACCGGCACAGTCTGGATTTAACGGTGCGTGAAGTGGAAGCGTTATACGCTATGGGAATCCGCAGCGTTTTGCTTTTTATCAAATGCAAAGATGAATTAAAAGACAATGCCGGAACCGAAGCATTGAATCCGGATGGATTGATGCAACGCAGCATTCGCGCCATCAAACAAGCTTGTCCTCAAATGCTGGTGATGACCGATGTGGCCCTCGACCCGTATTCTTCATACGGTCACGATGGCATTGTACAAGGCGAAGAAATTGTAAACGATCCAACGGTAAGTGTTCTGGCACAAATGTCGGTAAGTCATGCTCAGGCCGGTGCCGATATGGTAGCCCCCAGCGATATGATGGATGGCCGCATCGGAGCCATACGCGCAGCCTTGGAACAACATGGATTGGCCAATACCGGTATCATGAGTTACAGTGCAAAATATGCTTCCTGCTTTTACGGACCTTTTCGCGATGCCCTGGATTCGGCTCCCGGATTCGGCGATAAAAAAACCTATCAGATGAATCCGGCCAACCGTTTGGAAGCCATCCGCGAAGTGCAACTCGATGTAAACGAAGGTGCCGATATCGTGATGGTTAAACCGGCTTTATCCTATCTCGATATTATCCGAGAAGTAAAAAACACAGTGCATGTTCCTGTGAGCGCGTACCATGTGAGTGGCGAATACGCCATGATTAAAGCAGCTGCTCAGAAAGGCTGGCTCAACGAAAATCAGGCGATATTGGAAACCACCTTATCCATCAAGCGTGCCGGTGCCGATCTCATTGCTACCTATTTTGCCAAAGATTTAGTCAAACTGATTTCCTAATTCTCCCACCATGTTTCAACACAGCAAACAATTATTTGATCGCGCCAAACTCAGCATTCCCGGTGGAGTGAATTCTCCTGTGCGTGCCTTTAAAAGTGTAGGCGGCGAACCGGTATTCATGCAAAAAGCGCAAGGTGCGTATTTGTACGATGCCGATAATAATTCCTATATCGACTATATCAACTCATGGGGCCCGATGATCTTGGGACATGGTCATCCGCAGGTAGTAGAAGCCATTCGCGAACAGGCCGGCAGGGCTTTATCGTTTGGTGCACCTACTGAACTGGAAACACAGATGGCCGAGTTGATCAAGGCTATGGCTCCAAATATAGATCTGGTGCGTTTGGTAAGCAGCGGAACCGAAGCCTGTATGAGTGCATTGCGCCTCGCACGTGGTTACACCGGAAAAAACAAATTCATCAAATTCGATGGTTGCTATCATGGACATGCCGACTCGTTTCTGGTAAAAGCCGGAAGCGGAGTAGCTACTTTTAATATTCAATCGGTACCGGGAATTTCAGCTGCTGTGGCTGCCGATACGCTGGTGGCTCCATACAACGATCTGGAAGCGGTTAAAATGTTGTTTCAACAAAACCCCAACGAAATCGCGGCTATTTTTATTGAACCGGTGGCCGGAAATATGGGTTGTGTTTTACCCGAACCGGGTTTTCTGGAAGGCTTAAGAACTTTGTGCAACGAACACAAAGCGTTGTTGGTGTTTGATGAAGTGATGACCGGATTTCGCCTGGCACCCGGTGGTGCGCAGCAACGGTTGAAAATAGATGCCGATCTGGTCACTTACGGAAAAGTGATTGGCGGAGGAATGCCGGTTGGTGCTTTTGGCGGTAAGCGTGCCATCATGGAACATATTGCTCCGCTGGGCAATGTATATCAGGCCGGAACGTTGAGTGGTAATCCATTGGCGGTTACTTCGGGTCTGACTACTTTAAATGTTTTAAAATCCCATCCGGAAATTTATACCACCCTGGATCAAACAGCGGATACCTTGAAAACGAATCTATCAGCTATACTTACCGAAAAAGGCATTGCTCATTCCATCAATAATATGGGCAGCATGATCAGCGTTTTCTTTGGAGAAAAAGCTGTGAAAAATTTTACAGATGCAGCTGCTACCGATATTCCTTTGTTCAACCGTTTCTTTCATCACCTGTTGAAACACGGAATCTATCTTCCGCCATCAGCCTACGAATCCTGGTTCCTCAGTTATGCCCTTCAACCCAACGATTTAGATCGTACCTTTGAAGCGGTCCGAAAATTCTAATTGCACGCATTATGAATACTGAAATTAAACACCTGCTGCAGAAATACGATATCCCTACTCCCCGCTATACAAGCTATCCTACGGTTCCTTTCTGGCAATCAGGAGGCATTGATGAGCAAGCATGGAAAGATGCCCTGGTGAATACCTTTGTGCGCGAAAACGGTGAACTGAGCATTTATGTGCACCTGCCCTTTTGCGAAGAATTGTGTACGTATTGCGCCTGCAACAAACGCATCACCAAAAATCACAAAGTAGAAGAACCTTATTTGGATTCGGTGTTGAGCGAATGGAATTTGTATCGTCCATTGTTTCCTTCCAAACCCGTAATCCGCGAAATACATTTGGGAGGCGGAACGCCTACTTTCTTTTCTCCGGAACATTTAACCCAACTTATCGAAGGCTTAACTGCGGATTGTACCATTGCTCCCGATCATGAATTCAGCGTGGAAGTGCATCCTAACTTTACCACCTTTGCGCATTTAAAGGCGTTGCGGGCCGTTGGATTCAACCGCATCAGCCTGGGTGTGCAGGATTTTGATCCGCAGGTTCAATTTGTGATCAACCGCATTCAAACCTTTGAAAAAACCAAAGAAGTGATTGACTGGGCACGCGAACTGGGATATTTCAGTGTGAATACCGATTTGATTTACGGCTTACCCAAACAAACACTCGAGAGCATACAATATACCTTTGAACGCGTTGGTCAGTTGATGCCCGATCGCATCGCATTTTATTCGTACGCGCATGTGCCGTGGAAGAGCAAGGTGCAGCGCCGTTATACCGACGACGATATTCCAAAAGCCGAACTCAAACTGGAAATGTACAGCCTGGGCAATGCACTCTTAACCGAAATGGGATTTGTAAGCATTGGCATGGATCATTTTGCTTTGCCCACCGATAAGCTGTTAACCGCATACAACAAGGGTCAGTTGCACCGTAATTTTATGGGATATACCACCACCAATAATCAACTGGTTATCGGGTTAGGTGCATCGAGCATCAGCGACAGCTGGACGGCATTTGCGCAAAACGAAAAAGAGGTTGAAGCCTATCAGGAGCGCGTTGCCAAAGGAGAAATGCCTTTGGTGAACGGACATTTGCTGAGCGAAGAAGACATGATCATTCGCCGCCATATCCTCAACCTGATGTGCACCGATACCACCGATTTGAGCAGCGATGCACTCGATCCCGATTTTAAAAACCATATCCTCGAACATCTGAATACCTACAAAGCAGATGGTTTGATACAAATCAACGGAGATAAAATTCATATTGATCCAAAAGGGAAACTCTTTATCCGGAATATTTGCTCTTCTTTGGATGCTTATCTTTACCGCAACAAACTGGGGTCAAATTTGTTCAGCAAAGCCATCTGATACTACCGCATGTCGAAAAAAGCCATCCTGCTCACCAACCTGGGTTCGCCCGATTCTACTTCCGTAAAAGATGTGAGGACTTACCTCAATGAGTTTCTGATGGATGGTCGTGTGATAGACATTCCCTACCTCGCTCGTTTGTTGTTGGTACGCGGAATCATTGTTCCCTTCCGTGCAAAATCGAGTGCCGAAAAATACAAAAGCATCTGGACCAAAAACGGATCTCCGCTGATTCAAATCAGTAAGGAATTAACGCTTGCCGTGCAGGCAGAAACCGGTTTACCAGCATACCTGTGCATGCGTTATGCCAACCCGACACCTGCTTCCATGCTGAAAAAAATCAAAGCCGAACATCCCGATCTCGAAGAATTGGTTTTGCTACCGTTGTATCCGCATTTTGCAATGAGCAGTTACGAAACAGGGGTACTGCATGTACAGGAAGCACATCGCAAAGGTGCTTATCCGTTTCAATTGAAAGTGGTACAACCCTTTTATAACCACCCGGATTATATAGCAGCGTTAGCCGAATCGATTCAACCGTATCTCACCGATACGTATGATCAACTTCTGTTTAGTTATCACGGTATTCCGGAACGACATATTCATAAAAGCGATCCAACCGGCAATCATTGCCTGAATGGTTTGGATTGCTGTTCAGTGCCATCTCCCGCTCACAGTACCTGCTATCGCCATCAGGTATTTCAAACAACCGAAGCCGTGGCAAAACGTTTGAATTTACCGAAAGAGAAATACAGCATATCCTTTCAATCGCGCCTGGGCCGCGACAAATGGTTAAGTCCATCTACTGCACAAACCCTGCAGGAAATGCCTGCACGTGGAATTAAAAAGACACTGGTGGTTTGCCCGGCGTTTGTGAGTGATTGCCTTGAAACATTAGAAGAAATGAATATGGAAGGAAGGGAAACATTTATGCAGGCAGGAGGCGAAATGTATGTCAATATTCCTTGCCTGAATACAAACCCAGCATGGGTTAAAGCGGTCAACACCTTAATACAACAGGCATAAACATGGCATTCCTTTACCTCAAAGCACTGCATATCATTTTTATTGTAACCTGGTTTAGCGGGATGTTTTACCTCGTGCGTCTCTTTATTTATCAGCGTGAGGCATTTGATAAACCCGAACCCGACCGCAGTATTTTATTGAATCAATTGGGGATCATGACCCAGCGTTTGTATTGGGCCATCACGTTTCCTTCTGCAGTATTAACATTAATTTTCGGTACCAGTCTTTTGTTTTATTACGCTGCATGGCCCACCTGGTTATGGATCAAATTGGGTTTTGTGGTATTGCTCTTTGTGTATCAGTACACGCTCCATATTATTTTCAAAAAACATCAACGCAATCAATTCCCATACAGCAGTCAACAATTACGGATCTGGAATGAAATTCCAACACTTATCTTAATTGCCGTTGTAATGTTGGTAGTGGTGCGTCAGGCTTTGAGCCTGGTTTATGGCTTGCTCGGCATGTTTGCCCTGATATTTCTGCTGATGACAGCCATACGCATTTACAAAAACCTGCGCAAAAAAAAGCAAGGCGCATAAATCGAATTCAATCAACCGGATTAACATCCGTCACAAGCCAATATACCACACGGCTAGTAATTAATTATTTACAGCGAAGTGAATGGCATTTATTGTATTCCGCTTCAGTTCTACCAGACGATCCATTTGTTTTATATACAAACCAAGCGCGTTTTCACTGTATATAATTTTATATTCGGGTGAAAAATCCACCACTGAATAGGCATCCTTATGAAACGGCATAAAAGGTATTCTTGGTGAATTCGGGACAGTAAATACCACCCCGCCTGTTGTTAATGTTGCCCTTCCTATCGGATAATTATCAATCTTGAAAAAGCTGATGGTATGGTTACTGTTTGTTATTTTAAGATGCGAAGAATCATTCTCATTGTACATACTATTCGCAAGCAAAGTCAGGCCCTGAATATAATGCGTTGCAGAATATTTTGTTTTAAAACTACTTGCACAATTAATATACGTAAGAAAAATATTATTCCATTCTGTTCTGCTTAGTAATTTATACTTGTTTAAACCTGTGTTTATGCCGTTATCGCTGATCCAGCCTCTGTTTGTGAGCAATAACAATACATAACGCTCTTTTACGGTTAAATCTTTATTTAACATATTTACATTAAACGCTATACATGAAATATTGGATAAATCTGAAACTTTTACATTATCCAGATTCATGACTTTAAGTGTAAATAAATCGACCTCTTTATTGTTTCGCAATACATATTCCGTGGCATCAAATTCCAGTTTCTCCTTGAATTGTTGGATTGACATCGCCAGGGTTAAACCACTTATTCCAACATTGGTGGATGCCGTGGAAACAGGAGTGATGCTTTGTGCAAGCACACTAGAATTTACAAAAACAGAAAATAAACAGGTAAATAAAATGATGTGCTTCATAGACTGTGGTGGTTGTTTAAGGAAAGATAAGTAATTTAATGGTCTAACCTAAAATCTTATTCGTCGAATGTATTACATTTGATCAGATGTAAATCTCTACTACCATGACCGAATCTACCACACGCCGCAAATTTCTGCAATTACTTGGCCTTTCAGCAGGAGCTACTCTTGCTTCCGGTTCTTTACTTGCTTCCGAATCGGAACAGATCCTCCGTTTAAACGAAGAGCAACGCGAATTTATGTTGTTGTACGAACGCTGGATGGACGAATACATCAAGGTTATTCATATTCAAAAAGCAGATCCTAAAAATGCAGAGAACCACAAACGCATGCTGGAACTTTCTGAAATAGCAGATGAATGGAAAGGACAATTGCGCACGTTTATGCTGGACAAAAATTTCTCCATCATTTATCAGGCGTCTATCGAACGCATGAAGAAGGAAATTTAGACTGCGTTTTCACTTTCATTCTGTGTAGGCTAAATTGTCTTTTCAAGCCGACTTTCCCATACGGATATACAATCCTTTTATGCGCATAATGGCTCCAAAACATGGACTTAAATCATGTATTTTACCGGCTTTTGATTGGGTTTCCCGTTTTCTTTTTCGTATAACTTTGAAGAACTAAAGAATAGGGTTATGAAAAGAATTATCCAGACATTGGTGCTCGCAGGAATTCTCCTCTCGAACACAGTATTTACGCATGCCCAGGTTGCCTCATTTACCATCGGAGGAAGCAATGGTTATTGCATGGGTGCAACCATTAACTTCACCAATAACAGTACAGGCGCTACCGATTATTTTTGGGATTTTGGCGACGGGATTACATCCACATTGACTACGCCTACACATGCATACAATTCACCGGGCACTTATATGATTACCCTCACAGCCATTAATGGTGTGCAAACACATGCCGTAACAAAGGCAGTGTATGTGCGTAATCTGCCCAATGCTTATTTTTATATGGGAAGTTTTGGGGCCTCCTTTATCACACCGGGTGCTATGATCTACCTGACCAATGCATCCACAGCCAGTACTTCTTATTTCTGGAACAACGGCAATGGCAAGACCGCCACAACGGAAAAGTTTTCATTCTCCTATCCAAACCCCGGAACCTATACCATTTCACTAAAAACTACCAATGGTTGCGGTGATTCATCTTATGTGGATGCTCAATTAGAAGTCATTGACTCAAACAGTTTCATACCCATCTCATCGGGCTATGTATATCCGCAAATTGCCTGCCCCGGTTCAGAAATCCGCATGTACAGTTACTCCGACGTATACACCCGTATGCGTTGGGAATTGGGCGATGGAACCATTATTGAAGGTCAGAATGAATTAGAACACACTTATAACATCAAAGGAACTTATACCATAAAGCTGATCGTGTTTTTTAAAAACAATTCAGACACCTCGCTCTTTACGGTAAAAATTACAGACACGGAAATGGATAACAGTTCCATCTCTGTAAACATCAACCCCAATAGCTATGATCCGAATATCGGTGGGTATCGCTACTTAACCTGTCCGGGTTCTCTCTTTCATTTTAATGGATCCTATAACGAACAAATTATTTCCCACAAATGGAAACTACCTGGAGGTATTGTGCTTTCAGCCATGGATACATTTTACTCTTTTGCCACCATTGGCGATTATCCATTGGTTTATGAATATGAAAATGCCTGCGGAATTAAAGACTCGCTCTCCTTCATGTTGAATGTACGCGCAACGGATTCCATCCCTGCCAATTACAGTTATATCAATGTGCAGACCGGACCTGATGGCAGCATTTGTCCGGGAAATAAAGTGCTTCTCAGCACCTTTTCTTTTGATACAGAAGCAGATTCAACCAAATGGATTTTTCATGATGGCAGTTCTGTCCTGAATGAAAATTTCGTAGAGAAACTATACCCGAATACAGGAAACTTCCCGCTTAAATATATTTTCTACACCCGTTGCAGGATAGATACAACATCATTAAACATAGAGGTAAAAAACAATTCGCAATCCTTTGCCGGTTTCGACATTGAAAGCAGCTGGAGCGCAGGAATTCCGGTTTGTTACGGAGATTCCATTTTTGGAATTGCCGACAGCAATTATTACACCGCTTACAAAGTGGTTACGGTTACCCAGCATAAATGGGAAATGGGTGATGGTACAACCTATACGACTCCAAAAATTCAGCACAAATACAATAATCCGGGTTACTATACCGTATTGCACAGCACGGTAAATTCATGCGGACAAACAGCTACTGAGGCACAAACCATCTGGGCTTCTGCCACGGCATCTCCTACAGCAGATTTTTATATTGATCAGAATCTGGCTTGTGTAAACGATTCTATTTTAATCGATCAGTTTTCGTTCAAAACCGATAGCGTAGTCATTTTTATGGGCGATGGAAACAAGATCATTCAAACCCGCAAAGATTTCTTTCCGCATACCTGGTATGTGTATAAAACTGCAGGCAATTACAATGTAATGTTGGTAGCCTACAACAAATGCAGTTCCGATACCGCTTATGATCAGATTACTGTATTTGCTGCACCGGCCGGACAAATTCAGACCAACGACACCACCATAACCAAAGGGACGTCGCTAACCTTTACGGCCAACCTCACCGGTACTTACTTCCATGTGTGGTTTTATGGTACCGGACCCAACGATACATCTACAGCAACCACACTTACCCGCACTTTCAATACCGTAGGTACTTATTACATTTATTTCGGTGCCGAAAATGGCAACGGATGCAAAAGCTGGGATTCTGTAAAGGTTACGGTTGTTTTACCGGGAGCGCTTTCCGAACAAAATCAAAACGGACCGGATGCGTATGTTTATCCAAACCCGGTGAAGGATAGGATTCAGATCCAGCTGATATCGGATAAAGAAGATCAACTGATCGTAAACCTGATTGATATAACCGGCAAAACATTGTACAGTAAAAAAATGCAACTCAGCAACGGGAATAACGCCTTGGAATTTGATGCTACCATCATTCCGGCCGGTGTTTACTTTGTGAATTTGCAAACAGCTGCCGGTTCAAAAACATTTAAGTTAATCAAACACTGATTTCCCTAATCCTTTAAAAGCGGCCTCGTGCCGCTTTTTTTATTCCTGTGCATTGCATAGCTTGCAGGGTATATGAAATGGACTACCGCATTTTCAAAGGGCCGGCCGGACTTTCGCCAAAATAAAATCCTGCAGGTTTACCTCCTCCTCTTTGGATTGTTTTGGATTTATACAGTAACCCATACCACCGATCTCATTAACTGGTGCATTGAAAATACCCTGACCGTATTATCCTTGTCTGTTTTAGCTTTTACCTATAAACGCTTTAAATTCAGCGATCTCAGTTATAGTTTCATTTTCCTGTTTACCATTATGCATGTATATGGATCGCAATACACCTATGCCGAAAACCCTCTGGGATTCAGGATTCAGGAACTGCTCGACCTGAAACGCAATCATTACGACCGCATTGTGCATACGAGCTTTGGGCTTCTGGCATGGTATCCTTTATTCGATTTCTTCCGCAACCATTTCCAGTGGCCTGAATGGGTTTGTAAGGTTTTGCCCATCAATTTGCTGTTATCCTTCAGTGCTTTGTATGAGATAGTGGAATGGGCTGTGGCAGAAGTGTTCTTTCCGGCACAGGGCATGGCTTATCTGGGTACGCAGGGCGATGTATGGGATGGAGTTAAAGACATGGTTCTCGCCTTTAGCGGTTCAGTACTTGGACTAACCTTGTTCAGTTTGTTTCGTGTAAAAAAACGGTGAATTAATTAAAAAGCGATCTCCGTTTCTTCTCCATATTATTTGGTTGTGCCTCAACCAATCGTTTCCTACATTTGCTGCGCAATTACAGGCTTACCCACCTTATGATCATAGATATAAAAGTACCCACCGTAGGAGAATCCATCAGCGAAGTAACCATTGCCCGCTGGAACCGTAAAACAGGCGATTTTGTGGAAATGGACGAATTGCTGTGCGAACTCGAAAGCGATAAAGCCACGTTTGAACTCAATGCCGAGGCCGCCGGAACCCTCACTACATTTGGCAACGAAGGCGATACCCTTAAAATCGGTGACCGAATAGCCAGTATTGATACTTCGGCCACACGGCCGGCCGGTATCGATAAACCGGCAACCAAAGAGGAACCGGTGAAGAAGGCAGAAATCAAAACGACTGAACCAATCAAAGAAGGAAACAAACCTTTTCCTTCTCCGGCAGCTGCAAAAATTCTGGCCGAAAAAAATATCTCACCGGCTGATGTGAAAGGAAGCGGAAAAGATGGACGCATTACCAAATCCGATGCTGTAAACGCAGAACTCAAAACCACACGCAACGAAACCAAATCGCGCAACGAGCGCACCGAGAAAATGACATCGTTGCGTAAAACTGTATCCAAACGTTTGGTGGCTGTGAAAAACGAGACTGCCATGCTCACTACGTTCAACGAAGTGGACATGAAACCCATCATGGACTTGCGTAATCAATATAAGAATACGTTCAAGGAACAATTTGGAGTAAACCTCGGCTTCATGAGTTTCTTCACCAAAGCTGTTACAGTTGCACTCAAACAATTTCCTGCAGTAAATGCCTATATCAACGGAGAATCTCTTATCTACCACGATTACTGCGATATCTCTATTGCTGTAAGCGCGCCCAAAGGACTGGTAGTTCCGGTGATCCGCAATGCCGAGAGTTTATCGCTTGCTGAGATCGAAAAAGAAGTGGCGGCCCTTGCAGCCAAAGCACGCGAAAATAAATTATCGCTCGAAGAAATGAGTGGCGGAACTTTTACGATTACCAACGGTGGTGTTTTCGGAAGCATGCTCAGCACGCCCATCATCAATGCACCGCAATCTGCCATTCTGGGCATGCACAATATTGTGGAACGACCGGTTGTAAAAGACGGACAAATTGTGATCCGCCCCATCATGTATGTAGCATTGAGTTACGATCACCGTATCATCGATGGCAAAGAATCGGTAGGCTTTTTGGTAAAGGTGAAACAATGCCTCGAAAATCCGGTATTACTGCTCACCGAAGGACATGACCCGAACAAAATGGTGCTGGGATTGTAAGGTTGACTCCGGTCAGATTTTGCTCTCCGTTTACACATAACCCTTATTTAAGATTCATTCTTTTTTATCCTTTCCTGGATATTCTTCTATTATTATTTGCCCGTTCCAAAGTCTTTGCCAACAAGGCTTGTGAGGAAATATTCCAACGAATAGTTCTTTGATCGAAAGTTTTTTTGCACTATGCAGAGTTTGAATTGTTCTTGTAAGCGATTAATATCGTTTAACAAAACCCGTAGACTATGAAGAAAATATTTACATTTTTATGCATCCTCTTGCTGGCTCAAACTTTACTGGCACAAAAGATTAAAATTGATTATTCCCCGCAATACAAGTCAGAAAGCATTTGGTTTTACAGTCAGTATTTAGGTAGTTTTAACAATGGTCCGGTTATTCTCCGAGGCCGGTATATTGAAAACTATTCAGCTGAACTTGAGCTGGTTTCAAGCAAGGAATTGGACTGGAAAAAGGTGAAATCATTAAACCTGAACAAATTCCAACATGATTTGATGTTGAATGATAAAATGTATGTCTTCGCAAGCGGAGTTAAAAGTAAGATTAATTCATTGTATGCCCTTACCTATTCTATAGAAAACAGTGAACAAAGCGATTTAACCAAAATAGATCAACTCGTCACTGAGGAAGCGGACTGGAATGCAGTTCTCTCCGATTCAAAAAAATCATTTTATATCAAATCCTGGGTTCAGTTGACCAAAGCACAAAAAAAGGACAACAAAAATACCAGGGAACATGAAATGATTATTAAAGAATTTGATCCTTCCTTCAATATCTTAGGTGAGTATAAAATTGAATTACCTTATGCAGGTGATGAATTTGTTGTTCATTCAAACCTCATAAGCAATTCCAATGTCTATTTTTTGGTGAGTGTGGTCGACAATCAGGCTAAAAAACGAAAGAAAGTGAGCCCATCCGGTTTTTATCTTTTAAAATATGAAATGCAAACCGGGAAACTGTCAGAAGAAGAACTCACACTGGCCAATGCATCTGTAATATCAGGTGTTAAGTTATTTGCCACACCTGATAAAATTATTGTAGGGGGTATGTGCAGAAAAGAAATGAAAGGAAACAATTCCGGGTTTGTTCTTTCGGTTCATAATGCTGCAACACTGTATAAAGAAATGGAAACCAAAACCGAGTTTGGTGTAGATGTTTATCAATCGATTTATCCGAAGAAGAAGTTCTCTAAGGAAAAAGATTTATCAATTGATTACATGAGTTTTAAAACGGCTCATATAAAAGCAAATGGTAATATTATCCTGATAGGTGAAGTGAACTACACGGTTACAAAGCAGTCAGGTAGTTTTAATACCACGTACAGACATACAAACGAACTAATCGCTACAGAGTTTTTACCCAATGGTGAAGTGGCCTGGCAAAAAGGGATCAACAAACGACAGGAGAATAATTTGCAGGAATCGAGCCAATTATCATGTATATCGTTAATACGAAACAATCAACTTAATTTGATACACTTTGATTACGCCGTAAATCCGGATCCCGGATTGATTTGCACTACTATTGACGAAAATGGGACCATTAAAAATCAGTTGCTCTTTGGGCCAAAACAAGCAGAGGATCTTTATATAGGTGGCGCTGAACTTTATTCAGCAAGCGATAACGAATTAATTTTAATTCTGCCAAAGATAAAAAAATATAAAATTCTACGCATTCATCTGCCCACAAAATCATAAGCTGAACAAGGAGAATTCTCCTTACTGGATTGTTTTCTCTAATATATAAACTCATGCCCGTTAAACCCGGTTAAAATGCTGAATAAAATTCTTATTGCCTTTTTGTTAATGTTTACGCTCGGGAGCTGTGCCACACTCATCAACAAAAAAGGACATCAGGTTAACTTCTCGGCCAATGTACCGGATGTAAAAATTTACAATACCGACCACGAATTGTTGGGTACAAGCCCCACCACACTTACGCTGAAACCTGCAGCTACGGTAAACCTGGTTTTTGAAAAAGAAGGCTATATGTCAGCCAATACCGAATTGACTTCTTCCGAACTAAAAGGAGCAGCTTTCATAGATGCCATGTTATTTTGTATCCCCTGCCTGATTGATTATCCTTCAGGTAATATCCGCAAGTTTGACAAACAATCGGTATACGCTATCCTCAAACGCAAATGGGCCGATTCACTCGAAAAGCTTGACCTTACTATACAAGATATCCAGTGGGACATTTCCGAAGGATACAAGATTGGTAATCACCTGAGAGAAGAACTAATTTTTAAAATCAATCAGTTCGATTCGCGCTCTTACAAAGAATCTTTTTGCAAGATCTGGTCAGGCTCGCCATACCTGGTTTCTGGATGCAACCGCGACAAAAACTTTAAGTATGTGGGTCACGGACAGGAAATTTCTGTGAAACCTGTGATCAAAAAACTTCAAATGAATATCAGCAGCAAAGCCGGTAATAATTTTACCCAATGCAATATGGAAGTGGATTGGTGCTTTTATAAAGGAAACGAAAAATCTCCGGTGAAGGTGATTGCATCCGATATCAAAAGAACGATGGAAGGAGATGACCGTCGCAGCGTGATCCATTCGATGCTGAGCGAATATTGCCTGAACCTGTCCGACGATGCTGAACTCTATCAATTCCTCCGGGGTGTACAGGGGCAGAAAAGCATGTCTGTAAACAAAGCGGAACAACTGGCTGTGCTGACCGGAATCCGTCCGGTTTTCAAAAAAACCAGCGAGATGATAAGCACCTTAACCAAAAGTGTGGTAACCATTCAACACGACGAAGGACATGGAAGCGGTTATATCATTTCCAAAGACGGTTACCTCATTACCAATTACCATGTGATCAAAGGCAAGGAAAAAGTAAACGTAATGCTGGATCAGAACATTACCCTGAATGCTGATGTAATCCGTTGGGATGAACAATACGACATTGCCTTGCTTAAACTGAGCGGTGCAGGATTTAAAGCCACCTATCTGGGCAACTCCGACAGTACCAGCGTTGGTGAAGAAGTTTTCTGCATCGGTACACCGGAAGATATTTCCCTGGGTCAAAGTGTAAGCAAAGGAATTGTAAGTGGCCGAAGAAAGTTTGAAGACCGGATCTACCTGCAAACCGATGTGAGCATCAATTCGGGCAACAGTGGTGGCCCGCTGATCAACGACCGGGGCGAAGTAATAGGAATGGTAACCATGAAACTGGTAGGCAAAGGTATTGAAGGAATTGGTTTCTGCATCCCTTCCAATACCATTCGCGAAGTGCTTCAATTAAAAGAGTTGATTGTAAAAAAATAGCTGAAAAATGAACAAGAAATTTTCTTTGATCTTCCTGATCCTCTTTACTGCATCGCACACATTCGCTCAACGCAACAACTTTAAACTATTGAGTTATACCTATAATTCAAATTTTAACACAGAAGGCACAATAAACTCCGATGCCGGCATAGAGTTTTATCAACCCAATCACGCATTCAGTATTGGATACGAACGCACGCTCGGCGATCGCGTTGCCGTTGGATTGACTATACATTTTCCATACTCGCGTGAAAATGAAGCAGGCTCTACCCGTCCGATTAGCAACGGCGATTATAATTTCACATCCAAAATGACCGGTTTTGGCTGGTCGTATGATTCCAAATATTTCGTAACCGATCACGATGAAGGGGCGCCCGATGGAGGTTATTTTGGTATTTGTTTTTCGCGCTATACGTATACGCTCGATCGTACCTATGCATTAAGAAGTTCACCTCCCCCAACAACGAATTATTCTGGTAGTTATAAAAATGAAATTGCATTCACCAAAATTGGTTTTAAATATGGCCGGGAAGCAGTGTCCAATCATTTTTTAGTGGATTATTATTTTGGCATCGACATGGCTTTCCCTTCTTCTGATATCAACGAAAACAACCCTCCTGAAAGTTTTGGAACCGATCCTTACAGCAAATTTGGCTTCACGTTTGGCTTTCTATTGGGGTTTTCTTTATAATCTACTTTTGCCGCAAAACCTGAACTTTGTCCCCTTTAAAACCAAAGCGCTAGCAGGGTTGTTACCTTATTAAATGCATTTGATATGAAAAAGACCCTTGTCATGGGCGCATCACCCAACCCTTCACGCTATGCCTATCTGGCTACCCAATTATTGCAGGAGTACGGACATCCATTGGTAGCCTTTGGAAAACAAACCGGTCAAATTGGAGATCAGCCCATAACGGACGAATTTCCGGCCCACGAAACTTTTGATACGGTAACGTTATACCTCAACCCGCAACATCAGGAAACCTTTGTGCAACCCATCCTGATGTTGAAACCCAAACGCGTAATATTCAATCCGGGTACCGAAAATCCTGCCTTTGAGCAACTCCTCCGGCAAAGCGGTATTGAACCGGTTGAAGCCTGTACGCTGGTTATGTTGAGAACCGGTCAATATTAATTTGGCGAAAACTTTTTATACCTGCATTTTCGTAGCAATAAGTCAACCCAACTACATGAGAATTCTGTACATTTTTACATTGGTCGCTCTGGTTCTGTTCTCCGCCTGCGATTCGCCCAAAGAAAAAGCAATGGCGGAGATTAAAGCCATGGAAGGTCAAGACAGCCTGTTCAGTCCGGAGCATATCGAAAAATTAAAAAAGAGTTACCTGGAGTTTGCTGAAAAATATCCCGACGACGAATTGGCTCCCGAGTTCATGTTTAAAGCCGCTCAACGCTGCAACGTAATGGCTCAACATCTCGAAGCCATTGAATTGTTTAACCGTATCATGGAAAAATACCCCAATCATCACATCAGCGAAGAAGCACTTTTTTTGCAGGGGTATATTTACGAAAACAGCTTGCACGATGAAGCTCAGGCTACCCGCGTTTATACCGATTTTATTAAAAAATATCCCAAAAGCGAACTGACGGAAGATGCACAACTGGCTTTGCAAAACATGGGTAAAACTCCGGAAGAAATCTTTGAGAGCTTTAAAGAAAAAGATACAGTTCAAACACCTTGATCGGGTGTTATCATCTGTACCTCCTTTGCAATAGTTTGTAATATAATTTACATCCTGTTCTCACTCTGAATATTCTTCTATATTTGATTGTATGATCAACAGGGTTGAATTCGCACACTTTCACTGGATAGATGTAACGCATCCTACCGAATCGGAACTGATCGATCTGACTGCCGAGTACAAATTGCATGCAGAGGCCGTTAAAGATTGTCTGCAACCGGATCATCTTCCAAAATTTGAATCCATCGATGATGTGCAGTTTATGATCATCCGTTATTACGATGCTGCCTGTACTGCCGATGCCGACACCATTCAGCAGATCAGCCGCAAACTTTCCATTTTTGCAGGATCAAAATTTTTGATTACCATTCATCGCCTTCCGTATGATTTTCCGGTTGAGTTCGGTCATAACAAGTCGCTTGCCGTCCATGAACTCTTGTATAAATTGCTTTATTCGGCTTTGAAAACATACGAACATCCAATGACCAAACTGGATAAGGATATAGATTTTTATGAATCCCGCATCTTTCTGAAAAAGCGGATCCCCGATTTGTTAAAGAGCTTATACCGCATCAAGCGGCGCATTTATGTGATTCGTAAATTATTGAACCTGGCTGAAGAGGTTGTGGTTAAGTCAGCTCCCGCGCACCGTAAATCAACCAGTTATCAGGAATTGAAAGATTATTATACCAAACACGATACCATTGCCGAACAACTCCACGACAATATAAACAGCTTACTCTCCATTTATATTTCTATCTCTTCGCAACGTACCAATGAAGTGATGCGTGTCTTAACCACCTTCTCGGCTTTCTTTTTACCTCTCACTTTTTTGGTAGGTGTATACGGCATGAATTTCAGACATATGCCGGAACTGGAATATGAAATGGCTTATCCTCTGGTGTGGGGATTTATGGCCGTACTGAGTCTGATAATTTACGGTTGGTTTAAACGTAAAGGTTGGATCTGAAAAAACGCTGATCTTAATCAGTGCTGTCCGGGATAAATTCATACACGGACTATGAGCACTATTGCAACTAGGCTTAACATGATTTTATGCTTCGGTGTCTTAAATTCTTTTTTTAAGAAATAAGCTAAGCACACATTTCTAACTATTAAATCCTGGATATTATTCATGAGTAAAAAGGAACTTTTTTAAATGCGATGCTTAAATGGAAACGAAGGCCGCGTTAGGGATTGAAGCGGAAATCCCCTGAAGGATGCGCTAGCTTACCTTCAGGGATTGCAGCGAATAGCCCGACCATGAAGGTATGCGCACGAGAAGTTAATTTTAAAACAGCCATTCATCGCGCATGCTTCATGGGAACGCCCAAAACATGTTATTTAAAATCTTTCTCCGGACAACAATGGATCTTAATAAATCATCAGATAGAACCGGAATACAACCCATCCCAGTAAGGCTCCCGGTATCAGATCCAGAAAGAAATGTTGCTTGGTATATAAGGCACTGATCGCAATGAGTACCGGAAACACAAATACATAATTTCCAAAATCCGGATAATTGGCTTGGAGATGCAATGCGGTCAAATTGGAAACACTCATATGCATACTGGGAAAACAATTGTTCGATTGATCAAGACTTTGAATATACCGCATAAACCGGTGAGTAACGGTATTTCCCGTAACAGCGGTTCTCCATTCCATCGGTGTTTGTACCGGTAAAAAAACAAAGAACAACATCTGACACATCAGCAAAGTGAAAAAGCTGAACACGGTATAATTGAAATGACGCATATCGTGAAACGAGAAAATCATAAAAATGATGATGGGATAATAGATTCCGCTGTAAACCCAGATCCATGCCGGTTTGAGCGCAAACCAATCATCGATAACCGATTTCAGTCCTATCGGTTTTCTGAAATTGTTTCGTTGGCACCAGAAATAAAACTGATAGATACCAATGATAACGATTACAGCCATTACAGCCATAACCAGGTAATCAAACTTGTTTGCTATTTGGAATAACATATACCGGGATTTGAACCCAATATAATCATTCTGTTAATTAATTAAAATGTCAGCGTTAATTGTTGACCAATTACCGACTCAGATACATGCTCTTTTCTTTGATCCACTGACGGAAGATCGGATCCTGCAAATCTTTGATAAAGCGTATAGCCTCACCGGTTGATTTCATCTCAGGTCCGAGTTCTTTGTTTACTCCGGGGAATTTATCAAAAGAGAAAACCGGTTCTTTGATTGCGTAACCCACCAGTTTCCTTTCGTAAGTGAAGTCGGTTACTTTGCTTACACCCAGCATTACTTTGGTGGCAATATTTACATACGGAATTCCGTATGCTTTGGCAATAAACGGTACCGTACGCGATGCACGAGGATTGGCCTCGATCACATAAACCTTCTCATTTTTGATGGCAAACTGGATATTCAGCAAACCCAGGATATTCATGTTTTTTGCCAGTTGAATGGAGTAAGCTTCCATTTGTTTCTGCACGGTTTCGCTCAAACTGAATGGAGGCAATACGGCATTCGAATCACCCGAGTGAATTCCGGCCGGTTCAATATGCTCCATCATCCCGATGATATGCACATTGGTTCCATCACAAATCAAATCCACTTCAGCTTCTTCGGCACGGTCGAGAAAATGATCAATCAATACACGATTGCCCGGCAAATCTCCCAGCAAATCAATCACAGCCTTTTCTAGATCTTCATCGTTGATTACGATCTTCATTCCTTGTCCACCCAGTACATACGACGGACGAACCAATACCGGATAACCCACTTTGTTCGCCACTTTAATGGCTTCATCAGCGTCTTCTGCAACACCATAATCAGGGTAAGGAATTTCCAGTTCTTTCAGCAAATCCGAAAACGAACCGCGGTCTTCGGAAAGATCCATATTCTCAAAACTGGTTCCGATAATTTTTATGCCGCGCTCCTTCAATTTTCGTGCAAGCTTCAGCGCAGTTTGTCCGCCCAGCTGCACAATCACACCTTCGGGTTTTTCCAGTTCGATGATTTCACGCAGATGTTCCCAGAATACGGGTTCGAAATACAGCTTATCGGCCATGTCGAAATCTGTCGAAACTGTTTCCGGATTGCAATTGATCATGATGGCTTCATAACCGCTTTCTTTAGCAGCCAGCAATCCGTGTGTGCAGCAGTAATCAAATTCTATTCCTTGTCCGATCCGGTTAGGACCGGAACCCAGCACCACGATTTTTTTCTTGTCGCTTACCTTGCTTTCGTTTTCACCATCAAAAGTGGAATAGAAATAATTGGTTGGCGAAGGAAATTCAGCCGCACAGGTATCTACCATTTTATAAATGCGGTTGATGCCCATGGCTTTGCGTTTGTCCCATACTTCGTCTTCCGTAGTTTCTCCACCCAGTAAATACGCTACCTGCACATCGCTGTATCCTTTTTGCTTTAATTCGAGCAACAATTCGCGTGGAATATTATCCAGGTTAAAACGCTTGGTATTGTTTTCAAGGTGCACCATCTCATTGATCTGGTTCAGAAACCAACGATCAATGCGGGTAATTTTCTCGATGGAACTGATAGGCATTCCCAGACTCAGGGCATCTTTCACGGCAAACATACGGTCCCAGCTCGGCACCTTCATTTTGTCAACTATACTTTCCAGGTTGCGGTTTTGGTAGCCATCCGCACCCAAACCAGCGCGTTTGATTTCCAGAGATTGGGCCGCTTTTTGAAAGGCTTCCGCAAAATTTCTTCCAATTCCCATGACCTCACCAACGGCTTTCATTTGTAATCCCAGCTGGCGGTCGGCTCCTTTGAATTTCTCGAAATTCCAGCGCGGTATTTTCACAATCACATAATCCAGGGCCGGCTCAAAATAAGCCGAAGTGGTTTTGGTAACCGGGTTTTTAAGTTCATCCAGCGTATATCCAACGGCTAATTTGGCGGCTATTTTTGCTATCGGGTATCCGGTGGCTTTAGAGGCTAATGCCGACGAACGCGACACACGCGGGTTTATTTCTATGGCAATGATATCTTCTGTATCGGGATCCACGGCAAACTGCACGTTGCATCCGCCATGGAAATTTCCAATAGAACGCATCATGTGGATGGCCAGATCGCGCATATGCTGATAACAGGTATCGCTGAGGGTCATAGCCGGAGCCACCGTAATGGAGTCGCCTGTATGAATGCCCATGGGATCAAAATTTTCGATCACACAAATCACGGCCACATTATCATCCTTGTCACGCAGCAATTCCAATTCGTATTCTTTCCAGCCGAATACCGCTTTTTCAACCAACACTTCATGTGTAGGCGAAGCAGATAAACCGCGTTGCAAAGCATCGTCGAGTTCTTCTTTTTTCCACACAAATCCTCCTCCGGTTCCGCCCAGGGTATACGAGGGGCGAATCACCAGCGGGAATCCGATTTCCTGTGCTATCTCTTTTCCTTCCAAAAAGGAGTTGGCTGTTTTTGATGGAGCAACACCCACACCGATCTCAATCATTTTCTGCCGGAACGATTCCCGGTTCTCTACCGTATCGATAGCAGCAATATCTACCCCGATCATACGCACGCTGTACTTTTTCCAAATGCCCAGTTCATCGCACTCAATACAAAGATTGAGAGCTGTTTGTCCGCCCATGGTAGGCAATACCGCATCAATTTGCCTTTCTTCCAGAATCTTCACAATGGAATCGGAAGTAAGCGGCAATAAATACACATGATGCGCCGTAACCGGATCGGTCATGATAGTTGCCGGGTTGCTGTTGATCAGCGTTACTTCTATGCCTTCTTCTTTGAGTGATCGGGCAGCCTGACTACCCGAATAATCAAATTCACAGGCTTGTCCGATAATGATGGGGCCGCTCCCGATAATGAGTACGGATTTGATGCTTGGGTCTTTTGGCATAAAGGATTGCTACAGGTTAAAATTGGGCAAAAATACGCCAATAATTGAATTGCGAAGCGTTTGTGTAAAAAATGTTGTTTACCTCGCTGAAGATGCGGGTGCCGGAGCTGACTACAAGTTTTGGTATACCTTAATTCGATTTACGTGCAACCAGAAAAATATCCCAGGTTTGGTCGAGGTTGTCCGGCGTTAAAAAGAAATCTCCGGTGGTAATGGCCAGCGTATCGTTGTTGGTTTCCTTCAGGTTATTGCGCATACGTGTAGTAAGCCAGTTATAAGGCTTTACCAGCCACGATGCCGGAATCAATTTATGCAACCCCAGCGGATCAAGGCGCAGAATCTTTTTAGCCCATGCAGCATTTTCTGAATAATAGGTATTTACGCGAGTTGTGCCTTGTACTCCTTTGAGTTCCATATCGCCAAACACTGATCCTGCTTCCTTACGCATTTCATCGAAAGTATATTCATGCACATGAAACGGATTACGGGCAATGCTCATCTTCGCATTGGGTGTTGAACATAAAAATATTCCTCCGGGTTTCAATACACGATGCACTTCTTTCATAAAACCTAACCGGTTGTGTATATGTTCAATGAACTGAAACGCCGTGATCACCTCCATACTCGCTGTTTCAAGTGGCAAAGGTGGTACACTTCCCGATACAAAATGCAGGTTGGTTTTGGCCTTATGTTTTTCGCGAGCCAGAGCCAGGGTTGGCTCACTGTAATCTACTCCGGTGATTTGCTGCGCATAATCAGCCAGGTATTGGGTTCCGTACCCATCGGCGCAACCTATATCGGCGCTTTGTTTGCCTTTTACATAATCGCGGGCAAATTCATAGGCAAAAAAGCAGCGTTGCACGGTCACATTATTGCTGTCTTCAAAACTGGGTCTTTCTCTGTCGAACATGGAAGGGGGTTCAAATATACCGGCGCAAAAATAATCAATTTGGGCACTTCGCCTAAAAGCCCGGTCAGTAACACTGCCGGGCTTTTATCTTTCATCCTGCCTGCTGCAGTTTAAAATGTATTTCGTTTGCGTTGCAGACAAGTAACTTTAACGGTCATGGCCCCGCAAGCCCGCATTCCTACCCGTACAGCATGGTAACCAAAACGTATGCGGTCTCCGGCCTGAACCCCAAACAGTATGCTATCACTCATTACCGGTTGTAAAACATCCCCTTGTGAGGTAACAATATAAAGTCCGTCGCAGGTAACATCCAGCTCTTTCGATGACTTAATCACACCATCGGTATTGCAATCGGAAGTTGGAGGTGGTTCTTTGCGACAGGCTGTGTTCAACACAAGCAGAGCAGCTAAAACCAAAAATAAAGTTGTAAATGTTTTCATATGTATTGCATTGTCTGCATAAGACGAAAGGTAAATAGCAATCGTTGCACCGTTTATCAAAAGACCGGGATGGCCTGGTAATATTTGTTGGCACAAACTGCAAAAATCAAGTTGCAACAAGTGTTAAAGCATTCATAAACAATCATAATCTATTCTTAATTCAGGAACTTCAGGTCTGAATAAAGCCATCTTTCTATTTACTTTATCCAGTGATTCAACGTCTCAAAATAATCTTCATCGCGGTATTTTTATTGCTTACCGCCATTCAGCTAAAACTGTTTTACTCTATTTATTTGTTTGAACAAAACAAGGTTTACACCCAACTGGATCAATTGACCATTCAATTGAAAAAGGACGTGGAGTCTTATGAAATAAACCGACATCAACCCATCTTTGAAGCCTACAAAAATGCCTTTCTGTGCGGTGAAGATTATGCCAACAAACCATTGACCCTTTCCTTTGTCATTCAACCTACTGAACCTTTTGCCAACCTGAAAGAATTAACCGACATCATCGATCAGAAATTGCACAAACAAGCCGTGGCCAGCACAGCTTATTTGTTGGAACAATTACCTGTAGATTCTATGTATTTTGATTCCCTCTTGCAGGCACGCATGCATACATTCAGCCCCGATCTTACCTGGTCGGTTTTACCTCTCCATTCAGATCAGCAAACAACTGAAGCCGGTGTGTTCAGGATTTCCCTGTTCGATGATTACCGCCTGTATCAACCACGTTATCTGGCATTGAAAGTAAACGGCATTCAGCGTTTGCTGATCGGGAATATATTGCTCATTCTTGGCGGGAGTTTATTATCCTTCTTGTTGTTGGGAATTGCTACCCGTTATGCATACCTCAGCATGTTGAAATACAAAAAAATCTCAGAGAATAAAGCTGAATTCATCAATCACCTGGCGCACGAAATAAAAACCCCTTTGAGTTCTATCTTCCTGTCAGGACAAGCACTTACCGACAAACGCATCAACCGCTCGGAAGAGGCCGTAGCCATGCATTCTCAGATTATTTACAGCGAAGCGGAACGGCTCAACAAACAGTTGGAAAATGTATTGTCGGTTTCGGCCGCCGAGAAAAATTTTCTCGAAATGCATCCGGAGCCACTCGATGTGCACATGCAAATCCAAACCATTGCCGCTTTGTTTCAGGCACGCATGCAAGACCTCAACGGTACACTTTCAATGCACCTGAATGCGAGCCGTTTTACCTGCAAGCTGGATAAAATTCATTTCGGCAATGTGCTCTATAATTTGTTCGACAACGCCATTAAATATTCAGGACAGGATAGTTTGCATATCCATGTTGAGACGCTGGATCGTGCCGATGAACTGGTTATTCGTATCACCGATCAGGGCAAAGGAATCAGCCGAAGTGAACAGGAAAAGATCTTTCAATTGTTTTACAAAAAAGACAAACGTCTCAACGGTTTTGGGGTCGGGTTGCATTATGCCAAAACCATTCTGGATTTTCATCGCGGTATGATTACGGTTGACAGTCAGCCCGGACAGGGTACCACATTCAGCTTATCGTTGCCGCTTAACTGGAATTATACATGAAAAGAATTCTGGTTATTGAAGACGATACCCAGTTGGGGAAATCACTCACCGAATACCTTCGGGGTATTGATTATACTGTTGTTTGGGCACGTACTGGCGCCGAAGCCTTTCGTTTGTACAATGCCGAAAATATCGATTTATGCATCATCGATATCGGCTTGCCTGACCGCGATGGTTTTGACGTATTGAAAGACATTCGTCAGATTGATAAAATAGTTCCGGTTATTTTTCTGACTGCCCGCGACCAGATCAACGATAAAATTACTGCCTACGATCTGGGCGCCGACGATTATATCTGCAAACCCTTCCTGATCAAAGAACTGGAACTGCGTATCGAGGCTATTCGCAAACGCTATCTGGGAAATGATCAGCTTGAAAATAAAGCACCTGCAACATTTCAAGTGGGCGAATATGTATTTGATATGCACCGGAGAATATTGAGTACAAATGATAAGCAGATCAAATTATCGCATATCGATTGCGAACTGCTCAAATTGTTGTGCATCAATCAGCATTCCTTTCTGAAAAAAGAAATTATCCTCAAAGCCATCTGGGATAAAGCAGATCCTGTTACAGCCCGCAGGCTCTCGGTGTATATGGCCCGTATGCGCAATTACCTCAAAGAAGATGCCAGTATCCGTATCGAAAATATGTATGGATTGGGTTACAAATTGCAATGCAATACTATGCCTGTAGCAAATACTAAAGGTTGACTAAAGCCTGCTAAATCTTTCATAAAACATTCATTTTCAAGTGATTTTAGGCGTACCGCAGGCAACTGCAACGGTATCTCTTTCGTCTTTCAGGTACAATCTATTAATCATGAAAAGAACAAAATTTATGGCTCTGTTATTCCTGTCGGGAATACTGGCATTTGCATCCTGCAAAAAAGACGACACCAATGATCCGGAACCTACTGATAAGCCGGGTAACAATCCTACCACCCCTGAAACGATGCCTTCTATGACCGGAACCTGGAAAGCAACCGGTACCGATATGGCCAAAGAAGATCAGGGATCGTTTTCAGAAGCTACCTTAACTATCGATGCAAACAACAATTGCACCTGGTATAAAAAGAATCCTTCGAATTCAAAGTACAGTTTAACCATGACCGGTACCGTAAGCATAGAAGTTTCGGGCGCAAAAGATGCCAATGGGAAACCCATCGATCGGATCTGGTTTGCATTTACTAAAATTAACGGAGAAGCATTGAGTGGTACAACGTTTGGTATTTATCAAATTGTGGGCTCCACCTTTACACTCGACTGGATGTTTATGAAAAACGGGGAACAATATGCCGATCCAACAAAAGGATTTGGCAGCAGTCGCAGCGGACAGAATTCCGTTTCGCGATATACCCGCCAGTAGTTGGTTGTATCTATGCGGGAACAACAAAGGGGAGCATTTGTACACCGGTACATTTGTTTCCCTTTTGTTTACCGCTCATGTAAAACAAAAACTCCTGAGCAACCCACCACTTTCTTATTTCGTCTTTGAATCATTAAATCAAACATCATGAAAACAATTACCGCATTACGATTTCTATTCTCCTTGTTGAGTATGGTTGCGTTTACTAGTTTACAAGCTCAGTATTGCGTTCCACCTGGTTATAACTCCGGCCCTTATACAGGCATTACCTTGGTAAAGGCAGGCAGCATCAATTCTATAACCAGCTCTGCCGATGGATACCGGGATTTTACAGCTTCAGCCGGAACTTTTACTGTTGCCAGAGGCAGCAATACCAGCATTACCCTGGAATGTTATTATAGCCCCGATATGGTTTCCATATTTACCGGCCACCTGAATATTCGTGTATGGATAGACTGGAATGGCGACATGGATTTTAACGATGCCGGAGAAGTTGCTTTGGCAAAAGAAATGGATTGTTCTGGTTCCAATTCGTCCAATCCGCTCACCAAAGCAACGTATGTATTTTCGGTACCAGCAACGGCAAAATTAGGCGCAACCCGAATGCGTGTATACGAAGATATGATGCCGTCTGACGGACACGAAGAACCTAACCCTTGTGGTTACGATGCCGGCATTGGTCAACATGGCGAATGCGAAGATTATAAAATTATGGTTTCGGATGTAACCGGTCTGTCGGGTTTGGAACAAGACATTCAGGTAGCTGTATACCCGAATCCCGCCAATCAGGTATTGCATCTTCAAACCAAAGGAATTAACGGTCAGGTGCAATTAAACGTGTACAATATTTGTGGTTCACTGATTCAATCAACAGATGCAACCATAGAAAACAACACGTTAAATCTTAACCTGCAAACATTGTCGGCAGGTGTATATGTATTGCAACTCAACAATGCAGAAGGTATCAAGATAAACACCACCAGGTTTATCAAAAACTAATTTTCCGATTGAGGCCCGGCTCTCATCCAGGGTAGATCAATTGGGTTGACAATGGTGCTTACTGTCCGCCTAATTCTTTATACTTCTGCATGCATTGCTGGGCCTCATTCATTTTGCCCTGCTTCTGGAATGCTTCAGCCAGTGCACGGTAACCCATTGCCAGATTCGGCGATAAGGTCAGGCACAAAATAAAATTCTCCTCCGCTTTCTTGTTCATGCCCAATGTCAGGTAACAAGCCCCGAGATTATAATATACTTCGGGTATGCCATTTCCTCCGCGCTTAACAGCATTCTCCAATAAGGTGATGGCTTTGTTGTATTCGCGCATCATCATATAGCAGGATGCTGCGTAATAATAGCCTTCGGCAAAATTGAATTTAATCTCCGTCGATTTTTCAAATGCTTCAATTGCTTTTCCGTTGTCTTTGAGATTGTTCATATACACCAATCCCAGTTGATTGTAAGCTGAATAATTTTCGGGCGATAAGGCAATGGATTTATTCAACATCATGATGGCCGAATCGTTTGACTGTTTGTTGGTATATGCTTCTCCCAACATGCGCCAGGCTTCTTCATCCTTCGGATCAAATTCCGTTGCTTGTGTAAAATAATAAATGGCCGAATCGTTCAACTTTGCATCCAGCGCTTTATACCCCAATGGCATGGCATAGCTCTCACGCTTCACCACCGCGGCAATAGGTACACCCCCGGCTTCTACAACATGAACCGTACCTTTTGGCGGAAATGCTCCTTCCAACAATTCTATTTGCGAATAGGTACGTGATGTTAAAATTGCATAGTCCCAGAACGGACGTTGTTCTTCATATTCACGCACCCATTTGAATTCCATATTCGGATTCAGTTTCTGTGCATAATAAGCGGCCGTTTGCGGCTCATTGTTGATTGCCACCAGCAACTTCTTTTGCGGTTCCTGTGTAGCTAACCATTCTCCTGCCTGGCGACAGGAATTGGAGTAGTAATCCAGTTCGTATTGACCATAGGCTCCTTTGGTACCACCTGCCAATTCGTTAAAATAAACCGCTGCGTTCGGATGATTGCTTACCATCCACGAAACCGGAAGTAAAGTGGCCGCAAAAAATAATCCTGCAATAACCGGTGCCAGTTTTTTGTTGTTCATCACCCGGATCAAACTTTCCCATCCCCAGGCCGACAATACAATCATCGGCGGATAAATAAACAGGTAATGCCTCCAGCCGTTATAATAATACATGCTTTGATATTCGGCATACACAATAGGGAACAGCATGGCGAAGAGGGTAAAATATACCAACATCGCATTGCCGAAAAGTTTTTTAGCAGCAAAAAGTAAAACCAACAACAATACAAATCCTGCCAATACCATCAACGGTGTATTGATCAAAATAAATTTGGGTAAATAGTACCACGGCACCTTGGCCATATACATACGCACCCCTTCAAACAATTCGTGATTGTAGGTAAAAAATGCGCCCTCGGTCGATTTCTTTAATGCTTCATACCAGCTGGTAAAAATTTCCTGCTGACCAAATGGCCACAACGAAATGCTGATCAAATGTCCCATCACCACCAAACTCACAAATATTTTCAGGTAGGATTTAAATGCTTTGAATCCGTTCTGTTTGAAATGCTGCAGAAAATGTATGCCCATAAACATGGCTGCATATGCGTACAACAATACACCTCCTACACGCGAACCCACTGCAATGCCCACGCCCACAGCAGCCATAAATACATGCGAAAACTTTGGTGCGGGTAAGGTCTTGAATATTTTAAGCAGGTAATACAACGCAATGGCAAATCCGGTTGCAAACGGAATATCGGTTGGATTATTCATGCTGTGTCCGAAAAAAACCGGACTGAAATAGATCCCCACAAATGCAAATACTCCGGCTCTCCATGAGGCCAGTTCTTTCGCCAGCAAAGCTGCAAACAACATGGCCAGAAATCCATAAAAGGCATTCAACAAATGCCGCGTTTCATATTCGCCGATCGATAATACATGCGTATATAAAAAAGCTGCAATCACATTGAAATGCTCCCCGTAATACCGGAACTCCTGTGTCGGCAATGTTTCACTCAAACAGGTACTGTCTTCGCCAAAAGTTTCAAAATATGCCAGCGATGTTTTGCTGTAATCGTTATGCCGTTTTTCGTCCCAGGTCATACCGTACTGCTGACTCAGTACCAACATACTCACACAGGCAAACAAGGCAAACAACGCAAATGCCATCGGCCATTTTTGTCCCTTCTGACGCATCGGTTCTGTAATAAACCAGTTGATCCGCACTCGCATGGCTTGCGCAAACAAGCTTTTCCAGTTTCGCTTACGACCCGAAGCTTCCTTGCTGGTTAATGCTATTAGTTCGCTTGCTTTTTCGAGATATGCGGCACGCGCCGCAAGCAAGGCTGAAGTGTTTGTTTGATTATTAAACACCTCCGCAAAAACTGCATTTGAAAAATAGAGATAGTGTAAAGTAAAATCTTTTTGCGCCGTAGGTGTAAGCAACTGACCGGCGAAATTGTACAACCCATTGTATACGCGATCTGAAAGGTTGGTTTTAACTTTCTCCTTCTTTGTATCCAATTCGCCTCTGAGTACACCCCTCCCTTTGAATAATTTTTTATTCGACAGAAAAAAAGATATCGCATGACCCAAAACCGGTTCATTCTCCTCATCCACCAGAAATACATATCCCGGCTTGCCTTCACCAATCGCTTTTGTCACTGCCGTTGCATCTCCGGCAAAATACCTTCCGTTTGCTACCCAATCGGCTATATCCTTGTAAGCAGCGCTCTCTTCTGTCAGGGGAGAGGTCAGATAAAGCGATACATCGGGTCGCGATTTTCCGATCTTTTTCCATACCTTTTCGCGAAGCCATTCTTCCCTCGGATTTCCTGCTATCACAATCGACAAACCGATATCCGGTCCGCTTACCGCCTCAGCCTTAATTTCTTTCTGTTTTTGTTTTTTCATGTAGGGTCTTTAGCCGTTGCTCAGATAGCGAAACTAATAAATTCCTGCATGTTGTACTATCCGGCTTTATACTAATGTGGAATATAACCGGTTGAATGGAACTGATTCTACACACAATAGGTGTTCAGATGATTGTAAATCATGCGTTAACACTTAAAAACAGCTTAATCCGACTCCCTTTTTCAACTGTGCGGATTTTCTTGTATCCTTGCACTTTTAAGACCATTGAACAATACAAAGAAAGTAGCCGTAATTGGTGCAGGACCTGCAGGAATAACCTGCGCATATCAGCTTGCCAAAGCCGGGGTTGAAGTCCATTTATACGAAGCTGCCCCTCAGGTAGGCGGGTTGGCTAAATCCATCAGTCTCTGGGGACAACGGGTGGATCTGGGGCCGCATCGCTTCTTTAGCGATGATACCCGCGTAAACAAACTGTGGCTCGAAGTGGCAGGTCGCGATTACCGCATGGTAGACCGCCTCACCCGCATTTATTATAAAAACAAATTCTACTACTATCCTGTAAAAGCTTTTGACGCCTTAAGCAAATTGGGAATTTTCACTTCGGCCCTGTGTGTGCTGAGTTACTTCAAAGAGAAAGTGTTCCCCACCCGTCAAACTGCCACCTTCGAAGGATGGGTAACCAACCGCTTCGGAAAAAAACTCTACGAAATATTTTTCAAAACCTATACCGAAAAACTCTGGGGCATCAGATGCGATGAACTCGATGCCGATTTTGCTGCACAACGGATCAAAAAATTCTCCCTCGGCGAAGCCATGAAAAACGCCCTGGGCATTGGTGGTACCAAACACAAAACCCTCGTCGATCAGTTTGCCTACCCCATCCAGGGCACCGGTATGATCTACGAACGCATGCAACAATACATTGATGCACATGGAGGCAAAGTGCTTTGCAATACCCCTGTCAAAAGGGTTTTGAAAGATGGACAAAAAGCCACGGGCATCGAAATGATGAATGGTGAGGTGATCAACTACGATCATATCGTTTCTACCATGCCGTTTACGGTAATGGTGAAACAACTTCCCGGCGTACCCGATCAGATTGTAGAACTGGCCAACAAACTCACCTTCCGCAATACCATCCTGGTTTACCTACATGTGGATGGAAAAGATATTTTCCCCGACAACTGGTTGTACGTGCATTCAGCCGATGTGCAAATGGGACGCATTTCCAATTTCCGGAATTATGTTCCCGAAATCAATCAGGGTAAAGAAACTACGATTGTGGCTTTGGAATACTGGTGTTACGACAATGATGAACTGTGGAGCTACAGCGACGAAAAATTGATCGCACTCGCCAAAGACGAATTGTACAAAACCGGACTGAACAACAATTGCACGGCTACCAACGGTCATGTATATAAAATTCAGCGTTGCTATCCGGTGTACAGCAACAATTACAAAGACATTCTGAAACCCATCGAGCAATACCTGAACACCATCGAAAACCTGAGCATCATTGGCCGGTACGGTGCATTCAAATACAACAACCAGGATCACAGTATTCTGATGGGCATTTTAGCCGCCGACAATATTGTGAACAACAAGCATCACAATTTGTGGGAGATCAATACCGATTACGACAATTACCAGGAACGCTCTACCATTACGGCCAGCGGATTAAGCAATGAATAAGTAAGAATTTTTCTTTTTTTGGGCGCGTCCCATGAAGTATGCGCGGTACATATTTTTCTAATTAGGAAGAATCTCGCACGCTTAACTTCATGGGTCGGGCTCTACGTTACAAGTCCTCGCTGCGCTGTGGGCTTTTCACTTCGATCCCTCGCGCATCATCCTTCAATCATTATTTTCTATACCAGTTAAATGAGTGAAGCTAAAAAATCTGAATTGAAAATTATTGTATTTATTATCCATTCCGGGAAGAAGGATAAGTTGATTCTGCTATCATAACAATCTCAAAAAACAGCAAGGATAATTTTACCCGTTCGCTTTCTTATGATCGGCCAGAAATTTCTCCAAACCGATATCGGTCAGTGGATGTTTTAACAAAGCCAGAATAGAATCGAGCGGACTGGTGATTACATGTGCCCCCAGTTGAGCGGCTTTGATAATATGCATCGGGTTGCGGATAGATGCAGCCAGAATTTGCGATTGATATCCCTGCATGCCATAGATCTGACTGATCTGAGCAATCAGCTCCATACCATCGTAACTGATATCGTCTAAACGGCCCACGAAGGGAGAGATATAAGTTGCACCCGCCTTGGCAGCCAGAATGGCCTGTCCCGGACTAAAGATTAAAGTACAATTGGTACGGATTCCTTTGGAGGTAAAATACTTGATGGCTTTCACCCCGTCCTTGATCATGGGAACTTTCACCACAATATTTTCGTGCAGCGATGCCAGATTTTCTCCTTCACGAATGATCCCGTCAAAATCGGTGGAAATTACTTCGGCACTCACATCTCCATCCACTATCTGACAGATATCGACATAGTGTTTCATAATAGCATCCACGCCTTTGATGCCTTCTTTGGCCATCAGCGACGGATTGGTGGTAACCCCATCCAGGATTCCGAGGTCGTTTGCTTCTTTAATCTGAGAAAGATTGGCTGTATCGATAAAAAATTTCATTTTGTAGTATTTATGCGTGCAAGATTAATGCAAATTTACCGATTAATAAACTTTTTGACATGGACAATCTCAACCTCAACCGCGACTTCTGGGAAGATCGATACCGTACCCAACAAATCGGCTGGGACATTGGCTATCCGACACCTGCACTGGTAAATTATTTCAATACTATTGCCGATAAGCAATCCCGCATTTTAATTCCCGGTTGCGGAAATGCATACGAAGCACAGTCCTTGCTCGAATCGGGGTTTACCCACATCACACTGATCGATATTGCCCCAACAGCAGTGCAACATATTCGCGAAAAATATGCAGCAGCCATTTCCAATAATTCCTTGCAGGTGATTGGTGCTGATTTTTTTGATCACGAAGCGCAATACGACCTCATAATCGAACAAACATTTTTCTGTGCCTTGGATCCAAAATTACGTCAGGCATACGCACGTAAGATGCACGACCTTCTCAAACCCGGTGGTAAATTGGCCGGACTTCTTTTCAATTTCCCTTTAACGGAAGAGGGCCCTCCATTCGGAGGTAGCGAAGCAGAATACCGCGAGTTGTTTGAATCATTATTTACATTAACAATAGATCCAACCCCTGATTCTATCCCCCCAAGAGCGGGAAGGGAATTGTTTTTTGAGGCGGTTAAACGTTAAAACCGCTCTCGCGGACTTTCAGTCCGTGAGCTTTTCAACCGCTATGCACTGCATTAAATAAAGAAAGAGAAACAGAAAGTGAAAGAGTGTGTTACTCCTTCACTTTCTGTTTCTCTTTAAAATATTCTTTACTACTGCTTGCTTAAAACTTCAGACCAACACCCACATAAACCAACCGTCCATCGGCAGGCAACAAGCCCGGACCGGGGTAACCTCCACCACGACGGGTAAAGTAGCTGGCATCAAATACATTGTTTACTCCACCGTTGATGCGGTACATCGATTTCAGGCTCAGGCTAAACGACCAATCAGCCACTGCATACGATGGGATCACACCGTTCACACCGGTGGCATCGTATTTTTCCGAATTCATGGCATCGCTGTATGCTTTGCTCACGCTTGAATATTGAAAAGTGGTGGTGAATTTTTTCCAGGCATAGGTAAGTCCGTACCGTTGTATATATTTTGGTGCATTCTCTACCACCTTATTGGTTAGATCTTTGCTTGGATCCGGATTGTTCCATTCGGTATATTTCGACTCGTTGATCGAAATGGATGAGAAAATACTTACTTGTCCGAATACGGGTTGAGCCATCAAAGCGGTAGGTGTAAATTCAATATAACTTTCAACACCTTTGCTTACCGATGCACCAATATTGGTTTTGTAATTTCTGCCTCCCAGGCTGTATGAACCAATGCGGTTATCGTAACTCAAATAATACGTGCTCACATCAAAACTCAGGTAATTTCCTACTGTTCCACGGTAACCCAAATCCATATTGTATCCTGTGGCATCTTTCAGGTTCATATCGATACTGTCGGTAGTAGCTGCCGGTGTAATATCGCTGAACAATACCGGACGATAGGCCTGAGAGAAATTAGCGTAAATATTGGTATTGCTGCTGATGGCATATTGCGATCCCAACCCGAGCAATGCAAACTTGCGCTCGCTGGTAGCATTGTTTAAAACTGCGGTTGCAGCCGATGCATATTTACCGTTGGCGGTATTTTCCAGCATTTCATAACGGAACCCCGGAGTGATGCTCCATTTGCGGGTAATGTTAAAAATGTTTTCGGCAAAGAAAGCCAGGTTATTGGTATTGTATACCATGTCTACGGCACGTGTTTCTGAAGTAACTGAAAGGTCGAAATCGCTTCCTTTGTTTCCATTGGTATTCCGGAATCGGGTGGTTTCACCTGTAAAATATTTCAAGCCTCCGGCAAGAGTATGTTTTCTGCTGAACAAGGTATATTTATACAAATGACGTACTTCCACACCCGCATTGGTATAATGATCTACATCTATACGGCGGCTGGAGTATAAGCCGGTAGCCCGGTTGATGGTATCGGGTTTGTTGATGGCATCCAGATTACCGATGCTTCTGCGGTCACCAATCAATCCAAATGCTTTAATATTTAAACGGTTGTTGCTATTGATCTGGTATTCGAAATTCAATGCAGGAATATTCCAGGCCAGATCGAACCAGTTGCGTGCACGCAGCGACTGACGCGGATCGGCTTTAAACATCGAATCGTTCAATCCGCCCGGTTGTTGTACCAATTGATCCATGCGCGTGTACTCCAGACTGATATTCATTTTATTGCTGATGCGGTATCCCAGATTGATATATCCGTTCCAGGTGGTATACGCATTGTTTGCCCTCCATCCGTCGGAGCGGCGGTAATTGATATTGGAGTAGTACGAGAATTTTCCGATTGTTCCGCCGATGGCGTTAAACGAACTGAACATACCATAATTCCCAACGGTTTGCATCATTTCAACCCCAAAAGGTTTGTTGCTGATCGAACGTTTTTTGATATAATTCACCACACCGCCAAACTGCGGTCCATACTGCAACGATGCTGCTCCGCGGATCACTTCTATGCGATCCAGCGACTCTACCGATGGAGTATAATACGACTCAGGATAACCGTAAGGATCGGCCGCAATATCGTAACCATTCTGACGGGTATTGAATTCCCACATACGGTTTGGGCTTAATCCACGGGTAGCAATGCCCATCTGAACACCGCTGCCATCGCTTTCCCAAACATGTACTCCGGGTACTTTGGCAAATACCTGACGCGACATGTTCTGAGCCAGATTGGAAGAACCGGTCGACAAGCGAATGACTTCATTCTTTTTACCCGCATAAATAATATTGTCTTTCACATCCGGCATACGCTCTATTTGACGGTTGATATGCGCATCGGTAATTTCAACCTCTTTCAACTGGAGATTCTTCTCCATAATGATGGAACCCAGATCGATAATGTCTCCATTTTCTTTTACTTCAACCCATTTCAGATTTACAATCTGTCCGCCGATTTCGGTAATCAGGGAATAATTTCCTTTGTTGATCTCGCTAAACTCAAAGATTCCGGTTGCATCGGATAAGGCCACCTGCCCGCTCGATAAATACACTTGCTGGTTAACCAATTGTTCGCCGGTTTCGCTGACCAGCTTCCCTTTAATTACGGCCGCTTCGCTGTGCGCCAGAGAAATAAATACAGTGATTATATATAAAAGACGTTTCATAATTGATGAATTTGTGAGGGCAAAAATATGTTATTTGTATTTAGTCTAAATAAAATTAACCTGATATTTATCAGATTTAAAACAAATCCTGGTTTTGAAATAACAGAAGAAAAGATGCCTGATTTTTATGTTGTGCATTCCGGCAGGAGGCTGAGGGATCGCCCTAAAGGTAAGCTTGCGCATCCTTTATGGGGAAAGCCCGGAGCGCAGCGAGGACTTGCAACGAAGAGCCCGACCATGAAGGTAAGCGCACAGGATTGAAATATTAACGCAGCTTTCCATCGCGCATCCTTCATGGGCAGCCCCAAAACATTAATTATCAAAGAGAGTAATGCAATTCACACGCATCGTAATATGAACAAAACCTGCAAACTAAAAAACGAATTTCTCCATCCTACAAACCCTAATTCCTTATTTTCGCTGCTTATATATTCACGACATGAAGATCTCCTACCAATGGCTCCGCGAACTGATTAACCTGCAAACCAATCCGGAAGAAACGGCTGCATTGCTCACCGGCTGCGGACTGGAAGTGGAAGGCATTGAAGCTTATGCATCAGTTCAGGGAGGCCTGGAAGGAATTGTGATTGGCGAAGTGCTCACCTGCATCAAACATCCCAATGCCGATAAATTAAGTCTTACCACAGTGAGCGTTGGAACCGATACACCTTTGAGCATTGTATGCGGTGCGCCCAATGTAGAGGCCGGACAAAAAGTACTGGTGGCAACCGTAGGCGCTAAACTTTATCCAACTACAGGCGAACCTTTCGAAATCAAAAAATCGAAAATCCGGGGTGAAGTAAGCGAAGGAATGATTTGCGCCGAAGATGAACTGGGACTCGGAAACAGCCATGCCGGCATCATGGTATTGCCTGCTGAGTACGAAACCGGTGCTCCGGCTTCGCGCTATATTCCGGTTTATTCAGATACGGTACTCGAAATCGGGTTAACAGCCAATCGCGGGGATGCTGCTTCCCACCTGGGTGTGGCCCGCGATTTGAAAGCACTGACAGGAATTGAAATCACCCTGCCCGCAAGCGATGCATTAAAAAGTGCAGATCAATTACCTGTCCTCGCAGTTGAATTATCAGATACCGAAGGTTGCAAACGTTACTCAGGTATTGTAGTTTCAGGCGTAACCGTAAAAGCGTCACCCGACTGGCTCAAAAATAAACTGGCAGCCATTGGAATTGGTTCCATCAACAATATTGTGGATGCTACCAATTATGTATTACACGAATTGGGGCAACCCTTGCATGCCTTCGATGCCGATAAAATTAAAGGTTCAAAAATTCAAATAAAAAAAGCAAAGGCAGGTTCTAAATTTATCACCCTTGATAAAACAGAACGTACCCTGAATGGAAACGAGTGCATGATTTGTGATGCCGAAAAACCGTTGGCATTGGCAGGTGTATTTGGCGAACTGGAATCGGGCATCACCGAAAACACGAAAACTATTTTTATCGAAAGTGCATACTTCGATGCGGCTTCAATCCGGCGAACCGCCAAGTTTCACGGTTTGAGCACCGATGCTTCGTACCGTTACGAGCGCGGTACAGATCCTCAGATTACCCTCGCCGCTTTGGAACGGGTATGTGGCATCATTCTCGAAATTGCCGGAGGGAGTCTTGCTTCCAACGTGGTTGATCTATATCCCGAACCGGTTCATGATGCTCAGGTTAAGTTCTCCGTTCAACGTTTATACAATCTGATCGGACAGGAAATTGATCTGCAGGAAATATTGCAGATCTTAACCCGACTCGACATCCATATCGAAAAAAAATCAGACGATCTGTACCTCTTAACCATTCCGGCTTACCGTTCCGATGTGAAACGCGAAGCCGATATTGCTGAAGAGATTCTGCGTATTTATGGCCTGAATAAAATTGCAATTCCCACACAATTAAAATCTACGCTCACTAAATCGGCAGATGAAGATGCATTTCGATTGCGCAACAAACTGGCCAATTTTCTGGCGCATGCGGGCTTTGTAGAAATGATGAGCAACTCGCTTACTCAGTCGGCATACTATTCCGAAGAACAAAGCAAAGACGCCGTTCGTTTGTTAAATCCCCTGAGTTCAGAATTGGATATCATGCGCATGAACATGCTATTCAACGGACTCGAAATGATTCAATACAACCGAAATCGTCGCGTTAGCGATATCCGAGCTTTCGAATTTGGATATACCTATACCCAATCGGAAAAAGGTTTTGTAGAGACTCCGCATTTTGCCCTGTACCTCACCGGACAAATAGCGCCCGAATCCTGGATTGCTCCGCAACGTCCATCCTCGTACTATCAATTGAAATCAACGGTAGAACAATTTTTACAAAAAGCCGGAATCGTAAAATATACGTTTCAATACGATGGCAATTCAACTGAGCTGACCCATTACACCCAAATCGTATGCAAAGGAAAAGTAATGGGTGCGTTTGGGTTGGTGAACAATAACCTGCTGAAAAAATTCGATATCGATCAACCGGTCATGGTGGCCGATTTGTTGTGGAGTCCGCTGAAAGAACTGGCACAGCAGCAAAAATTCGAACCTGAAATGGTAAGTGCTTACCCCATGGTACGCCGTGATCTGGCCTTGCTGCTCGATAAATCAGTACGGTATATGGATCTCGAACGCATTGCCCGAAAAACAGAAACCAAACTGCTTAAACAAATCGATGTATTCGATGTTTATGAAGGAGATAAAATTGAAAAAGGAAAGAAATCTTACGCCATCAGTTTTCACTTGCAGGACGATACCAAAACATTAACCGATAAAGAAATTGAAACAGTGATGAACAAACTGGTGCATCAATTCGAAAAAGAACTTGGAGCTGTGCTGCGCAGTTGATCCAAACCACCAATAACATGCATATACAACAACTCTATACCAATTGCCTGGCCCAGGCTGCTTACTATATTGAATCGGAAGGCGAAGCTGCCATCGTTGATCCCCTGCGCGATTACGACACCTACGTAAAAATGGCCGAAAGCCGTGGAGCGAAAATCAAATACATCTTTGAAACCCATTTCCATGCCGATTTCGTAAGCGGACATATTGATCTGGCTAAAAAAACAGGTGCGCAAATTGTATACGGTCCCACAACCGTAACATCCTATCCGGTCCATGTGGCATCCGATAAAGAAGTGCTTAAACTGGGAAAAATTTCCATTCAGGTTCTGCACACTCCGGGGCATACCCCCGAGTCGAGTTGCTTTTTGCTGAAAGACGAAAACGGAAAAGACCACGCTGTTTTTACCGGAGATACCCTGTTTGTGGGCGATGTAGGTCGTCCTGATTTGCTCGATGGGGTCATGACCAAAGAAGAACTGGCCGGCATGATGTACGATTCGCTGCATCATCAATTAATGCCGCTGGCCGACGAAGTTTTGGTTTATCCTGCACATGGAGCCGGATCGGCTTGCGGAAAGAATATCGGTAAAGAAACCTTTTCTACCATGGGCCAGCAAAAGCAAACAAACTATGCTTTGCAACCCATGTCGAAAGACCTTTTTATCCAAACGTTAACCGATGGCATACAACCTGCACCTGCTTACTTTTTTAAAGATGCCCAACTGAACAAGCAAGGATATGCATCCATGGAAGAAGTATTGAAGCAAGGATTGACTCCATTGGATCTTCAGTCTTTTGAAGATTTAAAAACACAATCAGTTGTTATAATCGACACGCGCAATCCGGAAGTATTCGAACTGGGATTTGTTCCCGGTTCCATCAATTTCGGACTCAACGGACAATATGCCATTTGGGCTGCAACCCTGCTTGATATTGCTCAACCCGTTGCAATTGTAGCCGAACCCGGTAAAGAACAGGAGAGCGTAGAACGTTTAACCCGTGTTGGTTTTGATAAAATTCAAGGATACCTGAAAGGTGGTTTTCAAACCTGGCTCGATGCCGGTAAGCGTTACGATATGGTGATCACCGTAGATGAAGAAGAATTTGAACTCGATGCCAAACATACCGATATCCAGATTCTGGATGTACGCCGTCCCGGAGAATGGGATGAAATGCATTTGAAAAAAGCCACCCATGTTGCGCTTGGCGACATCAACAAAAACTATACACAACTCGACAAAGACGGGGAATACCTGGTGCATTGCGCCGGAGGCTACCGCTCTATGATTGCTGCATCATTCTTGAAATCAAAAGGATTTCAACGTGTGAAGAATGTGCAGGGAGGATTTGCTAAAATAAAAAACATGAAGCTAGAGATGGTGAGTGGGCAGACGGGACATTGAATTATTGTTTATTCAAATCATTGCCAGAAGAAATAGCGTTTTTGCAATTGATTTAATTTTTGATTTCTCCCCTGTTACCGCGCGAATCCCTTCGCGTGGGTTCTCCCCTTTGCCACTCGATCACCTTTTCAAATGTTCATTGTATTTCTCTTTCAAATTACACAAACAACATACTCTCCTTAAATGTATTTTTCTTTGCCTCAATGCTTTCGATTATTGATACTGGTACAAGTAACATAATCAAGGCATATACCAGATCTTCCACAGGGATGGTAAAGATACGTAACCCCAGGTTCTCTTCCGGATTGTACCATACCACCGGATGCTCTGTTGCCATACCGGTCAAGAGTCCGTTGACCACAAGAAATGGAATCAGGTGAACACCGAATGCCAGCCAGAAATTCCCCATCCATGCTTTCTTAAACAAAGCATGCCACACGAGTAAAACTGCTGCAATACTGCTTGCCCAAAAAGTATATAATCTGAACGGATTCGTCAATGCAGTTAGCATGCACAGAATGGCAAGTGCCCACGTTAGACGTTGCATCCATTTGCCATAAGTAATGGGTGGCAACAATATTCTCAGACTCTCGTAAATAAAAATACTCGCGTAGGGTATGGCCACAAAAAACAACCATTCTTCCAGGGGTAAGTGCAGGAACCGTAGAGGCCAAACATAATCTGCATTGAAACCCCACACACCTGATTGCACAAACAACGCATCCGTTGCGATCAGCAACAATGCTGTAATACTGATGCCTGCGGCCAGAGATTTAAATTTCCTGTAATAACCAATTCTCCGGTTGAAACTGAACACTACAGGAACCAACACAGCCCAAAAAAGTACAATGGCATAGAAACTCATTCCAACGTTTTGTTTAATTTAAAATATTTCATGGGAACCAGTAGCATTCCGAAATTTTCGCCTTCGTGTTTACCCAAATGCTTGTGATGCATTTTGTGTGCCCGGCGAATTCCGGTAACATAACGGTTGTTCCAACGACGCAACATCCTGAACCGTTGATGGATGATGATATCGTGTACCGTAAAATATCCCAGTCCATATAACGCAATACCCAAACCAACCGCAAAAAAATAGAGGTTGTTCATTCCTGCTATGAAACACATTACTGCCGGAATGGCGAAAATCAAAAAAAAGAAATCATTCCTTTCAAAAAATCCTTCGCCGGGTTGGTGATGATCGCGGTGCAGGCTCCACAAAAATCCATGCATGATATACTTATGTGCAAACCAGGCAACGCCTTCCATCAGGATAAAAGTAAAAACAGTTATGGCAAATTCGATCATACTTAATCCATAAACACAAAATGCAGGAGATGGTTTTTAACTGCCTGATTCTGTTTTTGTTGAACCTTGGTTAAACAAACATTCCGTGCAAGTGTTTGTTGAACCCGGTATGCAAAAGATGAAAGTAGTGGTTATTGGTTCGGGCATAGCTGGCTTATCGGCCTCTGCTTATTTGGCCAAAGCCGGAATGGAAGTAACGGTTCTCGAAAAAAATGATCAGGCCGGCGGGCGTGCGCGAAAATATGAATACCAGGGATTCACGTTTGATATGGGTCCGAGTTGGTACTGGATGCCTGAAATATTCGAACAATTCTACAACGACTTTGCGCATACCGCTTCCGATTTTTATACCCTCAAACGCCTTGATCCATCCTATCGCATTTTCGACAAATCGGGTGAGGCAGTTGATGTTCCGGCACACATGGATGCGCTCGAAAAATTGTTTGAACATTACGAACCCGGTTCATCCGCAGGACTTCGAAAATTTTTAGCCGAAGCGCAATTCAAATACGATACCGGTATGCGCCACCTGGTGCATAAGCCCGGGTTGAACTTAACCGAATTTCTGGACGCACGCCTGCTGAAGGGTTTGTTGCACCTCGATGTGTTTACCTCCATGAAAAAACATATCCGGCGGTTCGTGCGCCATCCCTTTTTAATCGAATTGCTCGAATTCCCGGTCTTATTTCTGGGTGCCACGCCTGCCAATACACCGGCCTTGTACAGTCTGATGAATTACGCCGACCTGAGTCTTGGTACATGGTATCCCATGGGCGGTATGTTCAACATCATCCACGCGTTTGTTCAGATTGCAGAGGAACAGGGTGTAAAAATCCGTTTGAATACGGAAGTAAAACGCATCGAAACACGCCATGGAAAAGTGTATCGTGTGCATCTGGAAAATGGCGAGACACTGGAAGCCGATTATGTGGTGGGAGCTGCCGATTATCATCATATCGATCAACATTTGCTCGACGAAAAGGATCGGGCATACTCACCCCGTTATTGGGAGTCGCGCAAAATGGCACCCTCCTGCCTGTTGTATTATGTCGGGGTGAATAAACCTTTGCAAAACCTTCAGCATCACAACCTGTTTTTTGATGCGGATTTTAACCGGCATGCAGCCGATATATACAGCAATCCGCAATGGCCATCTCACCCTTTGTTTTATGCTTCGTTGCCCGGTAAAACTGATCCATCGGTAATGCCGCAAGGATGCGAAAACTTGTTTCTTCTGATGCCGGTGGCTCCCGGATTACCAGACTCGGAATCCATGCGCGAACGCTATTTCGATATGCTGTTGCAACGACTCGAACAAAGAACCGGACAAGCCATTGCACCACATATATTGTTCAAACGATCCTATGCCATGAACGATTTCACGCGCGATTACAACGCATTCAAAGGCAATGCATACGGATTAGCCAATACCCTCAGACAAACGGCCCTTTTTAAACCTCGCATGAAAAGCAAAAAAATAAACAACCTCTATTATACCGGCCAACTCACCGTTCCCGGTCCGGGAGTTCCTCCGGCCATCATCAGTGGCAAAGTAGTGGCCCGCCTCATCTGTCAAAATTCAACCCATTAAATCCTATTGCCATGAAAGAGTTATTCGATCAGGTTTCGATCCGCACCAGCAGAAATGTTACCCGCACCTACAGCACTTCCTTTTCGCTGGGCATCCGTTTTTTATCGCCGCGCATGCGCAATCCTGTGCATGCCATTTATGGATTTGTAAGGCTGGCCGATGAAATCGTAGACAGCTTTCATTCTTTCAACCGGCGTATACTGCTCGAACGATTTACAGCCGATACCTGGCTTGCCATTCGTGAAGGAATCAGCCTCAATCCGGTACTGAACAGTTTTCAGCAAACCGTGAATCAATATCAAATCGATCACAAACTGATCCATACTTTTCTGCACAGCATGGAAATGGATTTGAGTGATCAACGCTATACTCCGGAGACTTATGAAGAATATATTCTGGGTTCTGCAGAAGTAGTGGGATTAATGTGCCTGAAAATTTTTGTGGATGGAAATGAAGAACGCTATCAGGAGCTTCAACCATCAGCCATGAAACTCGGATCGGCATTTCAGAAAGTGAATTTTCTGCGCGATTTCAAAGCCGATACGGAACAATTGGGAAGGCGCTATTTCCCGCAGCTGCAAAACCAAACGTTTAATGCAGCCATCAAAGCGGAAATAGAAGCCGACATCGAAAGTGATTTTGCAACCGGGTTGGAAGGCATAAAGCAATTGCCAGCCGATGCCCGGTTTGGTGTATATGTAGCTTATATCTATTACCGGAACCTGTTGCGTAAGATCACGGAAACCACACCCCACGGAATTATGCAGGAACGCATCCGGGTGTCGGGTCAGAAAAAAATTTCCCTGCTGTTCAGTTCCTATCTCCGCCACAGTTTAAACCTATTATAAAATCATGCTTGTACTACTTGCCCTGCATTTGTTCACCGCATCCATTGGTGAATCCGGCAACCCGGCGCTTACGCTCAACGAAATACGTCACACATTTCGAACAGCCGTTGATTCGGAAACCAACGCACGTCACCTGATTATATATACCGGTTCTTCTACTCCGCTGCGATTGGGATATACCGGTGCTGCAACCATACTCATGGCCAAACACACCTTGAACCCGATGGCAAAACTCAACTATTTCGAAAACGGTAAAGCTTTGCTCGAACTAGCCATTCAACGGGAGCCGGGAAATATGGAGTTGCGTTTTCTGAGGTATTGCATTCAATCGAATATTCCTGCTTTGCTCGCATACCATCAAAACAAGGATGAAGATTACCGGAGTATCTGCAAATCATTGTCAACTATAAAAGATGAAGGCCTTCGTCAAATGATCGTTGAATCTAAATTATTTTACCCCTGCCAGTAATGTCCATCACGTTGCAATTTCATACCGAACAAGTGGTTTTGGTAGATCCATTCAACAACGAATTGGGATATATGGAAAAAATGAAAGCTCATCGGTTGGCTAAGCTCCACCGCGCCATCTCCGTCTTTATTTTCAACGATCAGGGACAATTGCTTTTGCAACGGCGGGCACGACACAAATACCATTCGGGAGGCCTGTGGACCAATACCTGTTGTTCGCATCCGCGACCCGGCGAACCCACAATCAATGCAGCCAATCGCCGACTGCGCGAAGAAATGGGACTGGATTGTACCCTTAGTTTTAAATTCCGGTTTCAGTACCACACCCTTCTCGATAATGGATTGAGTGAACACGAACTTGATTTTGTATATACCGGCATCACCAACCGAATCCCTTTGCTCAATCCGTTGGAAGCAGATGCCTACCGTTGGATCGGACCTGAACAATTGCAAAATGAATTAAACCAGAACCCAGAACAATTCACAGCATGGTTTCTTATTATTTACGATCAGTACAGGATGGAATTAGATATCAGGAATGAATGATTTTTAAAAATCCATTGATAAATAATCATCCGTAAAAAACTCATTCCAAAACGGACTCCTTTTTTGCACATTTCTTGTTAACATTGCCTTCTGAATTAATCCCTCCCCGAATGCAGTTTGAAAACAGTCTCTCTTTTGCCCGGCAAGCCGACCAGAACGATCCGCTGGCACGGTTTCGCCACGAATTTTATATTCCACAGAAAGATGGAAAAGACCTTGTTTACCTGTGCGGGAACTCTCTGGGTTTGCAACCCAAACGTGCCCGTGCTGCCATTGAACAAGAACTGAAAGATTGGGCCGAACTGGGTGTCGATGGTCATTTTCAGGGAAAAAATCCCTGGAAATATTACCATCATTTTTTAGCTGAAAATGCGGCACATGTAGTTGGAGCAAACCCCGGTGAAGTAGTAGTGATGAATAACCTCACCGCCAACCTGCACCTCATGATGGTAAGTTTTTACCGTCCTACTACAACGCGTTATAAAATCATGATGGAAGTTTCGGCCTTCCCATCCGATCAATACGCCATGGAAACCCAGGCGCGCTTTCACGGCTTCGATCCGGAGGATGCCATCATCGAACTCAAGCCGCGCGATGGAGAATACACCTTGCGTACCGAAGATATCTTAACGCGGATTTACGAACACAAAGACAACCTGGCAATCGTGATGATGGGTGGTGTAAATTATTATACCGGTCAGGCATTCGATATGAAAACCATTAGCCGCGCTGCACACGATGTTGGTGCCATCGCCGGTTTCGATCTGGCGCATGCTGCCGGTAACCTGCCTTTACAACTGCACGAGTGGGATGTTGATTTTGCGGTTTGGTGTTCGTATAAATACCTGAACAGTGGTCCGGGTGGAACCAGCGGAGTATTCGTGCATGAACGTCACGGTGAAAATTCAGAACTGCCACGTTTCGCCGGTTGGTGGGGCCACGACGAAGAAACCCGTTTTCAAATGAAAAAAGGATTCAAACCCATGAAAGGCGCTGCTGGTTGGCAATTGAGCAATGCACAAATTTTTCCGATGGCCATTCACAAAGCTTCGCTGGAATTGTTTGAAGAAGCCGGAATTCCAGCCCTGCGCAATAAGAGCTTGCAACTGACAGCCTATCTCGAATTTATACTCCGGTCTTTTTCAGCACACCTGACCCTCATTACCCCATCCAATCCGGATGAAAGAGGGTGTCAACTTTCCATCATCGTAAAAAAAGACGGAAAGAAAGTTTTCGATTATCTCGAAGCCAACCAGATCCTGCCCGACTGGCGCGAACCGGATGTAATCCGCATGAGCCCGGTTCCGTTATACAATACGTTTGAAGACGTGTATCGCATCGGAGAAGTATTGAAATCTTATTTTAATCAGTAAACCCGATTTCCCGATAAGCAATCATTCAGGTATATTCGGTCTTCCAATTGAATAAAACATTAACTTAATGTGCATTTAATTTTAAGAATCTAACTGTTACCAAAATAATTACTGGTTTGGGCGGGCGGGTCGCCAAAACAGCGGGGGTAAGCGTTGGACTGTGCGGAAGGAGCTTTGTTTTGGCTTGTCTTTTTTCCTACCTTTTTTTGACTAAGAAAAAAAGGTAGTCGGGGTTTAAGGGGCAGACAAGCCCCTTAACGTAAATGACAATTCAACAAGTAGTACCAATTATAAAAAAGGTTAATTCTGAGTGAAAAATAAATAGATATGGAACTTTATAGTACAACATTTATAAACTAAAGCATAAAATAACAATTAACATGTCGCAAAAAATTTCCATCATCGGAGGAGGATTATCGGGTAGTTTAATGGCCATATATCTGGCTAAACGCGGTTTTGAAATCGAATTGTTCGAACGTCGGCCCGATATGCGCAAGAACAAAATCTCCGCCGGAAAATCCATCAACCTCGCCCTTTCTACCCGCGGTTTGCAAGCCCTCGAAAAGGTTGGACTCGACCAGGAAATCCTGAACGATGCCATTCCCATGTACGGCAGAATGATGCACTCCAAAACCGGTGAATTGACCTATCAGCCTTATGGCAAAGAAGGACAAGCCATCAATTCGGTTTCGCGCGGACGACTGAATATCCGTTTGCTGGAGCTGGCCGACGATTTTAAAAATATCACCCTGCATTTCAATACCCGTTGTACCCATGTAAACATCGATGAAGCTACGGCGACCTTTGAACTCGAAGACGGTTCGCACCGCATCGTTCAGTCGGATCGCATTATCGGTACCGACGGTGCATTTGCCGCCACACGAGGCAGCATGCAGTTTACCGACCGCTTCAATTATTCGCAACAGTATCTGCATGTAGGGTACAAGGAACTCGCCATTCCGGCTGGTGATAACAACACCTTCCGGATGGAAAAGAACGCATTGCATATCTGGCCGCGCGGCGAATTTATGATGATTGCACTGCCGAATCCCTCCGGTGATTTTACCTGTACGCTGTTTGTTCCATTTGAAGGGAAATACAGTTTTCAAAATCTGCAGACTACTGAAAGCATTCAGCAATTTTTCGACGAACAATTTCCGGATGCAGTACCGATGATGCCCACCCTGATGCATGATTTTACAACCAACCCCACTTCATCCCTGGTTACGGTGCGCTGCTTTCCGTGGGTAAAAAACGACAAGATCGCATTGATGGGAGATGCAGCTCATGCGGTAGTACCGTTTTACGGGCAAGGTATGAATTGCAGTTTTGAAGATGCACTCGTAATGGACAATTGCATCGAACAATTTGGCGACGACTGGAACAAAATCTTTGCAGCCTATCAGCAGGAACGCAAACCCAACGCCGATGCAATTTCGGAAATGGCCATTCAAAACTTTGACGAAATGGCCAACAAAACCGCAGATCAGCATTTCCTGCACAAGAAACATATTGAACACGATCTGGCCGAACTGTATCCCGACAGGTTTAAATCCCAATACGAATTAGTCACTTTCAGTACCAGTTCCTATGCCTTTGCGCAACAACAAGGACGCAAAAACGATGTGCTGCTCGAGCGGATCATTGCCGATCATGCAGAAGCCAAAATCAACGAAGCAGATTATATGAAAAATCTGTGGGATCTAATTGATTGATTTTCTAACACTTACATTTTCTATCGGAAATATTTGTATTAATTTTTCCAGTGTATCGGAAATATTTGTACTAATTTTTCCAGTGTATCGGAAATATTCGTACTTTTGTTCGATGCAAGTGGTACATCGTGTGGCCGAGGCCGGTATGAAGAAATGGTTCCGCAAAAACAAAGTGAACCTTTTGACCGGAGCACGACAGGTGGGTAAAACCACGCTGCTTCAACACCTTTTTTCCAATCAATCCTCTGTGCTTTGGCTCAATGCCGATGAATCAACTACCCGTGAAACACTGAGCCGGCATGATCTGGTGAGTTTGCGGCAGGTATTTGGTACCTACAAAACAGTAATCATCGATGAAGTACAGCGGATCGAAAATGCAGGTTTGCTGCTCAAGCTCTGCGTCGACCAATTCAAGGGTGTACAATTTATTGCGACCGGTTCTTCTTCGCTGGATATTTCGGAAACTGTATTTGAACCGTTAACCGGCCGTCAGATCCTGTTTCATTTGTTTCCATTTGCCTTAAAAGAATTGTACCCTAAAAACTCTCCGTTTGAAATAGCGCAGCAATTGCCTTTTCATCTGGTATATGGATCCTACCCCGATATCTGCAATAACCGGCAGGATGCGGATACCTTGTTGCTGAACCTGTCGGATCAATATTTGTACAAAGATGTGCTGGCCTGGAACAATATCCGAAAGCCTACCTTATTGAACAAACTCCTGCAACTGCTCGCTTATCAGGTGGGCAGCGAAGTATCCCTGCACGAACTCGGCCGGCAGCTGGGCGTAAAATCCGATACGATAGACAACTATATCGATCTGCTGGAAAAATCCTTCGTGATCTTTCGCCTCCCATCCATGAGCAATAATCCACGCAAGGAAATCAGTAAAATGAACAAGATTTACTTTTGGGACAATGGCATACGCAATGCGGTAATCGGAAATTTCAATGCGTTAAACATACGCAACGATGCAGGGGCGCTTTGGGAAAATTTAATGGTGAGCGAACGTAAAAAAATGAATGCCTGGCTGCATCCGAAAATCAACAGTTACTTCTGGAGAAACTACAACCAAAGTGAAGTGGATTATGTTGAAATGGATAAAAAACAACTCTCCGCGTTTGAGATGAAATGGGGAAAAGGAAACGCCAAAGTGAGCAGAGCCTTCAGCAATCTTTATCCTCAGGCTGATACCGACGTAATAACACCCGAAAACTTTGTACCTTTTTGCCGGATAAATGAACCGGCATGACGCGTAAAACAATCATCGTTTTTACACTATGTTGTCTCCTGATCGAGTTGGCACATAATCTGTTGTTTTCTGCATTTACAGTCGCCATTTATTCTGGTATGGGGTTACATGACTGGCATTTAACCCCAACCGGTATTGCAGGGTGCTTAACTGAATCCTGGATGGTACTAACCAGAACTTTAATTTTACTTATCCTGAATTTTATAGTTATTTCCAGTGGATATTGGATCAGCAAAAAAGCATTATCTGATGCAACCCGAATTGCAGGGTCTCTGCTCTTTTATGCATTTATAAGAGGTATGGTGATTCAGATTACCAATGCAATTGCATTTCATCACATTCCATTTTTATATTATCTGGATCATGAACGCTGGTCAACTATTCCGATAGTATTTTTTGGGAATTTTTATGTGTTTAAAGTATTTCATGCTGTATTGTATTATGCCACAACATTGCTGTTTTCCTTCTGGGCTTACCGCATCGTATTCAAATACTGGCCGCTTGCATTTCGTAAAATGGTTTTTACCTGGGGACTTGCTGCCTGCGCCATGGGCTGGATCATCTGGTATTTATGGCTGGGTCCTTTAATATTCTAATATGAAAAATACGTTAGCATTTTTTATTCTGCTTTGCGCAAGTACCGTACAGGCACAACCGCATAAACTTACTGATGCGCAGATGATCCGCCGGGTGTTGCTTATGCAGGAGAAGGCATGGAACGCCGGAGATCTTCCAGCCTTTATGGAAGGTTACTGGAAAAACGATTCGCTTCAGTTCATCGGCAAAAAAGGAATCACTCTTGGATGGCAGCAAACGCTGGATAATTATATAAAATCATATCCAGATCAGGCTACCATGGGCCAACTGCAATTTGAAATTCTGAAGCTGGAAATGTTCTCTAAAACAACGGCGCAGGTTATCGGAAAATGGACTTTAATCCGTTCAGTCGAGAAGGGAAATGCAGGCGGCTACTTTACACTTATTTTTAAAAAAATAAATAAACGCTGGGTGATTGTTTCAGATCATACCAGTTGATTCTACCTATTCATTTCGCGAGTTCAATCTTCCAATTAACCTTTACTTTATACTAAAAAGTAAATACCTATTCCATCTTTTTATTTTCAGGTATTTGAAGATCATCTAAAGCTTTTGTTTCAAGGATAAAATTTGATACTCTCAGTCGATTGAAAATCCCAATCAAAGTAAAAAGCTGAATATAGCAGTACGCGCGAAGGATCGCAGTGAAAATCCTCTGAAGTAATTCGTACCCGAATACTTCAGAGATTGTAACGTAGAGCCTGACCCATGAAGTTAAGCGTGTGAGATTCTTCTCAATTAGAAAAATATGTACTACGCATACTTCATGGGACGCGCCCAAAAAAGAAATTAACGTACTGTTAAAGTAAACTACTTCACCGTGTATCGTTTTCGAATGATATCATACGTGGCAAAATACCCGATGGCTCCACCGGTTATATTGGTAGGCAGATTAGCCGGAGGCGACTGAAACGGACCCGGAGGTCCTGAAGATTGCTCGATATACGCCGAGATAAAACCATTCATAAATTTATCGACCGAACGGAAAATCATGACGCACTCTTCTCCCTTCTGAAAGCGTGTGAAGGGTAACTCAAAGGCATACTGAGTTCCCAATGGAGTTTGTTCGCTGTTGAACAATATTTTCATCCGAGAAAAGGAATCCCGTTGTACGATGGTATCAAAATATCCCAGGCGGAAATACGTGTATTTGATTTTCGGACGATCATCAAATCCCAGATAATTAATTGACCAACCTGCATCGATAAAACCCGATTTGGGTTTAAATACCTGAAAGACCGAATCTATGCGGAACATTTTTTCCAACTGAGAAGTTGACGTGTATGTTTTACCATCCAAAACAATATTCAGGTCATATGTTTGTCCGGCCACTCCGGTATATGGCGATGCCGGTTTGTAGATACCTTCGCCCACAAAATTAAAAGCTATGCCATTCACCATTACTGTTGCACCGGCAATTTTAGGAATCGGTTCCAGTGAATAGTAATCAGCTGTTTTTGTAATCATCACGTATGAACTGTCGGTCTCTGTAGTAATTTCTGCTTCTACCACCAATTTGGGTTCACCACCTGGGATATCCAATTCAATTTCTTCCTTACACGAAGTGAAAGTAATTGCTGCTAAAACGAATAAAAATGGAATGCTATATTTTCTCATACTGAATATGACAGCTTAAAATTTGAAATTGTAAGTAACGGAAGGAACAAAGGTGAAGAGGTACCATTTATAGATAACCGGCACTCCATCGTCGTTTTTGATGTATTGCAGGGAATAGGCATTTTTCGCACCGGTTGCATTGTACAAAGAGAAAACCCAACTTCCTTCGAAGCGTCTTTTCTTAAACAACCAGATGGGTTTTGCTTCTGTTTTCTTTTGCAGGAGCGTAACCGATAAATCGAGGCGGTAATAAGTAGGGAACCGGGCTGAATTGCGTGCACCATAATAAATAGAGGGGAAGTTGGATTCGCCAAAAAACTGGGTCCGGCTTTGCGCGATAGTAAATGCTTCTCCGGTTGCGAATACAAAATTGCCACCTACACTCAATCGTTTTGTAAACTCATGCGAGACCACGGCGGTTAAATAATGTGTGCGGTCGAAACGGAAATTGTACCAATCCCCATTATCAATATTATCGGCTCTGCGTTGTGATTTGGATAAAGTATATCCCAGCCATCCTGTAGTCTTGCCGCGTTGCTTGCGTGCAAAAAATTCAATCCCGTATGCTCTGCCTTCGCCTGCTACCACGAGGGCTTCCACTTCTTCCTGCAAATCCTGAATCTGCGCATTTGGGATGATTTCGACGGTATTCTTCATCCATTTGTAATACCCTTCGGCCGATAATTCGATGGTATTTTCTTTGATGTTTTTAAAATATCCGAGAGCAACCTGATCGCTTTGCTGCGGTTTGATATAGCGGTCGGATGGAGTCCAGAATTCCTGTCCCACCGATGCAGAAATATTTTGAATCAAATGCATGTATTGAAACATGCGGTTGTAGGAAACCTTAACCGAATTGTTTGAATTAAGCAGGTAAGTGGCATTGAAACGCGGTTCAAATCCCACATACGTATTGAAGATTTCGCCTGAACTGTAATTGGTAAATTCATTGTTCAGATCTCTTTCGTTTTCAATGATTGATCCGTTTTGAACAATGGTTGGTGTACCCGGTCCAGCATAATTAATAGATCGACCGCTACCGATATTGGAGAATATGGAAACGCGTGCTCCATACTCCAGAGTGGTTCTGGAACCCATCTTCAGGATATGACTGGCATAATAATCCTGTTCATAGGCATACTTAAACGGAAGCTTTGTTTCGGCAATAATGGATTTGGATGTAATAGGGGTAACCTTTCCGGGTTCGAAAGTGTAATAGGTTTGCTTCATTCCGAATTTCACACTGCTCTTCGGACTCCAGAAATAACTGCCATCTACTTTCAGGTTCAAATCGTTGATATAATTGGAACGGGTAAAGTTCAGGTTTTCGGCAATGTTGAGATCGAAATCGTAACTGTAGCGGCTGTAAACAAACGTGGTATTTAAAAACAATTTGTTGCTGAATACATGGTTCCATCGTCCGGTGGTGGTAAAATTCCCCCAACCGAATCCGGCAATGCCACCAAATCCAAGTCGGTCGCGACCGAAGTAAGACGAGAAATACAAACGATCCTTATCGCTCAGTGTATAATTCAATTTGATATTCAAGTCGCCGAAATAAGCCTCGGCTCCACTCAAAGCATCCCCGCCTAAAGGAAAAAACAAATCGAAATAACTTCTCCTGCCTGAGATCATAAACGAAGATTTATCTTTCACAACCGGACCTTCCACAGTTAACCGGGATGAGAGAATTCCTATACCACCGGTTACATTGTATTCTTTGAGGTTTCCATCCTTCATGCGTACGTCTAAAACCGAGGCCAGTCGCCCACCATATTGCGCAGGAATTCCACCTTTGTAAATTTCAAAATCTTTCACCGCATCACCGTTAAACGTTGAAAAGAAACCCAACACATGCGAAGGATTGTATACTACTGCTTCATCGAGCAAAACCAGGTTATGGTCAATATTGCCTCCCCGCACAATCATGTTGGAACTGCCATCACCGGCAGCCTGAACACCGGGCAATAATTGTATCGCTTTGATGATATCGACTTCACCTAACAGCAAGGGGATTTTTTTTACTTCACGGATATCCACCTTGATCACGCTCATCTTGTTCTGCTCTACATTCTTTGCATCGGGTCGGTCGGCACTGATTACTGCTTCATTCAATAGGCGCTTTTCTTCCTTCAACTCAACATTTAGTTTTTTATCTGCTTCCGATATATCCACTGTAAAAACCTGTGTCACATATCCGATATAGCTAACATTCAATTCATACTTACCCGGAGGCAGGGTGAGCGCATAAAACCCATAGGCATTGGTAGCTACACCGGTTTTTAACTGATTCACATATACCGTTGCACCGGTAAGTTCTTCGCCGTTTGCCCCATCTTTAATAGTACCGCTGATGGTATGCCGGCGTGCCTGGCCAAATGCCGTAAGCGTTACTAAAAGGGAAAACAATATCAATAAGGATCTCATATATTCTAAACTCAATGAAATGAATGAACGTTTATAATGGGGTGCAAAGCTAATGCAATCTGAAAATTCTGATTTGGAATTAGGCTAAGATCACGGAATAGTCGGTAAATGGTTTATTGCGCAGGATGAACTGCCAGTCGACTATGGCGTTTTCCGTAAATAAAATAAATGATCAGTCCAAAACACAGCCAGATCAGAAAGGCCGCCCAATTGGTAAAATTCAATTGCGCCATCAGGTAAAAATTAGTCACCATACCCAGGACCGGAATGGTAGAATACCGTTTGATGAAAGTGAAGATACTTAAAACCACAAATAAGGTCCAGAAAGCCAGCATGGTCCAGTTTTCATGATGCGCATAATTCACAAAAATCTGATCCTGATCGAATACAATAAAAAGGTAAAGAGAGATCAAGCAGAGCAGCGGTACCAGAAGGCGTCCGTTGAAATAAGGCACCCTGAAACCTGTATGAAATTCGCTTTTATGACTCTCCATGCGGATAACACCAGCATTCACAATGACAAACGCGAACAAAGTTCCTATGCTCGACAAATCCGTTACTTCTTTCAGGTTCAGAAACAAAGCCGGTACCGCCACAAATATTCCGGTGATCAAGGTGGAGAAGGCAGGTGTTTTAAAACGGGGATGAATTTTGCTGAAGCGTTTGGGCAATAACCCATCACGGCTCATGCTCATCCAGATACGGGGCTGACCGTTTTGGAAAACCAATAATACACTGGCCATTGCCACCACCGCACTTACCGCCACAATGCCACTCATCCAATTGACATGCAGCAATTCAAAAGCATGTGCCAGTGGATCGCCCACAGCCAGTTCCCGGTAATCTACCAGTCCGGTTAAAGTTAACGCAATCAACACATACAATACGGTGCAAATAGCAAGCGAAGCCATCATGGCTTTGGGAAGGTCGCGCTTGGGGTTTTTGCATTCTTCAGCCGTTGTGGCCAATGCATCAAATCCGATATAGGCAAAAAAGACGGAGGCTACACCCTGCAAGACCCCTTTTAACCCATTGGGTGCAAACGGACTCCAATGTCCCGAATCAACATAGAATGCACCAACTATGATCACCAATACGATAACCGATAACTTGAGTGCTACAAAATAATTTCCAACAGTTTTGGTTTCATGAACCCCCCGATAAATCAATGCTGTGATGGCAAATACAATGGCCAGTGCAGGTAAATCGCAAATGAGTTTGAAACCAAACAGTTCAGGAGCATTTTGCCAGGCCAATACCTGGTCCATCTGGTAATGCGTAAGTTCGGTGCTCAATGCGGCTCCTGCTTCCAGAAATCCGTTTTTGGCACTGAGATAATCCATGGTTAAATATTCCGGAATATGCCAGCCAATACCATCCATCAAACCGGTGAAATAATCGCTCCAACTGATAGCAACAACGATATTTCCGATGGCATATTCAACAATCAGTGCCCATCCGATGATCCACGCCACGATTTCGCCAAAAGATGCATAGGCATAGGTATATGCGCTTCCGGATATGGGAATGGTTGAGGCAAATTCGGCATAACTCAAGGCGGAAAAAGAACAAGCCAGGGCTATAAAAACAAATAGTAAAATAACCGCAGGACCACCGCTTGCACTTGCATTGCCAATGGTGCTGAAGATACCGGCACCAATAATGGCTGCAATACCCAGCGAAGTAATATCACGCAGGGATAAACTTTTCCGGAGTGCATGCTCACCCAGATTCAGTTGATCAGCTTCAGCCGAAATTTGTGAAATGGTTTTACGTCGGAATAACCCCTTGCCCATGGAATGATTTTGGGCAAGATAACAATTGGGTTATACTTTTTTAACGGTTTTTGGTGTAGGGCAACAATTACCGCTATCGCATGATTTGCGCCTGAAGGTGCTTTGAAACAGGCTATAACCCAGATATACTACTGCGCCGGTTACGATTAAGATTGCTCCAATTGATTGAAAATCCATAACGATATCTCCTCTTCGATTGAGGGTACAAAGTTAAGGAAGGAATTGTTGCGGAATATGATAATTATCGCCCTTGGCTCAATTTTATCCTAATCTTCATCGGAGATTCGCTGCATCATCAATACCAGCAATATTTTCTAGAATTTAATAGATGGAATATCATGCATTCCCTGCCAATTTACCATGATTTCCATTCGGAGATGCGCTGCATCCTCTACACCAGCAATATTTCCTGGAATTTAAATGGAAGAAGTTTCTTGAACATGCAACTTGCGTGGCGAATACCGCGCAGCCACTTCGGCAATGGCTTTGATATGTTCAGGCGTTGTTCCGCAACAACCTCCCAAAATGTTTACCAATCCTTCTTTGCAGAACTCCTCCACCTGACGCGCCATGGATTCGGGCGACTGATCGTATTGACCCATTTCATTAGGTAATCCTGCATTGGGGTAAGCACTCACATAGAAATCAGATTTATTGGCCAATACCTGTAAATAAGGACGTAAAGCATCGGCACCCAATGCACAATTCAATCCTACACTGAGCAACGGAGCATGTTCAATAGAGATCAGAAATGCCTCGGTAGTTTGACCGGAAAGGGTTCGTCCGGATGCATCGGTGATGGTACCCGAAACCATGATCGGATAAGATTTTCCGATTTCATCAAAATATTCCTGAGCGGCATACAATCCGGCTTTAACATTCAGGGTATCGGTAACAGTTTCGAGTAGAAGCAGATCCGCACCACCTTCAATCAAACCTTTTACCTGAAGTTTAAATGCCTTAACCAGATCATCAAAAGAAATGGCTCTGTATCCGGGATCATTCACATCGGGCGACATAGAAGCCAGTTTGGTTGTAGGCCCCATGGAACCGGCTACAAAACGGGGTTTATCGGGTGTTTTGGCCGTGAATTCGTCGGCTACTTCGCGGGCAATTTTTGCCGATTCAAAATTGATTTTATACACCCAGTCTTCACCCAATGCATAATCGGCCTGAGCTACGGTAGTACCACTAAAGGTATTGGTTTCGATAATGTCGGCACCCGCTTCAAAATATTGTGCATGAATGGCCTTGATTACATCGGGCCGTGTAATTGAAAGCAAGTCGTTATTGCCCTTCAGGGGATGTGCATGATCTTTCAATGCTTCATTGCGAAAGTCTTTTTCTTCCAGTTTGTAGCGTTGAATCATAGTACCCATAGCCCCGTCAATGATCAGGATGCGCTTCTCCAATAATTCTCTGATATTCATTTTCATTCGGTATAAGCTGCAAATATAACGGTTATGCATTGCATGTTATTCTTACTAAATTGCTAAAAAATCATTCCCCTTGATTTTCATCTATAGCAAGGACATCAGCCCCCGGTTGAAATATGTTTCGTATGAACTGTTTGCCCGCAGGCTTGGAGTGGAATATCAACTCATTTCTGACCCGGCTTCGTTTATTGTTGGCGAAGGTGCCCGCATCAATTACAGCGATAATCAGGCATTGCCGGGATTACAGATTCATCCGCACGGACTGTTATCCGATACCACCGTTCAACCGTTGATGCCAGAAACTCATTCACATCAGGAATGGTCAACCATACTTTTTCCGGCAGATAACGATATCATCCCTTTTGATGTGTTTGCAGCCAGCTTTTACATACTGAGTCGTTATGAAGAATACCAACCGCACCAATCCGATCTGCACGGTCGATTTAAGGTAGAAGACAGCATTGCCTTTCAATCCGGTTTTTTGAATTTTCCTTTGGTAGACCATTGGGCTTTGCATTTGAAATGGATTCTCAGTAACCGGTATCATACACTCGAATTCCAATTGCCCGCATTTCGTTTCTATTCAACTGTCGATATCGATTATGTGTATCAATATCATGGAATTGGTTTTATCTGGTATTGGTTGAAGTTAGCTTTTTCACTCATGCGTTTTCGCTTTCAGGACGTTTTTATTCAATTGAAAGTCGGGATTACACATCAGCATGATCCTTATGATACGTACACTTGGATCGAAGAACTCTGTAAAGAAAGCCAGGTTGATATGCACTATTTCGTGCTGATGCGTTCGGGCAAACGATACGACCGGAATGCTGGAATCCGGGGAGATATATTCAAGAGAACCATTCATCTGCTTTCAACACGATGTACCCTGGGAATTCATCCCTCATATCATACCATCAACAATCCGGATCTTATTCAGCAGGAAATAAAACAACTTGAAAAAATAACTGGTCACACGATTCATACCAGCCGTCAGCATTACCTGCGTTATGCCCTGCCACATACCATGCAATATCTGTCTGATTCCGGCATCACACACGATTATTCGGTTGGGTATGCCAATCATGCCGGGTTCAGAGCGTCAACTGCCCATCCGTTTGCTTTCTTTAACCTGAGTACCAATTGCGAAACACATCTTTTATTGCATCCGGTAACTTCGATGGATGTAACCTTTAAAAACAATCCTGAAATGAATCCCGGGAAGGCCTATTCGGAAGTGGAACAGCTGATGAATGAGGTGAAAAAGGTGAATGGGATCTACATCCATATCTGGCATAATTCCAACTTGTCGGACAGTGGCGGGTGGCGTGTTTGGCGCGAACTGATCCGGAAAATACATACCTTGGCTGCGAGTAAACAACAGCAGGAAATTGATTAAACATTACCGCCATTCCGAAATCGATAAAACCAAATGGGATCTTTGTTTATCCCAATCGGTAAACAGCATGATTTATGGATACAGCTGGTATCTGGATATTGTTTCTCCTGACTGGGAAGCATTGGTATTTAATGATTACGATGCAGTTTTTCCGTTAACCCATCGAAAAAAGATATTTCCTTACCTGTATACCCCTTTTTTTACCCAGCAGTTGGGTATGTTTATTAAACCCGGTGCGCCGGTTAGTATCCATGATTTTCTCCGGGAGATTCCGAAAGCTTTTCGCTATATCGATATTCAACTGAATGAAACGAATTTACCGGACGAGGAGGTTTGGCAATTCAAAAAGCGGAAAAATTTTGTGCTGGATTTAAATAAGCAGCACGCAAAACTGGTAAAGGATTTCTCGGATACAACGCAACGAAATATAAAAAAAGCGCTCAAAGCACAATTGCGGCTGGATGCGATTGATCCGGATTGTGCGGTTGATTTTTACATCCAACATAAAGGGCAGCAAACCCGGGGACTCAATACGGAGGATTACGACCGTTTAAAAGTTTTATTGAAAGCGGCAGATCAACATCATATGCTTTTGTGCAGAGGTGTTTTTAACAGCGATGGCACTTTATTGGCCAGCGCGATTATTTTCACGACACCAACCCGATTATATCTGATCAATAATAGTTCATCAGACATTGGTCGTGAGTTGCGTGCTATGTATTTTTTGATCGATCAGCTGATATTTCAATTTGCGCATCAACCGTTATTACTCGACTTTGAAGGTTCAGAAATCGAAGGAGTGGCACGTTTTTATAAAGGATTCGGTTCCGAGAAACGTTATTATTTCAGATACAGAAAAAACTTGCTGCCCTGGTGGATGAAATGGATTAAAGATTGATACAACATGTTCCAGATGATCTTTGACCCGGGTAATTTCTTGTACTCTACCTGTTGACTATTAATCGCAAATACTGGTAAAACCCGTTTTTTAAAGATACAGTCACCAGATAGGTTCCGTTCTGATAAGCTGAAAAATCGATGTTAGGCAAAGTGTTTGATTTGAACTGTATTGTATTAATTTTTTTACCGCTGATTTCGAATATTTCAACCTGCAGGATTTCACTGCCGGTTTCATTCGTCAGCCAGACCATACCGGTTGTAGGGTTGGGAATCAGGCTTAATCCAGATTCCAATGTTCTTTGATTCAATCCACTATTGATTCCCTTTTGCTGCATCACAATGAAATCCTTTTTGATATTTCCTGAAACCACAGCAACCAAAGCTTTACGTATAGTGTCTGCCAGATTTTTTGTTGCTGTTATCGCAACCGTTTGATTCATACTTCCGGAAACAGGATTAAAACTCAACCAATATGGAACCGATTGAAAATTCCAGGATGCATTACTTGTAATTTGCAAAATTGTTTCACCTCCTGTATTGGTAAAATAAATAGAATCCCTGTCGATTGACAGAATAACTGACGAGCCCACCTCCTGCATCACTATAAAATCCCTTCTTAAATTTCCGGCAACAACAGAAATAACAGCTTTTCTCGCAGTATCTGTCATGTTTTTCGCCGCTTTGATTTCTACCGTCTGACTAAAACTTCCAAAAGGTGGACTCAGAGAAATCCAGCCTGGAACAGATTGAAAAATCCAGGACCTGTTGCTGAAGATATTTAGGTCTGCTTTACTTCCATCTTTTACAAAATAAAAGGAATCGGGTTCTATGCTTAAACTATCCGGAACAGGTGGATTTGTTATATTAACCCATAATGAAACTGTATCTGTTATACAACCCAAACTGTCGTTCATCCATGACAATACTCTGCCCAATCCCGGCATTCCATTCCAATGGATGGTAACGGAGTCGGAATTTCCACCTGAAACAATGTTTCCCGAAATACTATACCAATAATACGAAGCATTGGTGTGCTTGTTTACTGTATAAATATCGTTGGTACCTTTCGTTACATTAATATTACCGGAAATGGATCCCATGTGCGTGCGGGGATGTACGCTGACCATTCTTGTTACAGAATCTTTGCATCCTTTATCGCTTGTCAGCACCAGTTTGATGTCGTAATTTCCCGGATTCGCAAATACATGCATTGTTGCCGAAGTGGTGTCGGAATTGCTCTTGGTTGGAATATCCCATTTGCGTGAATAAGTACCTGAGGTTATATAACCCGAATCAACAAATGCAAATTGATTCTCCGGGAAACATTGTGTTGAATCGTTTACCACAATACGACCCTTTGCTTTGGGATAAACTACAACATTCAAAATACCGGATGTATCGACACAGGAGCCCTCTGTTTTCACTATTACCCTGTAATTTCCAGCCAGATCAACCATTGCATTTCTCGCTGCATTAGCCGGTAATAAAGAATCGTTTCTTAGCCATTGATAGGTTGCCGCGCTGATATCGTTTGCCTGCAAACCTACACTCAGACCATCACAAAATGACGTTGGTCCCAATGCCGTAATCACTGCCGCAGGTTTGCTTAAGATCGTTACGCTTTTAGTTAATGTGTCCCTGCAACCAAGGTCACTGGTCAAGATCAGCTTTATAGGATATGTACCCGGAATGGTAAATACTTTTGATGGCTTTAACAGTGTAGAGGTATCGCCTTCTTCCAAATTCCAGTAACGGGTAAGGGTGCCATATGCAATATTGGATGTATCTTCAAATTCAAAATAATTATTGTAAATGCATTGTTTGGAATCGTTGATACTAAATCCAACTTTCGGACTTGGCCAAACGGTTACCGGTTTTATCACTGAATCCACACACCCGTTTGCCAGGCCCAGTCTGAGTTTTACAGAATAATTTCCGGCAGCTGCATAGCCTTTGTTCACAACAGAAAAATAGGTTCCCGTAGCATCCCCGAAGTCCCACGATCTGAAACCAAATGGAAGTCCCATAAAGTTGGAGGTGTCTGAGAATACAAAGAAATTCCATTTGTTACATTGACTGTCGTTGTTGATGGTATAACCAACTTTCGGACCCAACTTCAATGCAAATGTGCGGAACGAAGAATCGGTACAACCTTTATCGCTTGTGGTTACCATTCTTACAAAGTATGAACCGGTATCGGCATATGATCTTACAATACTATCCAATGTTGAAGTATCTCCGTTGTTAAAACTCCATAAACGGGTGAAACTTCCAGATGAAATGGTAGTGGTATCTTCAAAAATAAACCGGTTTGTATTGGTACACTGTATTGTGTCGTTCATCCTGAAACCGACTTTCGGAATAGGATGACCATTATTGGTAACCAGAGTATCGTTGGAGGTAAAGGTGCAAACCGCAGTTGTTATTCTCAGAGAATACGCACCCGTTGTATATGCTTTATATACGGCAAAAGTGTCGCCTGCATTCGGGGTATTAACTCCATTCATTCGCCAGCGGTAATGCATACCCGATCCGGTTTGTGCTAAACTGAGACGCGCATATCCACCCGAACAAAAAGTCAGCGGACCATCGGAAATCAATGTTGCCGTATTAATGGAAAAAGCCTCACTACGGTTGCTCGTATCTGCATTGCTTACTACCCGAATCCGGTAACCTGTTCCTTTCGAAGTGGTATCAAGCGGTATGCGTATCCGTATACTATCTAATCCTATTCCGCTGCTTTTTGTTTGAAGGTGAATTGGATTGGCAAAGTTGCCGTCGGGACCCGATAACTGAAAGGTAAGGTTTTGTGTTGCGCCTTTTAATACCCGGTATGTAATATTGATAGAATCGTTGGTGCAACTCAGGTTGGTGGATAATCGGGTTATTATAAACGTGTAAGGATTGAATTCCCACATATCATTAATTCCCGCAACCGCCGACGTAGATCCGTTACCTATATATCCTTTAAAATTTACTCCGAATGCAAACGCACCTTCTCTTCCCATATTGGCATTCAGTGAAGGTATTTGTTCCCAGACGTTGGTGAGCGGATGATACCGGTACATATCGTTCCGGTAAATTGAATCATCGTCTTTTCCAGCTCCCACATATCCATATTGATCCATCGAGAATGCTGCTGCATGAATTCTTCCCCGGGCCGGAAAATCAGCTTTACGTGTCCAGTTGTTTTGTGCGGGATCAAATTCCCAGAAATCTTTAGCATTTACTCCGGATAAGATTCCCAGGCCAACATACGCCTTGTGATCGATAACAAAGCTGATCATCCTGCTGTTTGCTGTACCTGTATAATCAGCCTTGCGCGTCCATGTATTCAATGCTGGAACGTATTCCCACGTTCGTTTATTTCCCTGTGTTCCACAGGTAAAATATCCATTACCTTGAATACTAAAAGCGGTTGCCTGCTCATTTTTCTCCGGCAATATTGCCTTTTGTGTCCAGGAGTTTGTCGCAGGATTGTATTGCCAGAAATCATCCAGCAAATTTGCACCCGGCCCTCCGTTACCCATGCCCATATATCCTAAATTGTCAATTGAGAAACTGATAGCATTGTATCGGGCATAACCAGGCATATTTGCTTTTTGAGACCATGTACCGGTAACTGAATTAAACTCCCAGAAATCGGATCTGTTCACTAACATGACCAGGTCTTGTCCGCCACCCATATAAACTTTGTTACCAATAACGAAGTGAACAGGTGAAAATCTTGCTGGTCCAAGAAAGATGCTTTTCTTTACCCATTGCGTAGTTTTACCTGGATCAAACTCCCAAAAATCTCCATACAAAGGTTGATTGTTTTTTACTTCTCCACCACACAAAAATGCTTTACCTCCCAATACAAAAACACTTGAATAATAGCGTGCCCCAATATTTTCCATTTTAGTCCAGATATTGGTGGCTGTATCGAATTGATAAAAATCGCTTTTGCTTCCCGCCGTTTCATGCGTTCCATTCGCCACATAAGCTTTACCCATAAGTACAAATGATATAGCTCCGAAACAGGTACCACCCTGGTATGTTGTTTTGAATGTCCAGGAATTGTCTGCCGGATTATACCTCCAAATATCATTGATGGAGCCGGATAAATTCCTTCCCGTTCCCACATAGGCATAATTTCCAACCACGAATGCAGTTGCAGCAAAACGCGCGGTGCCCCCAAAATCAGATACGCTGGTCCAAATATCAAGTACAGCATCGTATACATACATGTCCTTGTACATTGTAACATCATCATAACCTAAAGCAATATACCCCTTGTTTCCAATGGCAAACCCAACGGCCGCCAATCTTTTTGGGCCTGCAAAATCTGCTCTTTGAGTCCATGTATTGGTAGATGGATTGTATTCCCAAAAATCTTTTTCCGAACCGTTGATACTATCTGTAGTTGAGTAACCGGTACCTACATAACCTTTATTACCAATCACAAAACCGGCAGCTCCATAGCGATTCTTACCCGGAAATACGGCCTTTTGTGACCAAACTTGTGTTAACGTATCGTATTCCCACCAATCGTTCAATCCGGTTGGAAATAAACCGGTAGTACAACCTGTACCCAAATACCCTTTCCCGTTTATGGTCAAAGAAACTGCCTGTGCACGCGAACCACCGGGTAATTTGCCTTTACCTGTCCAGATTTGTGCATTTATGTGCTGTGAAATCACAAGCAATCCGACAAATAAAACGAACCATCGTACACCGTTAAACATCGAAAAATTTGTTAGAGGTTTAATTTTTTTAATTCCGCTTCAGTAACCGTTGGCGGCATCATTCCTTTCTCCACTTTGGAAACTACCAGCTTTGCCACTTTTTCTGCATCTTCCTTTTTCGCAAATCCTTTATTACCGGGTCTGCCTGGAATTACTGATTGTTGAATTACCTTTTTTCCTTTATTCAAAATTGAATAACCATAGGTTTTATCCTGATTTTGAAAAATTTCATATGCGTATTTACCGGACTTCGGAATTGTTTGCGCATCAACATCATACAAGACTGAAAATAAACAGAATGTAAAACCAGCCAGGTAAATCAGGATTTTCATTTTTTAAAAATGGATAGAACATTTAAAATTAAAGACTTACATGGGATTAATACGTTTACATATTCTTAATATTTAATCCACGCACCTAATAAATAGTTTATTCTCTGATTTTCAACTGTTTATGCTAACAGCAGAAGGTATATATCTAAGAATGGCATAGGTATTATACCATCATGAAAAATATGCTGGTTTCCATTTAAGGAGAAGTTCACAAAGCAATCAAGGGTTAAATCTTGTCTAATTTATGTTTTGTACGCTCGTTAACTTGATCGCCTGTATTCAGTGTAGAAGCCGGCTCAAACAAAAGCACTTCCACCTCTTCATCGGCTACCGGACGATGTTCAACACCCCGGGGAACTATAAAAAATTCCTGTTCGTTGATCAACACGGTTTTATCCCGCAATTCCATTTTCAGTTGCCCTTTCAATACCAGAAACAACTCGTCTTCGTGATCGTGTTTATGCCAGATAAATTCGCCATACAGTCTGGCCAGTTTCACATGCTGACCATTCAATTCACCCACCACCTTGGGCGACCAATGCTCTGAAAAGAGTGCCAGTTTTTCTTTCAGGTTTACTTTCTCCATTCTATTCTCGTTTTATTAAAGCAAGTTAAGCAGAAGCATCAACATAATTCAAGGCAGCCTTTGCAAACGAATCCCACTTATCTTCATGATCAAACGGTACCTGAACCCATTCTTTCATAGGTCGTTTTTTCCCTGACGGATCAAACAGTGTTGCACCGTCCAAACTCAATGCTTCCTGATGAACATTTCCGGTCAATTTAAAAACCATGCATTGTTCAAAAAAACAAATAAAAGCTTTCCCTTCTACTTTAAAACAAGACTTACCAAAAAGCTGACTTTCTGCTGCCTCTTTCAGTTTAAGGCCAATTTCCAAATACCGCTTTTCCTGAAGATTCATCATGGTTGGTTTTTGGGCTTTATGCTTATAGCCCCTGAAGGACAACGCTCCACAGTACGGACAATTTCATCACTTTCGGCCTGATCCATTTTTATCCAGGGTTTTGATTTAGGCTGAAAAACTTCGGGTAAGCTCCGTGCACAAATTCCGGAATGCTGACAGATGCCGGATTTCCATATCACGGTGATTTCTCCGTTTGAATATTCCTTTGTAACTGAATCTTTATCCATACTTGTATGATTATCCATCAAGACCATGTTCGATTTTAATCTGCATGGCCAACTTTTTAGGGGCCACTTCGCAATAGGCTGTTAACAGTGCATCCTTCACTACATCATTTCCGAGGCAATCGAGGTGAAATTGAGTCCACCCCAACTTACCCCATTTGTTTGGAATAGGGTAGATAACGGATTTATCAATCAGTGAAAACAAGTCCTGATCCGATGCTGAAAATTTAAAACAGGCTTTGTTCTCTGCTGCGTCATAAGTCGAAAATATTTTGCCCTTCACTTTAAAGGAAGTCTTTTCAAAATGCGGATGTTCCGAAGTTTCCGGTAACGACAAGGCCAATTCCTGCAAGAATTTAAATTGTTTCATCGGGTTAAAATCGAAAACGAAAGTTACGCATCCGGATTCAATTTTGTGGCAAAAGCCAGTATATGTCCGTCGGGATCGGCAAAATAACAAACCCGGTCGCCCCAGTCGCGGTCCATAACCGGGCTGATCAAAACAGCTTCCTGTGCCAATGCGTTTTCATATTCCATCTGAATATCATCCACATATAAATACAGCTCGCAGCGGGGTATTCCATCGCCCAAATCGGGATGTGGTGTTACATTTTGCAGAATTTTTGCAATACCGGCATTGGGCATAATTCCAAGTTTACAATGTTGCGTAAGTTCAAATTCTGTTATGCCCGGAACATGCAATACCGGCTTCATGCGCAATATGCTTTTATAAAAATCAGTACTTTTATCCTGATCCTTCACATACAATATAATTTCAACAGCTTTAATCATGTTATGCGAACTTCTGTTTTTTAATTGTATTCCAATCTATAGTTATCTGAAAGTTCTCTTTACGTTAACTCCGGCAAACATGATATGAATTAATTCAATTGCGTAATTCGCATTCCCTTTTTCTTTACTTTTACACCACATGAAACTCGCCGCCATCGATATCGGATCCAATGCAGTCAGGCTTCAAATAGCGCGCCTCAACGATCCGGGAAACAAAGAACCCTATAAACGTGTTGAATTTGTACGGATCCCGGTGAGGCTCGGCGACGATGCCTTTAAACGCGGAAAAATCAGCAAAGAAAAACGACAGGTATTTTATAAAGCCATGGAAGCATTTGCCTTGCTGATACAGGCATTCGACGTAGATCATTATATGGCTTGTGCTACCTCGGCTTTGCGCGATGCTGAAAACGGACCCAAAATTGTGGATCGTGTTTTAAAAGACACCGGTCTGCGTATCGATATCATCAATGGTAAGCGTGAGTCGGAAATAATTCTGAAATCCATTGCCCATTTGTTTGAACCGAAAAAAAGTTATCTCACTATTGACGTTGGGGGTGGAAGTACAGAAATGACGGTGATCAAAAACGGACAGGCCTTTGATTCGGTATCGTTTGATGTGGGCACGGTTCGTCTGCTCGACAATGCCATCCGTAAAAAAACATGGAAAGAACTGCAGGATTATGTGGAAGGACATCTGGCCGATGTGCAGCAAACCGAAGCCATTGCCACCAGTGGCACCATCAATAAAATAGCCAGCCTGATCAGTCCAACCGACAGCCAGTCGATCAGCACCAAAGATCTGGATGCATTTCATAAACGCTTTTTGAAAATGAATGCGGAACAACGAATTGAAACTTATAAGCTCAATCCTGATCGCGCCGATGTAATGGAACCTTCGGCTTTTATCTATCTGCAAATTCTGAAATGGGCAAATATCAGCCGTATTTCGGCGCCTTCGGCCGGACTCAAAGACGGAATGATTTATGAGTTGATGGAGAGGTATACATAAGATGAACAGCAACCGTATTAATACAAGAAAAAAAGACTGTTCTTAAAGGAGCTCATTCTCCGGAAAAAGCTCATCTCGAAAAGGTTTCTTTTTTATCTTATACCAGGAATTGGTATATTTAAATGTATAAACACACCCATTATGGCAAAGAATACATCCATATTACTGGGAGATTATTTCAACGACTTTATTAACCAACAGGTTAAAACAGGAAAATTCTCCTCTGCAAGTGAAGTTGTAAGAGCGGCACTTAGACTGTTCGAACAAGAAGAAACTAAAAAAACTGCATTGATCAATGCTTTAAAGAAAGGTGAAAAATCAGGTATTGTTGAAAAATTCAACCGTGATACTTTTCTCAAAAGTCTTCATAAGAAACAACCTCCAGAAAAATGAAATATTCAATCAGTATAGAAGCTTTAAAAGATTTGGAAAATATCTGGCATTATACATTTGAAAATTGGTCACGAGAACAGGCAGACAGGTACTTTAACCTAATCCTGGATGAAATTGAACATATAGCAACAGAGCCCCATTCAGGCAAGAATTATGATGAAGTAAGAAAAGGATATTTCCGTGCACAGATAAAATCTCATTTTATATTTTATCGGCTCAATCCGAAAAAGAAAGAAGTTGAAATCATAAGAATTCTTCATTAACAAATGGATATTGAAACACGATTAAATCGGTGAAGGTTTTAGCCGTATAAAACACAAAAGAGTCACAAAAAACATAACTGAAAGTTGAAGAATTTCTCACCATCACTCATCTGGTTAAAATTCAACTTTCGAATTTCCTGCGACTGTAAATTTTGGTGTTTTAAAACAAATTCCCGATCACCTCGTCAAGGTTGATTCCGAAAATTTCATGCAGGGTATACAACCCGATGGTCCAGGTAAGAAAAGAAGCCAGCATATAGATTTTGATCTTCCATTTGTTTGATTCAATGGAAGCGGCCAAAATGGTACCCAGCGGTGGTGTAAGAATCAAAGGAGTAAGAATAACAATCCCATAAATTTCATACCGGGCGATTATTTTAACCAGCCAGCGCCGGCGATTGGTCATTTTTATGCCTTCCTTTACTTTGGGTTTTCTCCAGCGCTTCCAGAGCTTTACAATAAATTCCCAGAAGTATAAATAGGCAATCACCCCCAGCATTCCACCACCAACATTGGCAATCAGTAGTTCCACAAAACTGAAATGCGGTGGTGATCCAAGCGCGATTAAAAATCCGAAAAGGTATTTAACCGACGACCAGAACAAAACCAGAATCCATTTGATCAAATACTCATTCATGCAGGTTCTGCAAGTTAAGGTACTAAATCGGATATTCCGATAAGTCTTACACTCTGTATTACTTCATTTTACGTTGTGTGGCAACAGCCTTGCGCACGCTTCCATGCTGCTTCAGCAAGGATTTTGCTTTGGCCAGGGTAACTCCTGTCTCCTCCTGAATCATGCGCTCACCCCGCTGAATAAGTTTGTTGTTGGTGGGAGTCATGTCTACCATTTTGTTGCCCACAACACGTCCAAGTTTGATCATCAGTGAGGTGCTGATCATATTCAAAACCAGTTTCTGTGCTGTGCCTGCTTTCATGCGTGTACTGCCGGTTACAAATTCAGGTCCTACAATCACCTTAACCGGAAATTTTGCTGCTCCGGCTACCGGTGAGTTTTTATTGCAAACAATACAACCGGTTAATATTCCCTTTTTACCGGCTTCTTTCAAGGCTCCGATAACATAAGGCGTTGTGCCCGATGCGGCAATGCCGATCAACACATCCTTTTTGGAAATTTTATACTCCTGCAAATCGATCCATCCTTGCTTCGGATCATCTTCAGCAAACTCAACCGCTTTCCGGATCGCCTGGTCACCACCGGCAATCAATCCGATTACCAAACCATGTGGCACGCCGAAAGTAGGCGGACACTCACTGGCATCTACAATGCCCAAACGCCCGCTGGTACCGGCTCCAATATAAAACAGGCGCCCTCCTTTTGCCATTTTTTCATAAGTCGCATCAATCAGCTTTCGAATTTGCGGCAGTACTTTTTTAATGGCCAGCGGAACCGTTTGATCCTCGAGATTGATATTCTCCAGCAACGTTACTGTGTTCATCTTTTCCAAATGCTGGTAATGGGAACTTTGTTCGGTGGTTATGCGTATTTCTTTTCTAGCCATGGTTCATCCATTTTGGTCTGGTAGTTCTTTAT